>OIZI01000068.1_pt1 | contig 51610 bp, 43 predicted proteins | sample 1588441 | NCBI WGS metagenome assembly OIZI01 (sample SAMN03283284) | human gut metagenome | biome: human-associated habitat; material: feces | host: Homo sapiens | place: Peru | collected 2012 | reverse complement strand
GGCTTTTCCGCTTCGCGGAGTTCGCCACTCTGTGAGACTTCTGTACACACATTGCCTACTGTATTTATACCACAATCGCATGGAAAATGCAACAGAAAAATCACAACTTGCCCGAATTTTTGGAAAAAACCGCATTTTTGCAAGTGCAAAAGGAACGTTTTATGCGGTTTTCCCGTCTTTTGTCCCCTCTGCGCAGTCACAAGCGCAGTCATAAATCATAAGAAACGGAGGAATGTATATGGCAAAGGGAGAAAACATTTTCAAAAGAAAGGACGGTCGCTGGGAAGCGCGGTATATCCGCGGTCACGAGGAGACGGGAAAGATCCGCTATGGCTTTTGCTACGGCAGAACCTATCGTGAGGCAAAGGAAAAGGTGACGGTGTGCAAGGCGGCGGTCGCGGCGGGAGAGCCGCTGCCGCAGACAAAAACCGCACAGCACTTTTCCTTTTTCTGCGATGCGTGGCTGGCGGTGCGCAAAACGCAGGTGCGCGTTTCCACCTACAGCAAATATGCCGCCGTGCTGGAAAAGCACATCAAGCCGCACCTCGGCAGGTATCTGCCGCAGGACATCACCACCGCCGCCGTGGATGCCTTTTCCCAGGAATTGCTGGCATCCCTGTCCCCGAAAACGGTGCACGACATTCTGGTGACGCTGCACGGCATTCTGAAATACACGGCAGGCTGCGTCACACAGGCGCTGCCGCGTGTCGAGATTCACTACCCCAAAGAGGAAAAACGGGAAATGCGCGTGCTCACCCGCGAAGAGCAGGCGCGCTTTGTTGCCTATCTTTCCGCTGATATCACGCCCTGCAAATTCGGGCTGCTGCTCGCACTGTTCACGGGCATGCGCATCGGGGAGCTGTGTGCGCTCAAATGGGAAAACATCTGTGTTGCGGAGCGGACGGTCCGCGTCGCCGCCACACTGCAGCGTCTGCAGGAAAACGGTGCAGCGGAAAAGGGGCACACCCGCGTTGTAATCGGCGCGCCGAAAAGCGGAGCATCGGCGCGCATCATTCCGCTGACGGCGCAGACCGCCGCCCTTTGTTTGCAGATGCAGGAAGCGCCGTCGGCATATGTCCTCACGGGCAGCGCCGCCTATATGGAGCCGCGCGCGCTGCAATATCGCATCGAAAAATATGTCCGCGCCTGCGGGCTGCAGGGCGTCCACTGCCACACGCTGCGGCACACATTTGCCACCCGCGCGGTGGAGGTGGGGTTTGAGATCAAATCGCTGTCCGAGATTTTGGGGCATGCGTCCACCACGATCACGCTGGAGCGCTATGTCCACTCCTCATTGGAACTGAAACGGCAGAATATGGATAAGCTCGCTGCCGTCGGGCTTTGACGCTGCGCAGTCAAAAACAGGTGTACGGCGTGCAAGCGCCGCAAAAAAAGCCTTGCCGATGCGTTTTTTGATGCTGCTGCAACAGAGTGGCGAACTCCGCGAAAAATATGACATAAAAAGACCGCACCCCCTGCCGTCGATCGGTAAGGAATGCGGTCTCTTTTTCTTTCTTGCCGGGTCGGTGTGCCGCGAAGCGCTTATTCGGAACGCAGGGCGACAACGGGATCTTTTTTCGCGGCGACGCGCGCGGGAATGAGCCCCGCGATGAATGTGAGGAACATGCTGATCGCCACCAGAATGACGCCGCCCTGCCACGGCAGCGCCGCGCCGATGCCGGCAATGCCGGTCAGCGAGCGGATGACGGCGTTGATGGGGATGCACAAAAGCAGGGTGATGCCGATGCCGATCGCGCCTGCAGCAAAGCCGACGATGAGCGTTTCGGCGTTGAAAACACGCGAGATGTCTCGCTTGGATGCGCCGATGGCACGCAGAACACCGATCTCCTTTGTGCGTTCGAGCACCGAGATATAGGTGATGATCCCGATCATGATGGACGATACCACCAGCGAGATTGCGACAAAGGCGATGAGCACATAGGAAATGGCGCTGATGATGGTGGTGATCGAGGACATCATGAGGGCGACATAGTCGGTGTAGCTGATCTTCTTTTCCTCTGCGACGCTGTCGTTATAGGCAGTGATGGCGTCGGCGATGGCGTCCTTGTCCGCAAAGGTCGATGCATAGATGTTGATGGCGGTGGGGGTGCTTTTATCGATATAGCCGAGCGTTTTGAGGTTGTCCGAAAGTGTCGCATCCGAGACGGTGGGCGGCATGAAAGCGTCATAATAGGCAACGAGCGTGTCGGCATCATAGGTGGGCAGTGCCGCGTCCAGCATGGCGGCAAGCTGCGCCGGGGGAACGGTTTCAAGCCGCTTTGCGGCAGCGGCGGCATATTCGGATGTGATCTGTTTTTCGAGCATATCCCGCACATAGGCAAAAAGCTCGTCGTCGGAAAGCCCCTTGACATAGTCGCGCACCGTGTCCGCGCTGACGCCCATTTCCGCGGAATAGCCGTCCGCCATGGCGGCTTCGATCTTGTCGCGGGTCATGTCCTTCATGGCGGCATCCACCGTCGTTTTCAGATAGGCGGCGGTGGGGGTGGCGGCGATCTTGCCGTAGAGCGTCACTTTTTCCGCTGTTTGCAGCGCGGCGGCATAGTCCTTGAACGCTGCCGCCTTTTCGGCGGCGGTCGGCTCGGTCGTGCTGTCGGTCTTGAACGGCAGTCCGGTGAACACGTCGGTGTCGCGGTCGGCAAGCTGCGCCGCAAGCGCAGGGGACGCGGCGCTTTTTTCGGCGATATAGTCGGTGAGCGCGGCGGTGTAGCCGATGCTGCCGGTGAGCATGGACGCGGTCGCGTCGGGGTTCGGGCGGATGATGCCCGCGATTTTGAGCGTCAGCCCGTTGTCATAGAGATAGCCACGCCCGGCGGCGGTGGCGGTCAGATCGACATATTTGCCGCTTTCCTTGTCATACTGCCAGCAGTCGGCGGGCAGCACCATGGAAAACGTACGGCTGCAGATGTCGTCATAGGTCCATTTCTGCTCCTCGGCGGCTTTGTTGTCGCCCTCGTTTTTCATGAGGTCCTTGAGCTCCTCGGTGGTCTTCAGTCCCAGCGCATACAGGCTGACATCCTGCACCTCGTTGTTTTCGTCCACCACCAGCACCAGCTCGTCGTAGTTCTCCGGCCAGCGACCGTAGACAAGGTCATACTGTGAGGACAAAAGCGGGTGCAGCGATTTTCCGTCGCTGTCGGTGAGCAATTCCTCGAAAAGCTGCATGCCCGAGCCGGACGGCATGGCGGCGGCAAAGGGGTTTTGCATCTCCGTATCTGTCGTGCTGCCCGTATCGCCGCGCAGGCGCTGCATCATGTCGGTGATGTCTGCCCGCACGATCTCACCGTTCGGATCCTTGGCATAGACGGCGGGGGCAGCCCCGTAGCTATACTGAATGGCGGTGGCGTGGGCGGCAACGGCGTTGCCGTCGGTCTCAAGATAGGTCTTGAAGGCGGCAAGGTCGTTTTCGCTGGTCTCGACCGTGTTCATGCTGTTCATGAGCTTATACATCACGGCGTTGGCATAGACAGCATCCTTTTCGTGCGTCGCATCGCTGTTGCCCACGCCCGTGAGCGTCGTGATGAGCGAGGAAAGATCGACATTTTCCGCTTCAAGCGTCAACGGATAGGAGGAAAGGGTGTCCTCCTGCACGGAATTGATATAGGCGTTGATGCCGCTGGAGAGCGCTAAGATCAGCGCGATGCCGATGATGCCGATGCTGCCCGCAAAGGAGGTGAGCAGGGTGCGCGCCTTTTTCGTCATCAGATTGTTGGTGGACAGGGACAGCGCCGTGAAAAACGACATCGAGGTGTGCTTTTTGCGTCCCTTTTTCGGCGGGGGCGCGGCGGGGGCGGCTTCTTCGATGTAGGGGTCGGTGTCGTCCACAACCTGCCCGTCCAAAAGGCGCACGATGCGGGAGGAATACCGCTCGGCAAGCTCGGGGTTGTGGGTCACCATGATGATAAGCTTGTCCGCGGAGATTTCCTTGAGAATTTCCATGATCTGCACGCTGGTCGCGGAGTCGAGCGCACCCGTCGGCTCGTCCGCCAAAAGGATTTCGGGATCGTTCACCAGCGCTCTGGCGATGGCGACGCGCTGCATCTGACCGCCCGACATCTGGTTCGGCTTTTTGTGCAGCTGGTCGGCAAGCCCGACCTTTTCGAGCGCCTCGGTCGCGCGGCGGCGCCGTTCGGCACGGGAAACGCCGGAGAGCGTCAGTGCCAGCTCGACGTTTGACAGCACCGACTGGTGCGGAATGAGATTATAGCTTTGGAACACAAAGCCTATCGTGTGGTTGCGATAGGTGTCCCAGTCCCTGTCCTTGAAGGATGCAGTGGAGCGCCCGTTCACGGCGAGGTCGCCCGCCGTGTAGCGGTCGAGTCCGCCGATGATGTTGAGCAGAGTGGTCTTGCCGCAGCCGGACGGTCCGAGGATGGACACAAACTCGTGGCGACGGAAAGAAAGCGACACGCCGCGCAGCGCTTCCACCGTGCTGTCGCCGGCGGTGTAGGACTTATGAATGTCACAAAGCTTCAGCATAGACGTGACCTCCGCACAAAAGAATACCTTATTATAATGCCGCTTGCTGCGCAAAGTCAACGCGCACGGCAAAGTGTTTAGAGAAAGTTCATTTTCCGACTTGGTGAAAACGCTGAAAAAAGCAGGAAAAAAATCGGTTTTTTCGGAAAAATAAGGGTTTCATTTTTTGAAAAGTCCTGTATAATAGGCGGTGGTAAGCACCCACCCTGCCGTTTACGGAAAGGTTGTGGCTCTCTATGCTGCAAATGAAGTTTTTGTTACAGAATATCCGCCCGAAATACCGACGGCTGATGCTGTTGGGCTTTGCCATCAGCATCCTCACCAGCATGATGCAGCTCATTGATCCGTGGCTGACATCAAAGCTCTATGACGACGTCATCGTCGCGAAAAATCCCGATCCGCTTCTGTCCATCCTCATCGCCATGCTGGGGGTGCAGCTTGTGCGCATCGCGCTGCGCTATTACATGGTGCTGCTGTTTGAAAATGCGTCACAGGATATGCTGGTGCGCCTGCGCGGCAGTCTTTTCGAAAAGCTGCAATATCAGGACATGGCATTTTTTGATCGCATCCGCACCGGTGATCTGATGACGCGGCTGCAAAGCGACACCGACTATTGCCGCCATGTGGTGGCGTGGGTCGGTTATCAGATCACCGACAGCGTGACGCTTTTGTGTGCGGCGCTGGCGCTGTTTCTGTATTACAGCTGGGAGCTGACGCTGCTGCTGTTGCTGGTCGTGCCGCTGATACTGCTGGCGACCAATCTCTATCACAAGCGGGCGCACGGCAAGTTCCGCCTGTTCCGCGAGCGCATGGCGGACATGAACACGGCGGCGCAGGAGAACATCGCGGGCAACCGCGTGGTGAAAGCGTTTGTGCGCGAGGATTATGAACGCGAGCGTTTTCAGGAGAAAAATGAGGCATTCCGCAAGGTCAACCTGGACATCAACAAGACCTGGCTCACCGTGTTTCCGTTCATGGAGGGCACGGCGGTGCTCATTTCGGCGATCACGGTGTTTGTCGGCGGCTTTTTCATCATGACGGGGGAGATCACGGCGGGACAGCTGGCGATGTTCACGACGCTGTCCTTTGCCCTCACCAACCCCATCCGCAGCATCGGACCGTATATGGACGACCTGCAGCGCTGTTCCTCCTCGATCACCAAGATCATGGAAGTGTATTATGCGCAGCCGACCGTCGTGGATGCGCCCGACGCGACAGCGCCCGAAACGGTGCGCGGCGAGGTGGCGTTTCACCATGTGGATTTTGCTTTCGGGGAGCAGACGGTGCTTAGCGACATCGACTTTTCCGTGCCTGCGGGCAGCACGCTTGCCGTCATGGGACCGACCGGCAGCGGCAAAACGACGCTGTGCTCGCTGATATCGCGGCTGTATGACGCGACCGGCGGGTCGGTCACGGTGGACGGCTGCGACGTGAAAAAGTGGAAGCTGTCCGCGCTGCGCCGCGCCGTCGGCGTGGCAACGCAGGAGGTGTTCCTTTTCTCCGATTCTATCGAGAACAACATTGCGTTTTCCGATCTCACCATGTCCGAGGAAACGGCACACGATTTTGCCCGCCGCGCAGCGGTGGAGGAGTTTGCCGTGAAGATGCCCGAGGGATATGAAACGGTGGTCGGCGAGCGCGGCGTCGGACTTTCGGGCGGTCAGCGGCAGCGTATTGCGCTGGCGCGCGCCATGGCGGCGAGACCTGCCATCCTCATTCTGGACGATACGACAAGCGCTTTGGACATGGAAACGGAAAAATACATTCAGGAGCAGCTGAAAGCGCTGCCTTTCCCCTGCACGAAGATTATCATTGCCCAGCGCATCTCCTCGGTCAAGGACGCCGATTGCATTTTGGTGCTGCAGGACGGGCGTATCGCCGAGCGCGGTACACACAGGGAGCTGCTCGAAAAGCGCGGGTATTATTATGAGACCTATGCGCTGCAAAACGACCTTTGTGACACGACGGGAGGTGACCGTGCATGAAGCCGAACCGTTTTGACCAGGACGAAAAGCTGGAAGTGCCGTTCAATTTTGCCCACATGAAGCGGGCGATGCGGTATGTGAAGCGCAACCGCTTTCGCATGATCGGCGCGCTGCTTTTGTCGGCACTGTCGGGCGTCGTGGCGCTGCTCGGTCCGCAGATCACGCGGCGCGCGCTGGACGATGCCGTGCCGCAAAAGGATGTGCGGCTGCTCATTTGGCTGTGTGTGGCGTTTTTGGGCGTCAATCTGTTCAGCACCGTGCTCACGGTGGTGCGTTCCCGCATGCTGATGCACGCCAGCCAAAACATCATTTATGACATAAGGCAGGATCTGTTTGCGCATCTGCAGCGACTGCCGTTTGCCTATTATGACAGCCGTCCCGCGGGAAAAATTCTCGTGCGCGTTATCAACTATGTCAACTCCGTTTCCTCGGTGCTCTCGGGCGGCATCGTCGACATGATCGTGGACATTTTCAACATCGCGTTCATCATCGTGTTCATGTTTGCCACCGATACGCGCCTGGCGACGGTGTCGCTCATCTGGCTGCCCGTTTTTGTCGCGGTGGTGTTCATCTTGAAGCCCATGCAGCGGCGGCGCGCACAGGCATATTCCAACAAAAGCTCCAACTATAATGCCTTTTTGGCGGAAAGCATCGAAGGCGTGCGGGTCAGTCAGCTGTTTGCACACGGCGAGGAAAACATGTCCACACTGCGCCGCCTTTTGGAAGCGTGCCGCAGCACGTGGATGCGCCGCATCTATATCGAGCAGACGGTGGGCGCTTCCTCGCAGATCATCAGCCAGCTGGCGTTCATCACCCTGTATGTCACCGGCGTGTATTTCTCCGGCGGCAGCATGGTGTCGTTCGGTGTGCTGCTGGCGATGGGACAATATGTCGGCCGTTTTTGGCAGCCGGTCAACAACCTGGCGAATGTGTATAACCAGTTTGTGACGAACCTTGCCTATCTTGAGCGCATTTTTGAGACGATGGATGAGCCGGTCACGGTGGACGATAAGCCGGGGGCGGTCGAGCTGCCGCCGATCGCGGGCGGCGTGACATTCCGCGATGTGCAGTTCGGCTATGAGCCGGGGGTGCCCGTTTTGTCGCATGTCAGCTTTGACATCCGCGCGGGCGAAAGCGTGGCGCTGGTCGGGCCGACAGGTGCAGGAAAAAGCACGGTCGTCAACCTCATCAGTCGGTTTTATAATCTGGACGGCGGCGCGATCCTGCTCGACGGGCAATATGATATCGCCGACGTGACGCTGGCTTCGCTGCGGCGACAGCAGGGCATCATGATGCAGGAGAGCTTCCTGTTCACCGGCACGATCATGGACAACATCCGCTACGGCAGGCTCACCGCCACCGACGACGAGGTGATCGCCGCCGCAAAGGCGGTGTGTGCCCACGGGTTCATCACGGCGCTGCCCGACGGCTATCAGACGGCGGTCAACGAGCGCGGCAGCACCCTTTCTCAGGGGCAGCGACAGCTGCTGGCGTTTGCCCGCACGCTGTTGTCCGATCCGCGCATTCTCATTCTGGACGAGGCGACCTCGTCCATCGACACCAAAACAGAACGTCTGCTGCAGCAGGGCATTGCGGCGCTTCTGCGCGGGCGCACCTCGTTCATCATCGCCCACCGTCTTTCCACGGTGCGGCACTGCGACCGCATTTTCTACATTGCCAATCACGGCATTGCGGAGGCGGGCACACATGAGGAGCTGATGGCGAAAAAGGGTGCTTATTATCAGTTGTACACGGCGCAATCACGCGACCAGGGGATGGAGGTTCAATATTCTTGAAAAAGAAGATCAGTGAATTTTTGCAAATGTCTGCCGGCATGGTGCTGTTGACGGTGGGGGTCTATTTCTTCAAGATCCCGAACGGCTTTTCCACCGGCGGGGTGAGCGGTATCGGTACGCTGCTCGGCACGCTGTGCCCGCGGTTGTCGCCCGCCACGTGGATCTCGCTCATCAACATCCTGCTGCTGCTTGTCGGCTTTGTGGTGCTGGGGCGTGAAACGGGCGTGAAAACGGTGTATTGCTCGCTGCTGTTTTCGGGGCTGACGTCGCTGTGTGAATGGCTTGTCCCGCTGTCTGCACCGCTCACCGACCAGCCGTTTTTGGAGCTGTGCTATGCCATTTTGCTCACCGGCTGCGGCTCGGCGCTGGCGTTCAACGTCGGCGCGTCGTCGGGCGGCACGGACATCGTGGCGCTGATCCTCAAAAAGTATTCGCGGCTCAATGTCGGCAAGGCGCTGCTTTGCACCGATTTTCTCATTGCGGCGGGCGCTTTCTATGTGTTCGGCATCAAGGCGGGGCTGTATTCGATCCTCGGTCTTTTCTCCAAGGCGTTTTTGGTGGACGGCATCATCGAGAACATCAACAGCTGCAAATATTTCGTCGTTATCACCGACCATGCCGCCGAGGTGCGGGAATATATCATCAAGGAGATGCACCACGGCGTGACCGACAGTGCCGTGGTCGGGGGCTATACGCATAAGGAGCGCACGATGCTCCACACCGTTTGTCGGCGCGGCGAGGCGGTACGGCTGAGACGCCGCATCCGCGAGATCGACCCGCACGCATTCATCATCATCACCACTTCGAACGAGATCATCGGCAGAGGGTTTCGGAGTGTTTAAGAAAGGAAAAAAGCTATGACAGCATACGGTTTGCAGATGTACAGTCTGCGGGATGTGACGGAAAAGGATTTGCGCGGCAGCCTGAAAACGGTGGCGGACATGGGGTATCAATATGTCGAGTTTGCCGGCTTCTTCGGGCACGCGGCGGAGGACGTGAAGCAGTGGCTTCATGAAAACGGGCTTGTCTGTTCGGGCACGCACACGGGCAGCGACGCCATCCGTCCCGAAAACATTGCCGCAACCATCGCCTATCACAAGGCGATCGGCTGCAAAAACCTCATCATCCCTGGCATGGACTGGTCGACGGCGGAAAAGATGGAGGAAAACCTGGCGCTGCTGAATGCGGCGCAAAAGACGCTTGCGGAAAACGGCATTGCGCTCGGCTATCACAACCATTCCGGCGAATTTCTGAAGCGGGATTACGGCAGCGTCATCGAGGAGGAGATCATCGCGCGCACGGCGGTGGAGCTGGAGATCGACACCTTTTGGGCGTTCAATGCGGGATTGGATCCCGTCGCGCTTTGCGAAAGGCTCAAGGACCGCATTCGCGTGATCCATCTGAAGGACGGCATCCCCACTGCGGCGGAAAATCTGAAAAAGGGCACGCCGCACGAGGGCGTGATCGGCAAGTCGCTCGGCTCCGGCAAAGCGCCGGTGGAAGCGGTGCGGCGTTGGGCGATCGCAAACGGCGTGCTGATGGTGGTGGAGTCCGAGGGACTCGACCCGACGGGACCGCAGGAAGTGGAGCGCTGCATCACCTATCTGCGCAGTCTGGAAGCATAACGCAAGAAGATCCACAACCGGCGTTGTGGATCTTCTTGCGTTTTTTGCCGCGTTGTGATAGGATACATACAAAGCGAGGGATAAACTATGACGATCAGAGCATATACAGAGAAAGATACAGCGGCGATGATCCGCATTTGGAATGCGGTCGTGGAAGAGGGCGTCGCTTTTCCGCAGGAAGAGTGTCTTGATGAGGAAAGCGGCAAACCACGAGGGGTGCATTCGGTGGGCGTATGCAACACACTTTGAAAATGCGCACACACAATTTTGTCTTTGTCATTTTAGCATTTTTTACGGTGTTTAATATAGCCGGTACGGTTTTTCTGATTGTCGATTTTCTGCAGGGCGGTATGCGTGAGGGCAAATATGCACCGATCGCATTTTTCCTCGCATTCCTGTTTGGAGCATGGACTTTTCATGACGGTGCGATCTCTGTTTCCGTTTGCGGGGATCGGCTTGTCTGGAAGAAGGAAAAATTCGTTAAAAAGCAGGATGCCACGCTTTTGCAAAGACTGCTTTATGGGGTGGAGAACGGGACGGTCAGCACCATTGTGAGGGAGAGCTTTGCGGTCAGCCGCATCAAAAGCTACGGTCTTTTTGAGGATTATGACGACATCAAAATCGAAGAAAAAATGCGGTATACGATGATACCACAGCAGATCCTGGTTTTTGTGTTATCGGACGGGGAAGTGTTCTATACCCATGTTCGCCGGTTCACAAAACGGCAGGTGCGAAAGCTGCTGCGGTTCATCGAGGATGAGACACAAATTGCACCGAAAAGCATCTGCCAAAAAGTTTTTCACATGCAAAAAGCAGCGTGACCGTGCGGTCACACTGCTTTTCTTATAAGGTGTCGGTTAAAGTGTCAGTCCTCGTCGGGGCGCTCCCAGTTGTGCCACACGTTCTGTACGTCGTCGTTGTCCTCGAGGAGATCGAGGAGCTTGTCCATCTTCTCGGCGGCTTCGGGATCGTCGATGCTGCTGTAGACATCCGGCAGCATCTCGACCTCTGCCGAAACAAAGGAAAAGCCCAGCTTTTCGAGGTCGTCGCGCACGGCGGAGAAGTCCTCCGGCTCGGTGATGATCTCGAACACGTCGCCGTCGGCGTTGAAATCGGATGCGCCCGCTTCAAGCGCCTTTTCCATGACGTCGTCCTCGTCCTGTCCCTCGGCTTCAATGGCGAGAACGCCTTTTTTGTTGAACATGAACGACACACAGCCGGTCTGTCCGAGGTTGCCGCCGCATTTGTCAAAATAGTGCCGCATCTCGCCCGCGGTGCGGTTGCGGTTGTCGGTCAGCGTTTCGACGATGACGGCGATGCCGCTCGGACCGTAGCCCTCATATTGCAGCGCTTCATATGTATTGGCGTTGCCGTCGCCGGCAGCCTTTTTGATGACGCGGTCAATGTTATCGTTGGGGACGTTGTTGGCTTTCGCCTTGGCAATGGCGTCCTTAAGGCGCGAGTTGGCGTTCGGGTCGGCGCTGCCGCCCTCTTTGATCGCCATGGCAATCTCGCGCGCCATCTTGGTGAAGACCTTTGCTTTTTGACCGTCGGTCTTTTCTTTTTTGCGTTTGATATTGTTCCACTTGGAATGTCCGGACATGGTGTCAAAACTCCTTTATTATCAGCATCGCTTTATGGTAGCACATTTTCGGCGGCTTTGCAAGTTTTTGCCGTCTTTTTTGCGCACAAAAACAGGATCGCCGCCAAAAACAGCAGGAAAAACAGGAAGCAGCACAGCGCCGTCGTGAACAGAGAGGTGCGCATGTGGTGCAAAAGGCACAGGATATACCGCCGCAAAAGCCCGTCGGACAGGCTCAGACGGTCAAGCAGCGTATACCGCTGCAAAAACAGCGCGGGCAGAAACACGGCGCTGCCGGTGATAAAGCCGACGCCCGCGATATAGCGCAGGGAGTCAAGCCACGCGCGACGGCGGGTGAAAAACAATGCTGTACCCAGCGCCGCTGTCAAAAGCAGCAGCGGAAAACGCAGGGAAGAAAGGCGGCGCACCGTGCCGTAGAACCGCTCGGATGTGATGCCGGTGTTGTCCTGCACCAGCGTGAAAACCTTGTCGAGCAGCGTTTGCGGGAAAAAGGCAAGCTCGCCGTCGATCACGCCGACGATCTCGGCATAGGCGGCGTCGCGGTCCTTTTGCAGCTGCGCGGGATTGTCCTTATACAGCTCCGGCGTGATGACGCTGTCCACCATTTCCCGCAGCGCAGCCGATTCAAACTGTACCGCATACAGCTTGTCCGCGCCGCAAAGCAGCTTTGCCGTCAGCGCTTCGGTGTAGGCTGTCAGCTCCCGTTCGACCGTCTCTTTTGAAACGGTCGAAAGAATTTTGTCGGTCTCGACATTGATGATGCCCTGCAGGTCTTCCACATTGTCGGCAATTTCCTGCGCGGCAAGCGTCGGGAGATCTTTCTTTTGCAGCGCGCGTTTTGCCGCCTTTTCGGAGAACATGGCGGACACGGCAAAGGTGACAAGCGTCATGAGCAGCGCGGCGACGAAAAGGATCGTCAGGGCGACACGCACGACAACAAAAAGCGCCGTTTTCTCTTTCATTTGAAATCCGCCCCCGATACTTTTTTGCAGACCACCGCAAGCCGCTGGCGGCGGAAGCCCAGCCCGCGCGGATAGCAGGTGTATAAAAGCAGCTGCTCGCTGTCTGCTTTGTCGAGCACCACATGGTTGTCGTCCATGTTGAAAAGGAAGATGTCGCTGACCTTATAGGCATATTCGCCGTAGACGGTGTGCATGCGCACCGTGTAGCCGAGCTGCATGTCCTCAAGACAGTAAAACGCTTTGTTGCAGTGCGCGCTGAGAACGATCTTGCCGCCCTCACCGCAAAAATCCGATCCATAATATTTTCCGACGCCCTTTTTCAGAATGGCGTTGTCGTCGCCGACAAAGACCGGCGCGCCGTTGATGGTGGCGTCGGGCAGCTCGTCGACCGACAGGGTGGCAAACTGATCGCCCCAGGCGAGCTTCGGGAAATTGTCAAGCGACAGCTGTCCGTCGGGAATGACGATCGGCGTTTTGGTTTCGGTGTCCGTGTCGGACAGCTCCGGCGCATTGAACAGCGCCATCACAAAGGAGTTTTCGAGCTTATCCCGTATGATCACCGACAAACAGACAGAAAGGCACAAAATCCCCAAAAACGCCATAAGATAAGGCAAGCCAAGCAGAAGAATCTGCTTGGCTGCCGTTTTACTGTCTTTTTTGTTTTGTGAGCGCGCGCTCATGCCTTGACGCTTTTCTTGGTCTTCACGACCACAGCGCCCGCCAGCAGTGCCATGCCGCACAGCGCCAGCGTGATGAACAGAGCAGTCTGATCCGCACCGGTCTTCTTGATAACGTCGCCGTTGTAGGCATAGACCTGCTTGCCGGCAGCGTCGAACACCTTGAACTCAATGTCGCCCGCATGCTTTGCATTGGCAACAGGCGTCAGCGTGTAGGTGTAGTTCAGCACCGCGCAGGCTTCGTCGACGAGCTTCAGCACAGCCTGCACCTCTTCGGCGGTGTACTTATCGGCGCTCGCACCCTTGTCGGTGAGCTTCAGAGAAACAAAGCGCTCCGCAATGTCATACAGCGCATCCGCCTGCGCATCGGTGAGCTCCACGTTGCGCATCAGATTCTTGACATCGGTGGAGATATACTTGTAGATAGCAGACTCACTGACTTTATCCGCGATATCCTGCTTGGTGTGCGTGGCGGCACTCACAGAAAACGTGCCGACAACAGCACCGAGGAGAAGGATCAAAGTAAGGGTCAAGACGGCAATCTTTTTCATGATTATCGCATCCTTTACAATTATTTTCTTTATCATAGCATACCCATAAAAAAATTGCAATACTTTTTGAATTTTTTGTAAAGGTGGCTAAATTTAAGAGTGAATGACGGTTTTACCGTTCAAAAGGTTCTCATATTGGGTGATGGCGTTTTTGACCTCGCTTGCCTTCACCTGATATTTTTCGCCGTTATCCAGCACCGCGGCATAGAGATTGCTCGACATCTCATAGAATTTGATGGTGAGGATCGGTTTTTTCTCACCGCTGCGGGTGATGGCGAGCGTGAGCTTCAGGGGCTGTCCGTCGGTGCTCTTGGTCAGCGCGCTGTAGCGTTTTATCTCCATGAAATTGCGCACGACATAGCGGAAATCGGTCGTGTCATAGGTCTTGCCGCCCGCCGTGACGGTGAGATTTTTGGCGTTGTCCGTTTCCTCGGGATGATGCGTGAGGGCAAAATCCGTCTCGCCGGTCTCGGTGGTGAGCTTGAAGCTGCCCATCTCGGCAATGTCCTCAAGGAACAGAAGCTCATCCGCAAAATCGTCATACTGCAGTTCGGCAAACGGCAGCGAGGTCGACGTCACCGCATAGACGATCGGCACATCGTCGATCATGACATAATAGCGGTTGTTGTTTTTCTTGCCGAGCTTCATCGTGTGCTTTTCCAGATCCTTATAGGTCGTGGTCGAGCTGCTGTTGCCGGATGCGTCGGTCGCACCGGTGACGGTGGTGCGCGCCGCAAGCGTGAACTGCGCCACGGTGGTGGGATCGTCAAAGCCGTAGGTCTTGAGATCCGCTGCGCTCGGACGCACGGCGATGACTTCGTCGGCGGTCAGCGAGGTGAAGTTCTCCAGAGACGAGGTGTAGGACGAGTTGGCACCCTTGGTGTAGGGCGACGTGATGATGTAGTCATAATAGAGGAACGTGTCGCTGTCGCCGGAGGTCACCAGGCGGAACGAAAAGCTCTTGTCCTTGCGCACCGAGCCGGAAAGCGACATGTTGCGCATCACCACATCGGTGTCGGTGCTGTCGGAGCCGGTGGACGGGGTGGTCAGCACGTCGGTGCTGACATAGGAAAGCGGCGCCTGCAGCAGCGCGGCGGCACTGTCGCCGTCCAGAATGTAGATGTGATTTTTGTCTTTTTCGCGGAAATACCAGCTTTTGCCGTCCGGCGTTTCGTTGCCGAGCTCAAAGGCATAGCTGCTGCCGTCATAGAACGTGACGGTGGCGGAAAGCGACGGCGCGTCAAAGCCGAAATCGGAAAGATTATCCTTTTCGCCGATGTCCTGTGTCGCTTTGTACAGCGTGAGGGAGCCGGCAAGCGCTTTCATGTTGGTGCTGTGCACCGGCAGATCCTCATAGCCCTTTTGCAGCAGGCTGTCGTCCTTGTTGACAAATTCCAGCGTGGCATCCTTTTGCTTGAGCGTTGCGGACGTCACGGCGACAGCCACCGTGGTGGTCGTTTTGTCCAGAATGGTGACGGTCGTGTCGGTGTCGGTCGAGGGGGTCTCCTCTTCTTTGGCGGGAAACACCACCAGCAGCAACACCAGCACCACCGCCAGCGCGGCGGCAACGGCGATAAGAGAGAAGATGAGCGTTTTTTTCTTTTTCCTGCGGTTGCCCGTCAGATCCGCGGCGCTGCGCACCGTGGGGTTTTCCAGCGCCGCAAAGGGATCGGGGGCACCCGCAGAGGGCTCCTCTGCGGGCACGGCGGGTTCTGCGGGTGCGGACTGCTCTTCGGTTGGGGAGAGCTTATCCTGCTCATGTTCCAAACTCATAAGTGCCTCCTCTTCATGAAGATGACAATGCCCGTCACGATGAGCCCGATCGGCAGCACCAGCGTCAGCAGAATGAGACCGACAAGGGTGCGTGCGGTGGCGGAGAAGGAAACGGTGGTCGTCTCCAGCGGCTTCGAGGAAATGTTGATGGAGTTGACAACGCCGGTGAGAGCGGACATGGTGTCGAGCAGCAGGTTTTCATTTTCCGCTGTCTGCACCGAAATGAAGTTCGGCGTCGGGATATACGCGCTGCCGCAAACGGCGACGCGGGTGACGGTGTCCACCTCAAGGGTGTTCTGATAGCCTTCCTTTACGGCGACCGCCATGCCGACGATCGTGCCGTCATATTCCGTCTGCTTCGGGGTCTGCGACTGCGACGCTTGGTCGGTGGAGACCAGCCGCGCCGTGTTCGCAAAGGTCACGAGGTTGACGCTGTATTGCGTGGACGTGTCGGTTTTGGCTTCCCAGTGCGGGATGATCTGACGGGTATACCAGGTCATCGCCTTGGCTTCGCCCGCGCTGTTCTTGGTGAAGTCGGTCGAAGCGATGTCGCCGTAGGTGGCATAGGCGCTGGTGTAGGCATACAGACGGTTGGCATCGGTCTCGACAACGAGGTTGTCGGTGACCTCCATGCCGTATTCCACCTCTAAGAACTCATAGAGGTTGGGGAGAGAAGCGGTGGGATGGGTGAAGACAAGCAGGTTTCTGCCTTCCTTGCCGTCGTTTGCGAGCCATTTGCGCAGGCGCTCGATCTCGTCCTTTGAATAGTCGACGGTCGGCGCGGGAATGACGGCGCACACGGTGTTTTCGCTGATCTCCGTGGATTTGGTGAGGTCGACCTCCTCGATGTCATAGCCGTTGAGGTTATAGACCTGCTGCAGCCCCTTGATGACGGTGTCGTCCTCGGTGTGACCGGTGAACAGCGTCAGCACGCGGTCGGTGGTATCCTGTACCGATTTGATCTTGGTGGCGAGCGTCTGCTCGACGGTCGAGGTGAAGGTATACTGACCGGTGCTGTAGTAGGACGAGGAGTCCGCCGTGAACAGGTCGGTGGTGACGCTGGCGGTCTTGCAGCGGTCGCCGCTGATGAACAGGATGTCGCCGCGCTCGATGGTGTCGGTCGTGTATGCCTTATAGTTGTTGACGGCGGTGGGTTCGCTGTTCATGTCGATATAGGTGACGTTCACCTTGCCGCCGGAATAGCTCTTATACTGCTTGACGGCACTGTAGAATTCCGACAGTGCCTGTGCTGCCTGCTCAAAGCCGTAGGTATAGCTCTGTGCGGCAGCGGAGCTGGTGTTCGAAAAGGTTTCTTCCGGTGCAAAAACGACAATGTCGATCGGCTTGGTGATGGATTTTGCCAGCTCGATGCTGGTGTCGCTCAGCGTATAGTCGCCGGTGAGGTCCAGCGTGAACGGAAAACGGTTGCCGAGGATCTGGAAGACCACATTCAGCAGGATCACCAGCGCGACCACGACGACGGTCAGCACGCGCGCGGTGCGCCCGTGGCGCAGGCGGCGCTGCATGTCGGCGCTCTTGCGCGCCTTTTTGCCGGAAAACAGCTTTTTGAGGAACGACGGCTCTTTTTCTGCCGCCGCCTTTTCGGCTTTTTCCTCTGCGGGTGCTTCCGCTGCGGCATTTTCTGCCGCTTCTGTTTCGGCGACGGTTTCCAAAACCGCTTTTTCGGCGGTCTCTTCTGCAGCTTCGGAGACAACTTCCGGCTGCTTCTTTTCTTCGTTGTTCATGCAAAAGCCCCCTTTCAGTTCCATCTCTTGCGATCGAGCACGCGCACGGCGAGGAACAGGAACATCGCCGTCATGCTCAAAAAGAAGATCACATCATTGTAGCGGACAAGACCGGTGGTGAAGCCGGCATAGCGCTGCGAGACCGACAAAAAGCTCACGACCGGTGCGATCCAGTCGACGCTCTGGAAAAAGGTGCTGAGACTGTCGACAAGCAGCAGCGCAAGGGAAATGCCGAATGTGCCGATGACGGCGATGAACTGGCTTTCCGTGAGGCAGGAGACCAAAAGACCGATGGCGATAATCATGCCGCCGAGCAGCAACAGTCCGAGGAAGTTGCCGCCCACCACGAGCCAGTCGGGAGAAGCCTTGAAGGCGATGATGACGGCATACACAAGCGTGATGCCGATGCCGATGACATACAAAAGCAGTGCGGCGAAGAATTTGCCCAGCACGATGGACGTCAGCGACGTCGGTGCGGTGAACAGCGCCTGATCGGTCTTTTGCCGTTTTTCATCGCTGAACAGCCGCATGGTCAGAATGGGCAGCACCAAAAGCAGCAAAATGCTGTAGAGACTCTGGAACACATACTGCAGCGAGATGTAGCCGTAGGTCATGTTGTAGGCAAAGAAGGAAAAGCTGCCGAAAAAGTAGATGAATGCCAAAACAACGAACCCGATCGGCGAGGTAAAATAGGAACGGAATTCTTTACGGAAGACGGCACGCATTACCGATCACCTCTCTTTTTTGCGGAAAAGTTTTCCGACGTGAGCGTCATGAAGATGTCTTCAAGCGAGCGCTCCATGGATTTGGACGAAAGCAGCGGATATTTGTTTTCCGCGAGCTTGTTGAACAGGGCATAGCGGATGTCCGCGCCCTCCTTCAGCTCGACGGCAAAATCCGTCGTGCCGCTTTCGTGCGAGGTGAGGGGATGCACCGACTTGACGCCCTCGATGCCGTGGATGAGCTTTTCGACCTCAAAGGCGGGACCTGCCACCCGCACCATCAGGCGGCGGTCGGAGGAATAGCTGCGGATAAGATTGTCCGCCGTGTCGTCGGCGACGATCCTGCCGCCGCTGATGATCACCAGACGGTCACACACCGCTTCCACCTCGGGCAGAATGTGCGACGAGAGAATGACCGTGTGCTTTTTGCCGAGCGCCTTAATGAGCGCGCGGATCTCCACGATCTGCGACGGGTCGAGACCGACGGTCGGCTCGTCCAGGATCAGCACCGGCGGGTTGCCGATGAGCGCCTGCGCCATGCCGACACGCTGGCGGTAGCCTTTGGAAAGGTTTTTGATCAATCTGCCGTAGACATGGTCGATCTTCATGATCTTGCAGATCTCCGCAATGTGCTGGGCACGCGGCAGCGTGCACTTTTTCAGCTCATACATGAAGTTCAGATATTCCCGCACGGTCATGTCCATATACAGCGGCGGCTGCTCCGGCAGATAGCCGATGTTTGCCTTGGCGGCATTCGGATCCTCCAGAATGTCATAGCCGCCGATCTTCACCGCACCGTCGGTGGACGAAAGATAGCCTGTCAGCATGTTCATCGTCGTGGACTTGCCCGCACCGTTCGGTCCGAGAAAGCCGAGGATCTCGCCCTCGTTGACATGAAAGCTGATGTGATCCACGGCGCAGTGTGTGCCGTAGTTCTTGGTCAGATTTTGCACATCGATCATGTATTGTGACGCCTCCTACAAATAGTACTACTATTTTATTCTACCGGTTCCACCGGTTGTATTTGTAAACAGTATATAACGCTTATGTGTGCATCGGGTGTTTTTTCAGAAAAGCGGGTTGACGGTCAGTCCCGTGATGAGCTTCGGATAGAAATAGGTAGACTTTTGCGGCATCTTTTCGCCTGCCGCCGCCACGTCGCGGATCTCCTCAACGCGGGTGGGATTCAGAAGGAAGCAGGCATCGGCTTTCTCCGTGCGCACCGCATGCACCGCCTCGGCGGCGTCGCGGGTGTAGGTGAGGTTTGTGCCGTTTGCCATGTTCTGCTTGTCAATGCCCAAAAGCCGCTCCAAAATGAGCGTGTGCAGCACGGTGACGTCGAGATGGCGCGACGCAGGGGAAAGGGCGGGCAGCAGCGCGTCCATCACCGTCTCGTCCTTCAGCGTCAAAAGACAGCTTTCTCTGCCGTCGAAGAAGCCGAAAGCGGTTTTGTGCGCGGCATAGGCGGCGCGCAGCCCCTCGGAAAGCGCCTCGGCGGGCATCGCTTCAATGCGGAAATATTCCGCACAGGCGGAGAGCAGCTTTTCACCGGAGAAATCGGCGATGTCGTGCAGCACGCGGTGGGTGGGGAACACCCACAGTCCCTCGTGGCTCATTTCCACCAGCATCATCATGCAGCAGTCGGCGTTCTCTGTCGGCTTGCCCGCCTCTTCCAGCTCGCACCGATAGTTGAGCGCGGTTTCATAGCGATGGTGGCCGTCGGCGATATACAGCTTTTTGTCCGCAAACGCCGCCGTGATCGCCGCCGTTTCGGTCTTGTCCGTGATCGCCCACAGGCGGTGGCGCAGTCCGTTTTCATCGGTCATGTCGTGCAAAAGCGCCGCCTTTTCGGTGAGCGCCGTCACATCGTGCAGCGGCGATGCCGCATCGTCCTCACGATAGAGGGAATAGATGTTGCTGAAATTGCAGCCGGTCGCCCGCATAAGCTGCAGGCGGTCCGCCTTTGCCTTGGAAAGCGTTTCCTCGTGCGGCAGCACGACACCCGCGGAAAACGGCGTGAGCCGCACCCTGCCGACAAGACCGGCAATGGATTTTTGCTCACCGTCAACGGTGAAGTCGATGGCATAGATATAAAACGCTGCGGCGTCGTCCTTTTTGAGGATGCCGCTCTCGAGCCAGCTTTTCAGCGTTTCTCCGGCGACGGCATAGGGATCCTCACCGTCACGCGGCAGCTCCAGGCGGATGATGTTGTGGGGATTTTCCGCAAGATAGGCTTTGCGCTGTTCCTCGGAAATGATGTCATAGGGCGGGCAGGTCAGCTTTGCAATGTCGCCGGCTTTGTCGGAAAACCGCAGCGCGGCGAACGGAAATACTTGTGCCATAGGAATGTCCTTTCTCAGTCGGTGTCGCCGTCGGTCGCGTCGGCGGACGGTTCGGTTTTTTCCATGTTGCTCACCCGCAGGGTGACGGTGTCGCCGACGGAGAGCTTGGTGCCCTTGACGGGGTCGGTGCCTTCGCACAGACCCTTTTCATAGGTGGACACATTGACGGTCAGCACGTCGACCTTGAAGCCCAGCGCTTCGAGATATTTCACGGCATATTCCTGCGGCCAGCCGGCGACATCGGGCACGGAAAGCTCCTCGGAGCCCATGCTGATGACGACCTTGATGACGGTCTCGGCGGCAGCGGCAGTGCCCGCAGCGGGCTCCTGCGACAGGATGACGCCCTTTGCCTTGCTCTTGTCATACTGCATATATTGCACTTCCAGCTTGAAGTCGCCGGTCATGGTGTTGTTTTTCTCGGTGAAATAGTTTTTGCCGACCACCGGCGGGATGGAATAGCTGTTTGTCGGATCGACATAGGTGGTCGGAGCTTTGGACGGCAGCGTCGTCGTGGTGGGGACGGTGTCGGAGGGCGAGGGTGTCGGCGTTTTCGGGAACAGCACCATCAAAAGGATGCCTGCCAGCACCGCCAGCACGACAAACACCGCGATACCGATATACAGCGGATAATGATTTTTCTTTTCCGCGGGCTTTTTCGCCGCTTCCTCTTCTTCCTCCTCGTCCTCCAAAAGGGCGTTGACGGCAGGCTCAGCGGTCAGCGCCTGGCGAAATTCCTCAATGGTGCCGATGCGCTTGTCGGGATCGGGCTGCAGGGCGTTGAACAGCGCCAGCCCCACATTTTCCGGCAGCTCCTCGGCAACCTCGGCAGGCAGGAACAGATCCTGCGCGCCGCGTGCACGCTGCGGCGCTTCGGGCGGTGTGTTGCCCGTCAGGGCGCAGAAAAGGGTTGCGGCAACGCCATAGACATCCGCTGCCTCACCGCAGGCTCTGCGCGGGGCATACTGCTCCGGCGCGGAGAAGCCCGCCGAAAGGCGCGGCTTGATGGGCGAGCCGGTGGTGCGCGCCTGCGGGATGGCAAAGCTGCGCAGCCGCAGCTTGCCGTCGGGGGCGATGAGAATGGTGTCGGGGCAGATGGCAAGATGGCACACCCCCGCGCGGTGCAGGGTGGAAAGCGAGCTCAAAAGCTGCATGAACAGCGGGCGCAGCTCCGCATAGGGGATCCTGCCGCGCGTTTTCAGCTCGCGGGCAAGGGACACGCCCTCGCAATAATCGCTGACGGCATAGACGGTGTTGTGCTCGTCGAAGATGTCATACAGCGGCAAAAGCGACGGCAGATCCTTGAGCTTTGCCAGCGCACGCACGTTGGTGAGAAAGCTCTCGCGGCAGGTGTCGAACGCGTCCTCCTTGCCGTCGACGGGCACAACGCTGCCGTCGCGGGTGCGTTCGCAGAAATCTGCCGGAAAAAATTCGCGGATATACACCCGCTCCTTGAGCAGCTTGTCATAGCCTATGTAGATACAGGCATCGCCGTAGGAGCCGAGCGCTCTGCCCACCATGTAATGATCGGAAAGCAGGCTTCCTGCGGGGAGATAGCCCTGCGGGTTCTGCTTGTTTGTCGCATAGTGGCAGTGCGGGCAGGCGGTGTCCTCGTCTGCGAGCGGCTGCATACAGTTCATGCACAGTTTTTCTTCCATCACGATTGCTCCTTTCGTCAGTTCCGCATGGCGGCGGTGCGCTTTTGCTGTCGGATGTCCTTGCCGACAAACAGAAGCGGCTCATAGGCGCCGGTGATGCGGGAAACGGTCTGATCGCCGTAGCGGCTCTGCAGACCTTCCTGTGTGAGGTTGGTGCTGATGACGGTGGGCAGCCCGTCCAGCATGCGGGTATTGATAATGGTATATAAGGTGGCGGCGACAAACGAGGTTTCAAACTCCGTGCCCAGGTCGTCGATCACCAAAAGGTCGCAGGACAGCGCCGTTTCCAGCGTGTTGCCGCTGCGTCTGCCGAAATGTTCTTCCTCGAGAAGCCCGAAAAGCCGTCCCGCCGGTTGATAGACAACCGAAAAGCCGTTTTCCGCGACCTCCCCCGCGATGGCGAGGGACACATGCGTTTTGCCCGTTCCCGTTGCCCCGCGCAGCAAAAGCGACGGCGCGTGGACGGAAAAGGCGGCGGCATATTGTTCGCAATAGGCAAAAATGCGGCGCATCCGCTCGCGCGGGGAAAGCGCCCGTTCGGCGGACGGCGTGTCGTCATAATAGGCAAGCGAAAGATCGGAAAACCGTTTCGGGTCCTTCGACAGCCCCTTGCACACCCGCGCTGCCGCCTGCTCCTTCAGAAGCCGCATGAGACAGGCGCACATTTTGCCGCCGTGATAGCCGGTGTCGTCGCAGACGGGGCAGGTGTAGTGCGGCGTGAAATTGCGCACGCCGAAGCCGCCCTTTTGCAGAATGTCCGCCATTTCCGCCTGCAGCCGTTCGTTCTCCGCCTGGATGCGGGCGATGGCGGCGTCGATGTCGCCGCCCTCCAAAATGGCATGGGCGATCTGCGTGCCGGTGGCGGCAAGCGCCGTGTCGATCTCTTTGAGCCGCGGGAACTGCGCACACGCCTTTGTCCGCAGGACGGCAGCGTTTTGCTCCGCTGCCGCGCGGCGATCCGCCAGCGTTTTCACGGCGGCGGCATAAATTTCCGGATCATATGCCATTTTTTTCAACTCTTTTCTTTGTCGGCGGGCAGTGAGGGGACATAGTCCTCCAACAGCTGCTCATAGCCCTTGAGGTCAAGCGAGCTTTCCTCTGTTTGCGCGCGCCTTTTGGCGGCGGGCTTTATGCTGCGCGTGAGCGCCTTTTTCGCTTCTTCGGGATCGGTGATGCCGTTTTCGTGCCAGTCGGTCAGAATGGCGTTGGCATAGGGGACGGGGGGCTTGCCGTTATCGACGGCATAGCGCAGCGCCACCGTCACCAGCTCCTCTGACATGTTCCACACATACAGCCAGGTGTGCGCCATGTTGCGGCTGCGGCTGTCAAGCTCGCGCGCCCGCCCCAGAATGCGGCGCACGCGGGCGGCGGCGTCATCCTTTTGTTCAAGGATGCGCAGATATTCCTCGGCGGCGGGCAGCGTGTTGATGCCGTCGTCCAGCCAGCCCAGCGCGACCGTCTCGACATAGCGCATGTTGATTTTGCCGCGCGCCACGGCATAGGCGACCACCAAAAGGATCACATCGGCGGGGATGCCTGCCGTGTCATATAGATATAAAAGCGTTTCCATGTTGCCCGGCGTGATGGGCTTGCCGAAGCGCGCCGAGACCGAGAAAAGCAGGTTTGAAAACGTCTCGTCCTCTTTCTGCTTTTGCAGCACCTCCGCCATTTGCGGCTTCACGGGCTGCGGCCGTGCGACGGGGACGGGGGGCGTCTCCGGTTCTTCGGCGGGAGCGGGCGCTTTTTTCGGCGCGGGCTCTCCCTCGCCGATGAGGATGCCGGCGTTTTTCCAATATTGCAGCGCTTCCTCGACGGCGTCGATCGGTTTATGCAGCACCTTTGCGCAGGTGCACAGATCAAATGCGTCGCCGTCTGCCGCAAATTGCAGCAGCACGCGCCATTGCAGCGGGCTTGCCAGCCCGATATGCTCCCGCACGGCGGCAGCGGGCAGCACGCATACGCTGCACAGCGCCGCAGGATCCCAGCGCCATGCCATATGCCGCCACCCCCTATGGTACAAAATTACACTTTATCATACCATCTTTTCAGGGGAAGTGCAAGAAGATTTTGCGGTTTTAGCACTCTTTACGTCAGAGTGCTAATTTTTACAATTTCGTTACAAATTTTCGGGAGAAAGGGCGTATAGTATAAGAAAAAGGAGTGATGCATATGAACGCACAGAAATTGACGCAAAAATCATTGGAAGCCGTGCAGACGGCGCAGGATCTTGCTGTTTCGGGCGGACATATACAGATAGAACCGCTGCATTTGCTGTCGGCGCTTTTGTCGCAGCAGGAGGGACTCATCCCGTCGCTGCTGCAGAAGATGGGGAAAGACCCCACGGCGCTTGCGGGACGGGTGAACGCCCGTCTTGACGGCATGCCGCGTGTGAGCGGTCCGGGCAGAGAACCGGACAAGGTGTATATTTCCGCCGCGACCGACGCGGTGCTGTCCGGCGCGGAAAAGCTCGCGGCGAACATGAAGGATGAATATGTCTCGGTGGAGCATCTGTTTTTGTCGCTCATCGAAAACGGTGACCGCGACACGGCAGCTGTTTTGTCGGAAGCGGGCATCAAAAAGGACGCGTTTTTGCAGGCGCTTGCCGCCGTGCGGGGCAACACCCGTGTGACGGGCGACTCGCCGGAAACGACTTATGACGCGCTGAAAAAATACGGCGCGGATCTGACTGCACGCGCCCGCGACAAAAAGACCGATCCTGTCATCGGGCGGGACGACGAGATCCGAAACGTCATCCGCATTCTGTCCCGCAAGACGAAGAACAACCCCGTGCTCATCGGCGAGCCGGGCGTCGGCAAGACCGCCATCGTCGAGGGACTGGCACAGCGTATCGTCAAGGGCGATGTTCCGATCAATCTGCGGGACAAGACCGTGTTTTCGCTGGATATGGGCGCGCTCATCGCGGGCGCGAAATATCGCGGCGAGTTTGAGGAGCGTCTGAAAGCGGTGCTGGGCGAGGTCGCCAAGAGCGAGGGCAAGATCCTTTTGTTCATCGACGAGCTGCACACCATTGTCGGCGCGGGCAAGACCGACGGCGCGATGGATGCGGGCAACCTCCTGAAGCCGATGCTGGCGCGCGGCGAGCTGCACTGTATCGGTGCGACGACGCTCGACGAATACCGCCAGTATATCGAAAAGGACCCCGCGCTTGAAAGACGGTTCCAGCCGGTGCTGGTGGAAGAGCCGTCCGTTGAGGACACCATCGCCATTCTGCGCGGACTGAAAGAGCGCTATGAGGTCTATCACGGCGTGAAAATTCAGGATTCCGCCATCATTGCCGCTGCGACGCTGTCCCATCGGTATATCACCGACCGTTTCCTGCCGGACAAGGCGATCGACCTCATCGACGAGGCGTGCGCCATGATCCGCACCGAGATGGACTCCATGCCCACCGAGCTGGACGTGGTGGAGCGCAAGATCATTCAGCTGGAGATCGAGGAAGCGGCGCTGAAAAAGGAAAGCGACAAGCTGGCGCAGGCGCATCTTGAGGAAATTCAAAAGGAGCTTTCCGAGCTGCGCGCCGACCTGGCGGAGAAAAAGGCGAAGTGGGAAAACGAGAAAGCGGAGATCGGCAAGGTGCAGAGTCTGCGCGCACAGATCGAAAAGCTGGGCGCGGAGATCGAACGTGCCGAGGAGAACCACGATCTCAACCGCGCTGCCGAGCTGAAATACGGCACACTGCCCACGCTGCAAAAGCAGCTGCAGGCGGCGGAAGCCGAAAGCGAGGAGCATCACGGCAGCTATCTGCGGGACAAGGTGACGGACGAGGAGATCGCCCGCATCGTGGAACGCTGGACGGGCATCCCCGTGGCACGGCTGATGGAAGGCGAGCGGGACAAGCTGCTGCACCTGGAAGAAATCCTGCATCGCCGCGTGATCGGGCAGGACGAAGCGGTGACGCGCGTTTCCGAAGCTATCCTGCGTGCCAGAGCGGGCATCCAGGATCCCAACCGTCCGATCGGGTCGTTCCTGTTTTTGGGACCGACGGGCGTCGGCAAGACGGAGCTTGCCAAGGCGCTTGCGGAGTGTCTTTTCGACGATGAACAGAACATCGTGCGCATCGACATGAGCGAATATATGGAAAAATTCGCCGTGTCGCGGCTCATTGGTGCACCTCCCGGATATGTCGGCTATGAGGAGGGCGGTCAGCTCACCGAAGCGGTGCGCAGAAAGCCCTATTCCGTGGTGCTGTTCGATGAGGTGGAAAAGGCGCATCCCGATGTGTTCAATATCCTGTTGCAGGTGTTGGACGACGGGCGCATCACCGATTCGCAGGGACGCACGGTGGATTTCAAGAACACCATCATCATCCTGACGTCCAACCTCGGCTCGAACATCCTGCTCGACAGCATGGAGCAGCACGGCAGCATCACCGACGAGGCGAGAGCGGAGATCGACGCGCTTTTGAAGCGCTCGTTCCGTCCGGAGTTTCTGAACCGTCTCGACGAGATTGTGTATTACCATCCGCTCGACAAGAAAGCGGTGACGGGCATTGTCGACCTGTTGCTTGCCGACCTCAACCGCCGTCTGACGGACAAGCAGCTTTCCTGCACCGTCACGCCCGCGGCAAAGGCGTTCATCGTGGACAACGGCTTTGACCCGCAGTTCGGCGCGCGTCCGCTGCGCCGCTTCATCCAAAGCAAGGTGGAAACACTGCTCGGCAGAGAGATCATCGAAAAGGATCCCGCGCCGGGAACGAATCTCACGGTGGATGTCGAAAACGAACAGCTGGTTGTGCGATAAGACGACCTTTGGGAGCTGCGGCAGATGACTGCCGCAGCTCCCCTTTTTTTGACAAAAGAGCGGGGAAATGTTAAACTGGAAATAAAAAGGGGGGGACTTTCATGACCGGAATTTATGTGCATGTGCCGTTTTGCGTCTCGAAGTGCCCCTATTGCGATTTTTATTCGCTGCCGCTGGCGGCTGTGGACGCGGATATGCGAAAGCGGTATGCGGCGGCTGTCGTGCGGGAAATGGAGAGGTATGACGGCGTCTTTGCCGACACGCTGTATTTCGGCGGCGGCACGCCGTCGCTGCTCGGCGGGAAAGCTCTCACCGCCGTCATTGCGGCGGCAAGAAAGCGATTTTCGCTGTCGGACGACGCGGAAGTGACGCTGGAAGCCAATCCTGCGGACGATCTCTATGAAACGCTTTCTGCCTTTGCCGCTGCGGGCGGCAACCGCCTGTCGCTCGGCATGCAGGCGTCCTCATCCGACCGTCTGAAAACGCTCGGCAGGCGGCACACGCCGCACGATGTGGCGCGCACGGTCGCGGACGCCCGCAGGGCGGGGATAGAAAATATTTCGCTCGATTTGATGCTGGCGGTGCCGGGACAGGACGCGGCAGCGGTCACGGCGGATGTTGAGACCTGTGCGGCGCTCGGTGTGCAGCACGTTTCCGCTTATCTTCTCAAGATAGAGGAAGGGACGCCGTTTGAGAAATTGCGGGACACGCTGTCTCTGCCCGACGACGACACGGCGGCAGAGCTGTATCTTGCGGCGGTCGCGGCGCTCGAAAGGGCGGGCTTTGCGCAATATGAAATTTCGAACTTTGCAAAGCCCGGCTTTGAGAGCCGCCACAATCTCAAATATTGGACAGGCGCGCCGTATCTCGGCTTCGGCCCCGCCGCCCATTCCTTTTTTGACGGCAGGCGGTTTTACTATCCGCGCGATCTTGCCGCTTTCATGAACGGCGGCGGGGTGACGGCGGAAGAGGACGACGCACTGCCGTCGGGGAGCGAAGAGGAATTTGCACTTTTGCGTCTGCGCCTGACGGCGGGGCTTTCCGCCGCAGCCTTCAGAGAGCGGTTCCGAAAGGAGCTGCCGCCTGCGTGGATCGCGCGGGCAAGGGCGCTGCCGCCGACGTTTTTGCGGGTGACGGACGACGGGATCGCCCTCACGCCTGAGGGATTTTTAATTTCCAATACACTCATTGCACACATACTGAATTTATGATTTGTTCATACACACTGCGGAAAATGCAAGTATACTGAAAGAAAAAGGAAGGGGAATGACAATGGCTGCACTGAAAATCATGGTCGTGGACGACGACAGCAACATCTGTGAGCTTTTGCGGTTGTATCTGGAAAAGGAAGGGTATGAAGCGGTGATCGAGGAAAACGGCGCGCTGGCGCTCGAACATTTCGACCGCGAGCAGCCCGATCTGATCCTTTTGGACGTGATGATGCCGCAGCTGGACGGCTGGCAGGTCTGCCGCGAGCTGCGCAAGAAATCCGATGTGCCGATTATCATGCTCACCGCCAAGGGTGAGGTGTTCGATAAGGTTTTGGGGCTGGAGCTCGGCGCCGACGACTATATCGTCAAGCCCTTTGAGACAAAGGAAGTCATGGCGCGCATCAAGGCGGTCTTGCGCCGCAGCGGTGCGGACGGGCAGAAAAAATACCGCGAGCTGCGCTATGATAAGCTGACCATCAACATGGAGACCTTCGAGATGCGCGTCAACGGCAAGCCGGTGGACACGCCGCCCAAGGAAATGGAGCTTATCTATCATCTGGCGAGCAACCCCAACCGCGTGTTCACGCGCGACCAGCTGCTCGACGAGGTGTGGGGCTTTGAATACTACGGCGACAGCCGCACCGTGGACGTGCACATCAAGCGGCTGAGAGAAAAGCTCGACGGCGTTTCGCCGCAGTGGACGCTCAAGACCGTTTGGGGCGTCGGCTATAAATTTGAAGTGAAGGACGACTTCAAGGGAGACTGACGGGGATGTTCAAAAGTATTTTTTCAAAATATTTTGCGGTCATCTCCGCCATCATCGTGTTCAGCTTTTTGGCGATGCAGGGCGCACAGCTGTTTTTGTCCTCGCGCTATTGGCTGGACGAAAAGCACCGCCTTTTGGCGGATAACGCCCAGACCATCGCCACCCACACCGCCGACGGCGTGTCGCCGGTCAGGGAAAGCGACGGCATGACGGTCTACCGCATCGAGAAATCCACGCTTTCGCCGTTCATCAAGCTGCTGTCCATGACGATGGACTGCACGGTGGTGATCTCCGACATGGACGGCACCGTGCTCATCATGTGCGATGAAAACGGAGACGAAATGTCCACCGAGGGTGTGGTGTCGCTTGCAGGCGCGTTTGATGCCGACGGCACGGAGTTTTATGCCGTCAGCACGCTCAACGGCCTGTATAAGGACCGGCAATACACCGCCGGTGTTCCCATCCGCCACGACGGAAAGCTCCTCGGCTATGTGTTTGTGTCGCTGCCTGCAAGCGGTCTCGGACAGTATCTGCGCAGCAACATTCAGATCTCGCTTTTAGCGGCGCTGGGTGTTCTGACGCTGACATTCGTAGCACTGTATATCATGACCGAGCACATGGTGCGTCCGCTGCGCGAAATGGCGCAGGCAACGCGCAAATTCGCCGAGGGCGATTTCAGCTATCAAGTCAAGGTCAGCGGCAGGGACGAAACGGCGGAGCTGGCGCATGCGCTCAATTCCATGGCGCGGTCGCTGTCCTCTGTGGAGACCATGCGCCGCAGCTTTGTCGCCAACGTGTCGCATGAGCTGCGCACCCCGATGACGACCATCGCCGGTTTCATCGACGGCATACTGGACGGCACGATCCCCGCCGAAAAGCGGGACTATTATCTCAAGATCGTGTCGGATGAGATAAAACGGCTTTCGCGCCTTGTGAAAACCATGCTGTCGCTGTCCCGCATCGACAGCGGGCAGCTGCGGCTCAACATGGTCGACTTCGATCTTTTGAGGCTGACGGGGCAGACGCTTCTGACGTTTGAAAAGCGCATCGAGGAAAAATCCATCACCATCGAGGGACTTGAGGATGCAGAGCCGATGCCCGTGCACGGCGACTATGATCTTTTGGGGCAGGTGCTGTATAATCTGCTCGATAACGCCGTAAAATTTACGAATGCGGGCGGCAGCATCTGCATCCATATGGAGAAGCAGGACGACCGCACGGTGTGCAGCATCCGCAACACGGGCGCGGGCATCCCCGCCGAGGAGATGCCGCGCATCTTTGAACGGTTCTATAAGAGCGACCGCTCGCGCGGGCTGGACAAAAACGGCATCGGACTCGGACTGTATATTGTTCAAACGGCAGTGGCGCTGCACAAGGGTGAGGTGCTGGTGCGGTCGGTCGAGGGAGACTATACCGAGTTTTCCTTCTGGCTGCCCGATCAAATTCAAAAGTAAATCACGCTTTCTTCAAGAAAACGACACATTCCGTCGGTATAGTAAAGATAAAGAAAATTCCACGAAAGGTCGTGTGCATAATGTCTGATTGGAACGATTGGAACAAGGAAACACCCGAAGAAGAAAAGAAGGTCACGCCGCCTGTCGACGACACACCGTCGGTGACGGCAACGCCGCAATATGACAAACCGGCATATACCGCCGGTGAATGGCGCAGTGACGCGCAGTCGGAGACGGCTGCACCCGTCCAGGAGCAGCCCGCGCAGGCAGAGCCTGTGCAGACGGAGCCCGTGCAGGAACAGCCTGCGGGGCAGCACGAGACCGCGCAGCCCGAAACGGGTGCGCCGCAGGCGGGGGAAGCGCCGAAAACGGATTGGCGCGCAAACCCCTATGCGGGCATGCCGCACCAGACGGCGCATCCGCAGCCGCCGCAGACCCAGTGGTATCACGCCCAAAACGGCGGCGGAGCAACGCCGCCGCCCTATACCGGCAATTTCGTCACGCCGCCGCAGCCGCCGAAAAAGCGCAAGCACACCGGCGCGATCATCGCTTTGTCCGTTGTCGGCGTGCTGGCGGTGCTGGTGCTCACCATCACGGTGGCGTTCTCGCTCGGCAGAACGATCTCTTCGAATGTTTCCGACATCGGCTCTACCGTTACCGACAAGAAGGATAATGACAGCACGGGCGACAATGTTATCAACGACAACGCCCCGACGCTGAACATCACCGACTGGTCGGATAACGACGGCGGGCTGACCGCGACGGAGGTCATCAACAAGAACCTCGATTCCACCGTGGTCATCACCATCTATCAGATGAAAAACGGCAATAACTCCGCCTATGCCTTCGGCACGGCATCGCTCACCCAGGTCGGTTCCGGCAGCGGCATTGTTATGACAAAGGACGGCTATATCATCACCAACTGGCACGTTGTAACCGACACGGACACCGGCAAGCAATATGACGAGGTCGATGTCACGCTGCACAACGGCAAGGTGTATAAAAACGCAAAGGTCATCGGCGCGGATCAGTCCACCGACCTTGCGGTCATCAAGGTGGAAGCCACCGATCTTTCCCCGGCGGAATTCGGCGACTCCTCCAAAATGGTGCTCGGCACACGCGTGATCGCGCTCGGCAACGCGGGCGGTCTGCAATGGTCGGCAACGCAGGGCATCATTTCCGGTCTTGCCCGCGATGTGTATGAGGACACCGGCTATTCCATCAAGTGCCTGCAGACCGACGCCGCCATCAACCCCGGCAACTCCGGCGGCCCGCTCATCAACAACCAGGGTCAGGTCATCGGCATCAACTCCGCGAAGATCGCTTCCACCGATGTCGAGGGTCTCGGCTTCTCCATCCCGATCAACGAGGCAAAGACCATCATCGACGATCTCACCAAATACGGCTATGTCAAGGGACGTGTGCAGCTCGGCATCACCGGCTATTCGGTGAACAGCAACGGCTATCACGGGTTTGTCATCCAGTCCATCAACAGCGACTCCGTGCTGAAGAACACGAACGCGGCGGTCGGCGATCTCATCACCGCCATCGACGGCACCGACATCTCCGGCTACGGCGATCTGCGCGCGGCGCTTGCCAAGCACTCCGTGGGCGACGAGGTGCAGCTGTCCATCCTGCGGCTCGACAACCGCAGCGGCGAAAAGACCACTTTCACCGTGACCTGCAAGCTGGCAGAAAGCAAAAACTGAAAACACGACGGCAAACCGCCCGCATTTCTTTCGGAATGCGGGCGGCACGGCGGCTGTGCGCAAAAAGAAAAAATATGCTGTGAAATGATCAAAAAGCGGGGCAGTCGCTTAGACGACTGTCCCGCTTTTGACGGCAAAAAAATGCGCTGCCCGCGTTTTGCGGACAGCGCTTTTTGCTTGAATATAAGTTCAGATGTCGCAGGAGACGACCTGCTTTTCCTCCGCCGAACGGAAGGACGCTTCGATGACCTGCATCACGCGGCGCAGCTGCGCATGGGTGACAAGCTGCGTTTCCTCGCCCGCGATCGCCTTGCAGACGTTGCGGTAGAAGTCGTGCACATCCGAATGGGGCTGTGCGATCTCATAGGTGTCGGTGGTGATGTCGTCACGCGGCGCCATGGTCTTGGTAAGACCGGCAGCGGTCTGTACGGGCAGCACGTCGTTTTCATGCCAGTATTTGCATTTGACGACCTTGCAGTTCTCCCGCCAGTCGGTGATGAGCGCCGTGCCGTCCTTGCAGCGCATATAAAAGCGCGGCATGGCAATGAAGTTATAGGTGCCGACCTCGACATAGGCTTCCTTGCCGCTGGCAAAGGTCATGGTCAGCTTGAAACCGTCGTCCACTTCCTTGTTGGTGATGTGGTCAAAACGGCAATCGACAGCGGTCACGGTCTCGGGAATGATCATCATGATCTGGTCGATGAGGTGGATGCCCCAGTCATACAGCATGCCGCCGCCGTGCTTCTTCACGCCGCGCCAGTCGCTCGGAATGCCGCGCGAGCCGTGGATGCGGGATTCGATGTTGAGAAGCTCGCCGATCTCCCCGCTGTTTGCCACCTGCTTCATCGCAAGATAATCGACGTCCCAGCGGCGGTTCTGATGCACGGTGAACAGCTTTTGGTTCTTCTCTGCGGCGGCAATCATTTCGTCAAGCTCCGCCACCGACAGCGCCACCGGCTTTTCGCAAATGACGTTTTTCCCGGCGTTCAGCGCTTTGACGACAACGTCCTTGTGGGAGTCGTTCGGGATCGCCACGGTGATGAGATCCACCCGCTCGTCGGCAAGCACATCATCGAGCGTTTCATAGGCAAAAATGCCCTTTTCGCGGGCAGCTTCGCGCCGCTCGGGGAGAATGTCATAAATGCCCAAAAGGTTGACAACATCGCTTTCCAGTGCGTGCCGCACATGGAAGCCGCCGCCCATGCCGCCGTAGCCCACGACGACGAGATTGCATTTTTTCATAGAAAGTGCCCCTCTTATGCCCACCACATGGCAGCAGGCTGTTCGTTGATGATAACTTCCTTGAGGAAGGAGATAGCTTTTTCCAGCCCCTCTTTGACCGACATGAGACCGTCCTCATGCTCGATGCTGACCGCGCCGTCATAGCCGATCATGCGCAGCGTGGAGATCATGTCCTTCCACATGTTCATGTCGGAGCCGTAGCCGATGGTGCGGAACACCCAGCTGCGATCCAGCAGATCGCCGTAGGATCCGGTGTCGAGGACGCCGTTTTTCGCCTTGTTGTAGGGGTCGACCTTGGTGTCCTTGGCATGGAAATGATACACAGCACCCTTCAGCTCGCGCAGCGCCGCGACAGGATCCATGCCCTGCCAAATGAGGTGCGACGGGTCGAAGTTGGCACCGAGAATGTCGCCGACGGCGTTGCGCAGGCGCAGCATCGTCGCGGGGTTATAGACGCAGAAGCCCGGATGCATCTCAAAAGCGATCTTCTTGACGCCATAGGACTCCGCGATCTTCGCCGCTTCTTTCCAATAGGGAATGAGCACCTCGTTCCACTGCCAGTTGAGCGTCTCACCGTACTCCGGCGGCCAGGAACAGGTCACCCAGTTCGGACGCTCGGAATGCTCGCAGTCACCGGGGCAGCCCGAGAAGGTCACGACGGTCTCGACGCCGAGCTTCTGCGCCAGCTTGCAGGTGTCCACAAAAATCTTGTGGTAGTTCGCGGCAATCTCCTTGTTCGGGTGAACGGGGTTGCCGTGGCAGGACAGCGCGCTGATGGTCAGATCGTACTTTGCCAGCAGCGCCTTGTATTCTTCGATCTTGCGGTCATCCGCCAGATACACTTCGGGCTTTAAGTGGTTGTTGTTGGTGTACCCGCCGGTACCCAGCTCCACCGCTTCCACGCCGAGGGAGTGCAGATACTTGAACGCATCCTCTGCGGGCATGCCCTGCAGCGGGACTGTCAAAACGCTGAGTTTCATACTGTACATCTCCTTTTTCCGATGGCGGGATATCCGCCTTTTTTTCTGTCTCTATGGTAGCACATCCTTTTGTGAATTACTACCCCCAATTTTGCGTTTTTTTATCAATATTTTGTCATGAGACTGTCAAAAAAGTCCGCAGGACGCAAAAGCGCATTTTTAAGATGCAAAAGAGCATTTTTACAAAACGCGAACGGAAAAGAGCGCTGCCGAAAGGCAGCGCTCTTTTTGCTATTTTACGGCTTTGTCGGCAAAGGTGTTGTTGACCACCTTGTCAAACGGTGCGGGAGAGGAAAGCTCGCCTGCCTCGGCGATCACCTTTTGCAGCAGTGTGAACGACGCCTCGGACATCACGGGGGTGTCGCAGAAAGCGCCGATCTTCTGATACCGCTCCACGGAAGCGGTCAGCAGCTCTGCCGAGGTGTCGGGAAATTGCTCTTTGATCGCGTCGGCGATCTCGGCGGCGGTGTGGGTCTTCACCCATTGCTGTCCCTTGTATACCGCGCGGGTGAACGCGGCGATGAGGTCGCTGTTTTTCTCGATATAGCTTTTCTTGGCAAAATAGGCAGTGTAGGGGATCTCGCCCGCGGCATCGCCGACAGCGGCAACGATGTAGCCCTTGCCCTCCGCTTCCAGCATGGATGCGGTCGGTTCAAAGCAGGTGAAATAGTCGCCTGTGCCCGCGGTGAACGCTGCGGTCATCATGGAGAACTGCACGCTGCTGTCGAGCGTCAGATCCTTTGCGGGATCCACGCCGTTTTGCCGCAGCGCATATTCGAGCGCCATATACGGCACGCCGCCCTTGCGGCCGGGCAGCACGACCTTGCCCTTCAGCTTTTGCCAGTTGAAAGCGTCATCCTTTTCGCGTGCGACGAGGAAGGAGCCGTCGCGGCGGGTGATCTGTGCGAACACCTGCGTGTAGTCGGTCTTGCCCTCATTGTACACATATACCGACGCTTCCGGGCCGGCAAAGCCTATGTCCATATTCCCGGACAGCACCGCACTCATCACCGCGTCGGCGCCCTGCCCGTTGGAGAGGTCGATGTCGATCCCCTCTTCGGCAAAAAAGCCGCGGGCGATCGCTACATATTGCGGCGCATAGAACACCGAGTGGGTGACCTCGCACACCCGCACCCTGGTCTTGTCGCCCGTTTTGCCGCATGCCGCCATGGATAAAAGCAGCACGAGCGCCGTTCCCGCGCAAAGGATACGCAGAATTCTTTTCATCAAAAAGCCTCCTCTATGAATGTGAGATCCGATGCACGACAAAGCGCTGCAAAAGGCAGACCGCCTCATACATGAGCGCGGCGACAACTGCCAGGACGATGACGCTCGCCATGACCAGATCCAGCTTGAACACCTGACCGCCGTAGACGATCAGATAACCGAGCCCTGCTTTGGACACCAGAAACTCTCCGGCGATGACGCCGACAAGGGACAGTCCGATGTTGATCTTAAGGGAGTTGAAAAGGGTCGAAACATTATACGGCAGCACGATCTTGAAAAACACCTGCCACCGCACCGCGCCGAAGGTCTCTGCCATGCGGATATATTCCGCATCGGTGCGGTGAAAGCCGCCGAGCATTTCGAGCACGGTGACGATGAGGGAAATGGCAAGCGCCATGACGACGATCGCCCGCGTGCCTGCGCCCGCAATGATGATGATGACCGGGCCGAGCGCGATCTTCGGCAGGCTGTTGAGCACCACAAGATACGGCTCGCTGACCTTTGACGCAAAGGGGCTCCACCACAAAAGCGTCGCCAGCACCGTGCCGGCGCCTGCACCGAGGAGAAAACCGGCAAGCGTCTCAAAAACGGTGACACCGATGTGCTGCAAAAGCCCGTTTTGCGCCATGCCGACATAGGTCTTGAAAATGCGGGAAGGCTGGCTGAAAATGAAGCTGTCGATGATGCCGACGGCGGCGAGCGCTTCCCAGAGTCCGATGAAAACGATGAGAATACCGATCTGCCAAAAAAGGATCTTGCGGCGGTGGCGCTTCTCGTTTTTGAGATAGAGCTGCCGCCTTTTGGATATTTTTTCAGTCATGTCGCTCCAGCTCTTTCCAAATATGGTCGAAATAGGCGGAAAATTGCGGGGTGTTGCGGCAGGAAAGCGGCGTGCGCGCGGGGAGATCGAAGCGGATGGGGAGAAGCTCCCGCACGGTCGCGGGACGGGGCGTCAGAATGACGACCACATCGCTCATGCTGATGCACTCCGGAATGTCGTGGGTCACCATCAGCGTGGTGACCTGCTCGCGCTTCAAAATGCCGTAGACATCCTCGGTGACCGACAGGCGCGTTTGATAATCGAGCGCGGAAAACGCCTCGTCGAGCAGCAGAATGTCGGGGCGCACCGCCAGCGTGCGGATGAGCGCGGCGCGCTGCCGCATGCCGCCCGAAAGCTGTGTCGGATATTTGTCGCGAAATTCAAAAAGTCCATAGGTCTTCAGCAGGTGATCGGCGTGCGCGACGGTCTCCTTGTTCAGCTGTCGCCGGATCTCCAGCCCGAAAAGTACGTTCTGACGGATGGTGCGCCATTCGAGCAGGTTGTCTTTTTGCAGCATATACCCGATGCGCGGCGAGCTGCCCTTCACTTCCTCGCCGCCGATGAGCACCCGCCCGCCGGACGGGGGAAGCAGTCCCGCAATGATGGAAAGCAGCGTCGATTTTCCGCAGCCGGACGGACCGACAAGGCTGTAGAAATCGCCGCTGTTCATCGAGAAGCTCACATCCCGCAGCGCGGTGACCTCGCCGTTTTTCGCCTGATAGGTCTGCTCTATATTTTCAACGCGTAAGATCTCCATAGAAAGCCCATCCCTTCGGTGGGCGACCGCCGCCGCCCTTCTTTCCATTGTATGCACCGAAAGCGGGAGTGTGTAAAAAGAAAAAATGAGGTTCCCGGCGCAAAAAAAGAAGCCCTTGCTTTTTGAAAGCAAGGGCTTCTTTTTGCTTCAGTTAACCGGCTTCAGCGGCGACCAATTACTGATGTCATCATAGTCGGCGCCGATCCGTTCGCGGATCTGACATTCCACCAACTGCATGGTGGGGGCAGTATACTGCTTTTTCATGAGACACCTCCGATGGTACTGATCTAAAGACAGTATACATCATTTATTTTTACTTTGCAAGTCTTTTTTGGGCGAAAACACAAAAAAGCAGAAAACGGCAAAAATAAAACAGATTGCGGACACAATACCGACAGCGCCCCAGCGCACATCGGCAAGTCCCGTGATGAGGAAATTGCCGGTCTCGGCATCCTGCAGCTTCGCAAACACCTCGCACACATCGAAAATGAGCGCGCCCACCACGGCAACGCCGCCGAGGATCGCGGGCACATTGAGCGTGCGGCTCTCGTCGGTGAGACGCGTGACCGTGTCATGACGGAAATCGAGCACGCGCCCGATGAGCGCCGCGCCGAGCAGGGTGACGATGGTCTCAGGAATCATGTAGGTCGCGTTGTAGGCAAGAGAATAAAGCAGCGCATCCGCAGAGGGAATGGAAAGTCCCGCCCAGACGGTGCAGCCGGAAATGACGTGGCAGATATACCGCACAAAGCAGGCAAGCAGCGTGCCGAGCTCCAGTGCCGCCGCCTGCCGACGGACGACCTTGCGAAACGCACCGCCGAGCCCCAAAGCGGCAAAGGCGAGGATATAGTCAAGAACGATGACGGCGGCGATGGACAGAGGGGTCGTGAAATACAGCACGTTCTTCATGCCGAGCAGCATCTGCACAACGCCGTAGACAAGGGCGGTGAAGCTGCCGAAGCCCACACCGTGGCGATAGGCGATGATGAGGATCGGCAGCATGCTGCACACGGTGACACTGCCGCCGTAGGGCAGCTCGAGAATTTTGAGAAGGCTCAGAATGACGGCAAACGCCACCATGACGGCACCTTCGACGAGACGGACGGTTTTTTTCTGCATACCAAAAACTCCTTAAAAAACAAAAATTTCCCCGAAAAACGGAGAAATCCAAACATCACGCCAAAGCGCCCTATTTGCTCCCTCCGCCGGCATTACCCGGATCAGGTTAAAGGGTTTCGGATGTGCGCATCCGCTCTCAGCCGACGACAAAGTCAGCGCCCCTTGCTTTTCCCTTATTGTAGAGCGGTTTTTCGGAATTGTCAAGCATTTTTCGCCGTTTTTTCGCATATGGTGTGACGAAGGGGGAGACGCTATGTATTGGATCGTTCGTCGACGTCATATTCTGACGGCGCTTTTCTGCTGTGCCGCCGTGCTGGTCGGCACCGTCGCGTGGGCGCGGCTGCACACCGCCGTTTCGGTGGCGACCGCCGCTGCCAACACCAACTGGGGGCTGCGTTTTCAAAAGGACGGGGAAACGCCGGTCGGCAACGCGTCCGCCGCGGCGCTGGCAAAATATAACGCCGTGTATACGGGGGACACCTCGAAAAAGGTGATCTATCTCACGTTTGATGCAGGGTATGACAACGGGTATACCGCGCCCATTTTGGATACGCTCAAAAAGCACAACGTTCCCGCGGCGTTTTTCATTGTCGGCAATTTTGCCGAAAGCCGGCCGGAGCTTGTGAAGCGCATGGTCGCCGAGGGGCACATCGTCGGCAACCACACCTATCATCACCCCGACATGTCCGCCATCAGCACAGCCGAGGGCTTTGAAAAGGAGCTCGGCTCGCTTGAAACGCTGTATAAGGAGATCACGGGCAGCGACATGCAGAAATTCTATCGCCCGCCGCAGGGGAAATACAGCGAACAGAATTTGCAGATGGCGCACGAGCGGGGCTATAAGACCTGCTTTTGGAGCCTTGCGTATGTGGATTGGTATGTGAACGACCAGCCGACACGGGAGCAGGCGTTTGCAAAGCTGCTGCCGCGCGTGCATCCGGGCGCGATCGTGCTGCTGCACAGCACCTCGCGCACCAACTGCGAAATTCTCGACGACCTGCTCACAAAATGGAAAGAAATGGGCTATAGCTTCGGAAAGCTGTCGGATATAGGATAATTTGAAGGCGGCGGGGCATACTGTGAAGGAGGGCGTTTGCCCTCGGAGATTTCCGGAAAGGAGGCCGCCGTCATGGGATGTTCTAAGGAAAACCATTGCATCCAGTGCAGCGTTGAGCAGTGCAAGAATCACAGCACCTGCGGCGCATATTGCTCGCTGGACTGCATCACCGTCGGCACGCACGAAGCCAATCCGACCATGGATCAGTGCACCGATTGCCTTTCTTTTGAAAAGAAATAACGGATTCTCGCCGAAAAGAGCCATTCAAAACAGAGTTTTGAATGGCTCTTTTCTATTGCGCAATTCGAAAAAGTGTGCTACACTACTCTTACTTATGGTATAAAAAGGGGTGCGACGCTTGGAGGTTCTCATTTCCATTGTCGGCAAGCAGGACGTAAACGGGCAAAAGGATCGCTCGGAGCTTCTGACCGACGGCACAATGACCGTCATGCCCGACGGCGTGCGGCTTTTCTATCGCGAAAGCGCCGCCACCGGCATGGAGGGAACGGATACGACTCTGACGGTGCAGCCCGAAAAGGTGACCCTGTCCCGCACGGGGACGCACGCGGGGCTTTTGGTGCTGGAGCACAAGCGACGACACCTCTGCAGCTACGGCACGCCCTACGGTGATCTGATGCTGGGCGTGTTCACCGAAAAAATGGAGCAGGAAATGACGGAAAACGGCGGCAGTGTGCAGCTTGCCTATACGCTCGATGTCGGCGGCAGTATGCTGTCGCGGCAGGAGCTGTCCGTCACCGTTCGCCCGAAAAACTGAAAGGATGTTAACCTATATGTCAGTGATCGTAGAAAAAACCGAAGCCACCCTGAAAGCACGCCTTGCTGCGGCTGCCGCCGCTGCATTTGCGGCAGGGGAGCTGCCCGCGGGCGAACTGCCGCCCTTCACGGTGGAGATCCCCGCCGACCGCGCCCACGGCGACCTTTCCGCCAACGCGGCGCTCGTCTCCGCCCGCACGTTTCACCGTGCGCCGCGGCAGATCGCCGAGACGCTTTTGCAGCACCTCGACCTTTCCGACACCTATTTTGAAAGTGCCGATGTCGCGGGAGCAGGCTTTTTGAATTTCACCCTGTCGCCCGCCTATTACGCCGCCGTTGTCGGCGATGTGCTCGCAAAGGGCGAGAACTACGGAAAGTCGGATTTCGGCGGCGGCAAAAAGGTGATGGTGGAATTTGTTTCCGCCAACCCGACCGGTCCGATGCACATGGGCAACGCGCGCGGCGGCGCTTTGGGCGACTGCCTGGCGGCGGTGCTGTCTGCGGCGGGCTTTGACGTGTCGCGGGAGTTTTATATCAACGACGCGGGCAACCAGATCGAAAAATTCGCCACCTCGCTTGAGGTGCGCTATCTGCAGCTTTTCAAGGGCGAGGACGCCGTGCCGCTGCCCGAGGACGCCTATCACGGCGACGACATCACAAAGCACGCCAAGGCGTTTGCCGCTCTGCACGGCGACGCGTTCGTGAACGCCGACAGCGACAAGCGCAGAAAGGCACTCGTCGACTACGCCCTGCCGCTCAACATCGAAAAGATGCACGCGGACATGGAGCGCTATCGCATCGTGTATGACGAATGGTTCAAAGAGTCCCGCCTGCACGCAAGCGGTGAGGTCAAAGAGGTCATCGACCTGCTCACCGCAAAGGGACTGACCTATGAAAAAGAGGGCGCTTTGTGGTATAAAAACGCCGAGGTGCTCACGAAAAAGCTGAAAGCGGCGGGCAAGACCGACGCCGAGATCGAAAAGCTGGAGCTCAAAGACGACGTGCTTGTGCGCGCCAACGGCAACCCGACCTATTTCGCCGCCGACATCGCCTATCACCGCAACAAATTCCTGCGCGGCTTTGACACCTGCATCGACGTGTGGGGTGCGGATCACCACGGCCACGTTGCCCGCATGAAAGGCGCGATGGACGCCATCGGCATGGACGGCGACCGTCTGCACGTTGTGCTGATGCAGCTGGTGCGGCTGATGCGCGACGGCGAGATTGTGCGCATGTCCAAGCGCTCCGGCAAGGCGATCCAGCTCGGCGATCTTCTCGACGAAGTGCCCGTGGATGCCGCACGGTTCTTCTTCATCCAGCGCGAAGCCAATTCGCAGATGGATTTCGACCTCGGACTTGCCATCGAGCAGTCGTCCGATAACCCTGTCTATTATGTTCAGTATGCGCACGCACGCATCTGCTCGCTGTTCCGCAAGGTGGCGGAAAGCGGCGTCACCCTGCCTGCTGTGACGGCGGCGGAGCTTGCCCGCCTCACGGCGCCCGAGGAGCGGGAACTCATCCGCCACATCTCCGGCTACAGCCGCGAGATCGTGGAAGCGGCAAAGGAATATGATCCCGCCCGCGTCACCCGCTATTGCCTGGAGCTGGCGACGCTGTTCCACAAATTCTATAACGCCTGCCGCGTCATGAGCGAGGACCTGCCGCTTTCGGCGGCGCGCCTGGCGCTGTGCGATGCCACGCGTATCACCCTGCGCAATGTGCTGCGGCTTTTGAAGATCGACGCGCCCGAAAGCATGTAATAGTATATTTACATTAAAGAAAAGAGGAATGATCTTGCCGTATCCGTATGACACGCCGCAAAAACGCCGCCCGACGCCCGCCGACCGCGAGCAGCTGTGGGAGGACGGAAACTTTGTCGGCGGCGCGATGATTTTGGTCATAACGCTTTTGTCCTTTCTGTTCAGTATCGTGGCAACGGTGCTGGTCGCAAACGGGATTCTTGCGGCGGACGACCTCACATCGGACACGCTGGGACTTTCGAACACGCAATTTCTGCTGCTCTACGGCGCGGTGTATGCCGCGTCGATGGGGCTGCCGACGCTTTTGTCGCTGCTGTTGTTTCGCAAAAGGCTGCCGAAATTTTCCGGCAGACCGCGCCTGACGATCACACTGAATGCGGCGTTCATCGGCATCGGCGCGTGCATTCTCGCCAACATTGTCGCCAACATCTTTTCGTCCGTTTTGGAGCAATACGGGTTCTATCTCCCCGACGCGCCGAGCTTTCTCGAAGCGACGCCGCAGAGCCTTGCCGTCAACCTTTTGGTGATGGCGCTTTTGCCCGCTGTTTTGGAAGAGCTTTTATTCCGCGTGACGCTGCTCGGGACGCTGCGGCGCTATGGCGACGGGCTGGCGGTGCTTTTGTCGGCGTTGCTGTTCGGCGTGATGCACGGCTATGCGGCACAGAGCCTTTTCGCCTTTTTGGTGGGGCTGGTGCTCGGCTGGCTGACCGTGGCGACGGGGAATGTCTCTGTCGCCGTTGCGATCCACTTTTGCAATAACGCGCTGTCCATTGTGCTGGAATATGCGCGCATGCAGCTTTCCGAAACGGAGGGCAACATCCTTTCGGCACTGTGCATGTATGGACTGCTTTTGCTGGGGCTGGTGCTGTTTATCGTCACCGCCGTGCGCCGCTCGCCGCTCATGCGCCTGCCGCAAAAGGGTGAGCTGAAAGCGGGGGCTTGCATCGGGAGACTGACGGCAACGCCGTTGATGATCCTGGCGCTTGTGCTGCTGGTTTTGCGCGCGGCATATACCAACTTCTGTACCTGAGGTGCGCCATGACACATGAGGACTTCATGCGCGAAGCGCTCTTGCTGGCGCAGGCGGCGGCAGACGAGGGCGAGGTGCCCGTCGGCGCGGTGGTGGTGAAGGACGGCGTGATCGTCGGCAGGGGCAGAAATCGCCGCGAAACGGCAAAACAGGCGGCGGCGCATGCCGAGATGGAAGCGATCGCCGACGCGTGCAGAACGCTCGGCGGCTGGCGGCTGTCCGACTGCGACCTCTATGTGACGCTTGAACCGTGCCCCATGTGCGCGGGCGCGATCATCAACGCGCGCATCCGCTGCGTCTTTTTCGGCGCGTCCGACAAAAAGGCGGGCTCGTGCGGGTCGCTTGTCGATCTGTTTTCGCTGCCGTATAACCACAAGCCGCACTGCGTCGCCGGTGTGCTCGAAGAGGAATGCGCAAATGTATTGCGGATGTTCTTTCGGGAATTGCGCGAAAAACCGCGCGGTTGACAGCTTTTATTCATAGGTGCCAATTTTTTTGAAAAAACACTTGATTTTTTTGACAGCGCATGCTATACTCATGAGCGTAGAGAGTTGTATCTGTGTAAAGCGGATTTGAAAATCAGTAGGAGAAGGGTGATTTGTCCATGAAAAAGCAGTATGAAGCGCCGGTCGTGAATTCCCTGCGCTATGTGTTTGCAGAGGGTATTGCGGCGCCCGATCTCGGCGACATTGATGTGAATCTGTCCTCGCTGTTGAAGCCGTAAGGTAAGGCGAATCTGAAACTGAAACACGCAAAACGCGCGTTGCATTTGCAGCGCGCGTTTTTTGTTTTTCGCTTTTGCCGTTTTCGCTGCGCAGAAAATGACGTTTTATGCGATTTTCATAAAACCCATCCGCGAAATGAACAGGGAATGGCTAAGAGTAACAAAAAATTTTGAAAAAATCATGAAAATACCTTGAAAATTTTACATCGGCGTGCTACTATTATACCGTGCAATAGTACAAGCTGACGGAAAATGGCTTTCCGTCGGCAAAAAAACTATTCAAAAAAGGAGAGAGAGACTATGTCAAACCGCAAAACATGGAAGTCTGTGGGCGCGCTGCTGCTCACCGTTGCCATGTTGGCAGGTATGCTGTCTGTCATGGGCGCGCTGCCCACGACGGCAAAAACCACATCTGCCATGAAATTCACAGCCGATTTCAGCGACCTTACCGCACTGGTCAACGAAAACGGCGGCACCTTCACGGACGGTATGTACCGTGCGCCCTACACGCCCAAAAGCGATACCACGTCGCTTGACGGCAAATTCAACACCTGGGCGAATGAGAAGTTCTATGCTTTTCAGACCTATGTGAATTCCGAACGCACTTTCTTCGGGCAGGACTCCAACAATCTGCAGACCTATAAGGACACCTGGAGCGGCAATCAATACCTCGCTGCCGGTGAGGACGGTTACCTGCAGTTTTTCCAGGGTCGCAGCTCCGGTCAGATGCTGAGAAAGGGCATCGCCCTTTCCCCGCTGTATAACGGCGAGCTCGCCAAGGTGAAGAACTTTGAGGCGAGCCTCACCTTCCGGTTCACGAAACACACGGGCAGCGCCGGTAATGCGGTTGCCATCAACTTCCACGAAACGGAAGTCGGCAATCTGAATATGACCAAAGGCGATTATGAAGCCGGTTCGACCGGCAACACCGTTGTGTTCGGCAACGGCGCCGGCAACTATAAGGCTCCCGGCAACGAGGGCGTTGCTTTCTATCAGAAGGGCGATGTCATCAGCGGCACCAGCGTTGCCGATGAGGGCAACATGCAGACCAGCACCAGCGAAGTCAAACTCGGCGACAAGGGCGCACGCTTTGAAAATGCGCTGACGCTGAACAAGGATTACACGCTGACCGTCAAAGCCCTGAACGGCACCGCGACGATCACCGTGACCGACACCGCCACCGGCGATGTGATCTACACGGTCGACAAGACCTATGTGACCGCCGAGGGCTATGTCTCTTTTGGCTTCTTCAATGCACCTTTCAAGGTCAAGAGCTTTGAACTCGCCGAGATGGATGACGACGGCGCGCTGGTCGATTTCGGCACCTATGCCGCGTCGCTGAACACCGACGTTGAGAAGTTCACGGCTTCGTTCACCGACATGCCGGATGTGAAGTATGATGAGAGCAGCAAAAAGTATTACTACAGTGCAAATCATGATGCCGAGGGCTTTGACACCAACGTCGAAAAAGCGTTGACGCTCGGTAATACGACCTATGAAATCGACATGAACGATGACGCGCTTGTCGATTATCTCGAGAGCAAGTTTGCGTTCTATTATCAGCAGGAGGGTCATTTCTTCCGGCGGCAGAAGGTCAACGGCATGTATGTGGACGCCAACGGCAACCAGTTCACAAAGGGCAGCGTCGTGCATGCCACCAAGATCTATAAGCCGGACACCGGAGAAGTGAAGGACTACCCCGAGTATATCGACTATATCGGCGCGTCCGCCAGCGGCAGAACGCACTTATGGGGGCTTTCCGCCAACAAATTCCTCGGCACGTCGAATACGGCTGCGGGCGACGGTATGTATCGTCACAACGACACCATGACCGTCAAGAATGCGGACGGCACGCTGGCGCAGCTCGAAAACTTTGAGCTGGAGGCGGATGTTATCCTGCGCCCCGACGCGGCGTTTGACTATGCCAACCTCACGGTGGCATTCCGCGCTCCCTCGTCGCTGATCGGCAGAGGTAATGTGGACACCGGACTCTTTGCCATTTCGCCCTACGGCGGCTATATTGTCGGCGGCGACAACGAACTGAAGCTGTCCTCCGGCTATATCTTCAACAAGAGCACCAAGACCTATGATGAGTGGACGGCGGCGGACGATGCGTCGATCGTCACTTTCACGAATCAATCAACGAAGAACACGGCAACCAACGCGCGTGCCGCTGTCTATGCAAAGACGACGGGCGTGGACCTTAGCACAAACGAGCATCATCTGAAGCTGCGCGTGGTCGGCAGAAACGTCACCATCACGATCAGCAGTGCCGACGGCAACGTGGAATTCACGGCGACCGAGCAGACGAACTATACCGGCTCCGGCTATCTGTCTCTCGGCGGCAGCAACAACGCGGCACGCTTCGGCAACATCGTGGTCACCCGTCTCGACAAGGACGGCAATGCAGTCGATTTCAGCGATGTGAACGACGGCTATGACTACGGCGCGAACTTCGGCAGCCTGGCGGAATATCGCTTCGGCGGCTACTATCGCAACAGCGGCGCCGACCTCTTCTATCTGTCCGGCGCCGGCAATCCCTATGACTTCTCCGACGAGACGCAGGCGACCGACAAGGCGACTGCCGACTATCTCCGCGAGAAATTCGATTTCTATGCGACCAAGGAAGGCAGCTCCACGCAGCTGGAAAATCCGTATACAAACACGAAGGATTCCGGCATGTATACGTCGGACGGCGCCCATCACGCACAGTGGAAGCTGCGCGCCGGACGTTTCCTGACGGCGACCTTCTCCGGCGGCAGCTACGGCAACGACGCCATGCTTAGAAAGACCATGTCGCTTGTGCCGAAGATGAACGGCGAGGCGGTCAAGACCGCGAACTTCGAGACCGAATTTGATGTCACCTTTAACCTCAACACAGGTTCCATCAATGTCGATGAAATCGCTGTGCTGCTCGCGTTCCGTTCCGATGAAGCGGGCAGACCGGCAGAGGGATATCACGGCACCAAAAACAACAAGGATGCCATCCTCATTAACAAGAAAGGCATCGCTATCTATGACGGCGTTGCGGTGGACTATTCCTATCGTAATGCGGCTGCGTCGCGGAATGCCACCTGTATCAAACAGGCTGACGGCAGCTATTGCAGCGAATTCACCGCCTGGGACAACGGCGGCAACGACGCATGGAACCTGCATGTCTATGCAAAGCTGGTTGCCAATGAGCTGACGGTGAAGGTCACGGATTTCCACACCGATGCGGTGCTGTTTGAGACCACAAAGACGATCAACCGTCTCGGCAGCGGCTATCTGTACTACAGCGTCGGCGGCGCCGAGGTCGGTCTTGCCGACATCCGTCTGAACCTGCTCGACCGCGACGGCGACAATCGCGATGCGGACGAGATCGCAAAAGAAGCCTATGCTTCCGTTGTGACGACCGAGGAGGATCTGAAGGCTTCCGGCGGCTGGGATACCTCGAAGAACCTGTATCCGGGCAACTATTCGTATATCGATGTTGCCACCGCGAAGAGCAAGGGTGTCTATGACAGCATCAAGGCATATCTCAACTCCCGCTATGATCTCTATTATCAGAATGAAGCGGAGTATGTCAAGCATTCCTCCGTGTTCGGCAACGACGCGGGCGAAAAGGGCTGGTACAGCCACGCTCTGTATTGGGGCTGGGCGCAGTTCACCAAGACCTCCAATGTCACGCTCAGTGACGATGCGACTTCTCTCACCAACATTGCATCTCTCGTGCCGAAGACGGCTGAGGGACAGCAGATGAAGGGACTTGACTGCGTCGCCACGATGAACTTCCGCTTTGCCGATTCCGGCGATGCGGCGGGACTCTTCGGCTTCCGCATGAAGGAACCCGGCAAGTTCACCGACGACCTGTGGCAGCCGCTGAACAACACGTCCTTCCTGAAGATCACGCTCACCGGCGTCACCCTGTATGACAACGGCACGGAGACGGTGCTTGCCACCTATGACTATACGTCTGCCAAGCCCACGCTGGTCGTGCGCGTGGAAGTGCGCGGCGACTCGCTCACCGGCACAGTCACAAAGGACAGCACGAACCACAACTTCAGCGCGACGCTCCAAAACAACGAAGCGGGCTATTTCGCACAGGGCTTCGCCGGCAAGGCGCCGAACCTGTATCCCATGAGCATTCAGGTCGGCGGTCTGAGCACCGGCAAGGCGGTGCAGTCTGCGGGCGGCAAGCTCACGGTTGAGCGTGCGGCGAACAACGACAGCACAAAAGACGGCTATCTCGCATGGAAGGTCACGGTCCGTCCGGATGCGGACGAACAGCTGAAGCCCGACACGCTGCGCGGCACCGATGCCGACGGCAGCACGCTGTATCCGACGCGCGTCGGCTTCCGCACGGATGACTACAACGCGGACAGCTTCCTGTTCTATTCCAAGGGCGATGCCTATTTCCAGGCTGAGTTCTATACGCCGCACACCGAGGATGAGGTTTCCATCGCGTGCATCGGCACGCAGGTGAACGCGGAGAAAGAAGCGCTGCGCTTCGTGAACCGCGTCAACCTCTACACCGGCGAGGACGGCAAGGTCTATACCGACATTGACGGTGTTGCCACCGAGGTCGCGGACTACGGCATGCTGCTTGCGCTGGATACCACGCTGAACGGCAGAGAGCTGACCAATGAACTGGCTACCCCCGGCAGCTATATCGTCAAGCGCAGCGTCCTTTCGGCGAACAAGTATTATGACTACAGCGACGCCTATGTCGACATCGCTGTGCAGGTCACCGGTTTGGATCAGGCACCCGACGTCAAGGTGTGCTCGCGTGCATACCTGCAGCTGGCAGACGGCACGTTCATCTATTCCGGCACGGTCTCGATGACCTATAACGAGGCGAAAGCCTAAGGAAAACCCCAAAATGCCTCGGCAGTTTTCTGCCGAGGCATTTTTCTTTTCGCACGGGTGCGCGCGGGCGGCTTCTCAATTTCCAAAGAGGGGAGCTGCGCGAATTAGCAGCAAAAAAGGGACAGACACCGTCGTGTCTGTCCCTTTTGTTGTAATATGATTTCCGTGTCGGATGTTGTTCTCTGCGTCAGATGGCATTTTCTGTTTCAGCCGGCATTTCCTGTGTCGGACGTTGTTTCCTGTGGTGGATATTGTTTTCTGTGTCGCGCGTTGTTGTTTGTGGGTGTTATTTTCTGAGACGGATGCCCGACCACATGAAAATGATGATCTGTGCGGGGATGCCGATGACGAACAGCAGCCAGGCGTTATACCGTGCCAAACAGAGAAGGCACAGATAGACACACGCCAAAATCGACCACACCAGCAGCGAAATGATGAAGAAGTTGCGCTTTCTGTTGAACCACACCGCGTTGAACACCAGCCAAACGATGCAGCTCACCGGCACGGCAAACACGAACGCCAGCCACTGGTGCACAAGGTTCGGCAGCACAAGCTGGATGTTGACGAACACAAAGGTCGCGATGAGCCACACCAGCACGATCGACATGCCCGCGATCAAACGGTGATTGCGCAGGCGGCGTCGGTTGACGGCGGGCGGCTCGGGCGCTTTGTCGGGGTGCTCGGCGGTGACAAGATAGTCGATCTTGACCGAAAAGATGTCGGCGATCTGCTTCAAAACCGCCACATCCGGCAGCGACTCGCCGCGCTCCCATTTGGAGACCGCTTTGTCGGTATAGTTCAGGCGCTGCGCCAGCTCGGCTTGGGTGATGTTGTTTTTCTTGCGCAGGTCGGTGATGTTGGCGGCAACGATCTGTTTTAAGTCGTCCACGGCGCATGCTCCTTTCGATGAAAATACATCTATACTATACCATACTCCGACGGCATTTTCAAGGGGAAAACCGTCGACCGGGGCGGGGGTCGGCGTTTTATGGACAACCTGCACAGTTATTTCTCTGAAAAACGGCATCTGTATGGAACATTCTCCAAATCGCAAAAATTTGTCAAAAAACACTTTACAACTTTAGCGAAGTGAAGTATAATACACCCATCGACAAACCCGAAACGGGAATTACGAAAGGGAGTTTTGAAAATGAAAAAAGGATTTGCATTGGTTTTGGCACTGCTGATGGTGCTGACGCTGGGACTCACCGGCTGCGGCAGCAAGGACACCGAAAAGACGGACGCGGAGTATGTCAAGGAAAAGGGCAAGCTCATCGTCGGCATCACGGACTTTGCGCCGATGGACTATGAGGAGACGAAGGGCAGCGGCAAGTGGATCGGTTTCGACGCGGACATGGCGACGGCGTTTGCCAAGGAGCTGGGCGTTGAGGTCGAGTTCATCGAGATCAACTGGGACAACAAGGTGATGGAGCTGAACAATAAGACCATCGACGTTGTCTGGAACGGCATGACGCTGGACGACGGTGTGAAAGCGGCGATGGGCACCTCGAACGCCTATTGCAAGAACGCACAGGTCGTGGTCGTGAACAAGGCGGACAAGGACAAATATGCCACCAAGGAAAGCCTTTGTGCGCTGAACTTCGCGGTTGAGGGCGGCTCTGCCGGTGAGAAGCAGGCAAAGGAAAACAACTGGAACATGACCGCGCTCACCACACAGGCGGACGCGCTCAAGGAAGTTGCCGCGGGCACCTCGAACGCCAGCATCATCGACCTTCTGATGGCGGGTGCCATGATCGGTGAGGGCACGAGCTATCCCGATCTTGCCTATACGGTCGCGCTCAACAGCGAAGAATACGGCGTCGGCTTCCGCAAGGACTCCGATCTGGTCGGCAAGCTCAACGACTTCTTCAAGAAGGCGTATGCGGACGGCAGCATGATGGAGACCGCCAAGAAATACGGTGTGCAGGAGTCCATCATCGCACAGTAAACCAAAGCGCCATAAAAAAGGCAGGGACGGCAGTCTCTGCCTTTGCGGCGCGTCAAATCCCTTTCATTTTTGAGGTAGAATAGATATGTTTTCTGAGGTTATAGGCTCACTCAACAACGGATTTCTGAAAACGCTGGAGCTTTTTTGCTGCACGCTGCTCGGCGCGCTGCCGCTGGGGCTTCTTGTCGCGTTCGGCTCGATGAGCCGTTTTTCGCCGCTGCGGATGCTGGTGAAAGCCATCGTGTGGGTCGTGCGCGGCACGCCGCTGATGCTGCAGCTCATCGTCATTTACTATGGGCCTGGACTTTTGTTCCACTACAATCTTTGGGGCACGGGCAACGCCAGCCGCTTTATCGCGGTGCTGGTGGCGTTCATTCTCAACTATGCCTGCTATTTTTCCGAAATTTATCGCGGCGGCATCCAGTCCATCCCAAAGGGGCAGTATGAGGCGGGACAGGTGCTCGGCATGACGCGCACGCAGATCTTTTTCCGCATCGTGTTAAAGCAGGTCATCAAGCGCATCCTGCCGCCCATGAGCAACGAGATCATCACGCTTGTGAAGGACACGTCACTTGCGCGCGTCATCGCCGTGTATGAGATCATTTGGGCGGGTGAGGCGTTCATCAAATCCGCCGGTCTCATTTGGCCGCTGTTTTTCACGGGACTGTATTATCTGCTGTTCTCCGGCGTTCTAACGCTGCTTTTCGGCTATTTGGAGAAACGGCTGAGCTATTTTCGGAGCTAAGGGGGGAGCATCATGCCGGTTTTAGAGGTAGAAAACATCCACAAGCACTACGGCAAAACGGCGGTGCTGCGCGGCATCGGCTTTTCGCTTGAAAAGGGCGAGGTGCTGTCGGTGATCGGCTCCTCCGGCAGCGGCAAGACGACGCTGCTGCGGTGCCTTAACTTCCTGGAGACGCCGGAAAAGGGTGTCATTCGCGTGAACGGCGAGACGCTGTTTGACGCCGCAGACCGCACGACACAAAGCGAGGCGGCGATCAGAGCGCGGCGGCTGCATTTCGGGCTGGTGTTCCAGCAGTTCAACCTTTTCCCGCAATATACGGTGAAGAAGAATGTCACGCTGGCAAAAATGCTGCTGGCGCGGGAAATGCTCAAGAAAGACGGCAGCTTTGAGGGCGCGACCACCGTGCGCGAGGCGGCTGCCGCCATCGACGCACAGGCGGACAGACTACTCGAAAAGGTCGGCATGGCGGGGAAAAGCGAAAGCTATCCCTGCGAGCTGTCCGGCGGACAGCAGCAGCGCGTCGCGATCGCGCGGGCGCTGGCGCTCAGCCCCGACATCCTTTGCTTTGACGAGCCGACCTCGGCGCTCGATCCCGAGCTGACAGGTGAGGTGCTCAAGGTCATCAGGGGACTGAAAAGCAAGGACAGCACCATGATCGTGGTGACGCACGAAATGGAGTTTGCGGAAAATGTGTCGGACAAGGTGCTGTTCATGGCGGACGGCGTCATCGAAGAGGCGGGAACAC
>OIZI01000066.1_pt1 | contig 52728 bp, 44 predicted proteins | sample 1588441 | NCBI WGS metagenome assembly OIZI01 (sample SAMN03283284) | human gut metagenome | biome: human-associated habitat; material: feces | host: Homo sapiens | place: Peru | collected 2012 | reverse complement strand
TCCGCGCAGCGAATCAAAATCTAACAATTGCCAGTGGCAATTGCTCCATAATGTATAGGTGGCTCGCGCGTCTCCCGCAAGCGCGAGACGGATGAGGGCAGACACACAGGGCACTTCCTAAAGCGTGCCCTTTCCAAAGTTACATCCCCCGAATTAGCCCAAGCAGCTGCTCCATACTGTCTGCGATGCCAACGGCACCTGCCTGCTTCATTTCCGCCGTATCCCCATACCCCCAGCCAACGCCGATGGCGGGAATCCCGTGAGCCTTGGCGCCGAGAATGTCGTATTTCGTGTCGCCCACCATGACCATGTCTTCTTTGGCTCCGCTGCTCTCCAGCAAATAGGCGATTACCGCATCCTTGGTGCTCCGGCTGCTGTCAATGGAGGCTCCGCAGATCCGGCGAAAATACTTGGCAAGATCAAATTTCTCCAGAATGGTCACGGACATTTCCTCCGGCTTGGAGGTAGCCACATACAGCGTATACCCCTCTGCCCGCAACTTTTCCAGCAGCTCCCGAATGCCGGGATAGGGGGTATTTTCAAACATGCCCGTGGGGATGTACCGGCTCCGGTAGACCCGGATGGCCTCATCGGCCTGGTCGGCAGGCACGCCAAAGCGGATGAAGGAGTCCCGCAGGGGCGGGCCTACAAAGGTGCGCATGTCCTCATAAGCGGGAATTGGCAGACCGAAGTGCCGCAAAGCCAGGGTGGCGCAGTTGATGATGCCTTCGCCGGAATCGGTGAGGGTGCCGTCCAAATCAAATAAAATCGTCTTTTTCATATGCCTATCCTTTCTGAAACCGTCGGGCGTAGCCGCAGCTTCGGCACAAAGGCTCCACAGCGATTCCCTGGGAAAAGCCCTCATACAGCGCCGCCGCCCGTGGTGTGGCCAGAATTTCTTCCAGTGGTGTCTCCAGCAGATTTCCCAGGGGAATATTCCCCTCGTGATCCAGACAGCAGGGGACCACTGTCCCGTCCCAGAGCACCCCAATCTGATCCCGAAGCCCGTAACAGAACCGCACGCCTGCTTCGGCCTTGCCCAGATCCGGCCAATCGAATTTCTCCCCGTGCTCCAGATAGACCCGGTTTCCAATCCGGGTTCCCTTCCGCTCCACGATCCACTCCCCGGGAAAGGAGCGGTGCATGGCCGAGAGAATTGCCTGGTTCTGAGAATCCGCGCCGCCCTGGTTCCACAGTCTGTAGACCACCAGAACCTTCCCCTGGACTGCCTGACCAAAGGCAAAGCACTGTTCCAGATAGGTTTCAAAGGGAATGGAAAGATCGTTGGCCTCGAAGGCGTGGAGCGACACATTCACCTTGTGCAGGGCAGGGGAACGGAGCAGCACATCCTGCCGGTTTTCCAGCAGGGTTCCGTTGGTGGTGAGAATCACCCGGAATCCGGCTTCTCCTGCCAGCACCAGGAACCGTTCCAGCTCCGGGTGGCACAGGGGCTCTCCCATCAGGTGAAAGTACAAATAGTCCGTGTAGGGCGCCAGCCTGGAAAGCACCTGGGTGAAGGTTTCCTCTGTCATCCGTCCGGAAGCCCTGCGGGTACCGGGGCAAAACCCGCAGCGCAGATTGCACAGATTGGAGATTTCCACATATGCTTTTTGAAATCGCTTCATAGCTTTCTCCTTCCGTGTTCTCCGGAAAAGCATATCACAGGACGGCCTGAAAAGCAATGGGTTGTTTTTTTCGGCAAACTGTGCTAAGATTTTAGCATCATTGACTGATAATGAGGTTATTCTATGACCAAGCCCACAGCCCTTCACTGGGAGCTGGCAGCCCCCATTCTATCCTTGGCTCTGCCCACCATGCTGGAGCAGTTCCTGGCAACGGCAGTTCAGTATATCGATACGGCTATGGTAGGCACACTGGGTACCCACGCCACCGCCGCGGTGGGAGCCACCGCTACCGTCAACTGGCTCATCAACGGCACGGTTTCCGCTATCGGCGTAGGCTTCCTGTCCTATATTTCCAAGGCCTGCGGAGCGGGAGACCGGGACAGAGCCAAGCGAGCAGCGGCTCAGGCGGTGCTGGTTACTTTGATCGTAGGCATCGGTTTTACGGTGCTGGCTCTGGCGCTGAGCACCCGGGTGCCGGTTTGGATGCGGGCTGACCCTTCCATTCAGGAGTTGGCCAGCCAGTATTTTTTTGTGATGTATACCCCCATGCTGGCCCGGTCGGCCATACTGCTTTTCGGAAATCTGTTCCGGGCGGTGGGGGACAGCAAGACCCCCATGCGGGTGGGGCTGATGGTGAACCTTATCAACGTTGCGGGAAATCTGCTGCTGATTTATCCCACCCGGGTCTGGCACGGCCTGACCCTCTACGGCGCGGGCTGGGGGGTCGTCGGCGCGGCGGCAGCCAGCGCGGCCGCCTATTTTGTCGGCGGCATCGTCATAACGGTTGCCCTTTGGCGTCATCCCCGGATTTCCCCCAGGGGCTTTTCCCTGAAGCCGGAGAGCGCCATTCTGAGGCCTTGTCTACAGGTGGCGCTGCCCAATGCGCTGCAACGCTTTGCCACATCTCTTGGCTATGTGGCCTTTGCGGCCATGGTCAATTCCCTTGGGGAGACGGCCACTGCCGCCCACACCATCGCCAACACCGTGGAATCCGCCTTTTATGTACCGGGCTACGGAATGCAGATGGCGGCGGCCACCCTGGCGGGCAATGCCCTGGGGGCAGGGGAGCACAAAAAAATCAACCACCTGGCGGGGATGCTTCTGACTCTGGAAGTTGCTATGATGGTGGTATCCGGGGGACTTCTGTTCCTGTTCGCTCCCAATATGATGGGACTGTTTTCTGCCGATGCCGCGGTCATCGCCTTGGGGGCGGTGGTTTTGCGGATGGTTGCGGTGTCTGAACCCTTCTATGGCGTGTCGATTATTCTGGAGGGCATGATGCAGGGTATGGGTCAGACCATGCTGCCCTTTGTCATCGGGGTTACGGGTATGTGGGGCGTGCGGATTGTGGGAACCTTCCTTTGCACCCAGATTTTCGGCATGGGTCTGATTTCCGCCTGGGCCTGCATGATTGCCCACAATCTGCTGATTTTTGTCCTGCTCACCGCCTGTTACCGGACAGGCCGTTGGAAACCGAAAAAATAATCCGAAAAGCCCTTGCTTTTTGGAAAAGCCTGTGATAGAATAAATCGGTCTGAAATCAAGGTGAGTCCTCTGCCGTGGCTTTGACGGCATGAACGCCTAATCTTTTTAGGAGGACAAAGATATGGATTTGGTTAAGGCTCTGAACAGCCAGTACATGAAGGAGGAGCTGCCCGAGGCTAAGGTCGGCGACACCGTTCGTGTGCATGTGCGCATCAAGGAAGGCGCCCGTGAGCGTATCCAGGTGTTTGAAGGCACCGTCATCGCCCGGAAGAACGGCGGCATCGGCGAGACCATCACCGTTCGCCGGATTTCTTACGGCGTAGGCTGTGAGAAGGTCTTCCCCCTGCATTCTCCCAACGTGGCTATGATCGAGACTGTCCGCACCGGTAAGGTTCGCCGCGCGAAGCTGTACTACCTGCGTGGCCGCGCCGGCAAGGCTGCCAAGGTCAAGGAGAAGGTTTAATCCGAAACTGGATAAGAAAAGAGGGCGCTGCCCTCTTTTTTTATTGGCTTTTTGACGGCACTGTGTTATAATACAGACTATCGAAAGAACTATGTCATTGCGAACCAGCGCGCACGCTGGTGTGGCAATCCCCCTAGGTTTCGCGGCTTTTACGTCTATTCAGGGGATTCCTATGATTGCTTTTGGGAAGGGAGAAAAACGCCATGGCTTCCAAAAAGAAAACCGAGCAGCGTACGGGAAAGCAATCCCTGGTGCTGTATGTCCATGATCTTGTGTATATGCTCTCGGCAATCATGCTGGTGTTTCTTATCTTTTTCCGGGTGATTGTGGTGACTCAGAATTCCATGTACGATACGCTCTGGGACGGAGATTATCTGCTGCTGGTTAGCGAGGCCTTCTGCGGGGAACCGAAGCCGAGGGACATCGTGGTCATCAGCAAGCAAGGTTTTGAAAACGGAAAGCCCATTGTCAAGCGGGTTATCGCCACGGAAGGCCAGCAGGTGGATATTGACTTTGACGAGGGGCTGGTCTATGTGGACGGGAAGCCCCTGGAGGAGCCCTATCTCAAGCAGCTGACCACCAATGACGAGGGAACGGTGTTTCCCCTGACGGTGGCGGAGGGCTGCATTTTTGTGCTGGGGGACAACCGAGCAGTGTCTCTGGACAGCCGCAGCCCTCAGATCGGCCAGATCGACCGGCGGGAGGTACTGGGCAAGGCGGCGTTTCTGCTGCTTCCCGGCACCCACCATGGGGAGCGCCCCCGGGATTTCAGCCGAATCGGGAGAATTGATACAAAGGAAACTCTGAATAAATCGTCTGCGGCTGAAGAGCGGATCTTTTTCGCCTACTCTTCAGCATCAAAAGCAGGAAATACATCCAGTATTCCTCTGCTTTTGATGCTTTGACTAGCCCAAAAATCTCTCGCTCTCAGCTCTTGCCGATTTAATCAGAGCTTCCCGAAATAATTGGAGTTAAAGATATGAAAGAGACGGATGCAAAACTGAATATCCAGTGGTATCCCGGTCACATGACCAAGACCCGGCGGCAGATCGAGGCCGACCTGAAGCTGGTGGACGCGGTGTGTGAGATCGTGGATGCCCGGATTCCCATGTCCAGCCGGAACCCGGACATCGATGCCATCTGCGGCGGCAAGCCCCGGATTCTGGTGCTGAACCGGATGGATTTAGCGGATCCGGAGGCTACGAAAACGTGGGCGGCCTTCTTCCGGGACAAGGGCATGAGCGTCATCGCCACGGACTGCAAAAGCCGCCGGGGCATTTCCGACTTCACCCCGGCTGCCCGCCGAGCCTGTGCCGAAAAGCTGGAACGGGACGCCAAGCGAGGCATGAACCGGCCCCTGCGGGTGATGGTGGTGGGCATTCCCAATGTGGGAAAATCCACCCTTATCAACCAGATTTCCGGCAGGAAGGGTGCCAAGGCGGAGAACCGTCCCGGCGTTACCCGGGGCAAGCAGTGGGTCACCGTGGACGCGGGGCTTCAGCTGCTGGACACTCCAGGCATTCTCTGGCCGAAATTTGAGGATCCCAGAGTGGGCATGATGCTGGCCTATACCGGGGCGGTGAAGGAAAACGTCATCGACCTGGAGGAGCTGGCCTGTTTCTTAATGACCCTGCTGCATAAACACTACCCCAAGGCACTCCTTGACCGCTACCAGGTGGAAGCGCCGGAGGATACCCCCGGCTGGGAGCTTCTGGAGCTGGCCGGCCGGAAGCGGGGCTACCTGGTCTCCGGCGGCGAAGTGAACCTGGAGCGGATGGCACGGGTGCTGCTGGACGAATTCCGGGGAGGCAAGCTGGGAAAATTCACTTTGGAAATGCCGGAGGATTACCTATGAGCGAAATTACCATGTGGGAAATTGAGGATGCCCAGGACTGTGAAATCATCTGCGGCGTGGACGAAGCGGGCCGGGGACCATTGGCGGGGCCGGTATGCGCCGCGGCGGTGATTCTGCCAAAGCATTTGCAGATTCCGGGGCTGACGGACAGCAAGAAGCTGTCGGATAAAAAACGCCGGGAGCTGTTTCCGCTCATTCAAGAGCAGGCCATTGCCTACGGCATCGGCTTAGCTTCCGAGACGGAGATTGACGAAATCAACATTTTGCAGGCCACATTTCTCGCCATGGGTCGGGCACTGGCTCAGCTTTCTGTAAAGCCGGACTTAGCCCTCATCGACGGCAACCGGGAGACGGACTTCGGTATTCCGGTGAAAACCGTGGTCAAGGGGGACAGCCTCAGCGCCAACATCGCCGCGGCCTCCGTTCTTGCCAAGGTTACCCGGGACGATCTTATGCTGGAACTGGCAAAAACCTATCCCCAGTATGGCTTTGACATTCACAAGGGTTACGGCACCCAGGCCCACTATGCGGCTCTGCGCCAGTTTGGCCCCTGTCCCATCCACCGGAAGTCCTTCCTGAAGAAATTCTATGGGGAGAAATAATCTGACCGGTGCCTGGGGAGAAGCCCTGGCGGCAGAGTATCTGCGCAAAAAGCGCTATGAAATTCTGGCCTCCGGCTATCGCTGCCGGTTCGGGGAAATCGATCTGATTGTAAAAAATCGGAAGTTTCTGGTGTTTGTGGAGGTAAAGCTGCGAAAATCGGCAGAATTTGCCCGAGCCCGGGAATTTGTGGATGCTAAGAAGCAGGAGCGAATCCGTACTACCGCATCCTTGTACTTAGCCCAGAACCCCACGAACCTACCCTGTCGGTTCGATGTCATCGAAATTTACGCCCCGGAAGGGATGGAAACCCCACACCCGGAAATCAACCATTTGGAGGATGCTTTTCAATGAACGTGCCTGTTTTTGACTTTCACTGCGATTCTGCCTTCAAGCTGCTGGGGGAGGATTTGAATCAGGCGGCAAGCCTGCGGAAAAACGCTTACCACATCGATTTAGAGCGGGCGGGGAAGCTGCCCGGCTACGCCCAGTGTTTCGCCTGTTTTACCACTTCTGACAAAGAAGTGGTGGGGGATTTGTCTCCCGTCGTGCTCTTTGAAAGAGAGCTTGCCACCATCCAGCGGGAGGTGGACAGGAACAGCGACCTTATTTCCATTGCCTATACCCCGGCGGAAATCGAGGAAAACCGCAAAAACGGTAAAATGTCCGCCATTCTGACTTTGGAGGGTACTGCGGGCATCGACTACAACCCGGAGCTGCTGGAAGACCTGCACACCATCGGTTTTCGGATCACCAGCCTGGGCTGGAACGAAAAGAATCCCCTTACCGGTTCCAACGTTACCGGCGGCGGCCTGACGGATCTGGGCAAGGCCTATGTCCGGCAGGCCCAGAGCCTCGGCATGGGCGTGGACGTGAGCCACATCAGTGACGAGGGCTTCTGGGATATTATGGATATCACCCAGAAACCCATTATCGCCACCCATTCCAACAGCCGGGCGGTCTGCGGCCACAAGCGGAACCTGACGGACGATATGTTCCGGGCCATCTGCGAAACCGGCGGTGTGGCGGGCTACAATTTCTGCCGGGATTTTACGGGAGAAAATGCCAATCTGGACACCGTCTGCGACCATATTTTCCATTTTCTGGAGCTGGATCCGTCAGGAGAGCACATTGCCCTGGGCGGCGATCTGGACGGGGTGGAGCATACTCCCGATGGCTTTGAAGGCGTCCAGAGTTACCCGGCTCTGGCCGACCGGCTGGAGGCCCGTGGCCTGACGGAGACCCTGATCCGGAAGATTTTCTGGCAGAACGCTCTGAACGTGCTGGGAAAATTCTGAGGAAAAACCGGATAATTTCCGGGAAGAACGCTGGAACTTGCCGGATAATCTCGGAACCGTTCCTATTTTATGGATAGACATCCCCGGACGGCTATGATAGAATGTGCTGGGAAAAACTGCCGGAGGGAGGAATTCTATGCTGTACATTACCACACGCAACGACCGGGAGGTATTCACCGCCCAGAGTGTCATGCAGCAGGCTGTGGGCCCGGATGGCGGACGGTTTCTTCCTTACCGGCATCCGAAAATGACCCGGCAGACTTTCGAGACGTTGGCGAAGAAGCCCTTCGCCGGGCGGATTGCCTGGATGCTCAACCACCTGTTTGGAAGTATGTGCAGCCTGTGGGACGTGGAGTTCGCCGCAGGCCGCAGTCCTATCCGGCTGGTGAGCCTGGGCTCCCGACTGTACCTGGCCCAGACGTGGTATAACCCAGGCTGGGATTATGAGACCATGGCCGTGTCCTTGTCCCGGCTGCTGGGACGGGAGGAGCCTGCGGGGTGGGTAGGCATTGCGCTGCGATGCACCGTCCTCCTGGGAATTTGCACGGAGCTGTACAATCTTGGTGTAACGAATCCGGATATTTCTGTGGTTTCCGGTGACTTTTCCGCCCCAATCAGCGCAGTTTATGCCCGGCAATGGGGTGCGCCGATTGGCGAAATTCTGTGCTGCTGCAATGAAAACAACGAAATTTGGAACCTGCTCAGTCACGGTCAGCTCCGCACCGACGGGGTGAGCATCCCTACGATTCTCCCCTCGGCGGACGTGGTCGTCCCCTCGGAATTGGAGCGTCTCGTTTATGAAGCCGGCGGCTGTGGGGAAGTTGAGCGGTATCTGGATGCCTGTCGCCGGGGAGCTGCCTACATGCCCGGTGAGGAGGTTCTGACAAAGCTTCGCGCCGGGTTGGCTGTCAGTGTGGTCAGCTCGGAGCGTATCTTGCAGACCATTTCCGGGGTTTATCGAACCTGCGGTCATATTCTGGATCCTGCCGGGGCGCTGGCTTACGCCGGGCTTATGGACTACCGGGCGAAAACCGGCAGGTCAGGCTGCGCGGTGATTCTCTCGGACACCAGCCCCAGGCATAGCCTGGAGATAACGGCGAAAGCCCTGGGAATGACCCAAGAAGAGCTGGAAAACCGTACTTTTTGATGAAGGAGGTGCGCCTTTGGCGTTATACGCAATCGGAGATTTACATTTATGCCTGGGCGCGCCGAAGCCTATGGATGTATTCGGCGGTGCCTGGGTGGGCTATATGGATAAGCTGAAAGAGGGCATGAAGGTCATTCGGCCTGAGGACACCACGGTGCTTCTGGGAGATTTGAGCTGGGCCCTGGACTTGGAAGGAGCCAAGCTGGACTTTGCCTGGATGAATGAAATTCCCGGCAGGAAGATCATCGTGAAGGGAAACCACGACTATTGGTGGAGCACCGGGGCGAAATTCCGGAAATTCTGCCAGGAAAACGGCTTTTCCAACCTGGAACTTCTGAATAACAACGCCTACGAGTACGGAGATTACGCCATCTGCGGCACCCGGGGCTGGTTTTTCGAGGAGGACAGAAGCGGGCGGCACGACGAGAAGGTCTTCCGCCGGGAGCTGATGCGCCTGGAAGCTTCCCTGAAAGCGGCAGGGGAGAAACCGAAAATCGTATTTCTGCACTACCCGCCCCGGTACAAGGGCTATGAGTGCCCGGAGATTCTGGAACTGCTTGCAAAATATGAGGTGCGCCGGTGCTTTTACGGTCATTTGCACGGCGGAAGTCACAGGCTTGCTATGGAGGGCCAGTGGGACGGGGTGGAGTTTCGCCTGGTTTCGGCGGATTATCTGGGATTTCATCCATATCCTGTAATTTCGTAAAAGAAATTTCTGAAAAACTATGGACAAAAGCCGTATATTTTGATAGAATGGTTCGGCTGTGAATTATATATAGAATGGTATCGCCCTGCGAACCAATTTAGGAGGACAACAACCAATGAACGTAAAGAACATTGAAAGAAACGGCAACGAGGCCACCATCGTGGTGGAAATCGACAAGGATCTGATGGAGACCGGCATCAACAAGGCTTATCTGAAGGCCCGCAAGCAGATTCTGGTTCCCGGCTTCCGGAAGGGCAAGGCTCCCCGGAAGATGATCGAGGCGCTGTACGGCGCTCACGTTTTCTACGAAGACGGCCTGGAGGAAATTTTCCCCGAGGTCTATGACTTTGCCGTTGCCAAGCAGGAGGGCTTCAAGGCCATCGGCCGTCCCAGCCTGACTGATATGAAGATTGAGGACGACGGTTCCGTCACTCTGACCCTGACCACCGAGGTCTATCCTGAGGTCACCCTGGGTCAGTACAAGGGCCTGGAGGTGGAGAAGACCGAGGCTTCCGTCACCGACGAGCAGGTTCAGGCCGAGTTGGATCGGATGGCGCAGAACGTTGCCTCCACCGAGACCGTTGACCGGGCCGCTCAGATGGGCGACACCGCCAACATCGACTTTGAGGGCTTCGACAACGGCGTGCCCTTTGAGGGCGGCAAGGGCGAGAACTTCGACCTGAAGCTGGGTTCCGGCCAGTTCGTCCCCGGCTTTGAGGAGCAGGTGGTGGGCATGACCGCCGGCGAAGAGAAGGACATCGACATCACCTTCCCTGAGGACTACCACAAGGAGCTGGCCGGCAAGGCTGTTGTGTTCCACGTCAAGCTGAACAAGGTCACCGTGACCATGGTTCCCGAGATGGACGATGAGTTTGCCAAGGACGTTTCCGAGTTTGATACCCTGGACGCTCTGAAGGCCGACGTCCGTGCCAAGGCTCTGGAGCAGGCCCAGAAGCAGGCGGATTCCGCCTTCGAGAATGCCTGCGTGGAGAAGGCCGCCGAGAACACCACCGTGGATATGCCCAAGGCACTGGTAGAAAATGAGCTGGACGTTCAGATGGAGCGGTTCGGCTATCAGCTGCAGATGAGCGGCTACTCCATGGAGCAGTACGCCAAGATGATGGGCGGCGATGTGAACACCATGCGCAATGCCTTCCGTCCCGCTGCCGAGAAGCAGGCCAAGATCTCCGTCACCCTGGAGGCGATTGCCAAGGCCGAGGGTCTGGCCGCCACTGAGGAGGAAATCGAGGAGGAGATCAAGTCTCTGGCCAAGCAGTACGAGATGGAAGAGGCTAAGGTCAAGAAGATGGTTCCCGCTGAGGAGCTCACCGGCAGCCTGGTCACCCGGAAGGCCATCAAGCTGATCGTGGACTCTGCGGTAGCCGTGGCTCCCAAGGCTGAGGAGAAGACCGAGGGCTGATTCCCCAAGTACCAACCATCAGGGAAACCGACCTAAGCCGGTTTCCCTGATTTCCCCGGAATAACTTTCTCCTGGGATGGCTAGAATGTTTCGTATCGAATCCCATGAAAGGAGACACTACCATGAGTTTAGTTCCCTATGTTGTTGAGCAGACCAGCCGCGGCGAGCGCAGCTATGACATTTTCTCCCGTCTGCTGAATGACCGTATTATTTTCCTGTCCGAGGAGGTCAATGACACCACCGCCTCCCTGGTGGTCGCTCAGCTTCTGTATCTGGAGGCTCAGGATCCGGACAAGGATATCCAGTTTTATATCAACAGCCCCGGCGGCAGCGTCACGGCAGGTATGGCAATTTACGACACCATGCAGTACATCAAGTGCGATGTAGCCACCATTTGCGTTGGCATGGCGGCCTCTATGGGTGCTTTCCTGCTGAGTTCCGGTGCCAAGGGCAAGCGGATGGCTCTGCCCAATTCCGAAATCATGATTCACCAGCCCTCCGCGGGCACCCAGGGTCAGATTACGGATATGGCCATCCACATGAAGCGCTTGCAGACCATTAAGGAGCGGATGAACCGGATCCTGTCCGAGAACTGCGGACAGCCCCTGGAAACCGTTGCCGCCGCCTGTGAGCGGGATAATTTCATGACTGCCGATGAGGCCAAGGCCTTCGGCCTGATTGATCGGGTGCTGGAGCACCACTAAAGACAGATTAACGTAGAAACGAGGTACCAGGTGCATGGCAAAGAATAACGAGCAGCCGCCGATTCGCTGCAGCTTCTGCGGTAAGCGGGAGAATCAGACATCCCGGCTGATTGCCGGGCCTGGGGTGTATATTTGCAGCGATTGCGTGCAGGCCTGCAGCGATCTGCTGCGGGAGGAATATGATCTGGATACTCCGGAGGCACTGAAGGCTCCGGAGCATCTGCCCACGCCCATGGAAATGAAGTCCTTTATGGATCGGTACATCATCGGTCAGGACGACGCGAAGGTTGCCCTGTCCGTGGCGGTGTACAACCACTATAAGCGGATTTACCTGGGGGCGGATTCTGAGGTGGAGCTGCAGAAGAGCAATATTTTGCTCATCGGCCCCACAGGCAGCGGCAAGACTCTGTTCGCCCAGACCCTGGCAAAGATTCTGAACGTCCCCTTCGCCATTGCCGACGCCACCACTTTGACGGAAGCGGGCTATGTGGGCGACGATGTGGAAAATATCCTGCTGCGGCTTTTGCAGGCGGCGGACTTTGATGTGGAGCTTGCCCAGCGGGGCATCATTTACATCGACGAGATGGATAAGATCGCACGAAAGAGCGAGAACACCTCCATCACCCGGGACGTGTCCGGTGAAGGCGTTCAGCAGGCACTGCTGAAGATTCTGGAGGGCACCGTGGCCAACGTGCCGCCTCAGGGAGGCCGGAAGCATCCCCAGCAGGAGATGATTCAGGTGGATACAACCAATATCCTGTTCATCTGCGGCGGCGCTTTCGACGGCCTGGATAAGATCATCGAAAAGCGGACGGACAAAAGTGCCATCGGCTTTGACGCTCCCGTGCAGAGCAAAGCGCAGCGGGATGTGGGCACCCTGTTTACCCAGGTGGAGCCCCACGATCTGCTGAAATTCGGCATTATTCCGGAGCTGGTAGGCCGTATGCCCGTAATCACCACCCTGAAGAGCCTGACCCAGAATGACCTGGTGCGGATTCTGGTGGAGCCGAAGAACGCGCTGACCAAGCAGTATCAGGCGCTTCTGAACATGGACGGCGTTCAGCTGGAGGTCACGGACGAAGCCTTGCTGCTGATTGCGCAGAAGGCCATCGACCGCCAGATTGGCGCCCGGGGTCTGCGGGCAATCATGGAGAAGATTATGACGGGAATCATGTATCTGATTCCCTCGGATCTTTCCATTCAGAAGGTCATCATCACCCCGGAGGCTGTGGACGGCGCGGAGCCCCAAATCGTGCGCGATGCCGCACACCCCAGAGAAAAGAAGCTCTCTGGCAAACGATAATCGAAAGGGGGTAGCCGAGACTACCCCCTTTTTTGCAAAAGGAGGGGAAAACCCTTGAAGGATGAAAAATTGTATGCGGGCAAGCTGCCGATTCTGGCTCTGCGGGGGCTGGCGGTATTCCCGGATCAGACGGTACATTTCGATGTGGGCAGAGCCAAGTCCGTGCTGGCGCTGGAAGCGGCCATGAAGGAGGATCAGACATTGTTTCTGGTACCCCAGAAGGATTTGCTGGTGGACGACCCGAAGCTGAAAGACCTGTACGCCGTGGGTACTGTTGCTAAGGTCAAGCAGGTGCTGCGGCCCCAGGGGGAGAATCTGCGGATTTTGGTCACCGGCCTGTGCCGGGGCAGAATTACCGAGGTGTCCCAGTCCGAGCCTTACCTGGCCGGTACCGTTGAGGCAGTGCCGGAGCCGGAGGAAGGGGACTCCATGCGCGCCCAGGCCCTGCGCCGGGAGGCCAATAACCTGTATGGGCTGTATTTGCAGATGTCCGAGCATCCTGCCCAGGCGGTGTATCTGCACATGATGGCAAGCAACAGCTGCGGCTATATTGCCGACAGCATTGCCCAGAATTCCGGCATTGAGTTCCCGGACAAGGGAAAGCTCCTGTGTCAGCTGAACCCCGTCCGCCGACTGGAAATGGCTCTGCGGCTTCTTCACCGGGAGGTGGAGATGCTGAATCTGGAATCGGAGATTCAGGAGAAGACCAAGGAGGTCATGGACAAAAATCAGCGGGATTACTATCTGCGTGAGCAGATCAAGGTGATTCAGGACGAGCTGGGCGAGGGCGAGGACGAAAACGAGTGCGAAAGCTACGCTGCGGAAATCCAGGGTCTGAAACTGGATAAGGACGTGGAAAAGAAGCTTCTCAAGGACGTGGAGCGGCTGAAAAAGCAGCCCTTCGGCTCTTCCGAGGGGGCGGTTCTGCGCAATTATCTGGACACGGTGCTGGAGCTGCCCTGGAACGTCAGAACCAAGGAGCGGCTGGACGTGAACGCTGCCCGGAGGATTCTGGATAAGGATCACTTCGGCATGGAGAAGGTGAAGGAGCGGATTCTGGAGGCCATTGCCGTCCGCCAGACCGCCCCGGAGATGCCGCCTCAGATTCTCTGTCTGGTTGGGCCTCCCGGCGTGGGCAAGACCTCCGTTTCCTATTCCGTTGCCAAGGCGCTGAACCGGAAAATGGCGAGAGTTTCCCTGGGCGGCGTTCACGATGAGGCGGACATTCGGGGCCATCGGAAGACCTATGTGGGAGCCATGCCTGGCCGGATCATGAACGCCATGACCCAGGCCGGGAGCAGCAATCCGGTGCTTCTGCTGGACGAAATTGACAAAATGGGCTCGGATTACCGGGGCGACCCCAGCGCTGCTTTGCTGGAGGTGCTGGACGCCGAGCAGAACCGGACTTATCGGGATCATTATCTGGAAATTCCCTATGATCTTTCCGATGTGCTGTTCATCACCACCGCCAATACCCTGGACACCGTGCCCCGGCCGCTGCTTGACCGGATGGAGATCATCGAGCTGGGCTCCTACACCGACGAGGAGAAGCTGATGATCGCCAAGAATCATCTGATTCCCAAGCAGCTGCAAAAGCACGGCCTGAAAAAGAGCCAGCTGCGCATTACCGATGAGGCAGTGCGGGAGATCATCTCCTGCTACACCCGGGAATCCGGTGTCCGGAGCCTGGAGCGGGATTTCGGCGAAATCTGCCGGAAGACCGCCATGCGGCTGCTGGAGGACCCTGAGACCAAGAAAATTGCAGTGACTCCGAACAATCTGGAGCAGTTTTTGGGGGTGCGGAAGTTTGTGCCTGACCGGCTGCCCTGTACCGATCAGGTGGGGCTTGTCACAGGCCTGGCCTGGACCAGTGTGGGCGGCGAAACCCTGGAAGTTGAAGCCGGCGTTATGGACGGCAGCGGCAAGCTGGAGCTCACCGGTAACCTGGGCGATGTGATGAAGGAATCCGCCCATGCGGCCATGAGCTACATCCGAGCCAATGCCGGAAAGCTGGGTATCGCCCCGGATTTCTATAAGACCAAGGACATCCACGTCCACTTCCCGGAGGGGGCGGTGCCCAAGGATGGCCCCTCGGCCGGTGTGACGGTGTGTACGGCCATTGTTTCCGCCCTGACAGGCGTGTCCGTCCGGCGGGATGTGGCAATGACCGGCGAGATTTCTCTCCGGGGTCGGGTCATGCGGATCGGCGGCCTCCGGGAGAAGACCATGGCGGCTCTGCGCCACGGCATCCGGACGGTGATTATCCCCGCAGACAACGAGCGGGATCTGGAGGAAATCGATCAGACCGTTCGCCGTCAGCTGAATTTTATCACCGCCCAGACCGTGGACACGGTGCTGGACGCAGCTCTGAACAGGCAGACCGAGTGCGCCTCCGGAATTCTTCCGGAGCTGCCCGGAGAGCTGGTGAAAAAGCCCAGAAAGCCCCAACTGCGGCAGTAAGGAGGAAATATGAATTTTCAGAATGTGGAATTCCTGATTTCCGCCGCTTCTACCGGGGATTTTCCGAAAAATCGGCTGCCGGAGATCGCCTTCGCCGGAAAGTCCAATGTAGGAAAATCCTCGGTGATCAACCGGCTGCTTCAGCGGAAAAATTTTGCCAGAGTAGGGGATAAGCCGGGAAAGACCATCCATGTGAACTACTTCGTCATCGACCGGAAATGCTATCTGGTGGATTTGCCGGGCTACGGCTTTGCAAAGGTCTCCCAGCAGGAGAAAGATCGGTGGGGAAGACTCATGGAGGACTATTTTGCCGCCCAGCGGATTGACCTGGGGGTGCTGATTGTGGACTACCGGCATCCGCCTACGAATAACGATATCACCATGGCAAACTGGTTCCTGGACAGCGGATGTCCCTTCGTGGTGGTGGCCAACAAAATGGACAAGCTGAAAAAAAGTGAGCTGAAACCCAACCTGGAAGTCATCCGCCGGGACTTGGGTCTGCCGGACAGCTGCCCTGTCATTCCCTTCTCCGCGGAGAAGGGGGACGGCCGGGAGGAACTGGTGCGCCGAATCCTGAGTGCGGTAAAGGAGTAACTGCCTTGCTGTTTGAACTTGCGGATTGGGTGGTGCAGGTGGACGTGGAGAAGACCAGGGCTCACACCCGGGACAATGCCGCCGACCATTGCGGCTGCGCCTATTGCAAAAACTACTATGAGGCACTGCCCATTACATATCCGGGGCTTTGCGTGGCACTGAACCGGATGGGCATTGACCCCATGGGGCCTTCTGAATTGATGCCCTTTACCCCCACCGTGTATCTGGCCTGCTATCGGGTCATCGGAAAGATTGTGAAGTGGGGAACCGATGCGCTGGCGGCGGAGGGGATTCCCATCGCACCGGAACGGGCGGAGGAGGACGACAGCTTTTTCCTGTGGGTCGGGGAAATGGAGCTTCCCTGGCTTCAGCCGGAGGATCCCAAGGAAGTCGTTTCCCCGGCAAATCTGCCGGAATTTCTGGAGCGGATGCGGGAAATGTGGCTTTTGCGGCATGAACAGGAGAATATTTGCTCTTAAGATATGAAAAAAGCACATCCGACTGGATGTGCTTTTTTCATATATTCCCGTGCTCAGGCGTTTTTGGCCTGCTTCAGAGCCTTTGCCAGCTGGTCGGGGCAGGAGGTGGGCTTCATGCCGCAGGTGGTGCCCTCCAGACGGGAGATCACCGTATCCACGTCCATGCCCTCTACAAGCTGGCCGATGCCCTTCAGGTTGCCGTTGCAGCCGCCGACAAATTCCACGTTCTTTACCTTGCCGTCCTCAATGTCGAAATAGATCATCTGAGAACAGGTTCCCTTGGTTTTATACTGATACATAGTTGTCTTATCCTTTCTGTTTGCTATTTTACCAAATCCAGCAGTTTCGCGCCCACAAGCTCTGCCAGCGGCTCCGGCGGGACGATGAGCTGATGCCCTCTGGCTCCGGCGGACACCGCAATTTCCTCCCAGAGCACACAGGTTTCGTCCATAAAGGTGGGGTATTTCTTCTTCATGCCCACAGGACTGCATCCGCCCCGGATATAGCCGGTGAGCCCCAGCAGCTCCTTCACCGCCACCAGCTCCATGTTTTTGTCCCCGGCAGCTTTGGCCGCCTTTTTCAGATCCAGTTCACAGCACACGGGAATGCAGAAGACATTGATGCCCGTCTTTTCGCCCCGGGCCACCAGAGTTTTGAAAACCTGCTCCTGGGGAAGGCCGATGGCGTCTGCCGCGTGGGTACCGCTGAGGTCATTTTCGTCAAACTCGTAGAAGGCCTCCCGGCAGGGAATTTTCGCCTGCTCAACCAGTCTGACCGCGTTTGTTTTTGTTGCCATAGTATCACCGCCTGACATTATACGACTTTTTTCGCCCCGGCGCAAGAGGGAATTATCCGCAAAATTAGGGATACCCTAAATGCGGGGGTGTTTTTTATGGAAAACGACGCGCAAATGAAAAAGCAGGAGCGGGAGCAGATCGTCGAACTGGGCTCTGACATTACCAAATCTCAGAAGGGGAATATTTACACCCTGACCATCATCGGTCAGGTGGAGGGACACCAGGTGGCGCCGGAGACGGTAAAAACCACAAAGTATGAGCATGTGCTGCCCTTGCTCGCCGGAATTGAGGAAAGCGACGACATTGACGGCCTGCTGCTCCTTCTGAACACCGTAGGCGGGGACATTGAAGCGGGGCTTGCCATCGCGGAAATGATTGCGGGGATGAAAAAGCCAACCGTTTCTCTGGTGCTGGGCGGGGGGCACTCCATCGGAATCCCTCTGGCAGTATGCACCAAAAAGTCCTTTATTACGCCCACGGCCAGCATGACGGTTCATCCGGTACGAATGACGGGGCTGGTGGTGGGGGCACCTCAGACGTTCCGGTATTTTCAGCGGATTCAGGAGCAGATCGCGGATTTTGTCACCGCCAACTCCAAAATCAGCCGGGAGAGCTTCGAGCATTATATGATGGCCACCGGGGAAATGGCCACGGACGTGGGCACCATTCTCTACGGCAAGGAGGCGGTAGCCTCGGGGCTCATTGACAAGCTGGGCGGGCTCAGTGACGCGCTGGCAACGCTGCATCGGATGATTGAGAAGGACGCAAAGCAGAAAAAAAGCGGCGGGGCATAATCCCGCCGCTTTCTGCTGTCAGAAAAATGTAGATGATTACATGATTTTACACGCACAGAAGCTTTCGGTGCGGATCCCTCCGGGGGCAATGTTCTTGTCCCGGCAAGAACATTGAGAAGTAAGCGGGCTCAAGGGGCGCTGCCGGCAAAGCCGCTCCCTTGAGAATCCCCCGGCCGCGTCGCCGGAAGTGTACCAAAAGATTTCGGGTTGCAAGAGGGCGTTTTAACGAAAGTACGCAGATAGAATGGGGGCCTTTGAAAGATTAAACGGTGGGGAGAAAGGTGCTGCTTTTCCTTTGGACACGGGATGAAAAAAGGACTGGAAAAAATCAGAAAAGTATGGTATCATAAAGTGTAATGCTATGTTTGCTTGGATTTGCGTGTCCGGAATGGCGGGTGCGCTGTGTATAGAAAGGGGGAACCGCTTTGGAGCTGAACTGGCTGCAAAGTATTCTGTTTGGTCTGGTGTCCGGCGCGGCGGATATTATTCCGGTGTCCGGTCAGGCTCACCGGCTGCTGCTTCTGAAATTTTTCGGCGTGAATCAGATGCCCAATTTACTGGCTCTGCTGCTCCACCTGAGTGTAGCCGCGGCACTGTATCTGTCCAGCCAGGGCCAGTTCGTGCGGATGAACCGAGCCCGTGCCTTGGCCAGAATTCCCAAAAAGAAGCGCAAGCGGCCTCTGGACACCCGCAGCATGATGGACTGGAGTCTGATTAAAACCATGCTGGTGCCCACGGTCATCGGCCTGCTGCTGAATAGCCGGGTGCGCGGCTGGAGCGTCAACATGTTCCTGATTGCCGGAATGCTGTTCGTCAACGGCCTGATTTTATACATTCCCCAATTTCTGCCTACCAGCAACCGGGATTCCCGAACTCTGACCCGGCTGGAGGGCGTGCTCATGGGGCTGGGAGCCGGGGCTTCCGTGCTGCCCGGAATTTCCACGGTGGGCATTATGGTGTCCATCGCCTCGGTGTGCGGCATCGAGCGGCTGTACGGACTGAATATGACGTTCATTGTAAAGCTGTTTTTCCTCGCCGGCCTGATGGTCTATGATGTGCTGGCCATCATTACGGACGGCCTTGGGGGGCTGACGGTGATGCTGCTGGCGCAGTATCTATTCACCGGACTGCTGTCCTTTGGCGCATCTATGTTCGCCATTCGGCTGCTGCGGAGGCTGGCACCGGAGCATGGCTTCCACACCTTCGGCGTGTACTGCTGGGGCCTGGCCCTGTTTACCTTTATTCTGAATCTGGTTGTGTAGGAGGTTCCCCGTGGCTAAGAAGAAAAGCGCTTCTCAGGCTGAGAAGATTGTAACGGACACCAAGCGGAAGGCACCCGCCGGAAAATCATCCAAGAAAAAACCGCCCAAGAAGGCGGCAAACCGGAAGACCCCGCCCAAGGTGCAGACCGAGTATGAAAACCCGGTTTCCACAGGCATCGTGGCGGGACTTGCCTGCATGGGGCTGTGCGTACTGCTGGCTTTGGTATGCTTTAAGCCGGAGGGAGCCCTGCTGCTTGCGGTGAAGGCGGGCATCCTGGGGCTGGTGGGCAGAGCGGGGCTGTATTTTCTGATTCCGGCACTGCTCTACACCGGCACCATTAACCTCTTCGGAAAACGGGTATCCGTGCCCATGCGCAGCTTTTGCAGCATTGCCTTTGCCCTGCTGTGCGGTGTGGTGTATCACCTGGCGCTGGCCGGGAGCATGGATTTTGACGTGAAAGCAATGTTCGATGGCGGCGTGGCAGGAACCTCCGGCGGTGTCATCTGCGGCGGCGTAGGCTATCTGCTGCGCTGGGGCTGCGGCACCACCCTGGCACTGCTCATCTGCATTCTGGCCATGATTCTGACGCTGCTGGGGGCCATGCGGATTACTGTGCCCAGCCTGATCCGGGCCATTGCTAACCGTCCCCGGGATGACTGGGATGACGGTGACGACGAGGATATTGAACCGGCTGCCCTGGTGGTCAACAAAATCGCCAACAAGCAGATCGAGCAAAAGCGGCAGCGGCGGGAGCAGGCCAAGCTTCAGACGCCGCCTCCGCAGCCTTCGGTTCCCGTGGAGGAAGCGCCTGCGCCCCGCCCCCAAAAGCCTGCCAGAAGGCAGGAGCCTGCACAGAAGCCGGCGGCGCCGGTACCCATGGCGGACGTTGTCCGCAATGCGCCCGGCAGAGGGGCGGCCTTTATGAGCCGGGTGGATGAGGAAATCAGCGCGCCTCTGGCGGGAACCAGCCGGTATGTTCATGAGGATGTGCCGGACGTGTTCGACGAGCCAGTGGAGGAGCGGATTCCGGAGCCGCCGAAACCTGCCAATCCCTCGAAGATGCCGGAGCTGGTGCTGCCGAAGAACCGACCGGCAGAGAATCCAGTGAAGCCCGGGGTTCGGGATGGGGCGGCACGGGAGATGCCGAAGCCGGAGAAGGAGGACACAGGGAAAGTCACTGCCAAGGATACGGCAGCCTCCGCCCGGCAGGTGGCGGCGGAAATTGCCGACGGCCAGAGTCAGGCAAAGCCTGAGTATTGCTTCCCACCATTGGATTTGCTGAAAAAGCCAGCCAGAGCGGCGGCAGACGGTACCGAGGAAATGCGGGAGAATTCCCGGCGCTTGAACGAGACCCTGGCAAGCTTCAACATCGATGCCCATATTATCAATGTGACCCGGGGCCCCAGCGTCACCCGGTACGAGGTGGAACTGGATCGGGGCGTGCGGCTCAACAAGCTCACCGGCTGCGCCGATGACATTGCCCTGAGTCTGGGCGCCTCCGGCGTGCGGATTGCGGCGGTGCCCGGAAAAATTTCCGTGGTGGGCATCGAGGTGCCCAACCGGACGGTGACCACCGTATCTCTACGGGAGGTCATCGATTCGGGTGAATTTTCCAATGCCAAGTCCAAGACCTCCGTGGCCCTGGGCAAGAGCATCGACGGAAACTGTGTGGTGGGCAATATTGCGAAAATGCCTCACCTGCTGATTGCGGGTACCACCGGCTCCGGTAAGTCCGTGTGCATGAACTCCATTATCATCAGCCTTCTGTACAAGGCCGGGCCTGAGGACATCAAGCTCATTATGGTTGACCCTAAGATGGTGGAACTGGGCATTTACAACGGCATCCCTCAGCTGCTGATTCCCGTGGTCACGGATCCCAAGAAGGCGGCAGGGAGCCTGCAATGGGCGGTGACGGAAATGCTCCGTCGGTACAAGATGATGTCCGACATGGGTGTCCGGGATCTGGAATCCTATAACAGCCTGGTGATTCAGGAAGAGGGGGGACAGAAGCTTCCTTCCATCGTGGTCATCATCGACGAGCTGGCCGACCTGATGATGGTGGCGGCCAAGGAGGTGGAGGATTCCATCTGCCGGATTGCCCAGATGGGACGTGCCGCCGGAATGCACCTGATTATCGCCACCCAGCGGCCTTCGGCCAACGTAATCACCGGTCTGATGAAGGCTAACATTCCTTCCCGGATTGCTTTCTCCGTAGCCTCCGCTATGGAATCCCGGATTATTTTGGATACCATGGGCGCGGAAAAACTGGTGGGCAAGGGCGATATGCTCTATGCCCCCATTGGCAGCGGCAAGCCTCTGCGTGTTCAGGGCTGCTTCGTCACCGACGGCGAGGTAGAGGCGGTAGCGGAATATGTGAAGGACAACTACGTTTCCGACTACAACCAGGAGGTATTGGAGGAAATCGAGAAGAAGGCCCAGCAGACCGGCAAGAAGCCCGGTGCGGCCACGGCTGCCGATCCGGAACCCAGCAGTGAGGAGCTGGAGGGAGATGAAATGCTCCCTGCGGCGGTGGACGTGATTCTGGAGACCGGACAGGCCTCCGTATCCATGCTTCAGCGGCGGCTGAAGCTGGGCTATGCTCGGGCTGCCCGGATTGTGGATGAGATGGAGGAAAAGGGGATTGTAGGCCCCTTCCAGGGCAGCAAGCCCCGAGCCATCCTCATTACCAAGGAACAGTGGCAGGCAAGAAAAGACGGCACTCAGATGGATTTCGACGATCTGGAAGCCGGTGCTTACGAGGAAACGGAATAACGGACAAGGCCGGAGCTGGGTGCTCCGGCCTTGTCTTCTCAATATGGCTTCCGCAAAAAGGACGGTATGCCGCAAAGATTGGGGAAAATTCACTCCTTGGCGCGATCCCGAGCCTGCTCCCGGGCGACCATGACCGCCATGGCAGTGAGCAAGGGGAGCTTTTGCGGGTCATAGACGATGAGGTAGGCGTTGTCGAAAACCAGATTGGGCAGATTCAGCGCCAGATCTTCCATGATGGCTCCCAGCATCCGGCCATTCAGCGTGACCCGGTAGTTATGGCCCAGAGTGGCCGAGTATTGCCGAAGCTCCAGAGTGCCCTCGGCGGTTTCCAGGGTGAACCGATCCCGGACGAATTCCAGCTGCTTTTCCAGGGTGCCGTAAAGCTGGCCATACTCGTAGAATTTGTAGGTGGTAAGGGCGTGACCCAGCTGCTTGGTCATACGGAAGACTTCCTGTTCGTCCCTGTCCAGCACCCGCAGAGAAACCAGGGGAGCGGTGCCGTCTACGGTATAGCACACATTTCCTTCGCTGTCTTCCAGGGTGAAATGCTGGCCGGTGAGCTTGAAGTTTTCCCGGAAGGTGTAAATCTGAGCAGGCTCCAGAGGCCGGAAGGGCAGGGGAGTGCCGGTTTTCAGATAGCTTTCCAGGCTCTCCTTCAGCCAGTCCTTCATGCGGAAGATGTCGCTGTGATAGCAAAGCTGCCCGGCAAGGCTGGCGTCTTTCGGCTGGGCAGGGGGAAAATCCGGCTGGGTCAATGTCCCGGTGATGGTGATGCCCATGGGGGAGAAGCCCACATAGCCCAGAAGCCCATCGCCGCTCAGGTAAAAGTAGAGATACTGGCCGTCGGCATCCGGGCCGAAAACCAGGGCGGTTTTGTCGGTGGGGGCAAGGGTCGCCAGGTAGGTAGAGCCGAAAGGCGTCTGAATCTGCCGGAAGGCATCAAAAAATTCTTCGATTTTCCGGGGGCCGCCCAAGTCGATCATGGCAACGGTATCCACCGACTCGTTGTAATCTGCCGGAGAGCCAAGGCTCCACATGGCAAGGCCGATAATCAGGACGACGGTGGCAATGTACACCGGGATTTCCTGCCAGTTTCCCGCAAAGCATATCCATACGGCGATGGCAATCAGTGCCAGGGAGACAAGGCGGAACTTCCACATCCGCCGCCGGAGGGCGGGGGAGTAGGTTTGAATTTCTTCTTGCTTTTCCTGCTGCTTTTTGACGATGTTCTGGGCTTGCTCTCCGGCTCGGGTCACAGGAGACTTGCCGTCAAAGAGCCAGGCAAGGAACAAAAGCACGGCCACCACCAGGGCAAGGAAAAGAATAACCAGGAAGGAGTAGAAGTTGAAGTCCCGGTTATAAATGTCGATGGCCGTTTCGTGGATGCCGAACAGAACCGTCAGTCCCGCGAGAATCAGGAAAAACTTGCGCATGGAATCCCACCCCTTCTGATACTATTTCCTGATTAAAAGCTTAATTTTAATCAGGAAGGCATCGCCTGAAGGCGCTGCCCGTTTTGTGATTTATAAGGAAAGAAATCACAAAACAAGTCTCATATGAACTCCATGCCCTTCAGGCAATTAAAATCTTTTTTAAAGATTTTAATTGGAGTTCAGTATCACAGAGCTTGCCCATTCAGCTGATAGATACTGTTCAAAAGTCGGATGCCTGCGGCGGTGCGGAAAACCCGCTCCCGGAAGCTGCGGATGGCAGACTTTGTATAGCCGCTTTCGTCCGCGTTGACCAGGAAATCCGCCTCCAGCAAGATCTGATAGTCCATGCCCTCCACACCGGTATAGGTGTGATGATGAGCCACCAGCCAGGAAATCCGGGTCACGTCCTCCCTGGCCACAGGCAGCTCCCGGAAGAATTCCTCCACCAGCGGCGGACTTTCCCGCTCCTGGTTTTTGCCGTCGGTGTTGCCGTACTTTTCCCGGCACAGTGGGCAGGCAATGTCGTGAACCACCGCAGCCAGCTCCAGAACCGTCTGGGTATGGCTGTCCAGACCCTCCAGTTCGCCGATGGTTTTGGCGAAAGCCCAGACCTTGAGGAAATGATTGATGTCGTGGCAGCTGCCCCGGTAAAATTCGATCATCTTTTGGGCTGCGGAGGCAATGAGCATGGCGATTTCTCCTTTCCGGCATATGTTTTCCGATTGTATCGCTTTTGTCCGGAAGAATCCATCCGGATATGGTCAAAAAGCTGCCTAATCTCCCCGTAGTTCCTATTTGCCCGGGTGCAGGATGTCCTGCAAATGATCCAGCAGGAATTGCTGGGCGCCCTGAGAGTAGTAGACCGCCTGGTAGGTGCCGTACTGGCCCTCCCGGGTTCGGACCGTCAGACCCAGCTGCTCTCCCGCCGGGGTGGGCAGACGCTTGGATTTTCCATCCGGGCCCTCCTGTTTCTGCAAAAACCCCTTCAAAATCAGCCAGTTTGTGATGGTCGTGTGGCTGAGCCGCTTCCGATCCGGGTCCCCGATGGCATTCATCACCAGCTCCAGGAACTGGCTGATGAGAATGGGCTCCTGAGACGGCTTCACCCGGCGAAGCTCCTCCTCGGTAATGTAAAAATCTCCCTTAGCGGACTTATTCACCTTGCCGCCGTTGGCAATCAGCTGATCCAACACCCCGGATACATAGAAAAAGCACCGGGCCAGTCGGACGTTGTTGAGCACCGAGTCCTCGGGCACCTCCTCATCCGTAATGGGGTTGATCCCCTGGGCCAGCTTGTCCAGATACATCTTCGCACGCTGCATGGTTTCCAGTTCTGTCATTTAGGCCTGCCTCCTTTTTTCTAGGGAAGCTCTGATTAAATCGGCAAGAGCTGGGAGCGAGAGATTTTGTTCTCAGGCAAGGTTTGGAAAATGGAGGAATACTGTATGTATTTCCCATTTTTCAAACCGCAGACTGGGGGCAAAAGATCCGCTGCCCAGCCGCAGACGATTTATTCAGAGTTTCCTTAGTTTAACATTTTTCTTCGCTTCCCGCAAGACCGCACAAAGCGGCGGGCAGCAGATTCTCACGCTTTTTCATTTTGGGGCAAACCGGTCATTACCCGTTTTTTCGGGAAAGAGACTGAACATAGCCGTCCAGCTCCTGGCGGCTGATCAGGGAAGGGATTACGCCCTCTTTGGAAACGCTGTAGCCCGCGGCGTAATTGGCAATTTCTACCGCCTTGGAAATTTCCACGCCCCGGTACAAATAAGCCGTCAGTGCGCTGAGGAAAGCGTCCGCCGCGCCGGAGGCATCGAACACCGGAAAAGTAACTGCCGGGAAGTAGCGGGATTGGCCGTCCTTGCGGATATAGCAGCCCTTGGCTCCCAGGGTAACCACAACCGTTCCCACGCCCTGGCGCAAAAGAAAATCAGCCTGCTCATCGATTCCCTGAATATCCGGGCAGATTTCATTCAGCTCCTCCCGATTGGGGGCAATGATATCCACCTTTTGCAGCAGCTCCGGCGGCAACGGGCCACAGGCCGAAGGCTTCAGAATCGTGGGAATCTGATGATCTTTGGCCATGCGGCAGGCCTGTATCACCGCCTCCATGGGAATCTCCGTCTGGATCAGACAGAATGCCGCGTCCTCGAAAAGCGGTGCCATTTCCGCCACGTCCTCGCCGGACAGGTAGGCATTGGCCCCGGACATGATGGTGATCATGCTCTCGCCGTCCTTCTGGACGAAAATATAGGCCTGACCGGTTTTTTCCCCGATGACTCTTCGGACTCCTGCCCGGTTAATATGGTACTGGTTCAGCGTATCGAATACCACACCGGAATCGGAATCGCTTCCCACGCAGCCAATCACCGAAGTGCGGAAGCCCAGCTTGGCAAGCCCCACTGCCTCGTTCAGTGCCTTTCCGCCAGGATGGAAGGCCGTAGAAGAAGACACAACGGTTTTGCCGGTGCGGGGCAGCTTGTCCATCTTCAGGTAGTTATCAATATTGATACTTCCGACAACCAGAATGCGCCTGGGCAGCTCCCTGTACGGAACGCCCAGAGAGCCATTTCCCGTTATCGAGATTTCCGGCACAAACTCCGGGAAATCTCCCTCCTGTTTCTCAATCTCCCTCACAAGTCGGTGGCAAAGATAGCTTCCGTAGTCCGCCATCGGCACCGGCACGGCAGACAGAGAACCCAGGGCTTCTACCGGATCACTTTGCGCGCACAAGGTCAGAAGAGACAGCTCCGTGGGAATGGAAATATTCCGATCTCCGGCGGCTCTGTACATTTCGATTCCAGTGCTGTAACTTGCTGTAATAACGGCACTGATATCATGGGAAACGATTTTTTGAAGCAATGCGTTGGATGGCTCCCGATAAACGAGAGACGGATCCGCCAGAATGTGATTTTCAAACAGGCACTTCCGGTAGCCCTCCAGAAAGCTCTCAGCGTCGGAATCCACGCAGGCAATATGACTGTGCCCCAGTTTGACCAGGGCATCTGTCATGGCATAGCCAAAGGACTCTAAACCCAATCGAAAGCTATCCGCATGGGGGGCATTGTAGAGATAAACCGGGATTTCCTCCCGGGCCAGGGCCGGCAGATGGCGCAGGCTTTCCTCGCCCACCGGCTCCCAGATAAGGCCGTCAATATGATGAGACGTGAGAATGGCAAGGTTCTTCTCCTCCAGCACCGGGTCTTCTCCGCTGAATCGCGGAATGATGGAATAGCCCATAAGCTGTGCCTGTCGGGAAAAACCCTCCAGGAAATCACCGCATTGCTCAAAGCTCTTGAGCAGTACGCCGAGAATGAAGGATTTGGAGCCGCTGTCCATTGCGGCGGAATAGGCCTGATAATTGTATTCCTTCACCAGGTTCAGAACCCGCTCCCGGGTGGCCGCGCTGATGCTGTCATCCTTTCCATTAATGACCTTGGAAACCGTTGAGGGAGATACTCCCGCCAGTCTTGCCAGATCCCGAATGTTCATTGCTGCTCCTCGCTCTCGTTCAATATCGACAATATTATAATTCACGATCCCGATAAAATCAATGGTCAAATGGTCATAGTCACCAAAAAGCCCAATTATTCAAAGTTGGATATTGACAGATTGGAAAGCCCGTTGTATATTATCGCTAAAGAAAACTGTTTCGGAAAACTATTTCGTTGGAGGGATAACGTGAAAATATTGAATTTGGGTTCTCTGAACGTGGATATCACCTACCTGGTGGATCACGTTGTTGCACCCGGCGAAACCATAAAAGCCTCCCGCCGGGAGCGGTTCTGCGGAGGCAAGGGACTGAATCAGTCCATCGCCCTCGCCAAAGCCGGCGCGCAGGTCTATCATGCCGGCTGTATCGGAAGAGACGGCGAGATGCTCAGCGCCATGCTTCGCAACGCCGGTGTGGATATCCGTTTCTTGGAGCAGGTCGATGAGCCCTCCGGGCATGCCATTATCCAGGTGGATGAAAGGGGGCAGAACAGCATCGTGATTTACGGCGGTGCCAACGCCTGTGTGACCAGAGAATACATCGATCAGGTAATCGCCAATTTTGACTGCGGTGACGTGCTGCTGCTGCAAAATGAAATTTCCAATATTGACTACGCAATCCAGGCGGCTGCTCGCCAGGGAATGCGGGTTGCGCTGAATCCATCCCCCTTTGATGAAAGGCTTCTGGACTGCGACTTGCGCAAGGTCAGTTGGCTGATTCTCAACGAAGTGGAAGGCCAGCAGATGACCGGCTGCTCCGCGGTGGAGCCCAAGCAGATTCTGGAGCAGCTCCGGAAACGCTATCCCCAGGCGGCCTGCGTGCTGACCCTGGGCACTGCCGGTGCCTACTATCAGGATGCGCATACCACCGTTTTCCAGGACACCTTCCGGGTAAAATCCGTGGACAGCACCGGGGCGGGCGATACCTTTACCGGTTTCTTCCTGGCAGGCATGACCCAGGGCTGCGATGCCAAGCAGGCCATGCGCCGGGCGACAGCGGCGGCAGCCATCTCCGTAAGCCGCCGGGGTGCCTCCGCCAGCATCCCCACCGATCAGGAGGTTCGACAGTTCCTGGATTCCGAACTGCCATAACAAACATAGCGAAAGGACGACATTATGGAAAAGAAAAAAGTCATTCTGGATGTAGACACCGGCACGGATGACGCCATTGCCATTATGACGGCGGTCATGTCGGAGAATCTGGAGGTTCTGGGTGTCTGCGCGGTCAACGGAAATCGTGGCATCGACTTCACCACCGAGAACACCCTGCGGGTAGTCGAGTACCTGGGAAAGGATATTCCGGTCTTCCGCGGATGCTCCCTCCCCATGGTGGTGAGCCTGACGGAAGGACGGCGGGAGGACATTCCCTACAAGGGGCCAAAGGATCCTCAGGACAATGTCCATGGCGATTACCTTGACCTTCCCCCGGCCACCATTCAGGAGCAGCCCGTGTCCGCCGTTCGCTGGCTGGTGGACACCCTGATGGCCTCCGAGGGAGACATCACCCTGATTCCCGTGGGCCCGCTGACCAACATTGCCATGGCTCTGCGTATTGAGCCCCGCATCGCTCAGAAGATCAAGCGAATCGTCATTATGGGCGGCGGCTGCCGGGAAGTGAACATCACCCCCACCGCGGAATTCAACTTCTGGATCGACCCGGAGGCCGCGAAGATTGTCTTTGACTGCGGCTGCGACATCCTGGTGGTTCCCCTGGACGCGACTCACGCGGCGGCGGTGTCCATCCGGACGGCGGAAGCTCTGGAGCGCAAGGGCACCAAGCCCGCCACCCTCACAGCCCGGATTATCCGCCAGCGGCAAAACGCCTACAAGCACTGGCAGCCCATGGCGGACATCGACTCCGTTCCCGTTCATGACGCACTGGCCGTATGTGCGGTGCTGGATGAAAGTGTTCTGGGGCCGGTTGTGGAAACCTATGCCGATGTGGACATCGGCAAGGGAGCCGCCGACGGCATGAGTATCTTTGACCTGGACAATCGGTACAAGGATCGGAAAAAGAATGTAAAGGTCGCTCTGGGAGCAGATCCAGAACGCTTTGCAGATATGTTGCTCAATATTTTATAATGTGGGAGGAAAAACAATGAAAAGCAAGTTTTGGTCCGGTGCATTAGCAGCTGTGCTTGCAGCCTCTATGGTGCTGAGCGGCTGTGGTGCTAAGAAGGAAGCCCCCGCCGCTTCTGCCGCTGACGGCGGAAAGAGCGATTCCGGGAAAACCTGGAGAGTCGCTTATGTGACCCCCGGCGCAACGGGCGACAACGGTTTCTGCGACTCTGTGGCTCGGGGCCTGGCCCGTATCGAGCAGGACTACGGCGCAAAGACCACCATCATCGAAAATAACAACGACGCGTCCAAGTACGCCGAGTCCCTGGAGGCCTGCTTCCAGTGGCAGCCCGACGTCGTGTTCTCCGAACCCTACGGCTATGAGGAACTGTACACCCAGTATGCGGAAAACTATCCCGACACCACTGTAGTCTGCCTGGACTTTACCCTGGAGAACCCCTCCAAGACCATGAGCAGCTATGTGTTCATCAACGAGGAAGGCTGCTTCCTGGCCGGTGTCTGCGCGGCGCTGGTCACCGAGAGCAATCTGGATTTGGCCAATCCTGAAAAGATTGTCGGCTTTGTCGGCGGCAACGATATTCCCGTCATCCGCGGCTTCTACAAGGGCTTTGAACAGGGTGTCCACTACATCGATCCCGAAATTGAAATTCTGTCCACCTATGTCGGCGACTTCTTCGATCCTGTCAAGGGCAAGACCGCTGCCAAGCAGCTCTACGCTCAGGGTGCCGACATCGTCTTCCAGGCCGCCGGTACTACCGGTCAGGGCGTTCTGGAAGCTTCCAGCGAAGAAAACCGTTACGCCATTGGTGTAGACTCCAACCAGAATAATCTGTATCCCGGTCACGTTGCCACTTCTATGGTCAAGGATCTGGACGGTGCCGTGTATGATTTGTTTGCCATGATTGAAAACGGCACCTATGAGAAGAACCACGTCTACGAGAAGGGTGCGGGTGCCAGCGGCGTGTATCTGGCCATTGATGAATTCTCCAAGGAGATCCTTCCCCAGGATATGATTGACAAGATCAACGATACCATGGACAAGATCGTTTCCGGCGAGATCAAGGTCGAGCGTTACACTGAAGGCTAAACATTCTGTGTGCCGGGGGCTGTCCCTTTGGCCCCCGGCACAGCATATCACAAAAGAGAAACACTGAATCCATCTTCCATCGTTGCTTTGGGATTTCGGGGTTTCCGAAGCTGTGTCGAGGAGGCAAAATGAAAGAACAAGACTACATTCGATTGGATCAGATCGTAAAAGTATATCCTCCGAACAAAATTGCTCTGAACAAGGTGACGCTGGATATTCACAAGGGCGAGATTCACTCCATCATCGGAGAAAACGGTGCGGGTAAGTCTACGCTCATGAAGGTGCTGTATGGTCTGGAGAAGGCAGACGAAGGCACCATCTGGCTGCGCGGTCAGAAGGTGGACATTACCACCCCTCAGGAGGCCGTCCGGCAGGGCATCGGCATGGTGCACCAGGAGTTTATGCTGATCAGCCAGTATACGGTTCTGGAAAATATCGTATTGGGCAATGAGCCCACCCGTCATGGCCGTCTGGATCTGCAGGCCTGCCGGGAAAAACTGAATCAGATCCTGACAGAATTCAAATTTGACATTTCGCTTGACGAAAAAATCAAAAATATTTCCATCGCTGCCCAGCAGAAGGTGGAAATCGTCAAGCTGCTTTACCGGGATGTGGAAACCCTGATCCTGGATGAGCCCACCGCCGTTCTGGCTCCCCAGGAGGTGGATGAGCTGTTTGCCCTTCTGCGCAAACTCCGCGCCCAGGGAAAAACCATTATCTTTATCAGCCACAAGCTCAACGAGGTGCTGGATATCTCCGATCGCATCACCGTCATGCGAGGCGGCGAATACATCTGGACGAAGGAGAACAAGGGACTGACCAAAGCAGACCTTGCCGACGCCATGGTTGGCCGGAAGGTCATGCTCACCGTGGAAAAGGGTCCCGCCAAGCCTGGTCAGGTCGTTCTGGAGCTGGCGCATTTGGATATGCCCTCCCCTGGTGCGGCCCACAAAAAGCACCTGGACGATGTGTGTCTGTCCATCCGGGGCGGTGAAATCGTCGGTATTGCCGGTGTGGAGGGCAACGGACAATATGAACTCATTCAGTCTGTGGTGGGTCTTATGCGGCCCAGCGGGCGCATAAGTATCAACGGTCAGGACATTACGGATATGTCCGTCAAGGATCGCCGCCGCCTGATCGCCTATGTGCCTCAGGATCGGAAGAGCAACGGCAGTTCCCAAAACGATTCTCTGACCACTAACAGTATTATGACCCATCACTATGCGGATAAGGACTTCTCCACAAAGTTCGGTATTCTCCGGCGGAGCCGGATTCACAGTCTGACCCAGAAGATCATCACCGATTATCAGGTCAGCTGCCAGAGTGCGGAAATGCGAATTGGCGAGCTGTCCGGCGGCAACCAGCAGAAGGTCATCGTCGGCCGGGAATTTGAGCTGGAAAGCAGTCTGCTGGTAGTGGATCAGCCGGTGCGTGGCCTGGATGTTGGCTCCATTGAGTACATTCACAAGCGGATCGTTCAGAAGCGGGACGAAGGTGAGGCTGTGCTGCTGGTTTCCGCGGATCTGGACGAGCTGTTCAGTCTGTCGGACAGGATCGTCGTCATGTACAATGGCCGGGCCGTGTTCGAAAGCGAGGCCGCTGCCACGTCCAGAGAACAGGTCGGTGCCTATATGCTTGGAGCTGGAGGCGCGTAATATGAAAATGAAAAACAAAGTTACCGTGCTGCTGGGCGTGCTCACTGCCATCCTCATTGGTATGCTCATGCTGGCAGCCCAGGGTGCCTCCCCGATGGAAAGCTACGGAAGCATTCTGCAATACAGTCTGGGAACGGCAGTGGGCCGTGCCAATACCATTAACCGGTTTGTATTTCTGACCCTGGCAGGCGCCTCCGCAGCGGTTGCCCTGGGCTCCGGCGTTTCCAACCTGGGCCAGCAGGGTCAGATCCTCATGGGTGCCTTTGCCGCTGCTCTGACCGGCATTTATGTGCCGGCTCCTGGTATCGTGCTGGTTCCCCTGATGATTCTCATCGGCGTAATCGCCGGTGCCCTGTACGCGGGCATTGCCGCACTGGCAAAGCGTTACCTGGGCATGAATGAATTTATCACCACCTTGATGCTGAACTTCCTGGCGAATTTCCTGGTGGAGTATCTGATTGCCACCCCCTTCAAGGATCCGGGCACTCAGTGGCCCGCCACCTACGTCATCGCCCGGGACGGCATCCTGCCGGTGTGGGGTAAAATCGATTCCGCGGCCCTCATCATGCTGGTGGTCTACGCGGCAATGGTCTACTTCTTCAAGAAGAGCCGTCTGGGCTATGAACTGCGGGTCATGGGGCAGAATTCCCTGTTCGCCAAGGTCGGCGGCTGTGAAACCGGAAAGAACTTCTTCGTTGCCATGCTGCTCAGCGGCGCGCTGGCCGGCCTTCTGGGTGTCATGCTCATCATCGGCGGAACCCAGCAGCACCGCGTTATCTCCGGTCTCGTGGGCAGCTACCCGGACAACGGCCTGATGCTCTCCATCGTTGCCGGCAACGACATTTCCGGCGTGTTTGTCTACGCAATTCTCTTCTCCATTCTGCAGTCCGGTTCCACCGGTATGCAGCTGGACACCGGTGTCCCCTCGGAGTTTACCACCATGCTGATTGCCATTACGGTTCTGTCCGTGGTTGCCTTCCGGGCCTACGCCAACACCTTCATCAACAAGATGATCGCAAGAAGAAAAATTCTCAAGCTGGAGGAGGGTGCAAAATGAACTTAATCGGTGAAATTCTGAAACAGGCCCTTCCCGCTGCCGTTCCCATCCTGCTGGCAGCTCTGGGCGGATTGTTTACCTGGCATGCCAACATCTTCAATATCTCTATGGAAGGAATGCTTCTGACCAGTGCCTTTACGGCGGTCATGGGCAGCTACTTCTTCGAGTCCTGGGCCATGGGTATTCTGTTCGGAATCCTCGGCAGCCTGCTGGTATCGCTGATCTTCGCCTTCTTCGTCCTGAAAATTGGCACCGGCGAGTTCATTACGGGCATTGCCATCAACTCCTTCGCCACCGGCGCGACCACCTATTTCCTGCGCCAGATGTTCAACGTCAAGGGCTCCCTGATCAATCCCCGGATTGTGGCTCTGCCCAAGTGGAACATCCCCGTCATTCAGGACATTCCCGTGCTGGGGCGCATCCTCAGCGGTCACGCCTTCCCGCTGTACATCACCTTCCTGGTGATTGTTCCTCTGGTGTTCTTCATCATTTACAAAACCGCCTTTGGCCTGCGGCTGAGAGCCTGCGGCTATGATGCCAAGGTCATTGATTCCGTCGGCATCAAGGCAAGTAAACTGAAGTTCACTTCCATTCTGATCTGCGGTGCCCTGTGCGGCATTGGTGGCTCCTTCCTATCCCTGGGCATTATGCGGATGTTCACCGAGGGCATGTCCAACGGCCGGGGCTGGATCAGTCTGGCAATCATCATCCTGTCCGACGGCAATCCCCTGATTGCCTTCCTGACCTGCATCATCTTCGGTATCACCGAGGGTATGGGATTGTCACTTCAGCAGTTCAACATTCCCAATCAGATCACCGACATGCTGCCTTACGCGGCAGTTCTGGTCGCCCTTTACATCAACAGTGTCCGTCATAAAAAGCAGGCCGCTCAGCCGGTCAACAAGTAATAGAAAGAGGTTATGAACATGGAAAAGCAAAAAGTTATTCTGGATGTGGATACCGGTACGGATGACGCGGTTGCCATTATGCTGGCCGCACTGTCCAAGGATTTGGACCTGCTGGGCGTTTGCTCTGTAAACGGCAACCGGGGTCTGGAATTCACCACCGAGAACTCCCTGCGGGTCGTTGAATATCTGGGCCTGGCAGACAAGATTCCCGTCTACAAAGGATGCAGTCTGCCTATGGTGTCCACTCTGGCAGAAGGCCGCCGTCCCGGCATCCCCTGCACCGGCAGCATGGATAAGAACAACATCCATGGTGACTACGTGGAGCTGCCCCCTTCCACCATCCAGCCCCAGAAGGAGCATGCGGTGTTCTGGCTCATTGACACCCTGATGGCCTCCGATGGCGACATCATTCTGATTCCCGTTGGCCCGCTGACCAACATTGCCATGGCTCTGCGTATTGAGCCCCGCATCGCTCAGAAGATCAAGAAGATCGTCATTATGGGCGGCGGCTACAAGGAAGTCAACATCACCCCCACCGCGGAGTTCAATTTCTGGGTTGACCCGGAAGCCGCCAAGATTGTCGTAGACAGCGGCTGTGAGATCGTTATCGTTCCCCTGGATGCCACCCACAAGGCCGTCATGTCCCTGAAGGATGCGGACGAGCTGGAAGCCAGCGGCAAGAAGGCCGCCATCGCCACCGCCAGCTTCATCCGTCACCGTCAGGCTGGCTACAAAATCTGGCAGCCCATGGCTGATATCGACACCGTACCCATCCACGACGCTCTGGCCGTCTGTGCCGTGCTGAACGAGGATGTGCTGGAAGATGTCCGGGAAACCTACATGGATATCGACATCGCCGGCGGTGCCGCTGACGGCATGAGCATCTGCGATTTGGATAAGCGTTACCCCGATCGGAAGCCCAATGTCAAGGTTGCCCTGAGCGCCAACCGGGAAATCTTCAGCCGCATGATCAAGGAAATCATGTGCTGAGTGTTCTCTTCCACCTGATTTTAATAAAACGGTTAAAGACCGTTTTCAGCCTGTCAAAGAAGCGGATGGCCATCGGCCATCCGCTTCCTGTTATTCATCAGCCATTCCGGTAAGCTCTCACGATTGCCTCGTCGCTGCACACGAAGGTATTCAGCCGGCCCACGCCCTGGAACATTTTGTACAGGGTAGGATTTTTCTTCGTGGTGAAGCCGGACAGATTCAGGCTGGTCAGGCTCCTGCACCCGGCGAACATGGCGCTCATGCTCTGAACCTTACCGGTGTCAAAGCTGCTCAGATCAATGGATGTCAGGCTGGCACAGCTGCCGAAGAGGTTTGCCATGGCAGTGACCTTGGAGGTATCAAAGTTGCGCAGATTCACGGTTTCCAGGCTCTTGCAGCTGTCAAACATGGCACTCATATCCTGCAGCTCCGGGGTGCGGAGGGCGGACAAGTCCAGATCTTCCAGATTCTGGCAGGAGGTGAACATATTTTTCATGCTCTCGACCTTAGAAGTGTCAAAACCGGACACATCCAGCTCATCCAAATCCTTGCAGTCGTAGAACATGGCGGTCATATCCACCACTTTGGAGGTGTCGAAGCCGTTCAGATCGATTTCCTCCAGCTTCTCGCAGCCCTGGAACATGTGATCCATGTACTTCACCCGACCGGTATACACCACGCCGTTAAAGTTGATCTTCGTCAGGTTCCGCATACCGGAGAACAGATAGGAGGAATCCTCGTTCAGGGCGATCTGGCCGTCCGTAGCCACATACACATTTCCGTTTTCAATCCAGCCCATGACGCTCAGGTCGCCATTTGCCGAGAAATCCAGGACGTTTCTGGGGGCGGTGCTGGTAGAGCTGAGGAAGGTAATGGTCTTCACGTCCTTGCGCTTGACGCTCTGCTGGTGCCAAAAGCCCATGTCCCCCCGCTGGGAGATTTTGGTGTCGGTCAGGTCTTCGGGCTTCAGCATAGTGCCCCCCAGGGAGTGGGCAGAGGTCTGCACCCCAAGCAGAGATAGGGTCAGGATCAGGCACAGCAGGGTAGCAATGATTCGTTTCATAGTCGTTGTCTCCTTCGTTTTTGTTTTGTGATCTAAGGATATCACAGAATTTGGATGCTTTTTTAAGGGTGTGCCCTTTGACAATGAAGGCAAAAGCCTCCATTATGTCTTTTCTCTCCCGATTAGTTGCCCTCCCGGACGTTGACGGTGTTGGAGCTGTCAAAACTCCCGCTCTCAGCATAAGTATCCTCCATTCAATTCTTGAAACAGGGCGAATGTACATTTTACAAACCAAACAAATTTTTCCAAAGAATCGACAGTAGATTGTGTTTTGTAAAATGTATTTTTAGCTGCCGCACAAATTTTCGGCACTCCGCTTCCATTTCCTCCCCTGATTCTGTTTTGCATACCAAGAATAGCATCAAAATCCGAACGTCTTTTTAAGGGTGCAGCTTCTTTACTTTTTCCGTCCGTTTGATATAATAATGAAAAAAGGGGGGATTTTCATGAATGGCAGCTACACCTGGCAGGTTTGCACTCAGGTATTGAGCCTTCTGGATAAGGAAACCTGTTCCATCTGGAATACCATCCAGACTCAGGCACCTGGGGATGACGCATCCCGCTGGCGGGAAACGCTGGGCCGGGTTGCAAAGCAGTACGCTCTGTCCAGCCGATTTGCTCTGATGCGGATCCTGGCCGCCCGGGACGGAGGCTTTCCGGTCACACAGCCAATTTCTCCCACCCAGGCCGCGGAGCTAACGGTTCGGGAAGGTCTGGACTATCTGAACCGACTGCTGGAAATGGCCGGGGAAGACCCGGATAATGACCCGGAGCTGTGCGAATATCTGATTACCCGGGCCTGGTACGACGAGGAAGGGGCCAATGAAGCCGCGGCAGCACTTCTGCCGCGGGAGCTTGCCGAAAATCCGAAAGCCTTCCGTCAGGCCAAGGCTGCCTTTGCCAAGGAGAACAAGAAAAAATTCCGCACTCGTCTCACCCGCCCGGAAGCCATGATGCTGGGACACTGCCTGGGCTTTTCTCTGGCGGAAATGGAATGGTATCTTCTGCGGGTATTCGACTGCGGGGACGTGTTCCGGTTCAACGAATCCGGCGACGTGATCGACGCCTACGGCTTTCTGGTTGGAGCCGGCATCAACCGGGTGGAGCGGCTCCGCAGCCGCTACCTTCAGGCAGTGGTTGGTCAGCCACGGCAGACAGAGGTCATCACAGGCCAGGGCTGGACGCAATTGGTTTCGGACAATCTGCCTCAACTGGTGTCCCAGTGGCAGCACCAGCCGGAAAATATGGATGAGGCCTTTTTCCGGTGGATTCAGGGGCTTTCCGCCCGGCTGGATCAGCCCTCTCAGACCGCTTTGCGCATTTACCGGAATCTGGCGGCCTTTGCCGATGATCTGCTCACCGGCGAGGAGTTGATTCCGGAGGAAGCGGATCTGGAGGATTGCATCCATGACGTTTACCGGGAGACCGGGGAAAGCGGCGCCGTGCGCAGACTTCTGTATGACGGCGATACCGTCTCCCCTGTCAGATGCCGGGAGCTTGCCGCTGGGCTGCTTCTGGAAAACAAAATTCAATCCGCCTCCCAGGTATCAGACAATGCGGGCGCATGGCATGTTCTGACGACCCGGGCGGACGGAATACCCACTGCCTCCGGCGGGCTGAACGCCAGCCGCACCCGGGTCACGGACATTCTTCTTGGCCGGGTTCAGCCGGAAAAGGGGGATTTCCTGTATCTGCTGTGGTTTATTGAAAATCTCACCTGGCAGAACGCCGACCCTGCGGATCGGGCAGGCATCCGGGATCGGATCATCGGCTTTATCCAGACCGCGGACTACTTGCTGGAGGCTGCGCTGCTGCCCCACTTCTACGCCCCCCATTTGATGGAACAGGCTATGCTTCTGTCCATCGTCCAGGGAAGCAAGATGGGCGAGGATTCCGCAGTGATTTACGAGTATGCCCTGAACGCCTTCAAGGAGCGGCGGGAACGTGCCCCCGGCTCGGTGCGCCACGATCTGGAAAGCAAAATCCGGATTGTGACGGACTACATCCAGTCTCCGGACATGACCCTGGAGCAATGCGCGGCAAAATACTGCATTTCCCCGAAGACCCTTTCCGCCTGGCAGAAGTCCCTACTGGAAAAGGGGCTGGTATCCGGTGCCGGTACCAGCTGACCCCTTCCGCAGCAGAAAAGCCCCTCCCTGGGTTTTCATCCCCAGGGAGGGGCTTTTTTATCATTTCCGGCGCGCCGGAGTTACACCGTTTCGTGGGTGCCGTAATAGGCGTTCAGGTACATCTGCCGGATTTCGCTCATCAGGGGGTACCGGGGGTTGGCGCCGGTGCACTGGTCGTCGAAGGCCTGCTCCACCATGGCGTCCAGCCGGTTCAGGAAATCCTGCTCGTCGATACCGTAGTCCCGGATGGTCTTCTTGATGCCCACCCGCTCTTTCAGGGCATCGATGGCGGCAATCAGATTCTCCAGCTTCTCCTCGTCCGTAGTGCCTCCCAGCTTGAGATAATCCGCAACCTCCGCATACCGAGCCAGGGTGTGGGGATGGTCGTACTGGGGGAAGGTGCCCATCTTCACGGGAACCTCGGCAGCGTTGAACCGCAGCACCTCGTCGATCATCAGAGCGTTGGCCACGCCGTGGGGCAGATGATGGAAAGCACCTAGCTTGTGGGCCATGGAGTGGCACACACCCAGGAAGGCGTTGGCGAAGGCCATACCGGCCATGCAGGCGGCGTGAGCCATGTTCTCCCGGGCACGGGGTTCCTTAGCGCCGCCCTCGTAAGCCTTGGGCAGGTTCTCAAAGATCAGCTTCAGACTCCGCAGGGCCAGACCGTCGGTGTAGTCGGTAGCCATGACGGAGGCGTAGGCTTCCAGGGCGTGGGTCACGGCGTCAATGCCGGAGGCGGCGGTGAGGCCTCTGGGGGCGTTCATCATCATGTCCGCATCCACGATGGACATCTTGGGCAGCAGCTCGTAGTCCGCCAGCGGGTACTTGACCCCGGTCTGCTCATCAGTGATGACCGCGAAGGGGGTCACCTCGGAGCCGGTGCCGGCAGAGGTGGGGATGGCCACAAAGTAGGCCTTTTCGCCCATCTTGGGGAAGGTGTAAACACGCTTGCGGATATCGCAGAACCGCATGGCCATATCCTGGAAGTCCGCCTCAGGATGCTCATAGAGCACCCACATGATTTTGCCCGCATCCATGGCGGAGCCGCCGCCGATGGCGAGAATCAAATCCGGCTGGAAGGCGGTCATCTGAGCCGCGCCCTCCCGAGCGCAGGCCAGGGTAGGATCGGGAGCCACATTGTAGAAGGTGGTATGGCGCACGCCCATTTCGTCCAGCTTGTCCTCGATGGGCTTGGTGTAGCCGTTCTGATACAGGAAGGAATCGGTGACGATGAAGGCCTTCTTGTGTTCTTTCAGCTCGGACAAAGCAACGGGCAGACAGCCCTTCTTGAAATAAACCTTTTCAGGCGCACGGAACCACAGCATATTCTCCCTCCGAATGGCAACGGTTTTGATGTTCAGCAGGTGCTTGACTCCCACGTTCTCGGACACGGAGTTGCCGCCCCAGCTGCCGCAGCCCAGGGTCAGGGAGGGGGCCAGCTTGAAGTTGTACAGGTCGCCGATGCCGCCCTGGGAGGAGGGGGTGTTCACCAGAATCCGACAGGCCTTCATGGTGTGGGCAAAGGCATCCAGCTTCTCCGGGCAGTTCACCTCGTCCAGATAAATCGAGGCGGTGTGGCCGAAGCCGCCGTCCCGCACCAGGGTCTCCGCCTTTTCCAGGGCATCGGCGAAATCGGAAGCCCGGTACATGGCCAGTACGGGAGAGAGCTTCTCGTGGGCGAAGGCTTCGCTCAGGTCGGTGGATTCCACTTCGCCGATGAGGATTTTGGTCTTCTCCGGCACCTGGATTCCGGCCATTTCGGCAATTTTAGCAGCCGGCTGACCCACAATTTTCGCATTCAGTCTGCCGCCGGGAAGGATGGTATCCCGAACCTTCTGCGCCTCATCCGCATTCAGAATATAGCAGCCCCGGCGGACGAATTCGGCCTTGACGGCCTCATAAACCCCGTCCAGCACCACCACGCTCTGCTCGGAGGCGCAGATCATACCGTTGTCAAAGGTCTTGGAGTGGATGACGGAGGAAACCGCCAGCAGAATGTCCGCGGTGTCGTCGATGACGGCAGGGGTGTTGCCGGGGCCAACGCCCAGGGCGGGCTTTCCGGAGGAATAGGCGGCCTTCACCATACCCGGGCCGCCGGTGGCAAGAATCAGGTCGGCCTGCCCCATCAGCTGATTGGTCAGTTCCAGGCTGGGTTGGTCAATCCAGCCGATGATGTCCTCGGGCGCGCCCGCTGCCACGGCAGCCTCCAGGACGGCCTTTGCCGCCGCGATGGTGCAGCCCTTGGCTCTGGGGTGGGGACTGATGAGAATACCGTTGCGGGTTTTCAGGCAGATCAAAGCCTTGAAAATGGCGGTAGAGGTGGGATTGGTGGTGGGAATCACCGCGGCGATGACACCGATGGGCTCGGCAATCCGGCGGATACCATAGGCGGTGTCCTCTTCGATGATGCCGCAGGTCTTGGTGTCCCGGTAGGCATTATAGATGTACTCGGAGGCAAAGTGGTTCTTGATGACCTTGTCCTCCACCACGCCCATGCCGGTTTCCTCCACGGCAAGCTTTGCCAGAGGAATCCGCAGCTGATTGGCGGCAGTGGCGGCGGCCAGAAAAATCTTATCCACCTGCTCCTGGGTGTATTCGGCATACTTCTTCTGGGCGGCACGGCACCGGGAAAGGGCATCTGTCAGTTCCTGAGGGTTGGTGACGGGAGCGTATTGTTTTTCCATAGTAAACCATCCTTTTCCTTTTTAATCAGTAATTGTATACCGATATCTGTTTATCGATACTATACACCACGAATACACAATTGTCAAGGGGCAACTATGGTAGGCAGCGGAAATTCACAGCAATTCATGAAGCTTCTCGACGATTTTTCTTTCCTCGCCACTGCCGTCTGTGCGCAGGCGCAGGATGGGCACGCCGCATTTTTCCAAAATGCTGTCCTTTCTGGCATCCCGCTCTGCCTGTCGGCTGCCTGCCATATGATATTTCGTTCCGTCCACCTCAATAACCAGAACCGGGGACTTATCTATCCTGTTGAACAGAAGGAAGTCCAGATGGGTCAGCGGATTGGCAGCATACTGCCGTTCCTTCTCGGTAAGCCCATCGCTGGCCTTCACCAGGGTTGCCAGTGAAGAGTGGACAACACAATCCAGCTCTGAAAAGTCCGGCACGGCAAGCACCTTCTCAATGACCGAATACATCAGGTTTTCCGAATCGTATTCCGACACGCGCTTATGGGCCTTCAGATATCGTCTGCGCTGGGCATCGTAGCATTTGTAGAGCATGTCAAATACGGAGTACACCTTACTGTCAACAATCTGGCAGTTTTGATACTCCATATATCTTGCCAGGTCTCCATAGTTGGTTTTCCGATTCTCCTCGCTGTCCGAAATAACGACCGTCAGCGACTTCACCGCCCGAGAAACCGCCACATTCAGCAGATTGGGATCGTCCGTAAAATCTCCGATCACATTGTCCACCGAGGTAAGCACAATGGCTTCCTTTTCCCGACCCTGGAATTTATGAACCGTCGCCACCTCCCAGTTGTCTCCCAGCTGCTTTCGGATGGCCGCCGCCTGATCCCGATAAGGCGTAATCATACCGATATCCGTAAACCCCTGCCGAGTCAATGCCGGGAGCACTTCCTCCCGGATGATGTCGATCTGGCGCTGATTCAGATGCCCCCTGGCATGATTTCCCGGCGGCGTGCGGTACATGGACAGCACATTCTTCTCGCCGTGATCCTCCGTCAGGACGATCAATTCTCCATTGTAAAACTTCTGATTGAAAAATTCGGCGATTTTCGGATGGCATCGGTAGTGCTCCCGCAGCAGTACGGAAGGTGCGTCCCGCCAGATTCCGGCAGCAGAGGCCAGCATACTGTGGGTAGCAAAGTGATAGCGTTCATCAAAACGGTGACGGTTCCAGATCTCGTCTGCAATCCGGATATCCTCCTGTGTCAGCACATTTGGCAGCTGCTTCTGATCTCCGACAATCACAATATTTCTGGCACAGGAGAATGCCAGCACACCGGTGGCCAGATCCACCTGAGAAGCCTCGTCCACGATTAGATAGTCATAGAAAAAGTCCGTGGAAAGGGTTCCTTTGATCGCATAAGTGGTGCTGAGAATCACCGGGTATTCCGCCGAAAAGGCCTCGGAAGCCCCCCGGAAATCCTTTTGCTCAAAAGTCTGCCTGGGAGAGCGCCAAGGATAACGTTCCGCCAGCTCCGCTTTGAATAGCTTCATGGATTCTTCCCGCAGCTCTTCTATTTTGGCGTCAAAGCGGTACGCCCGCAGCTTCTGCTCCAGCCTCTCTTTCTCCGCCCGCAATTCCCGAAGTCTTGCTTGGTAGAACTGCTTTTGCAGGAAGGGAATGGCCGCCTCCGGTGTCTGATCGAATAAGGGCAGTGCTCCCCGGCCGAATCGAAGCGCAAGCAGAATTCTTCGGAAAAAGCCTGGCTTTTTCTGTCCCTTCGCCTCATATTCCAGCCAAAGGGACATGAGCTTTTCGGATGACAGCCTGGGAAAAGTTTCGGTATTGAAGCCACTGCTGCCCTTTGCCTCATAATATTTTCCGAAGTAGAACTGCTCCGGTTTCAGCTCCAGCAATTCCCGATCGACCTGCGCCGCTCGATTTCTGGCCTCCAGCATTGCCGTTAATTCCTCAGACAGGCTCCGCACCTGACGCAGCAGTGTTTCCTGAACACTTTTTTCCAGAATCCAGCTGCCCATATCTGGATAACTTCCGGTCTGGCCCGTCAAGAATCGCTCCTTGTTGGCAAGACTTCCCAGAAAGGCCGTCAGGAATCCAAGATCGTATTTTTCCAGCTTTTCTGCCACATTCTGGGTGGCAGAATTGTTATTAGACACGATCGCCACTGTTTTTCCCATTCGGACGGCGTTGGCAAGAATGTTCAGAATTGTCTGCGTTTTGCCGGTACCGGGCGGGCCTTGAATCATGCTGATCGGCGCAGAAAAGGCGTTTTCCACTGCCTGCTTCTGGCTCTGGTTCAGTCCGAAGGGGTAGATCAAGGCGGCTGGCTTCTCCGCAGGGCGCACCGGAAGCTTTGGATTCAGATATTTTGCAAGGATAGTACTCTCCGGAACCGCTGAAATCCGGTCATATTGGAGCTGCAAAATATTGGCACCGCCATCGGTTTTCAGGCTGAGCGCACTGGCCGTCTCCTTAAAATAGTCAAAAAGAGCCCGCGCATTCCCATCATAAAGACAGTTCGCTTCCAGGATGACCTCTGATTTGGGAATCGTCCGCACAGCTCCATTGGAGCGAGTGACTCTATAGCATTCTCCGAAATACTGAATTCTTTCAATGTCAGAGATGACCCGTCCGTTTACCCGGAAGATCACGGAACGAGGGTCAATGATTCCAATCTGTTGCAGCAGTCGGACGTTGCTGCTGTTGTAGCAGAACACCTTGGGACTGCCCCGGTATCGGATGTCGCATTTATTTCCCCGAAAGGTATAGGATTCGATAGAATCGGTCTTGTCTTTGCCTTTTACAATAACCAGGCAGTTATCCGGAATCGGCATACAATTCCCCCGCTGACATTTGTGATACTATTTCCTGATTAAAATCTTTTCTAAAGATTTTAATTGGAGTTCAGTATGATTTGTTTCCATCATAGCATAGATTCGCTTGCGATTCAAGAAACCTCAGAAATCTCCCCAGAAAATTCATTCTTTTTGTGCGTTCCCGGAATAGTGGTTGACTTTGGCGGCGAAAGGCCATATCATGAAGGTGGCCCGGAACGCACCGCTTTCGGTGTGTACGGAGTAACGCTTGGGAGGCTGACTATGAAGAAAATTCGTGCGATCTGTGACATTCAGGCAGAGGATGTGGAATTAAATGCAGGAACCGTTCTGGAAATTGTAGAGGTCGTGGAAGATCAGATTGTTGTCCGGATCCCGGAGGGAGAATATTACTGCATGAGCTCCGAAGCCCTGGAAACCGGCTTTGAAATTGCGGAGAACTAAGTTAAAAAACCGGGACACAGCCCATCGGCAGGCCGTGCCCCGGTTTTTATTATCTTCCCAGAAGCCGCTCGCCCCGGGATACCAGCTCTGCCACGCTCAGACAGTTCAGTTGGCCGATACCGTCATCGTTATCCAAGGTCAGGTATCGGTTCCCATAGGGGTCATAGCCGATGCAGGAGGGGATCACCGCCGCCACCTGAGCCGTTCCATCGGAAACGTCCAGCAGGAAGGTCTCGCCTTTGGCGTAGGCAAGCAGCCGCCCCTCCTTTGTCCATTCCCATTTGGAAATTTCCGGCGTGCTCAGACTCTGACAGCTGGACAGCAGATTCAGTGTCCCGATAGGCTCTCCGTCAGCCCTCCGATAAAAGCCGATCGTTCCCTGGCTGAAGGACACTGCCAGGGTGCTCCCGTCCGGGAAAAAGCAGGCGCCCTTCACCTGGGCATTGCCGTCAGCTCCGGAAACCGTAAACAGCAGCTTTCCCGTTTGATCCGTCACATAGAAGCGATTCTGAATGGCGATCCCCAGATTTTCACCGGTTTCGTCCGGGTAAAACGCCGCCTGATAGGCCCAATCCCCCATTTCCTGAATCTCCGGCAGCAGCCAGCTGATGTCCCGGTACTTCGTTTCCGCCGTTTCCAGGTTCAGCTCCATCAGGCCCAGGTGCTTCTCCTCCGGAAGATAATAGGGGATCCGCACCCACCCCTGGGCATCCATTTTCCCATTCCGGCGCAAGTCCCGCAACGCCTGAGGAATCTTAGACAAATCTCTCCTGGATGCCGCCGGAGACTGGGCAAGACACTCCGGCTCTGACTGCCATGGCTCCCAGAGATACACCGCTGCTGTATCTTCGGGAAAATCCGGAACAATGAATACCAGCTGGTCTTTCCAGATTCCAAGCGGTTTGACATATTCCGTCGGATATTCCGCCTCCCGGGTCTTTCCGGTGGTCATATTCAATTCCACCAGCACCTTTCTGGCATTTTCCGTTCCCTTTTCGACGCCGGTGTGGAAATACACCCGTTTTCCGTCCTCTGAGGCGCCCAGTGGTTCCCCTCCATCATATCTGTCCGGAAGTGCCATCTGCCGATTGGTACCTGTGCTTTCATCCCAGTACCAGCCCTCGCCATATCGTTCCAGGGTGAGGGAAGCCCCATTGGGAGATATCCCAAGAAATCGAATACTCTCCGGTTGCCAGTAACCTTCATTGCCTTCCGCAAGTGACTGATAATTCTCCGGCAGCGTGCCCATCCGGTATTTCCGGATGAACCCGCTCTCTTCCTGTTCCCCGTCCGCAATATAATAGGTATTGTCCTTTTGACAGGCCTTGGAAACCGGGCCTTGAAACTGCCGCCAGCTGTATAGCTTATCTTGGTCAAAGAAAGCATTGGTGAGGGTTCCGTCATAGTTGACGGTGCAAAAACCCTCTTCTCTGACCTCCACATCCACAGCGGGGCTTTCCAGCGTCCAGCTGCCCAAAACCTGCCCATTTTTCAGGGAAATGCACTGGCAAAGCCGATCGCTTACCGCCAGCACCCATTTCCCCTGTCCATCCTTCTGTGGAACCTCCAGCAGCCAATTTCCGCCGCCGGCACTGTAATGGGTCTGCTCTGTGCGCCAGATACGTCTGCCCGTTGCCGGATCGTACCGTTCGATTGCGGTAGCTCCCCCCTGGGATACCCGCTCCCAATGATATCCGTCGCCAAGCCGCGCCAGCACGCTGTTATCCCTGAGCAAAAGCAGCTGATCTCCGATGAAGCACAGCCTTTGTCTTTCCTCCATGGCAAGTCCTTCCGCGGACAGCGGCTCCAGTTCGACCTGCCGGAGCGTCCCCCGGACGAGATCCATGAGCAGCAATTTCTGAGGTCTTTCGGCGTTAAGACGGTCAAAATAGATGCCGGCGCACCATTTTCCATCCTCAGACACCGCCAGCTCCTGGATATCGAAGGAATGAAAGGAAAAGCCCAGCGGGAAGGAACGCCTGCCCAGTTCCCGGCCGGTTTCCGGCGACAGCCGCACCAGATCGATGCAGGTACAATCCAGGATTCCGTCTCCCTGCCATACCAGCACCGTTCCGGAATCTGCCGCCAGCCCGAAGTCGATCAGATGATCCGCCGCTATTTCCCATCCTATTTTTCCGGTTTCCATATCCAGGCAGGACAACTTGCCGTCAATTTGTACCAGCACCTGGGCCGTACCCGGAAGAAATACCACCCGTGAGGTGTTATGAATGTCCTCCATGCGCAGATTCCAGCATTTCGTCATGGTCTGGGTATCCCAGCACTGAAGGTTCTGGTAGCTCACGACCAGCAGCCGGCTTCCGTCCTCATTCAGGTACATACCGTAGTCGTTCACCAGGTCAGGATCCATCAGGCCCACGTTTTCGGCATAGTTGCCGATGGTTTTCGGGGTTCGATACACTCCCAGGGCCTGGCTGAGAACATATTCCGCCTGGGGGAGCACCGGTCTGTCCCGTCCCTCCGAGGGCAAGGCCTGAAGTGCCAGCTCCACCGCCACCAACGGGTCATTTTCCTCCAGCCGCCTGTGCGCCTGCTCCGTCAGGAACCGGGATTCGTTCATAAGAGAAGCGGTGTATTCTTCCTGAATGCGCTCCGCCTGCCGGTTGATCTGCGCTGCCTGTCCGGAGATCACCTTGGCTCGGTTTACAGCATAGGCCGCAAAGCCCGCGGTAATGGCAAAGGCCAGCCCCGCCGCCGCCGCAATCCGCCGGGTTCGGTAAATCCGTTGCCGCTGCTTCAGGCCGTCAAAGGTGGTTCCCAGCATGGGAGCCGCCACCTTGAGCAGTGCTTCCCTGCGCAGAAGCCGCTGAACCTCCGCCTTCGTCGCCCCTCTGGCATCCGCCGCCAGCACCTGGCCGGTCTGGCCGCCGCCCATAAGCTGAGGCGGATAGCTGTCCTCCGGCTCTCCGGCGGTGAGCACCGCCAGGATCCGGGAGCGGTCGTGATACTCCAGAAACGTATCGATTTCCAGCTTTACCCAAGGCGACGCGGGAGTCTGGGGAGAGCAGATCACAATGAGCCATCCGGAATTTTTCAAGGCCTGCCGAATCTGGCAGCCAAAATCCGCACAGCTGGAAAGCTCCCCCTCATCCACAAACACCCGCCGGAAGGGCTTTCTCCCCCTTCCGATATCCCGGGGTGCCCGATAGTTTTCCAACGCCCGTTGGAGCGTCACCGCCGCGGTGCTGTCGATGGCCCCATGCTTGTAGCACACGAAAGCATCATATTTCACCGCCTCCAGCTCCGTCCTGTGGGGCTGCAAGGCCTGCAAAATCTCCCCGGTGTCCGCCAGCATTTCCTGGGCGGTGTGGTATCTGTCCTCTGGCAAGGGCGCCAGAGCCTTGGCAAGATACCTCTGCACCGTACCCTCCAGATGCCGGGGAATTCCGCCGCGGCTCAGCTGCCGCTGGGTCAGGAAGCTGCCGGTGCTCCCCATGAGAAGGGTTCTGCCGTCGGGCTTATGCCCGGTGAGCAGATACAGAGCCATACAGCCCACGCTGTACAGATCCGCCTCCGGCCCCAGCCGAAGGGTTCCGTCATTGCCGCGGAGAATTTCCGGGGCTGTGAAGCCAGGGCTGGCAAAAATAACCCGGTCCGCGATTGGCTCCGTTTTTCCCTCCCGGAAAGGCCGCGCCGCGCCGAAGTCGATCAGAGTCAGAATCTCACTTTTCTCCCGAAGCGTTCCCCGGAGAAATACATTTCCGTCCTGAATGTCCAGATGCAGATAGCCCGCCCGGTGTACCTCCGCCAGGGCAAACAACAGCTGCTGCAAAATCCGGAAGGTCTCCGCCCCGGAAAACCGTCGTTTTTCCGCCAGGATTGCCCCGATGGAGCGCCCCTTGCTGGAAATGGACTCCATCACGGTGATCGTGTTCTCCACCGTTGCCGACATCTGCCCCGGCAAGGAATACACCGCCCGGCGGGCGGTTTCCCGGACAGGCACCATCCGGGAGGCGGTGTGGTAGATCTCCCGGCTGACAGTACCCTCCCGGAGCTGCAATTCCTGCACCCGGGCAAGATAGGCCGCCGCCTCCCCATCGGTCTGCCGGGGCACCACGGTACCCTCCGGTCTGCGTATGTAAGTGTATTCCGGGCAAACGGGATAGCATTCCTTCAGGGCGTAGGAAAACCCGTCCTGCAGAAGCTGCCCCTCTTGACGCACAAGCTTCTGGGCCGGGTATACAATACTGCCGCCGCCAAAGCCGATGGCATCCCCGCTGATCCGGTAAACGCTTCCGCTTTCCAGCTGAATTTCCGTGCCAACATGCAGCTGCTGCCTTCCGTCAAACATAATTCCACTCCCTTAAAACGCCGTGCCCCTTTGTGGTATATAACTGGAATTGACTGAAAGGAGGCTTTGCTCATGGATATTCTTCTGTGTCTGTACTCGGACACAGGGTACTTTCTGGAATCCCTGGCCCCGGAAGAGCTTATCGGCCGGTTTGTACCCCAGACCGACAAGCTGCTGTTTCAGGTAGAAGCCCCAGCTCCACTGGCCGGGCAGCTGCTTTGCTGCCATGCCTTTGGCAATGGGCAACGCCGTTTCCTTTCCCAGGCGGCCCGGCACCGGGCCCGGTTCCGGGTTCTGGGCTTTTCCTTGGGCCGCTGCTTCTACGTCGCCGGCGTAAGCCTTGCCAGAACCCGCGGCCGCCCGCTCTGAGAACAGTATAATCAATGTCAGGAGGATTTTCAACGGTAGATTTCGCCGTTTTTCTGTTCGCACAAGGCCCTTACGGAAAACCGCTTGCGTCGAGTTCTGAAATATGCTAGAATAAAAGCAGGATTTTAGCGCAATCGGAGGGGAGGGTGCGGTGATGGCATATATGGAAGGGCTTATCAGCGTGGTGATTCCCACCCGGAACCGGGCCGCCCTGCTGGGCCGCGCTCTGAACTCCGCTCTGGGCCAGACCTACTCCCCTCTGGAAGTGATTGTCGTGTCCGACGGCTCTGAGGACGAAACCGAAGACTTTATGCGAAAAATGGAAGAAACCCACGAAAATGTCAGGTTTCTCTCCTATTTCCCGGGGCAAGGGGGAAATCACGCCCGAAACATAGGGGTTCAGGCGGCTCAGGGCCAGTGGATCGCCTTTCTGGATGATGACGACGAGTGGCATCCGGACAAACTGCGGCTGCAAATGGAGCTTGCGGGAACGGATGGGGAAATAGGACTGATCTGCACGGCCTTCACCTATGTCCAGGATGATACGGGCCGTCGGCAGTACTTCTGCCCGAACGCGCCCTACGATGCCTCCCTGGCAATTCTGAAGGAAAACTGCGTAGGCTCCACCACCTCCGTGATGGCAAAGCACGCGCTTCTGGATGCCTGCGGCCTGTTTGACGAGGAAATGCCCGCCCGGCAGGATTATGATATGTGGGTGCGGCTGTGTCAGGTGACGAAGGTTGGCGTGGTGAAGCAGTCCTGCGTGGAATACCACAATCTGGCGGAGAATAACCAGATTTCCTGGGACTATCGGCGATTTGTAGCCGCCAACGACCGATTGCGGAAAAAATACGGAGCCCTGCGAGCTCAGCGGCTCGGCCCGGCAGCAGAACGGGCGGTGCGGGCTCGGGAAGCCCTGTCCGTGGCCCGGAAGGCCTTCAAAGCGGGCCGTCGGGATATCGTTTGCGTCTTCGCCCGAGAATCCCTGAAAATCCGGTTTTCCGCAGAGGCGATTGTCTGTCTGCTGGCCGCTTACCTGCCCGCCGGACTGGTAAGCCGGGTGTATATGTCGCTGCGTTGGAAAAAATGATGGGGGTTTTCTCCCCCGGTTCCAAGGATATTTCCTCCCTGCTTTTGGCCGGGAGGAAAATTTTTCTGTACATTTCCGGGTTTTATGGTACAATGAAAAGGTTTACGGCAGCAAATTCCCCCGTAAGAGTTAGGAAGGAGTTTTTTCATGCAATTTATCCGCAATTTTGCCAAGAAGTACAACGATACCAGCCTGATTGTCCGGATTCTCATCGGTCTGGCGCTGGGCACGGTGCTTGCGCTTCTGGTTCCCGATGCCGGCTGGATCGGCATCTTTGGCAGTCTGTTCGTTGGGGCTCTGAAGGGCATCGCCCCGGTGCTGGTCTTCGTCATCGTATCCTCTGCCCTGGCTCAGTCCAGCGCCAAGCTGGATCGCCGGTTTGCCACCGTCATCTGGCTGTACCTGCTGACCACCTTCATTGCGGCGGTACTGGCGGTCATTACCAGCTTCCTGTTCCCCGTCACCGTTGACCTGGTGGAAGCGGCCCAGTCCGATGTAATTCCCCAGGGTCTGGGCGAGGTGCTGAACACCCTGCTGACCAACTTTGTGGCCAACCCTGTGGCCGCCATCATGAACGGCAACTACATCGGCATTCTCTTCTGGGCCTGCCTGTTCGGCCTGGCTATGAAGGGCATCGGCTCGGAAACCACCAAGCAGTTTATGGCGGACATTGCCGACACCGTTTCCCAGATCGTCCGCTGGGTCATCAATCTGGCTCCCTTCGGCATTATGGGTCTGGTGTACGCCAACGTGGTGGGCAACGGCATGGCCATCTTCACCCAGTACGGCAAGCTGCTGGTGCTCCTGGTGGGTACCATGCTGCTGATGGCGCTGGTCATCAACCCCCTGATCATCTTCGCTTATCTGCGGTGCAACCCCTATCCCCTGGTGCTTCGGTGTCTGAAAGAGTCCGGCCTGACGGCCTTCTTCACCCGCTCCTCCGCCGCCAACATTCCCGTGAATATGGCTCTGTGCGAGAAGCTGGGCATGGATCGGGATATGTACTCCGTGTCCATCCCTCTGGGCGCCACCATCAACATGGACGGTGCCGCCGTGACCATCACCGTCATGGCTCTGGCCGCCGCCAATACCCTGGGCATTTCCGTCTCCTTCACCGCCGCCATTGTGCTGGCCTTCATGAGCGCCCTGGGCGCCTGCGGCGCTTCCGGCGTAGCCGGCGGCTCCCTGCTGCTGATTCCCATGGCCTGCTCCCTGTTTGGCATTCCCAATGACATCGGTATGCAGATGGTAGGCGTGGGCTTCATCATCGGCGTGGTGCAGGACTCCGTGGAAACCGCTCTGAACTCCGCCGGCGACGTAGAATTTGCCGCCACCGCCGAGTTTTACCAGTGGCGCAAGGAGGGCAAGCCCCTGCCCGAGTTCCTGCGGAAGAAGTAATACGGCATTTTACGGCGAAACCCCCGGACGAAAGTCCGGGGGTTTTCTGCATGTCTAAAAAGTCCGAAAAACACGTTGCCATTGGGAACGGTGGTTAAGTGGTGCAGCAGTCCCCTCTAAGTGTCAGGGCACTTCCGGCGAGCACAAAGCCCCCTTGCGCAAAGGGGGGATTGTGACCGAAGGGAATCCCCAGGGGAGCACCAAAGGCTCCCCTTGCTGACCAAGGGGAGCTGTCATGGCCGTCCCCCGCAAGGCCATGACTGAGGGGATCAGAACTACTACATTATGAGCACCTCAGATAGACGGCACTTGACAATCCCTCAGTCAAAAATCAAAGATTTTTGACTGCTTCCTTTCCACAAGGGAGCCTTGGGTGCTCCCGCACCAGTGCGCTTTTGGATGGTTCTCGGAAGAACCGGGATCCTTCGGTTCTGCTCCCAAAACAGATCGATACCGAGCCGGTTATTGGCAGCTGCGGTGGATGCCGGTGACGGAGAACTCCACCCACTCGGCAATGTTGGTGCAGTGGTCGCCGATCCGCTCAAAATACTTGGCGATCATCAGAAGATCCAGGGCGTACTCCCCTTCCGTGGGCTTCTGGGCAATGCGTGTCAGAATGTCAGTTTTGATCTGATTGAAGAAACTGTCCACCACGTCGTCATACTCCATGACCTGCTTGGCAAGGCTCAGATCCTGGCGGACATAAGCATCCACCGCCTGGTTCACCATGTACTTGGCCGCCTTTGCCATTTCCTCGATCTGGGAGCTGTGCTCCTCCGGGGCACGCTGCATCTTGGGAATCAAATCCACGATGTCCTCGGCCTGATCGCCGATGCGCTCCATGTCGGTAATCATCTTCATGGCCGCACTGATCTGCCGCAGATCTCCCGCCACAGGCTGCTGGCGCAGCAGCAGCTTCAGGCAGATGGTCTCAATGGTGCGCTCGCTTTCATCGATGGTGGCTCCCACATGGGCGGTTTCCTCCGCCAAGGCCTGGCTGTAGTCCGTAAGTGCCTTGGATGCCAGATCGATGATTTCCTCGCAGGCCGCGCCCATCTGAATCAGCTCCTGATTCAGATTCCACAGCTGCTCCTGGTATACATCCCGCATAATATCTCCTCCTTAGCCGAACCGGCCGGTAATATAGTCTTCTGTCCGCTTGTCAGTGGGCTTCGAGAACAGCTGCTCGGTGTCGCCGTACTCCACCAGCTCGCCCAGCAGGAAGAAAGCGGTCTGATCGGAGATACGCACGGCCTGCTGCATATTGTGGGTGACGATGACAATGGTGTACTTCTCTTTCAGCTCCATAGCAAGATCCTCAATCCGGGAGGTAGAAATGGGGTCAAGGGCAGAGGTGGGCTCGTCCATCAGCAGCACCGTCGGCTCCACCGCCAGGGCTCTGGCGATACAGAGCCGCTGCTGCTGACCGCCGGACATGCCCAGGGCGTTCTTTTTCAGCCGATCCTTCACCTCGTCCCAGATGGCCGCTCCCCGGAGAGCCTTCTCCACGATCTCGTCCAGCTGGGCCCGATTGCGGATGCCATGGATCCGGGGGCCGTAGGCGATGTTGTCGTAAATGCTCATGGGGAAGGGATTGGGCTTCTGGAAGACCATGCCGATCTCCTTGCGCAGGCCGTTGACCTCCGCGTCGAAGATGTTCTGCCCCTTGTAGTTCACTTCACCGGTGATTTTCACGCCGGGAATCAGGTCGTTCATCCGATTCAGGGTTTTCAGGAAGGTGGACTTGCCGCAGCCCGAGGGGCCGATCAGGGCGGTGATGGACTTTTCCGGAATGTCCAGCTGAATGTTGTGCAAGGCCTGGGTCTGACCGTACCAGAGATTCATATCCCGGACGGTAATAATCGGTTGATTCATAATTCTCTCCTTATACAAGTTTTTAATAAAACGCTTAAAAGCGTTTTATTAGGCCGCAGGATTGCGGCCAGC
>OIZI01000064.1_pt1 | contig 54904 bp, 43 predicted proteins | sample 1588441 | NCBI WGS metagenome assembly OIZI01 (sample SAMN03283284) | human gut metagenome | biome: human-associated habitat; material: feces | host: Homo sapiens | place: Peru | collected 2012 | reverse complement strand
GACCCTTGTCGTCCCATACCTTGCAGCCCTTACCTTTTACTATATTAATATCGAAAAGAGGATATACGTCGTAAAGTTTCATGTTAAATCTATGTTTTAAGAAAGACAACTCATAGAGTTATCTTATTACAAACTATTTTTTATGATAGAAGAACGAATGATTTTTCATCCGTTCTTCCGAATTCTTTTATCTAAAATGCTGATGGCTTGAGTTTCAAACCTGCTGTCTGGTCGAGACCAAACATGATGTTCATGTTCTGAACAGCCTGACCCACGGCACCCTTCAGAAGATTGTCGATGCAGGAAGTAATCAGGAGCTTATCGCCATACTTATCCACATGAACCAGGCACTTGTTGGTATTCACCACCTGCTTCAGGTCGATTGCCTTATCCACATAGTGAGTAAACTTGGCATCCTTGTAGAACTCCTTGTAACCTGCCACGATTTCCTCGATAGGCTTATCGGTCTTCACTACTTCTGTAGCAAAGATGCCACGGGCGAAGTCGCCACGGTAAGGGATGAAGTCGATGGCTGCATCGAGATAACCCTGTGTCTGCTTCAGACTCTGACGAATCTCTGGCACGTGCTGATGGTTGAATGCCTTGTAGATGCTCATGTTGTTGTTGCGCCATGAGAAATGGGTAGTGGCTCCTGGCTTCTGACCAGCACCGGTGCTGCCGGTAATGGCGTTAACAGATACATCGCTGTTGATGAGGCCCATCTTAGCAGCAGGCAACAAACCAAGTTGAATGCAAGTTGCAAAACAACCTGGGTTTGCCACGTGCTGAGCTACGGCTATTTTTGATTCATTTATTTCTGGAAGACCATATACAAAATCGTGAGCGGCTGGGGTTGGCTGCTGGGTAGCAACCACAGTCTCTGGGGCAAGACGGAAGTCCTGTGCCAGGTCGATAATCTTCACGTTCTCCGGAACATTGTGCTCCTTCAGGAACGCCTCGCTCTTGCCGTGACCGAAGCAGAAGAAGATAACATCCACCTGGTCGAAAGGCATCTCGGCGGTAAACTTCAAATCAGTCTCGCCATACAATCCCTCGTGAACCTCAGCCACCAGGTTGCCGGCGTTACTCTCGCTGTTGGCGAATACAATCTCTGCTTCTGGATGGTTGATAAGGAGGCGTATCAACTCACCTCCTGTATAACCAGCTGCTCCTAAAATACCTACTTTTACCATAATTTAAGTGAAGAGTGAAGAACGAAGAGTGAAGAATTCTCTTGTCCTTCTGGTTATTTGTTGTTTCTTTGTTTTGTCGTCTTTATGGATGAAACGAGGAGTGCAATCAATTCATTACAGTCATTGAGCATACTTTCGAATGCATTTTGGTCAATGTAGTCTGTGTCATGAAGAAGATTCAGCCAATAGTAAGTTTCGTTTCCTTCTTTTAGAGCTATGGAAAGTTTGTTGGCAAAGTCTTGTGGACTTTGAGCAAACTCAGCTTCTCTAACTAAAGCTCCTATGGCAGTTCCTGAGCGAAGAATTTGATTTGTAATGGTAAACTCCTTTTTGCAAGAATTGATATGTTTAACCATTTTTACAATTCTCACTGCAAAGAGATAACTCTTCGTATGTAAAGGAGAATTCTCCCTATTATATTCGTTAATATTTTTTAATCCTATCACAAAAGCATTTGAATTCTTCACTCTTCACTCTTCGTTCTTCACTTAACTTATCTTTGTTCGTCAGGGTGCATACCATAATAAACACGGAGTGGGGTAGAGCTTACCTTGATGAAGCCCTTCGCATCCTCGGCTGTCCAACCATGCTGCATCTCGCCATACTCACCGAGCTTAGACTTGGTCAAGTCGTCTGGTGAATCGATACCTACAGTCTGGAAACTGTATGGACGGAGCTTCAGGATTGCTGTACCGTTTACGTTGCGCTGAGAAGAAGTCAGCATTGCCTCGATATCCGGCATCACTGGCTCCAGGTACTGGCTCTCGTGGAGGAACATTCCGTACCAGTTGCCTACCTGGTCCTTCCAATACTGCTGCCACTTGCTCAATGTGCTCTTCTCCAACAGGCGGTGAGCCTCGATGATGAGCTTAGGAGCTGCAGCCTCGAAAGCTACACGACCCTTGATACCGATGATGGTGTCACCCACGTTGCAGTCGCGACCGATGGCGTAAGAAGCGCCAATCTCCTCAATCTTCTGGATGGAAGCTACTTTGTCATCAAACTTCTCGCCATTGACAGCTACAATCTCACCCTTCTCGAAGGTAATCTTCAGCTCAGTCTCTTCTTCCTTGGCAGTAACGTGCTTCAGATAAGCCTCCTCAGGAAGACCCTGTGTTGGGTCGAGAATCTCACCACCGCAGATGCTGGTTCCCCAGATACCTACGTTATAAGAATACTTCAACTTGGTAAAGTCTGCATAGAAGCCGTGCTCGTTCAGGTAGTCAACCTCCTCTTTACGAGAAAGCGCCTTGTCACGAGTCAATGTGATGATTTCTACACCAGGAGCCATAACCAGGAAGGTCATGTCGAAACGAATCTGGTCGTTGCCGGCACCTGTACTTCCGTGAGCGATGGCATCAGCACCAATCTCCTTGGCGTAACGAGCGATGGCGATAGCCTGGAAGATACGCTCAGAAGATACTGAGATAGGGTAGCAGTTGTTGCGGAGTACATTACCGAAAATCATGTATTTCAATGATTTCTCGTAATACTCGTGGGTAACGTCGAGCGTGACGTATGCCTTTGCACCCAACTTATATGCGTTCTCCTCGTTGGTCTTCAACTGCTCGGCAGAAAAACCACCTGTGTTAGCACATGCTGCATAAACATCCCAGCCATCCTGGGTCAACTTCATTACTGTATATGATGTATCGAGACCGCCGCTAAAAGCGACTACTACTTTCTTATTTGCCATAACCTTATTATTAATGTTAAATGTTGAATGTTGAATTGGCATTCTTGCTAATGCTGGAAGTATAAACTTTCTTGCTAATGCTGGAAGTATAAACTTTCTTGCTAATGCTGGAAATATAAACCTTCTTGCCAATACCTTATTATATATAAGGATTTAAATCTCTGCTGCAGGACCGTCAATCTTGCGGATTCTCTCTATCACATCCTGAGGAAGTTTGATAGGAAGATGTTCTTCTGGGTCGAAGAGCATGGCGGTGCAGATGCAGTATTTGCGATTGGTACGATGGAGGACATCTACATTGATACAACCCTCACAACCGCGCCAGAAAGATTCGTCATCAGTAAGATCGGCGAAAGTGACTGGAAGATATCCCAACTGAGTATTCATTTTCATCACAGCCGAACCTGATGTCAAAGAGAAGATTTTTGCATGAGGCCATCGCTGTCGGGCAAGCGTAAAGGTAAGGTTTTTGATACGCTTAGCCAATCCCAAACCTCTGAAGTCTGGGTGAACGATCAAACCTGATGTGGTGACATAGTGCTTGTTGCCCCATGTTTCGATGTAGCTGAAACCTGCGAACTTCTCTCCTTGGAGAGCGATGACCGCCTTGGCTTCGCGCATCTTGGTGGCAACATACTCTGGTGAACGCTTTGCGATACCAGAACCACGTTTCTTTGCCGCTTCTGCGATAGTAGTCAGAATGGTGTCGATGTACTTGATGTGACTTTCATCAGCCACCATGACTTTAACTTCTTCCATTTCTCTTTCTTTTATTATAATGTTCTTGTTATCTTATATGAAAAACCATGCATAGATATGCATGAGATTCTATTTTATTCTCGTATGTCTTACTTCAGTTCTGGAATGGCATTTGCGAGTGATTTCAGGAGTGCTTCCTCAGAAGCATCTTCTTTCTTAACCAGGAATATCGTGTCATCTCCAGCAATTGTACCCAAGATTTCAGGAATGTCATGATTGTCAATGTTATATGCAATACTGCTGGCATAGCCTGGACGAGTCTTGATGACAATCATGTTCCCAGAAAAGTTGATGGATAGAAATCCAGGGGTCATCATCATTTCTTTTAGCGAACGAGGATTGGAAACTCGCTTGTACATGGTTTCATTAGGGAGTACATATACATATTTACCATTCATAGAGGCGGCTTTGGCAACTTTCAGTTGTTTCAAGTCGCGGCTTAAAGTGGCTTGCGTAAGTTTATAACCTTCTTTTGACAAGGCTTTCAAAACTTCTTCCTGTGAACTTAACTCTTGACTTGAGATAAGCATCTTCAGGGTCTCCATTCTACTATTCTTTACCTTCATATGATGTATTATTATTCGGATTTCGGTTGCAAAAATACAATAATATCACTAAACTACCAAATAAATTGCAATAAAATTGCACTAATATGTGATAAAATATCATATTACCGTTTTAAAAGTGCATAAATATGCGCATAATCGTATTGTTTCTTGTAAAATGAAATAATATGCAGTAAATCTTGTAAGTATGCATCCGTTTATTCACTTCTGTATTCTTTTAGTAGTAATTTTCTGCTTTATAAGCTAATATTTCTAAATTTTGGGAGAATTGAATGCGAAAACCCACTTTTTATTGAAAGTTTTTGGTATCTTTGCCAAACATTATTCTTATTATCAATTTTATAACAAAAGATGATGAAACAAAACAATGTAAAGCCAGCAGATGGCAAACTTGGTATTATGGTTGTAGGTTGTGGTGCTGTTGCCACTACTTTTATGACTGGTGTGTTGATGACTCGCAAAGGCTTGACCAAGCCAGTAGGTTCTATGACTCAGTATGACAAGATTCGTGTGGGTCGTGGTGCAGACAAGCAGTATTTGCATTATCAGGACATCGTGCCTCTCGCAAAATTGGATGATATCGTGTTTGGTACTTGGGATGTTTATCCACAGAATGCCTACCAAGCAGCGATGTATGCTGAGGTGTTGAAGGAAAAGGATATTAATCCGGTAAAAGATGAACTGGAGAAAATCGTTCCGATGAAGGCTGCGTTCGACAAGAACTATGCAAAGCGTCTGACTGGTGACAATGTGAAGGATTGCAAGACCCGTTGGGAGATGGTGGAAGCTCTCCGTCAAGATATCCGTGACTTCAAGGAGAAGAACGGTTGTGCCCGTATCGTTGTAATCTGGGCTGCATCTACAGAAATCTATGTACCAGTAGATGAGAAGATTCATGGCACATTGGTTGCTTTGGAAGAGGCGATGAAGGCTGACGACCGTGAGCATATAGCCCCATCTATGTGCTATGCTTATGCAGCTTTGACCGAGGGCGCTCCTTTTATCATGGGTGCTCCTAATACAACTGTGGATATTCCTGCTATGTGGGAATTGGCAGAGAAGACCAAGATGCCTATTGCCGGCAAGGATTTCAAGACTGGTCAGACTTTGGTAAAGAGTGGATTTGCTCCTATGATCGGTGCTCGTTGCCTCGGTTTGAGCGGATGGTTCTCAACTAATATTCTTGGAAACCGTGATGGACTTGTACTGGATGAGCCTGCAAACTTCCACACCAAGGAGGTAAGTAAGCTTTCTACTCTCGAAACCATCTTGAAGCCAGACGTACAGCCTGATCTCTATGGCCATGGTAACGATGAAGATACTCAGTATTATCACAAGGTACGTATCAACTACTATCCACCACGCAATGACAACAAGGAAGGCTGGGATAATATCGATATCTTCGGTTGGATGGGCTATCCTATGCAGATCAAAATCAACTTCCTTTGCCGTGACTCAATTCTTGCAGCACCATTGTTGCTCGACCTTACCCTGTTGAGTGACCTTGCTGCCCGTGCAGGCCGTTATGGTATCCAGCGTTTCTTGAGTTTCTTCCTCAAGGCTCCTATGCATGATTATACACAAGGTGAAGAGGCTGTCAACAATCTGTATCAGCAATATACCATGCTCAAGAATGCTATCCGTGAGATGGGTGGCTATGAAGCAGACGAAGAGATTGATTAATTTTTCTCTCTTATATATAATAAGGTGTACCAGGTGCTCAACGCTTAAAGAGTGTCTGGTACACTCTTTTTTATGCTCTATACTTGCTAAAGTGTTAAATTTTGAGGTCTTTTGATAAAATAATGTGCGAAAAATTTGCAACTTATTATTATTTTGTTTACATTTGCAACATAGATGAACCTAAATACAACATTCAACAAGACTAAACATTCATGATAAAACGAATAACTTTATTTTGGATATTGCTGTTGGCAATGCCGTTTGTTGCTTTGGCCAAAGATTATCTCGTAGTGGATTTTGGAGCTAAAGGCAATGGGGTGACAGATGATGCTTCTGCCATCCAGAAAACCATCGACGCTTGTTCGCAAGCAGGAGGAGGCAATGTCGTTTTCTCTGCTAATCATACATTCCTTTCAGGACCAGTCGAATTGAAGTCTAATGTCAATATAGTCCTGGAAACCCATTCAGTCTGGAAAGCGAATCCTGATGAAAGCATCTATCGGAAAAGTGCTTTTGGTAAGAATGAAGGTGAAGGTATGATGTGGATTTGGGCTAAGGACATAGAGAATCTGTCTTTCTCCGGACATGGTACGATTCATGGCAATGGTATTCAGTTTATGGGAGCAGAGTTGTTTGACAGTTATGAACTGAAACCCGTAACAACCTTTGATCCTCGTCCACATGTCCTCACGCTGATAGGTGTGAAGAATCTGTCTATCCGTGATATTACGATTTGTGAAGGTGCCTACTGGACTGTTCATCTGATAGGCTGTGATGGTGCTTTGATAGATGGAATTAATCTTCTGAATAATCTGAAAATACGCAATGGTGATGGTATTGATATTGACCATAGCAAGAATGTACGTATTGCCAACTGCCATATTACGAGTGGTGATGATGCTATTTGTCTGAAAAACCGACGTGAGTTTGAGGAGTATGGTTCTTGTCATGACATCGTAGTGACCAATTGCGTGATGGAAAGTCGCAGTTGTACAGTCAAGATAGGCAGCGAGAATATGGATTCCATCTATCATGTGGTGATAGACAATTGTGTGATTAAGGGCAGTAACCGTGGTTTGGGTATCCAGAATCGTGACGAAGGTACTGTGACGGATGTGGTCTTCTCTAATATTATTTTAGATTGTCATCTTTGGAGTGATGTCTGGTGGGGAAAGGCGGAACCTATCTATGTGACTTCTTATCCTCGTGCCAATGGTAATCATAAGGATGCCAACTGGCGTTTCCCTAAAGGTCAGACAGTAGGTAAGTGTGGAGAAGTGAGCCGCATTTACTTCAATAATATTTATGCAACTTCTGAAAACGGGTGCTTTATCGGAGGGGATACTAAGGATAAAGTTCGCGATATTTATCTCAACAATGTTCATTTGAATCTGAAGAAAGTGACTTCTTACGATGGCGGCGTCTATGATAAGCGTCCATGTCGTGGTGAGGGCTTTATATATAATAAGGTATATGGAGTCTATGTGGAACAAGCCACCAATGTGGAGGTAGATGACCTGAAAGTAATTGCAGATCCTAAGATCAACTATGGCGGAAAGACTTTCGGCATAGATGATTGAATATTTCTATAAGCGAAAAGGCTTTTGTGGTTCTTTCATTCTAATGAAATCAGAACTTAACTCCGGTGTAATAAGGTATCATTACCTTTGCACCGTATAATTATAACTAAAATCTAATAGGTTATGCAAATAGTAAAAAAGACTATTGGAAGTAACATGAGACGTGTCTTGTTCTCTTCCGCCCTTTTATTGGTGAGTTCGCTCACGTTTGCACAGAGTAATGTCAGTGGTACCGTGAAGGATGCCAATGGCGAGCCTCTTATCGGCGTTTCTGTTTTAGAGGTGGGTACGCAGAATGGTGCAGTTACCGACATGTATGGTAACTACAAACTGAATGTGAAGCCGGGTGCAAAGTTGAAAATTTCGTATATCGGTTTCACTCCACAGACCGTTAAGGCCGGTTCCAACAGTCAGATTGTTTTGCAAGAAGACAATACTGCTCTGAACGAAGTGGTAGTGGTTGGTTATGGTACGATGCGTCGTAAAGATGTTACCTCTTCAATTACTACTGTGAAGGCAGAAGATTTGAACCAAGGTGTGTTTACAGACCCAGGTCAGATGCTTCAGGGAAAGGTTCCGGGTTTGGTGGTTTCTTCTACTTCCGATCCTAACGGTTCTCCTACCATTACCCTTCGTGGTGCTTCTACTCTCCGTACGGGTGCCATGTCACCTTATTATGTTGTGGATGGAATCCCTGGAGTTGATATTTCTATTGTGTCTCCAGAAGATATCGAGTCTATTGACGTGCTTCGAGACGCTACAGCTACGGCCATCTATGGTTCCAAGGCTGCCAATGGTGTTATCATCATTACTACCAAGAAGGGTGCTGAGGAGAAAACCAATGTCTCTTACAATGGCTATGTGGCTTTTGATAATATTCTGAAGAAATATGATGTGTGTACAGCTGATGATTTGCGTCAGTATGCAAAGGACAACAATATAACTCTCAAGGATGGTGGCGCCAATACGGATTGGCAAGACGAGGTGCTTCGTACTGGTATAAGTCATAATCATAATGTAAACATAAGTGGTGGAAATGGTTCTACTAATTATATGATTAGTGCCGATCTCAGAAAGCGTGAGGGTGTCATCAAGATGACAGGCTTTGACCGTTTCAATGTCCGTTCTCTTGTGTCAACCAAGACATTGAAAGACCACCTTACGGTTTCTATTGGTGCGAATATGATGTATGGCAAACACTTTGGCGTACCATCTGGCAATGAGGGTGCATCTGTGCTTGATGCCATGAACTATTATTCTCCTACTAATGCTATCAAAAATGCGGATGGAACATGGACAGTAGGCTCTGGCTCCAAGAACTATAATCCTCTTGCATTGATGGAGGAAAATAAGTCTGAGACGGTATGGAAACGTAACCAGTTTGTGGGTAAGACTGCCCTCGAAATTTGGAAGGGATTGGTCTGGAGTGTCAACTATTCTTGGAGTAATTATCAAAGTACTTATAGTGCCTATAATACCCGTAACTCTCAGTTGGAGGGTATTGGCAACAAGAATGGTCAGGCTACCCGTAATACTTATTTTGGTCGTGAACAGACTTTTGAGACTTATCTCAACTACGATTTCAAGGTAGGAAAGAGCAAGTGGGGCTTGATGGGTGGTTATTCTTGGGAAGAAAAGAAGAATAACGATGGATTCGGTCTTAGTGTTGAAGGTTACTATAATGATGATCTTGGATGGTATAATATGTCATACGCACAAACCATCTTGGGCGTTCAGAACTCCGTTCAGAGCGGCTATTTGGAGAAGGTACGTAATATCTCTTTCTACGGTCGTGTGAACTACTCTTTTGATAGTCGTTATATGCTTCAGGCAACCATTCGTCGTGACGGTTCTTCGGTCTTCGGCAAGAACAATCGTTGGGGAACTTTCCCATCTGTATCTGCTGCCTGGAATATCACAGAGGAGAAGTTTATGCAGAACCAGCACATCTTCGATAACTTGAAACTTCGTGCGGGATATGGTATCTCTGGTAATGCCATGGGCTTTGATGTGTATTCTTCTTATAATACGTATGGTGCTTCTGGTACATTCGTATATGATGGTAAGACTTATCGCACATACGGTGCAACCAAGAATGCAAACCCTGATTTGAAGTGGGAGTCAACAGGTATGTTGAACATTGGTCTCGACTTCGCATTCTTGAAGGGACGTCTGAATGGTACTGTAGAAGTTTATCATAAGAAGACCAAGGACTTGATTTGGAGCTATCCTGTTTCTACAACTCAGTACATATATGGTTGGATGGATGCCAATGTGGGTGAGATGACCAATAAGGGTATTGAGTTCACATTGAATGCGGTGCCTGTTCGTACCAAGAATTTCATGTGGAGTACTACCCTCAACCTCTCTCATAACAAGAATACTGTCGATAAGATGCAGAATGAGACATTCCATACTACTAATCTCACCCAAGGTGACCCAATGGTAGCTGGTGTTTCTGCTGATGGTTGGACACAGAGAATTATGGAGGGCGAACCTATTGGTACATTCTATACGTATCAGTATGCAGGAATTGTAAATGGACGCTCAGAGTACTACGTTCTTGATGAAAATGGTAATCGTACAGGCGAAACCACCAATAATCCAAGTTTGAAAGACCGTTCTATAACAGGCTGTGCGCAGCCTAAGCTCAATGCAGGTTGGAACAATACGCTTACTTATAAGAACTGGAGTTTGAATGCATTTATCACAGGTGTGTTCGGTAATGATGTTTATAATAGTGCTCGTGCTCACTATACGGCTGCTCAAATGTTCTCAGATGGTAAGAACGTATTGAAAGAATTCCTTTCTAATCCTGTTGGCGATGCTTCAAGCTCACTTCCTTCGGACCGTTATATAGAGAAAGGATCTTACGTTCGTCTTCAGACGCTCTCTTTGAGTTACACATTCCGTAATTGCTTTAATGACTGGATTCAGGACTTGACTCTTTATGGCACAGCCAATAACCTCTTTACGATCACTAACTATAAGGGACTTGATCCTGAGGTGAATATGGGTGGCATTGACCCGGGTATCGATTATCGTTGGAGCCGTTATCCACATACACGTACCTTCATGGTGGGTGTTAAGATTAATTTCGGTGGAAGCAAGAAGAAAAAGGCTACGCCACAGTATATCGACCGAGAGGTAATCAAGGAAGTACCAGTAATCAAGGAAGTGGTTAAGGAGGTTCCAGGAAAGACAACTTTCGTACAGAGCACATATGTTGTGACTTTCCCTGTAAATTCTGCAGAGATTGGCAATACTTCAGAACTTGATGGCATCAAGAGTGGTTCTAATGTCGAGATTGTAGCATACGCTTCTCCTGAAGGCAAGTCTTCTGTAAATCAGCAGTTGTCTCAGAAACGTGCAGATGCAGTAGCTAAGTATCTACAGAATAAGGGCGTGAATGTGACTCGTATTATCGCCAAGGGTGCGGATACCAATCATGCTAACCGTATCGCTATTGTGACTGTTAAGTAATAACTATTAATCAGATTACAGAATATGAAACTAAATAGATTGTTTATTTCAGCTGGATTGTTAGCTATGACACTTACCGGCTGTACGGATTTGGACATGAGTCCAAACTCGCAATATACAGAGGATCCTAGTCAAAACTCAGGAGTTGATCCTATGATTGTTGTGGAGGCAAAGATGGCGGATGTATATTACCATCTTGCAGGAACATTGGGTCGCCGTTATATGGAGGCGCAATGCTTGGCTTCCGATGAGTTTACTTCACTCGCTTTTGCTGGCGGTTATTATGACAGTGGTACCTATGCTCACCAAGCACTACATTGTAGTTCTCCTAATGATGCATCTATCGGTTGGTATGATGATGTGACGGCTGGTATTACAAAGGCGAATACCATCTTGGAGGAATTGGGTAGTGGAGCTTCTGCCCAGATGAAAGCGCCTGCTCGTGCCATACGTGCTTATTATACCTGGATTTTGATGGATAATTATGGCGATACGCCTATTTTGGATAAAGTTCAGGCTGAAGGTTCTGTGGTACCTCGTTCTCCACGTAAGGAAGTTGCGGAGTGGATTGAGAGTGAGCTTAATGACATTATCCCTGCATTGACGGATGATGTTACTGAAAATACATACGGCAAGCCTACTAAATGGATGGCTGAGGCTCTTCTCGCCAAGCTATATATCAACTGGCCTGTCTATACGGCGGAGTCGGTTGACCAATATGATGCAGCAACTGCTGCAAATCCAAAGTTGGATGCTTGTATTGCTGCATGTGATGAGATTATCAATAGTGGTAAGTTCAACTTGGGTTCTGTTGACTATCTTCATAAGTTCTCATACGACAATGGCTGGCAGGTGGAAGATTTCATATACGCAATACCATATGATGCCATCAATCGTCAGGGTATGCAGTATGCTCGTCCTCGTACATTCAAGGATATGAAAAATTTGTTGCCAAATGTCTATGGTTCAACAGATAAGTTTACTCAGTCGTTTGGTGGTAACATGGTAGTCACTCCTGAGTTTGCTAAATTGTTCTCTCTGGATGGGGATATTCGTAATCTCAGCATTCTTCGTGGTGATGTCTATGTTCGTGACCCAAAGACTTTACGTCCTACAACTGAACCTTTTATGTATAAAGGCAACCAGGTACATTTTACGGAAAACATCACTCTTGCTAAGAAAGATAACACCATTGAAGTTGGCAATGACGCCAATGCTTATCAGCAGGGTTGTCACTCCATCAAATGGTTTACGACTCCAGCCGACTATAATAACGGTCGTAACCAGTCTAATGACCTGCCAATCTTCCGTTTTGCCGACATACTTCTTATGAAGGCTGAGGCTCTTACTCGTCAGGGTAGTAGTGGTGCAAAAGCTCTCTTCAATCAGATTCGTACGTACGCAGGTGCTCCAACGATAGCTAACGAACCTACCTTGCAGGAAATCTATGATGAGCGTGGTCGTGAATTCTTTGATGAGAACTGGCGTCGTAACGATATGATTCGTTTCGGTCATTATGAGGATGAGTTCTTCCCTCATTACAAGGACTTCCCAGATGCAAGTTTTGACAAGCGTCATCGCATTTTCCCAGTGCCACAAAATACAATCAATTTGAATGGTTGGGAGCAGAATCCTGGATATTAATCGATTGAATGATGATAAATGGGGAGTGGTGGATTCTGCCACTCCCTTTTTTTTCTAATTGTTAGGCGAAGTTTGTTCCATTTTGATAAAACTGTTTGATTATGAGAAGGAATCTATTGTTGTTATTACTGTGGTTGGCAGGCTTGCTAGCTGTAGATGCTCAAACATTGAGCCGTAAGGAGGTCGAGACTTATGTGATTAATCAATATGGACAAAGATGGAAAGACATTGCGCTTTATCTTGGCGAAAAAGATACGTTGGACAAGGACAATGCTTTGACGTTTGAGAAAACCATCTCGGTGCGAGGCAAGAGTAAAAATGAACTCTTTGTCGATTTGAATTATTGGTTTCTGAAAACCTTTAGCAATGCTAGTTCATCGATAGAGATGGCAGACAAGGAATTGGGGGTTATCATGGCAAAGGGTTATTTGCCAGGCATTGCTTATCACTCGGGAGGTTATTCCTCTTATTGTGTCAATATTCGTCCTCTTGTGCGTTGCGACATCAAAGATGAACAGGTCAAACTGACGATTGTTGTTCCAAATTATGAGGTGACGAAAGTTGATGATGGCTTTTGGAGTGCAATGCTGGATGAGGATTTCGACAAGCATCCCCCATATACTGTGAACGAAACATGGTCGCTTAATGTTTGTTTTCCTTTTGCGAAGAAAGATAGAACCAAGAAAACTTCCAGCAAGGCATTGGTGATGAGTCATGGATATGTGGAAGTCTTGATGAATCGCATTCAAATGGCGTTATAGCTGCGCCAAAATGTTTATTTTATCACGATTTTGGCGCACTTTCAGCTTTATAATGCGCCAAAATGTGATAAAACTGAAGGTTTTGGCGCACTTATTAATTAAAACGTATGAAGAGAAGCGTATTCTTAACTATATTTTTTGCCCTTGGGCTATCCTCGTTGATGGCCCAGGATTATTCCCGATACGTGGACCCACGTATCGGAAGTGAGGGATTGGGAAGAACTTTCCCTGGTCCTTGTATGCCTTATGGTATGGCGAAGCCGGGACCGGATGCCGTGACTATGCCGAATGCAGGATGGGCGCCGATACCTGAACCTGTCAAGGGATTCTCGCAGATGCATGTCAGCGGAACGGGAGGTGGACAGAAATATGGCAATATCCTGATTCAGCCTTACTTCGACTCCAAGGAAATCATCCAGAAACGGGTGGATGAGAAGGTCTCTTTGGGATATTATGCGTGTACCTTTGAGAATGGAATACAAACTGAGATTACTGCCTCAGAACGTTGTGCTTTCTATCGGTTGGACTTTGGCAAGAAGCAGAAGGGAAAACTCTTGATAGATGTGGCTACTTTCTTAGGAATAGATACGATTCCAGATAAGCGCGAAGCGCAGCAGTATGTGGATTCGTATGTTACCTGTGATGGAAAATATGCCGTCTCTGGTTGGAGTACGGTTCGGGGCGGCTGGAATAATGGCGGCCCTTATACCGTATATTTCTATTTGCAGAGCGATGTGCCTTTATCTAATAGCGATGCGACTTTATATAATAAGGTGAAGGAATCAAAGACAAGATTGGATGTTGCCTTCTCGAAAAGTACCGTCAATCTGAAGGTCGGTATTTCGCATATCAGTATCGCCCAAGCCAAGCGAAATATCCCTACCCGTGGTTTCGATGCCCAGTTGAAGCATCTACGAGAAACCTGGAATGGAAAATTGAGGAAGATAGAAATCGCAGGAACTGAAAAACAGAAACGGATGTTCTACACGGGCATCTACCATACGATGCTGATGCCTGTGGATAAGTCGGGGGAAAACCCTCATTTCTCTGATACTCCTTATTATGATGATTACTATGCCATTTGGGATACTTACCGTACATCTATGCCGCTTCTTACTCTGATAGATGAGGATAAGCAGCGGGATATGATCCATTCGCTTCTGAATATTTATAAGCATGATGGCTATATGCCGGATGCCCGGAGTGGTAATTGGAATGGAAGAACCCAGGGAGGAAGCAACGCTGAAATTGTGATAGCCGATGCTTTTGCCAAAGGGATGAAAGGTATCGACTATGAATTGGCACTCAAGGCTATGATCAAGGATGCTGAAGTTCCACCAACAGATCATGATGGGTATTTGGGAAGTGTGCCTGATGAAAAACATGGTCGTGGTGGATTGAAGGAATACAATACGCTTGGCTATATCCCTTATGGTATCGACAGAGCCGGCAACCGTACGGTGGAATACAGTTATGATGATTGGTGTATCGCTCAAGTAGCGAAAGGGTTAGGACATCAAGACCTGTATCAGAAATATCTCAAGCGCTCTGGTAACTGGCGCAATCTTTGGCGTGGAGATTATGAATGGCAAGGGATGCGTGGCTTCATCATGCCTCGTGATGCAGATGGGAGATGGCTCGACTCTGTGCCTTGGGGAAAGTCGAAGGTTTATCAACCGCTGATTCCTTATCGCCCTGATACGAAGGTGGCTCCCTGGTATCTGCCATGGTGGAGTACTTTCTTCTATGAAGCTTTGTCGGCTGAATATAGTCTCAGCATTCCGCATGATGTGCCGGGATTGGTGGAGTTGTGCGGCGGCAAGGAGGCTTTTATCAAGCGCCTTCATACATTCTTTGCCAACAAACATTATAATGTTGCTAACGAACCGAGTTTTATGACTCCTTATCTCTACCATTGGGTGGATAGACCTGATCTGAGTGTAGCACGTATCAGACAGATTGTGAATGACAATTATGATGATACTCCGCTCGGTTTGCCGGGAAATGATGATAGCGGCGCCATGTCTTCCTGGCTTGTCTTCAATATGATGGGGCTTTATCCCGTGGCAGGACAGAATCTCTATCTGGTAGGCTCGCCGCTGATTCCTGAATATACGATTCATCTGGAGAATGGCAAAAAACTGCAAGTGGTAAGGGATGAAAAGATGAAATCCTGGGATAGGAAATTCTTGACTCATGAGTTATTAACAAATGGTGGAAAACTTGTACTTCCTGGTTTTTCTGCTGTTGATTATATTGTTGATAATGATGCTAAGATGCTGATTTCTAATCTGAAAGAGCGTTTTCCACGTTGTGAACAAAATGTGGATAACTTGTTGAAAAGTATTCCTTCACAGGGTATTTCTCATTTCGTTTTAAACCGTCAGTATCGCAATTGGGAGCTCGGGGCAACTTATCTGAATGGAAACCGTGACACCCTGTATGTGAAATGCAACCAGTCGGTCTATCTGATACCGGAAAAACTGGTGGATGAGGCTAATGGTTTCTGTTGGGACAATCCACAGAAAGGAAAGAATATCTATGTCTGCAACAAGTCGCAGAATAAAGGAATGTGTGATGGTACCTTCCTGTTTATTTCCAGAAAAGCCTTACAGCAGTTGCTTCATTCTGGTACTTTCATCTATAATGGTATTACTTGGCGACAGGTGTCAAGGGATGCAAAGACTATTGTCGTGCGGGCGGATATAGATGGCACAACGATGTGTATCAGTCTTTGTCACCAACTGCCATGGGTGCTTTGGATGAAAAACAATCCTTTAGGAATTGATTGGACCCTCACAGGAATGCTTCCGGACAGGAAATGATTCTTTCTAAGGAAAATTGTTTCAGATTTGTTCTGATAATAGAATTAATTTTGTATCTTTGTGGAAAAATATAAAAGCCTAATGAAGAAAGCAATATTAGTAATAGGTTTTGTCATGTGTCTCTTGATGGTACAAGCTCAGACCCGTCGCCAGATGGGTGGGGTGTATTGTGCTTATCCTTTTACTGAGGTAGAGACCGGTAAAACTCTTTCCATCGAGAAATATGAGGATGAGAATAATCTGGTTCTGGAGGGTTACACTCCTTTCTATATAAGTCATTATGGTCGTCATGGCTCCCGCTGGATGCCCCATGATGACCGCTATACCTGGGTGAACCGTCACTTTGAGGATGTGTCCAATCTTACTCCTTTAGGAAAAAAGGTGAGGAAAATTTTATGGCGGGTGTGGGATAATGCTCGGGGTAATGGTGGTAAGCTTTCTAAATTAGGAGCTTTTCAGCATCGGGGCATTGCCAATCGTATGTATCAACGCTTTCCTCATATTTTTGCTACGGGTAATCGTGTGACGGCACGTTCGAGTGTCGTTGACCGTTGTGCAAAAAGTATGTTGGCTTTTACGGATGAATTGCATTTTTTGCAGCCGTCACTAACGATGGATGTAAAGACCGATTCTGCCGACATGGCATGGATTGCCTATACTTCTCCGGAAGAAAAAGCATTAGAAAAACGGACAAAGGTTACGCCAAAGGTTTCTACAGACAGATTCATGCATCTGCTTTTCAAGGATATTTCCAAGATAGATGATCCGATGAAGTTGATGGGGGAGATGCAGGCCATCACATCCTCTATCCAGGATGTGGGTCTGAATTTCAAGTCTTATCCGAAAGATATAGAGGAACAGTTGAATGCCCTCTTTACTGATGAGGAATTCCGTGCTTTCTATGAAGCCAACAATAAGCGTATGACGATCTGTAATGGAGATGATCTCTATAATGAACAGATTCCGATGCGTTCTGCTGTTTCTTTGTGGCATCATATCAGGGATGATGCTGATAGGGCTTTGGCTTCGGGTAAGCCTTCTGCTGATTTGCGTTTCGGTCATGATACCAATCTCTATCGCTTGCTTACTCTTTTGGGGGCAGGTTATGAACGGGTTTCTGAAGAGACAGGAATGTTTGAAAGTTCTTGCGACCGATATGATTATAATCGCATGGATGTAGTGGTTCCTATGGCTACCAACCTGCAGATGATTTTCTATAAGAAGGATGTGCCGGATGAGGCTCATCCTGAGAAAAATATTGTGGTAAGACTGTTGTATAATGAGGTGAACGAGGCACAGATCAAAGGCATGGAAGATGTGTTCTATGGTTCTGATGTTCCGTCTTATGATAAAAACTATTTTTCCTGGGAAGAATTCAAGCAGTATATGGAAAGCCGGATAGACAAGGCAGAACATGTACGTCAGCTCCACGCCCTCAATACGATGGTGGGCACAGCGCAGGCTAATACCAAGACGGCTGGCATGTTTGGTAAGGGAAGTGAGGAACATGGACAAACCCTTCCTGCCGTACTGGTGCCTAACGGACAGAATTTCTGGACTCCTCAGACTCAAGATACGGAAAAAAAGTGTATTGCACCTTATTATTATAAGGATACTGAGTTGCAGGGCTTTCGCAACAGCCATTGGATAGTAGGTGGTTGCACCCAGGATTACGGTTCCTTTACGGTGGCAACTTTAGGCGGAAAGTTGAGGCTTCAGCCAGAGGAACGTGCTACTCCTTTTTCGCATACAGATGAAATATCTCACCCTCATTACTATGCGATCAACTTGAGGAAAGAACATCTCAAAACCGAACTTACGGCTTTGAGCCATACTGCCATCTTGCGTGTAACACCACAGGAAAACCAAGATGTTCATATCGTCATCAATCCGAATAGTGACGAGGGGGAAGGATACATAGAGATCGATACGCTGAATCATAGAGTTTATGGTTATAATCCTGTGCATCGCATCTACCAAGGATGGGGTGAACCAGCTGGATTCAGTGGGCATTTTGTCTTGGAATATCCTGAAGGACTGGTTGATTTCGGCGTGTTCTCCAAGGAGAGTAAGAAAGGAAAGGGATTGGAGGCAAAGGGTGCCCGCATCGGGGCTTGGCTTACTTTCAAAGGTCGGGACGAAAAATCGATGGAATTGAGAATCGCCAGTTCGTTTACTGGCAAGGAAAATGCGATTTCCAATTTAGAGAAGGAAGTGGATAACTTGGCAAGTAGTTTTGATAAGATGCGGGAAAGAGCCATCGATGCATGGTGCGACCGCTTTCATACGATAGATGTGCAAAGCAAGGATACGGCTAAGGTCAACCAGTTTTATGGAGCCTTCTACCGTGCCTCGTTCCTGCCTCGTCAGATGAGTGATGTGAATGGCGACTACCCACCATTTGCTCAAGGAGAGACAAAGCAAGAGAATTCTTTCACTCTCCATTCTTCACTCCCAAAAGCATACGGAGATTTCTCTATGTGGGATATTTATCGTGCCGAACTTCCTCTTTATAATATCATCACGCCAACTTTGTCGGGTGACATGATGCAGTCGCTGGTCAATATGTACAAGGAGGGTGGATGGATGCCTATTTTCCCTTGTTGGAACAGTTATACGGCAGCGATGATCGGCGACCATGCCGGTGTTGCTCTGGCGGATGCTTATGTCAAGGGCATTCGTGGTTTTGATGCGCAGACGGCATATCATGGGATGCGTAAGAATGCTTTTCTGAGTCCGAAGTCTTTCGAGGAATATAAGGATGGCATGGGAAGAAGGGCTTTGAACTCCTATCTCAAATATGGATTTATTCCGATGGAGGATAGTGTGAAAGAGGCTTTTCATCAGAATGAGCAGACCTCCCGTACTTTGGAATATGCTTTTGATGATTTTGCCGTGGCACAGATGGCAAAAATGTTGGCTGATTCTCTGGAATATCAGAAGAATAAAGGCAATCTTCTGTCTTTGGATAGGAAAATGCTATTGGCTGACTATCAGCAACTGATGCGTAGGTCTGAAAACTGGCGTCATGTCATCAATCCAAAGACCGGATGGGCTGATGGTCGTCATCAAAACCGGAAATGGGAAAATAATCTCGATCTGGTGCATCGCAAGAGTTATATTACCGAGGGGGCTACCTGTCACTATACCTGGTATGTGCCTCAGAATGTGGAGGGACTTTTCCAAGTTATCAGCAATAGTGGGCAGAACGTCATCACACGTCTGGACAGAATGTTTGATGAAGGATTGTACTGGCATGGTAATGAACCTTGTCATCAGATAGCCTACCTTTATAATAAGGCTGGTGCTCCCTGGAAGACCCAGCAGCGCATTCATCATATTCTGAATACCGAATATAATGATACTCCTGGAGGACTGTCGGGTAATGATGATGCGGGGCAGATGTCGGCTTGGTATATGTTTTCTGCCATCGGGTTCTATCCTGTATGTCCTGCTACACCTTATTATTATATAGGCACGCCAAGTTTTGATAAGGTTACATTCAATTTGGAGAACGGCAGGAAGTTCGAAATTGTTGCCGAGGGAGTCGATGATGAGAACTTCTACATCCAGCAAGTTGACCTGAATGGTAAGTCTGGCTATTATTTGTCTCATGATGATTTGCTGAAAGGTGGAAAACTTTCTTTCAGAATGGGGAATTCTCCTAAATATTAAAATTTAAGAAAATAAGATGATACTGATAGATCCTGTAGGATATTTTATATATGGAATGTGCGTCATGTTCTATTCCATGATGGCATGGTTTTTCTGGCGTAAGGGATCGGATGTTCTCTCGCGTCTTATCAAGGCAATCATGCTCATCTATGTGGTAGAGAGCCTGAAAGACCTGGTAATATATTATTATGTAGATGACATGACGAGCAGGTGGTGGGCTGTGATGACTTCCATGGATATTGTCATTATTCCTTTTTACATCTTTGTGCTGATGGAATTGGTAAAGCCCGGATGGCTTACCTGGCGCAAGGGCATCTTGCATGAGGTGCCGTTCGTCGTGCTGCCTCTCCTCTATATTGTCACAGAACATGCCATCTGGTATTATATCATTGCAGCTTGGGCTGTCTTCTATGGTAGCGCCACGCTGGTTCTTACGTTCTTTTTCATATCCCAATATCATCGGGTACTGAAAGAGCGGTTTTCATATGAGGATAACATCAATCTTCATTGGCTCAGAGCCATACTGGTCAGCTTCTTCTTTATTCTGGCTGCCTGGACTTGCAGTTCGGTGATGGTGGATGTGAATTTTGACAATCTCTATATGATTCTGTCGTTGGCCACATGGATGTTTGTTGGTTATTTCCTCTATAAGCACGAATCGGTCATAGATGAATTGAGAGATGTGGATGATGCCCGTTCTTCTGATGCAAGTGGGATGGTAGGTGAGGCTAATAGCGGGATGTCTGCCGGCGATTATCTTCTTTCTCCCGAAATCAGTCAGATGGTAAAAGATCTGTTTGAGAATCAGAAAATTTATCTCGATCCCAAACTCAAGTTGTCGGATGTCGCCATGAGGGTAGGAACCAATCGTACTTATCTCAGCCGTTTCTTCAATCAGGAGAATGGCAAGACTTTTTATGATTATGTGAACAATTATCGGGTGAAATATGCAGAACAATTACTTTCTTCCACTAAAGATCCGCTTTCTTTTATAGCGGAAAAAGCAGGATTCAATTCGCCTTCTACTTTTCGCAGAGTATTTGCTTCTGTATATGGTTGTTCGCCACAGGAATACCGCCGTAGAGTGTCAAATGGTTAGTTTTTACCATTTGGCACTTTTTTTTGATGGTTTGGGTGCTCTTTGTACGTAATGAGCGATAAGTTTTACGGTTTGAACGCGTGGTTTGTCCTGTTTTTCCTAACTTTGCACCAAATTAATTTATAATAATGTTGCGGAATTAAGATTAAAGACCTATGAAGAAAAATTTACACAGAATCATCATGTCAGCATTGCTGACAGTGCTGGCAACAGTTGCTGCCAGCGCACAGTGCTACATTGTCGGCAGCGACAATGAGTGGAAAACCAACACTGCTGCGGCAGAACTGGCAGAGACCGCCACTACAGGAGTGTATGAGGGTGATGTCACCTTCGTTGACGGTGCGCAGTATTTCGCCGTTACCCAAAAGCTGACAACTGACAATGACGATTGGACAGAGTTTAACAAAAACCGCTTCGCCCCTTCAGTATTCGACGCCATGCTCGTTATTAATGAGCCTATGACCATGGTAAAGGGTAGGGACGCATCTTTCAAAGTACCAGTCGCCGGTACAACCTATCGTATGCGCATCGACTTCAACAACCTGACCGTCACCTTGCTCGGCGACTTTCCCGACAAGCTGTATGTATGGGGCAGCAACGGTGTCTTCGATCCCACATTGCCAGCTGCCACACTGCCCAAGACTGAGACCGATGGTGTGTATAAGGCAACGGTAGAGTTCACCTCATGCTACTTCAACATTCTCACCCAGCTCGGCACCGACCCCAACGACTACGAAGCCATACTGCCCTACCGCTACGGTGGCGGTAAGGTGGTTATCAACCGCGACAAGGCCATGACGCTCACAGAGCAGTCATTCCACATCGCCACACCAGGCACCTACGACGTGACTGTAGACCTCCGCACCATGACCATGAACCTCCACAGCGACACCTATGTGCCCGAATATCCTGAACATGTCTACCTCATCGGTGCTAACGGTAGCGACGCTGCCTACCAGGGCGCAGAGCTTACATGGGACGAAGTAGACGGCATCTACACCGGCTATGTGACTTTCTATGGCAACAAGTTTACCATCTCTACCGCTCTCGCCTCTACATATAATGGCTGGGACGAGATTAAAGACAAGCGCATCGGCGCTGACGCACCAACTGTTGACGTGGAGACCAACCTCACCATAGGTCTAAAGAAGGGCGAGGTGTCTGACTTCATTATCGGAGCATCGACAGATAACCCACTCACCGCATGCGTTACATTAGACCTTGTCAACAACCGTCTGACGCTCCACGGCAACGACGCGTCATATCCAATAGGCTACCCGAAAGAGCTCTACACTCTCGGCTGCAACGGCAATTGGTTCACCAACATCCCTGCAGACGTGATTCCTGCCACCAACGAGCCTGGCATCTATGAGGGCGAAATCACATTCGTGGGCGAAGTGGGCGATCTTCACTTCATCGTGTTAAAGCGTCTTGGCGCAGATTGGGACTTTATCAACGCCACACGTCTCTCTCCCTACTCCGACGGTGACCCCGCCGATCTTGACAGCGATATTCCTGCCATGAAGCCTGACTTTTCGCCCGGCGCATGGCTCTTCTCTGGCGAGCCAGGCACCTACAACATAAAGGTGGACCTCACACAAGGCAATGGCGTGATACGCATCTCTGCCAAGGGCGCAACAGGCATCACCGCCACCACAGCCGCTCCTGCCACCAAGAACTACTACTACGACCTCAACGGACGATTCCTCGGCTACGTGGAGCCGCAGAAGGGAGTGTATGTTGTTAAAGGTAAAAAGGTAATAAAGTAAAAAAACAGAAAGGTAAAACTACCCCTCTCCAGCTCTTTATCTCAAGTAAGTCCACCCTCTACGTGGTGGGGTGCACTTTAGGGAGAGCTGGAGAGTTTTTTTGCCGTCCGGTAATAACTCAGAAATGAAAATTAGCATAAGAAAAAGCTCTATTTTCTAAAATTTTTAGCGCTTTTATGCGCTATTCGCTTTGATTTCTGTCAATATGAGTCTGAATGCTTACACTTTATTTTTACCGGACGGCAATAATTATTTACTGAGTCCACTTTAAAAAGTCATTTTTGGTTTTTTATCCTACAAAACGCCATTTGATTATCAGATGATTACATTTGAAGAATTTCTCAAAAATTACTTTTTCAAGTGGACTCATTCATTAATAACTAAAACCGTAAAAGTAATGATGGACGAACAGAAAAATTTAGCAGCTTGGGAATGTTTGGACCAGGCTTTGTTTACTTCCTCACATCTCAAGGCTAAGGACATGGAAAAGGGAAGTACTGACTGGGATAATGTTTATCCTGTATCAAAAGAGGAGACGGATAAGATGAAGAATCTGGTGGATGAGGCTGTGCGAAAGGCTGATGATCCTTCTGACTCTTTCTTCCGTGAGCGTGTGTCTGATTTGCGCGAGATTATCTCATATTCCTATAGCAAACATCGTACGTGGAAGTGGTCTTTGATATTCGGTTCTATTATCGCTGCTTGTATCTTCTGGTATTTTGGCAATCAGGATAAGGAGGATGCTCAGAAATATGCCAAGGATGTGACTCTTGTGGAAAACTGGAAAAAGGCTGATACCACGATTACTTATGATAAACTCGATGCAAGTTCGGAACTCAGTTATCAGCTTTATGAACGTCGCGTTCAGTCTGCAAATGCTTATAAGTTGATGAAACTTCATGACTTGAAGAGGAATGCGGAGTCTTATAGGGAGGGTATGAAGACGGCAAAGCATAGTGCTGATACGGCTAAACTGGATAAGAATATTGAGAGTTATAAAAAGCGCATGGCAGAATGCGAAGAAAAGATGGAAAAATATCAGGACGAGTTTGATGAAGTCGCTGATATGGATTTTGATGAAATCCAGAAAATGGCGCTCAAGGACACTCAGGGGTTAGTGGATGATATTAATGATTCTGCTTCTACGAAGACTGGCTGGATGATTTATCTGATTATCCTGATACCACTCTATATCATTTCAGGTTATCCGCGAGGATATGTGATTTCTGCTCATCGCCGTCAGCATGGTTTCATGCGTACGCTTCAGAAAATCGGTTTTGCCGTGGCAAGTTTCTTCTTCGGTAGTGGTTTGCTGATGTCGCTTCTGCCGGATAGTATCGTTGAATATCATTATACCAGTGGTAGAGTGGAAACGAGGAATGAGGGTAATCCGGCCAATATCGCCATTTTAGGTATCAAGTTTGGTTTGATGATCGCGGGTGTGCTTATTTTCTGTTTCGTCTCAGTTCTGATTATGACTATCGAAACGATTTCGGGTCTCAAGCGCAACTTTAATTGGGCAGCCATGCTGAACAAAGGTAAGAAAGCGCCGGTTGCCGTAGCTGAGGCTCCGATAAATGCAAGAAATGATTAATGTATGAAGATGATAGGTCTATGAGATAAATACTAATAAATTACAATATTGCGAGATTTTAAAGTTAAGATGAAAAAAGGCGGTTGGTGTGAACCAATCGCCTTTCTGTCAGTATTTTGTTACTTTTTAGTCTCTGTTGCTGCCTCCGAAAATGCGGAGCAGATAAAGGAAGAGGTTGATGAAATCGAGATACAGGGTGAGTGCACCGAGTAAAGCCAATTTCTGTGCGCCTTCGCTCATGTCGTACTGCATCTGGAGCATCTGCTTGATTTTCTGTGAGTCCCAGGCGGTCAAACCAACAAAGATGGCTACGCCTACATAACTTAAAATGTAGTCAAAGCCAGGACTCTTCAGGAACATATTGACCACAGTAGCGATAATCAGACCAATCAAAGCCATGAAGAGTATCTTGCCGATAGAGGTCAAATCTCTCTTGGTCGTGTATCCGTAGAAAGCCATTGCTCCGAAAGTACCGGCTGTGATGAAGAATACCTTTGCAATACTTGTCATCTCATAGAGGACGAAGATGGAGGAGAGCGTTGCGCCATTCAATACGGAGTAGAGAATGAAGAGCAATGTGGCTGTGCCCAATGATAAACGGTTGATTGCGCCACTGATGGCGAAAACCAATACGAACTCGGCGATAATCAATCCCCACATGATAGCGCTGTTAGTGTAAATCGTAGTTAAGAGTGTAGGACTGCTTGCCACACCATAGGCGGTAACACCTGTGATAATGAGTGCAAAGGTCATCCATACATATACTTTGCGCATAAGGGCAGAGAATACGTTGCTTAAACCGCGCTCTTTCTCATTATAAGCGAAACCAGTCTCCTGATTCTGCTCATTTATGAAATTGTACATTTCTTTTTCTGTCATAGTTTTATTTATTTAGTTTATATGATTCTTTTGTTCTGATAAAACTGCTTTGTTTTGATAATCCAGCTTAATTTTGATAATCCTACTTTATTCAGTATGATTTTCATCTTGCAGCATTATTCTTCAATTTAACGGTTGCAAAGATAATGCCATTTCTTGGAATTGCCACGAAATGCGTTAATAATTAACATTTATTCTCTACTTATGACATTTCAATGTAATGGTTTGCCTGCCATTTTAATGTAGTATATCGCTTGTTTGCAAAGTCCAAATGACTTGTTTGCGACTCGTATCTCTGAAAGATAGAAATCTGGGCTTCGGATTTGCGGGTGGTGTCTGACTTTTGCATCTCTTGCGCTTCTCGGAGGCACAATAGTGCTCTTACCTTGGCACAAAGGTGCCCTTGCCTTGGCACAATAGTGCCCTTCCTAAGGCGCTTTGCAAGCTTGTCGAAACAAGAAAATCTGCTTGGCATTCTGTTCTCTTATTTTCTTATTATAGAAATTGATAGTAGCAGTATTTCTATAAAAATAGATGTGGTAGATTTTAGAAAAATCTTTATAGCTGGATTTTTTTTAAATCGGAATGCGATTTTACCCTTCATCCCTTCATCTTTTCGCCTGAAGTGCCGATAAACATTAGAGATTTGAGGATGAATGGTAAAATCCAACCCTTCATAACCCTTCATCACCCTTCATCTTTTTTGCCGTTTTTAGCCCCTTTTTAGCTTGGATTGACGGGTTCTTCGTTTTGTTTGAAATTTGGCTGATTGTGAAAAATATATACATTTATTTTTTCATCGGATTACGCGGATGAATCGGAAGGCAATCTTGCTTATCGGATTACTCACGGATTTTCGCGGAATTTGGCCTTGCGGCCATTGACTAATATGCCGTAATGACACACACACTCTCTTGGTCTTAATAGACGACCAGAGCTTGCCTTAATAGACGACCACTCTTGGTCTTAATAGACGACCATTTTTTGTCTTTATAGTAGGTTTTTAGGCTAAATGCGTTTTTTAGATTGAGATGAAGGGCGATGAAGGGTAATGAAGGGTGATTTTAAGTTATTATGCTTGTAATCACTTGTGTATCAAGAACTTGCATTTAAGGTATGAAGGGTGAAGGGTTTCCCCCGTTTTGCGTTTCAAATTTTCAATTATTTGATCCTCAAATCTTTTACTGAAAGAAGATTACCAGAAGAGGGTGTGTCATGGACGATGACACACCCTCTTCATGTTTATTATACAAGCCTATTTATCTTATGAAAGGCGTACAACTATTCAAGTATTACAAGAGAGAATTGAACTTCTCCTGAAGGGTAGCCTTAGAAGCTGCACCTACAAACTTGTCAACCAACTCACCACCTTTGAAGAACAAGATAGTAGGGATATTGCGAACACCGAATTCCATAGCAATGTCATCATTCTCCTCAACATCACACTTACCTACTACCAACTTGCCATCATACTCGTTGGCGAGTTCAGAAACGATAGGAGCAATCTGGCGGCAAGGACCGCACCATGTTGCCCACAAATCTACTACCAATGGGAGCTCACCATTCTTGTAGCTCTCAAAATTGTCATTTGTAATTGTTACTTCCATTTTATTCTATATTAATATTATTATAAATATGTCTTACTACAAACCGTATGCCAATTTTATTTAATTGATATGGTATGACATTTTAGGATGCGCATCAATATATTGTATCAGTTCCTTGCCCACATTGACAGTCTTATCTTGCGCACGGAACATGATGAAGGTATTGCTCTCCACATCATGAATCTGAAAATACAATTGAGTTTTCCCTGCCAGATCATCTTTCAACATCGTATTGAAATCATTGATAACTGTATCATCAACGATATCACTATCCAGCGTAATCGTCAATTTCTCGATACGGTTTTCTTTAATCGTCTGCATGTAATCAATACTGTTGATCTTGAATTCCAGATAAGTACTATTGGCATATCTTGGAGCGCACTTTGCAGTAACATAGACAGTACTACCCTCTACGAGCATACCACGCCATTGTCCCCAATCTTCACCAAAGAGAGCCAATTCTCCGGAACCTTCAAAATCTTCCAGTGTTACAAATCCACAAGGCTTGCCTGTTTTGGTAAACGTTGATCTCAGCGCAGTAACGATACCGCCAAAGACAATTTCAGCCTTTTTGGACAAGGCCTCCTTGTCACCCAATTCAGTACAATGCGTATTGCACATCGAATGGAGAACGATACTATAATCATCCAGCGGATGAGCAGACAGATAGATACCTACCAGTTCACGTTCCTTATTCAATTTCTCGATTGAACTCCATGGCTCTCCCTTAGGAATAGGAGGAGTTGCAATTTCTACCGCTTCCACTCCACCGAAGAGAGAAGTCACAGCTTCCTGCTGTTCACGCTGGTAGAGCTGTCCATACTTCACCAAAGTATCCAGGAAGACATTTCCCTTGGAATCCTTGGCAAAGAAATCCTCTCTTGGGATTCCGAAACTGTCGAAACCACCACTCAGCGCCAAACTTTCAAAAGCCTTACGATTCACATTAGAGAAATCTACTCTTTGGGCAAAATCAAAGATATCTTTATAGGCACCATTCTTCTCACGCTCTGCCACAATGGCATCAGCAGCTGGAGCACCCATACCCTTGATGGCAGAAAGACCGAAACGGATCTCGCCATGCTCGTTCACACCAAATGCACGGTAACTCTCATTGACATCCGGACCCAACGTCTTGATATTCATAGACTGGCATTCCTCCATCAACTTCGTAATCTCAGTAATCTGAGAAAAACGGCGAGTCATAAGCGCAGCCATATATTCGGCAGGATAATGCGCCTTCATATATGCCGTCTGGTAAGCCACCCAGGAATAACAGGTTGCATGCGATTTGTTGAAAGCATAGGAAGCAAACTTTTCCCAGTCGCCCCAAATTTTCTCAAGAACGGCAGGATCATGACCATTTTCCTGACCTTGCTTGATGAACTTAGGCTTCATCGCATCTACAATATCCTTCTTCTTCTTACCCATCGCCTTACGCAAGGCATCAGACTCACCACGAGTAAAGTTGGCAAGCTGACGGGAAAGAAGCATCACCTGCTCCTGATAGACCGTGATACCATACGTATCCTTCAGATACTTTTCCATACATGGAATATCATACCTGATTTCTTCCTGTCCGTTCTTTCGCGCAATAAATGATGGGATATAATCCATAGGTCCCGGACGATAGAGCGCATTCATCGCAATCAAGTCTTCAAAGACCGTAGGCTTCAACTCGCGCAGATACTTCTGCATACCAGGCGACTCAAACTGGAAAGTACCAATGGTCTGACCACGCTGATAGAGTTCATAAGTCAGCGTATCATCAATCGGTATTGTATCCAAATCAACATCTTCACCTAATGTCTGCTTTACTACCTTGCAGGCCTCCTTCAACTCAGAAAGTGTCTTCAGACCCAAGAAGTCCATCTTGATCAAACCGGTAGATTCAATCACGTGTCCATCATATTGGGTAACGGCAGTCTTCAGTCCAGGGAAATCCGGGTCATCAGCAGTTGAAACCGGCACCCAATTACTAATCGGGTCTCGACAGATAATGAATCCGCAAGCATGAATACCGGTACCTCGTATCGTACCTTCAAGCATTTTGGCATACTTGATGGTATTACTTTCTCGAGGATCAGTAGAAAACTCCGCATCCCTCAATGCTGGCGTATATTTGATGGCATTGGTCAAGTTCATCTTAGCTCCATCAGGCAATCGGTCTGGGATAGCCTTACAGAGTGCATTTGCCTTATCCAGAGGAAGTTTCTCTACACGGGCAACATCCTTGATGGAGTTCTTGGTTGCCATACTACCATAGGTGATAATATGCGCACAGTTTTCATGCCCATACTTATCCATCACCCATCGGAGGACCTTTCCACGACCATCATCATCAAAGTCGGTATCAATATCAGGAAGATTGACACGGTCTGGATTCAAGAAACGCTCAAACAGCAAGTCATATTTCAATGGGTCTATCTTGGTAATACCCAAGCAGTAAGCTACCACAGAACCTGCGGCAGAACCACGACCCGGACCTACAACAACCCCCAATTCTTCACGTGCAGCACGAATAAAGTCGGACACAATCAAGAAGTAACCAGGGAAACCCATTGTCTTCATGACATGCAACTCAAAGTTGACATGCTCATCGACATTTTCCGGTAAAGGATCACCATATAATTTCTTGGCACCCTCGTAAGCAAGGTGCTTCAGGTATTCCGCCTCAAACTTAATACGGTATATTTTGTCATAACCGCCCAAGCGGTCTATCACTTTCTGTCCTTCTTCAGGCGGCAACTGGTTCTCCCCATTCTCATCAGAAGTAAATTCCTTGTAAAGGTCTTCTTCTGACACCTTCTCACGCAACTGTTCCTCGGTACCGAAAGTCTCCGGAATCGGGAAGAACGGCATGATAGGTCCATGGTCGATACTATAGATTTCCACCTTATTATATATATCGAGCGTATTGGACAAGGCTTCAGGAATATCAGAGAACACTTCATTCATCTCCTCCCGAGTCTTAAACCATTCCTGCTTAGAATATCGCATACGATTCGGATCATCCAGATCCTTACCTGTAGCAAGACAGAGCAAATGGTCGTGAGCCTCAGCTGTTTCCTTATCCTCAAAGTGACAGTCGTTGGTACAAATCAGTTTAATGCCATATTCCTTGGCAAATTCTATGAGCACCTTATTGGCACGCTGCTGCAAGTCGTAGGCCTCACGATTGGCAAGGATACGCGGATCATCAGGCACTTTGTGGCGCTGCAATTCCAAATAGTAATCATCACCGAAAAGATTATGATACCATTCACAAGCCTCGCGTGCACCTTCGATATCACCATCCAGAATCTTCTTAGGAACCTCGCCAGCAATACAAGCCGAACAGACAATCAGGTCCTCATGATACTTCTCCAAATCGGCACGATCCGTACGTGGGCGCATATAATATCCGTCCACCCATGAATTACTGACCAATTTGATGAGGTTTTTGTAACCATTATAATTCTTCGCCAAAACGATGAGGTGATAACCACTCATATCCCCCCTGTTTTTATCACGATCCTCTTTTCTTCGATGGGCTACATACATCTCACAACCAATAATAGGCTTAAAAGGTTCCAGACCTTCTTTTTTCCTACCCTTATTGACTTTTCCGCAATAATCGGTCAGTTCCTTGATGCCAAACATGACACCATGATCGGTAACGGCCATACCCTTCATGCCGTCCTTGATAGCCTTGTCAACAAGATGGGGAATCTTGGACTGACCATCCAGGATGGAATACTGTGTATGGACATGTAAATGTATGAAATCTTCCATTTTTTATACTAAAAAGCGAATTTTGAGTTCAAAGTTACTGCTAAAAGTTGACATAACCAAAAGAAATTGCGGAAAAATTTGCGAAAATGACAAAAATAATGTACCTTTGCAGTGATAAAAACTTAATCTCTCTATAATGGGACAAAAAATAAAGAAACTAAAGAAGATTAGATTACACCGTGAAGGTACCGACCAGCTGATTTACGGTATCATTGCTATCATAGCAATTGCGGTGATATTGTGGAATGCCTTTGACAACAAAATACCATTTTGGTCTTTCTCTGCAGTCATGGGTATTGTGTATTGTATCGTGCTTAACTTCTATCGTTGCCCTATACGTTACCTGAACGTAGAAGACACCGATAAATTAGTCGTGGCTCCTGCCGATGGCAAGATTGTAGTCATTGAAGAAGTTGACAACGCACCTTACTTTAATGATAAGCGCATGATGGTTTCCATCTTCATGAGCTTATGGAATGTGCATGCCAACTGGTTTCCTGTTGACGGCAAGGTGAAATTCGTGAAACACGTAGATGGCAATTATCACAAAGCGTGGCTTCCTAAGGCGAGCGAAGAAAACGAGCACTCCGATGTCATGATTACTACTCCTGATGGCGTGGATATATTATGCCGTCAGATTGCTGGTGCTGTGGCACGCCGTATCGTTACCTATGCCAAGGAAGGTGAAGAATGCTATATTGATGAGCACCTGGGATTCATCAAGTTGGGTTCTAGAGTAGATGTCTATCTGCCTGTAGGTACCGAGATTTGCGTCAAGATGGGTCAATCTACGACAGGCGACCAGACCATCATCGCCAAATTGAAATAGTTTTCGGGCAAGTTGAGCCATTCAACTACTGATCATTATATATAAAAATGAACATTAAGAAACATATTCCTAACACGATTACCTGTTGTAACCTCGTATCTGGTTGCATAGCAACATCGTATGCTTTCGGAGGAGCACCCAAGATGGCACTTCTCTGGATTATCATAGGTGCAGTATTTGACTTTTTTGATGGTATGAGCGCCAGATTACTTCACGTTTCATCACCTATAGGAAAAGAGCTTGACTCTCTTGCTGATGATGTAACATTTGGAGTTGCTCCTTCAACCATCGTTTTTTCACAACTTTTCGTGATGGAGTATCCGGCTATCTTAGAGCCATTACGTTCATGGTTACCTTATACTGCATTCATCATCGCAGCCTTCTCTGCCCTGAGATTGGCAAAGTTCAATCTCGATGAGCGACAGACGACATCATTCATTGGCGTTCCGACTCCTGCCAATGCGCTGTTTTGGGGATCGCTGATAGTAAGTAGTCCTTCATGGCTAACCAACGACAAATGGTCTGTGGCTATCATCTTGGCAATGATTCTCATCACCAGTTTCTTGCTTGTATGTGAATTGCCACTCTTTGCACTGAAATTCAAGCAATGGTCATTCAAAGGTAACGAAGTCAAGTATTTCTTTATAGGTCTGACCGTTATCATTCTTGCTGGCTCTGTATTCACAGAGGGCGCTATCGGATTTCTTCAGGCCTGGTGGATTATCATACTTGCCTATGTGATTCTTTCTGTGATTCTGTATTTAAAGAAGAAATAAAACAATAGCCTATAGTTTACTTATACGTGAAACTATAGGCTATTTTCATATAAGGAAAAGAATGGAGTAAAGGAATTAATTGTGTACTAAGGTACCAATCTCTTCACCATCCATTACCTTTTTCAAGTTACCTACGACATCCATATTGAATACATAGATTGGGAGATTATTCTCCTTGCACATCGTTGTTGCAGTAAGGTCCATCACCTTCAATCCCTTCGTATAAATTTCATCGTAAGTAATATCAGAGAACTTAGTAGCAGTAGGATCCTTCTCTGGATCTGCAGTATATATACCATCCACACGTGTACCTTTCAGCATCACGTCTGCCTCTATTTCAATACCACGCAGAGAAGAACCGGTATCAGTAGTAAAGTAAGGGCTACCAGTACCTGCAGAGAAGATACAAATATAACCATCCTCCATAGCCTCAATAGCCTTCCACTTGGTATAGAACTCACCGATTGGTTCCATACGGATAGCCGTAAGCACTTTGTTCTTTACGCCCAAAGCTCCGAGCGCACTACTCAAGGCAAGTGAGTTGATGACCGTAGCACACATACCCATCTGGTCACCTTTGACACGGTCGAAACCCTTTTGGCTTCCACTCAATCCACGGAAGATATTACCACCACCAATGACGATACCTATCTGAACTCCCATTTCATGTACTTCCTTGATTTGTTTTGCATAATCACTAAGACGCTCCGGATCAATACCGAAACTCTGTTTACCCATCAAGCTTTCACCGCTCAATTTCAAAAGGATTCTTTTAAACTTAGCCATGTTTTATATGTATTTAAATTAATAATTTACGATTTATCCGATTATTCTTAGAGTTGCTTTATTCCCTGACAATACTGATTTCGCCAAAAGAATAGGAACGGATTCTTCCCTGTCTGTCATGCAGAATCAAATGGCCATCGTCCTCAACTTCCACAAAAGCGCCTTCAAATTCACCATTAGCATCCCGATAAGGATGGAAGCCCTTTCTGCGATACAGAGACAAATGATAGATTCCCGACACGTCCATATAGTCTGCACGACGCAGCAATTCATAATACTTTTCGAATCCATCAAGGATTTTCTTCAAGACTTCATCACGATCCACCTCATGCCCAAGAATCTGAGCTAAGGAAACCGGATTAGGAGCATCACTATGAAAGACAAGCTGATTGACATTTAATCCTATGCCAAAGACACAACTCTTGATGCCCTTGGAGTCGATTGTATTTTCTATCAGCGTGCCACTGATTTTCTGATCGTTCCAATAGACATCATTAGGCCATTTCAATGTAATGTTCTCCACATAAGAATCCAATGCATCCTTGACAGCAAGAGCACCAGCCATAGACAAGACAAACTGGCGACGCACAGGAATCCAATGAGGATACACCTTGATACTGAAAAGCAGGTTTTTCCCTTTTTCACTTTCCCAGGTATGCGTACCCTGTCCTTTACCAGCCGTCTGATAGTCAGCAACTGCGACAATCATTTCTTCATCACCCTCCTCACGATAATCTTTAAGATATCGATTGGTAGAGTCAATCTCTTCTAATCTTATAATTTTTGTTTTCATTTCACCTTACATTAATAATAGTGGCATTTAGCTTTCAAGAGAGACGAAATGGTATAGCCCATATTACTTATAAGAGTAAAGGGTTGAAAGCATCCTCTATCCAGTCAATACTCTCAACATGAGGACGCATACCGATAATAGAAATAATATCAAAGCGAATCTCGCAATCAATCATATTCTGTTTTACGTATGCGTTAGCAGCAATAGCAATATTACGCATTTTGGTAGTATTGACGGCTTCCTCGGGTTGCAGATATACATCATTCCGGCGGGTTTTTACCTCTACAAAGACGAGTATTTTACCATCCTCGCTCAAGGCGATGATATCCAAGTCTCGCTTCCCTACTCTCCAATCCCGCTCAAGAATAGTAAATCCCTTCCGTTGCAGGAAACGGGCAGCTTCATCTTCACCCCACTTACCCAATTCATTATGTTCTGCCATATCTATACCAATTCGTCATTTCATTCTTTTATATGCTGCATGAGTCATGAAGCATAATTTATTTGCAAAAATAACACTTTTCCTTTTAACGTCAAACTTTTTATTGCTTTTTTTTAAGAACAAAACGGTTTCTTTCAAAAAAGGATTTATATTATTTTGTTTTATCTCGCTTTTCCATTAATTTTGCACCCAAAACAGCAGGAAAATCTTTGTAAAAAAAGAAAGCCTGTAGGAAATCAGATAAAAACAGATAGGAAATCACAAAAAAGATAATATGGAAGAACAAAAGAAAAAAGACGAGGAATACATGAAGAAAGCAATACTCGAAGCACAAAAAGCCTTCGAGGAGGATGAAATTCCGGTAGGAGCCATCATCGTATGCAGGGACAGAATCATATCCCGTGCCCATAATCTGACAGAAATGCTTTGCGATGTAACAGCACATGCAGAAATGCAAGCTATTACATCAGGAGCCAATATGCTTGGCGGTAAATACCTGAAAGACTGTACGCTCTACGTTACAGTAGAACCTTGCGTGATGTGCGCAGGAGCTATCGGATGGGCTCAAATATCCAGAGTCGTCTATGGCGCAGCTGATGAGAAAAGAGGTTACTCCAAATTTGCTCCCAACGCTCTGCATCCCAAAACGACTGTCACATCAGGTATATTGGAAGAAGAATGCAGAATGCTCATGCAGGATTTTTTCGGAAGAAAAAGATAAAGAGTCGGCACAAGAAGCTGGACAAGAAGAATTAAACTGAAGAGATTCGTCTGAAAGAATTTCGATAAAAAGAACTCGAAAGAATAAAAGAACTCGGCATAAATATGGAAACAATAACGCTTTCCACATTTATGCCGAGATTTTATGATTAACACGAAGGAATCAAAACTCCTTCAATTTCAGTATAATCCTTATTTAACAAGCACAACCAGATACTTGCTGGTGCTCCAGAAAATCTGTGGATTAGTAATGCGCAATGTGTACTGCTTATTGGCATCACGTACCAGCGTATAACTGCTTGATGGATGAGCAGTCATCAATTTAACAGACTTAGAGTAGAGCTTGATTTCAGTAGTATTACGGATATCAATCTTGGTGAAGTAATTCTTATTGAAATTACCATTCATCACCTTGCCGTTCTCTAAGATACGCTGACCCTTCAATTCCTTCTTTGTACCAAATACATACCAAGCTGTATTCAACTGCTTGTCCTGTGCATTGATCGTCTCAGTCTTCTTCTGACTTTCAGTCTTCAAGTTGCTGACATTGGTATTCAAATTATTAACAGACTCATCGAGTTCCATGATATGAATATCCTTCTTGTCCAATTCCTCACGGAGAGTCTGGAGCTGCTTCTCCTTCTCTACCAACTGAGCCTGAAGACCCTCAATAGTTTTCTTCAACTGAGTAGCGTTCAAAGAACTGCCTTCCAATTTCTTCTGAAGTTGTGCAATCAGCTCTTTGTTCTTCTTCATTTGAGCAGCGATGAACTGTATATCTTCTTTCATCTTCTGCTTACTGCTTGCACCCTCTCCGCTCTTAGCCAAAGCAACACGTCCCTCAGCCTCGCTAATCTGGCGAAGACCTTCCTGAACCTCATTGAAGGTACCCATCATGTCATTAATCTCACTATCTCTTTGAGCAATTACCTCATTGAGCGAATCTGCAAGATGCACATTAGCCGAATCAGGACTGTTTTTCCCATCCTTACAACCAGTTACTAACAAGGCCGCACAGCAGACGATAAAAAATAATTTTTTCATAATCTTTCTCCTTTTAATTTTGATACTTATTCATTTTACGTTCTTCACGTCGCTTTTCTTTCATTTCTTCCTTAAGTTGCTTAGGATCCTTACCGGCAAGCACAATTACGAACTCGCCTCTTGGCTCCACTTCCTCAAAATGAGCAATCACTTCTGCCAAAGTACCTCTGACACTTTCTTCGTGTATCTTTGAGATTTCACGGCAGCAACTTACTTGTCTGTCTTCACCAAATACCTCAGCAAACTGCTGCAAGGTCTTTACCACACGATAAGGCGATTCATAGAAAATCATCGTGCGAGTTTCATTTTGCAAAGACTCCAGATAAGTCTGTCTCCCCTTCTTTTGGGGAATAAAGCCCTCGAAACAGAATCTGTCACAAGGTAAACCAGATGAGACAATGGCAGGAATGCAGGCCGTAGGACCAGGCAAAGTCTGAACGGTTATCCCCGCTTTAGCAGCCTCACGTGCCAAATAAAAGCCGGGATCGCTGATTCCAGGAGTACCAGCATCCGAGATGAGAGCTATGGTCTCCCCCGCCTTCAAGCGTTCTACAACAGAAGCCGAAGTGCCATGTTCATTAAACTTATGATGCGCCATCAATCTGTTTTTGATGTCGAAATGCTTCAGTAGGACGCTCGATGTTCGAGTGTCCTCGGCGAGAATCAAATCAGCTTCTTTCAAGACTCTGATAGCTCGCATTGTCATGTCCTCCATATTGCCAACAGGAGTCGGTACGATATATAATATGCCCATACGGGGTACAAATGTAGTTAAATAATCTTTCTAAGCAAAAAAAAAACGATTTTCTTTGCATTTTTTAAAACCTTATTGCTAATTTTGCCACGAAATGACAGAAAATCTACTTGGGGAGACACACCGTCCCGGCAGAATTGAAGTGGTGTGCGGATCTATGTTCTCTGGAAAAACAGAAGAATTAATCCGAAGAATGAAGCGAGCAAAGTTCGCCAAGCAGAAGGTGGAAATCTTCAAACCTTCCATCGATACGCGCTACTCAGATGAAGAAGTTGTGAGCCATGACCAGAACTCTATCCGGTCAACTCCAATTGAATCCTCTGGGTCTTTGCTCTTATTGGCTTCCGACATCGATGTGGTCGGTATTGACGAAGCCCAGTTTTTTGACAATGGCCTCGTTGAAGTTTGCAACGAACTGGCTAACCGTGGCATAAGAGTCATCGTTGCCGGATTGGACATGGATTTCAAGGGGGTTCCTTTCGGCCCGATTCCAGCCTTGTGTGCCATCGCAGACGAGGTTACCAAAGTACACGCCATCTGCGTGAAGTGTGGCGCCCTGGCTTACGTAAGCCATCGTCTGGTGAACAATGAGCGAAGAGTTCTGCTCGGCGAAAAAGACGAATATGAGCCTTTATGTCGAGAATGTTACCAGAAAGCTCTAAAAGGAGATGATTAAAAATCTCCAAGGAATCATGCCTAACTCTACATTATTATATAATACTTATGGCAAAGGAAATTACATTTGACAAATTTATCCGTTGGACAGGCATTGTGCTCATTATAGGAACTGTGCTCTTTGTTACCAACTATTTAAGCAGCGTACTCTTACCATTCTTCATAGCTTGGTTTTTCGCTTACTTACTTTATCCTGTAGTCAAATTCATAGAAAACAAGTTGCACGTTAAGGTAAGAGCTTTGTCTATCATCATAGCCATGCTGCTTGCCATTGGTGTCATCGGTGGAGTTATCTGGATGATTATTCCTCCTATGATTGACCAATTTGACAAACTGGGCGATGTGCTGACAAAATGGTTGCACCAGACTACTCATACCAACAACCTCACAGCACTCATCAAGGACTGGATACAGGAGAATCAGGGGCAAATAGAGAAATTCATGAAGAGCAAGGATTTTTCCGATGCCATTAAGAGTGCCATGCCTAAGGTTTTCTCCGTAGTAGGACAAACAGCAAATATCATTCTGAGTATCATCGCTTCGATGATTACACTATTATATATGTTCTTTATCCTGCTCGATTATGAGACCCTGACCGCCAATTGGATACGCATCTTCCCTAAAAAGAGCCGTCCTTTCTGGCACGAACTGATGAAGGATGTAGAACGCGAAATGAATAACTATATTCGTGGTCAGGGAATGGTGGCATTATGTATGGGCATCATGTTCTGTATCGGATTTACGATTATCGGATTTCCTATGGCTATAGGTTTGGGCATTCTGATTGGAATCATGGACTTAGTACCATACCTCCATACCTTTGCTCTCATCCCTACCGCTTTCCTTGCCATGCTCAAGGCGGCAGATACGGGTCAGAACTTCTGGTTGGTCTTCGGATTAGCCTTCCTGGTATTCTGTGTAGTACAGATTATAACCGACATGGTGGTGACACCTAAGATTATGGGTAAGGCAATGGGACTAAATCCTGCCATTTTGCTCTTAAGTCTTTCTGTATGGGGTGCTTTATTAGGATTCATTGGCTTGATTGTAGCCCTTCCTCTTACCACACTTCTCATCGCCTATTGGCAGAGATATGTGACCAGAGAGAAACCTCATTATGAAAACTACCAGACTCCGGAAGAAGCCGCCAAAGAACTAAAAACGCCTTCTAAGGTACCTCTTGAGGAATAAAAAGTAAAGAAAAACGAGAAAAATGCAAGTTTTTTACAAAAAATCTGCTTTTTATTTGGTGGATTCAAAAAAAAGCTATACCTTTGCACTCGCTTTTGAAACATAAAGTTGGAGATTGACTCGCTAGCTCAGCTGGTAGAGCACAACACTTTTAATGTTGGGGTCATGGGTTCGAGCCCCATGCGAGTCACAATCCTAAAAAAGACTTCCAAAATATTGGAAGTCTTTTTTGTTTTATCATCATTCTATTTTTCTGATACTGATTTATCCGATACAAGCTATTGATAATCTACTATAGACATCTGCTATATGCAGCTGATTATCAACTACCATTCATTCATATCCGCTTTGGCTTCCACCTTATTCTCTATATTATCAGGCAATTTAGAGAAGAAATCATAGCCCGTAATTCGCTCTACTTCATCGATAGAATTGACAAAGTCTGTCTTTTTCCTTCCTTTCTGAGATTGGTTCCTACAGATAAAGCCAATAGCTTGAGGATAATCACCCATACGAAGGACTACCTTAAAGAAAGCCTCAGGAACCACTACCTTATTCTTTCCTATTTTACGATGCTGCTGGTTCAGATAAATAGGACCACATACCACATAGACCTTCCCGTATTTTACAGCCCACGAACGGCATTGCTGCTCAATACTATTCCACATACCACGGTTCAAACCATTATCCTGTGGACACATATTGGTAATCAAGAAACAATCCTCCATAGCTTTTTCACTCCATTTGTTATCAGCAGCAGGACACATGTGACCTCTATCATACCCACTATTATAATAATCAGACAGATAGCCCTTTGGATCAGGCATATCTTCATCATCCTGAAAAGCCATACGCTGTACTTTACCAGAAGCATGCTCTGCAGAGATAGTCCAAGCTACCCAATTAGGATTTTTCATCTCATGATTGTAAGAAACGGTATAGGAATAGCGCTTTCTGATGGTTTCCGACAAGGTGCCCCTCGTATAAACAGGAATTTCCAAACCATCATAATTACCTTCTGCTACAGAAGCTCCACTGGTTTTCGAGGAAGACTGGTTTGCTTCAGAAACCGCCTTGTCTATCTCAGAAGCAGTCTTGTCTATTTCAGAAACCGTCTTGCCTGCTTTCGAAACAATCCTATCAAACAAGACTTTCTGGTTTGACTTGCTCTCTCCACAACTCACAGTAATAGAGAACACAAAGAGCAATGCAAGAGATTTCAACACAAACTTATTTAACTTTTTCATACTGATTATTTTAGTTTACCTAATTATTAAAAATATCATTTACCGAAAAACGACAAGCCCCAACCGCTTTTATTTTCCTTTACCTTTCTCTATGATTTTCAATGCATAAGCAGGAATATACGTTGTGCAGACAGCAAGTCCTTCTACCACACATACCACACACTTGTCTTTGAAGGGCCTGGCATAATAACCACGTACCCCGGCAAATCGTCCGGAAATAATCTCTACATAATCGTTCTTTTCAAGATTATCGGAATAACATCCATCTACAAAACGACTGAACTGATCATTGCAAACTCTGATAAAATCTTCCATCTGCTTGTCTGGAATGATAATGGGACGGGAATGATGAACGGAATCCATTCGAAGCATGACTGGTATTCCCAATGCTTCGAGTGCAGACTTTGCTTCCAACATATTTTCATAAGAAGTCTTGACAAAGACCATATTTCCCATGACAGGAACATCCATGAGTATCTCTTTTCCATGAATTACCCTCACGACTTTATGCATAGGTACAAAACACTCCGTCCCTCTGCTGTCGAAATAATCTCTCACCTTCAATTCCCTTCGACAATTGGGGCGAAGATACAACCAATATTTTTGTTTTGGGCTATAATCCATGTTTACTAAATTTATATATATAAACTTAGGTTTACTCTACCATATTATTACACATGCAAAGGTACATAATGTTTTCTAATTAAGCAAGAAAATAGACCGAAAAATATTATTAACATTAATTAACCACTATCTAATGCAAGATTCTTGTTATTTTGGGGTTATAAAATAGGATAGAAATAAAAAGAATGATATATCCGTAACTAAATACCTTTATCATAAAGGTAGGAAAATAGTAAAATAACAATTAAACATAAGAAAATGAAAAAAATTACATTACTCTCTTTAGTAGCTGTATTGCTTACAGCGCTGACTTTCACTTCTTGTAATACTGGTGATGATAACGGCTACAGCTATCTTACAAAGGAGCAGCAAGATGCTTACCAAATGAAGATGGCAGGTTCTTATTCTAACCTGGTACTCTTATTCGATCACAAGAATGATGCTAACGTAAAGAGTCAGATAGATTCTGTAGAGACATCATGCACTTTCAGCATGCGTAATGATAGTACATTTACCATCAGCAACTTCCCTATCAAGAAACTTGCTGAACACATCTCTAATCCAGAATTGAAGGAAGCTATCAGTAAGGTAGAAGATAAGACTGTGACAGGAAAGTACATGGTTTTACCAAACAGTCTGACAAACCAAGCATATTTTTATGCTTGTCCAAGTCCTATCAACCTCAATCTTACATACGGTTCAGATGCTAAAGAGCATAAGGTTATATTGTATTTCTCTTCTCACCCATACTATGTAGGCAGCTGCATTTGGTCAACCAAGCAAATTGGTTTCCCATTCAACCTTACCTACATCTTTGTAGATGGTGCACAGACCAACTACATCAAGAATTCTATAAATTCAGAAACAACTGTAAGTTTTGCTTGTCGCAATAAAGTGACAACAAAATAACAAAATATTTTCAAGGAAAAATTAAACAGTCAAATATATGCATAGTTAATACTCTCTTATATAAAGTTAATACTCTCTTATATAAAAACGTATAGAGGCGCAACCATCGTGAAGATGCTTGCGCCTCGTCTTTTATTTTTTACAGGTTATAAATGTTTTAATTCCCATTTTACTTTAAAACACCTTTCCCTTCATGCACTTTTTCCTCTTGATGCATTGTTTCCTTTAATGCATTATTCCTTTCTCCAGAGTTTACTCATATCCTCCAGGCTCTTTCCTTTTGTCTCTGGTACAAGTTTCCACACGAAGAGGGCTGCACAAATACAGATGGCTCCATAAAGACCATAGGTAAACCAATGACCGAAATCATCTCCTTCCACCAAATGCATATTAAACAGCGGAACGAAGGTTGAGCTGACAATAAAGTTGAAGATCCACTGGAAGGCAACTGCGATGGCAACAGCAGCGCCACGAATGGTATTTGGGAAAAGTTCTGCGATGAGCACCCAAGCAATTGGTCCCCAAGAGAACATGAAGCTGGCGCTATAAACCATAATACTGAGCATCGTGATGGTTCCCAAAGAAGGATTTCCGAAGGTCAAAGCCACACCAAGTGCTCCTATTGCCATACCGATGGAACCGAAAATCAGCAAAGGTTTACGTCCCCATTTCTCTACATAGAATACAGCAACTAAAGTAAATGAAATATTCACTATACCCATAATCACCGTCTGAACCATCGGATTGCTCATGCCCATATCCTGGAAGATACGAGGAGCATAATAGAGCACGGCATTAATACCTACAGCCTGCTGGAATACAGAGAGCATAACACCCACGAAGATGCACATAAAACCATAGGAGAAGAGTTTTTCTGTCTTCACCGTTACCGTATTCTTAATATCCTGGATAATCTCGTGAGCCTTATTACTTCCATTGATTCTTGAAAGAATACCATAAGCCTTCTCTTCCTGTCCTACCATGACGAGATAACGAGGAGTCTCAGGAACGAAACAAATCAGGAAAGTGAACAAGCCGGCTGGCACACATTCACTTCCGAACATATATCTCCAACCCGTTTCAACCGTCCATTCCGCATCAGCCCAGTTGGCAATAGCACCCGCAGCATCATAAATCGGATTAGCATGATCTCCCATAATGATGAAATTGACAAAATAGACCACCAACTGACCGAAGATGATAGCAAATTGATTCCAACTTACCAGCATACCACGTATATTACTTGGTGCGATTTCTCCAATATACATAGGACAAATAGCCGAAGCCATACCAACACCGATGCCACCCAAGACACGATAGAAGTTGAAAACGACAAGCAAAGTCCAGTCTGGCTTTCCCTGTGGCAGGATGTAGCTCTCCGGTTCCATTGATCCCCATGCAGACAGGAAGAAGCAGACACCCGCAAAAATAAGCGAGCGCTTACGTCCCAACTTACTGGCGAAGAGACCAGAAAGAGCACTACCGATGATACAACCGATCAATGCACTTGATGATGTAAATCCGTGCATGAAATCCGTGTATTCGAAATCACTTGCGCCCTTGAAGAAAGCTTGCAATCCTTTTTCCGCACCCGAAATTACAGCGGTATCATAACCGAAAAGCAAGCCACCCAATACGGCGACCATCACAATTGAGATAAGATAGGCTTTAGAGCCATTTTGATTCTGTTCCATATTTTTTAGGTTTAAATTGTATCTGTTTTAGAATAGTTTGTAAATACTATACTTATTACGCTATTTTTCCACAAATATTACATGATTCTTATAAAATATTACGTTCATCTTTCGTTTTTCCCCATATTTTTTCATTTTTGCTCTTTATTTTTTCGTTTTGCTCCTTATTTTTTCGTCTTTCAGCCTATTTTTTTGTATTTTTGCAAACAAATAGGGCTATACGCTTTGTCATCCACAAAAGTAAGGCCCTCAGAGTCTATTCAACATTCAAATTACACCCTACATTACAAAAAGAAATAAAGAAGATGAACATAACAGAATTTCTGAATAACGGGGCCCAAGAGAAAGGTTTTTCATTTGAGGTTCTTCCTCCATTGAAGGGAAATGGTACGGCAGCACTCTTCCACACCATCGATGCCCTGAAGGAATTTAGCCCTCGATTTATAAATATCACCACGCACCACAGCGAGTTTGTCTATAAAGAGTTGGACAACGGCTTGCTTACCCGCCAGCGTGTGCGTCGCCGCCCAGGTACAGTTGCGATTGCAGGTGCCATCCAAAACAAATACGACATTCCGGTTATTCCTCATGTCATTTGTAGTGGAGCCAGCAAGGAAGATATCGAGTATGAACTGCTCGACCTCCAGTTTTTAGGCATTTCAAATCTCCTCGTACTGCGTGGAGACAAGGCGAAGGATGACCGCCAGTTTACACCGACCGCAAATGGTCACATGCATGCTACAGACCTCTTGAAGCAAGTCAACCAGTTCAATGATGGCTTCTTCATGGATGGTACTCCTATCAAACACCCGGGAGAAAAATTCTGCTGTGGCGTAGCTTGCTATCCAGAAAAGCATGAGGAAGCTCCAAATCTGGAAATGGACATGCAGCACCTCCTGGAGAAACAACAGTTGGGCGCAGCCTATGCAGTAACCCAACTCTTCTACGACAATCAGAAGTTCTATGATTTCGTGGAAAAGGCAAGAAAAATGGGTATCACCATACCTATCATTCCTGCCATCAAGCCTTTCGCCAAACTGTCACAGCTTACCGTTGTACCTAAGACTTTCCATTGCGACATTCCAGAGGAACTGGCACAGGAAGTTTTGAAGTGTAAGACTGATGAAGACGCAAAAGAACTTGGCATAGAATGGACAACGGCTCAGGTGAAAGACCTCTTCGAGCACGGTTACAACAATGTTCATTTCTTCACCGTCTCTGCTGTAGATAGTGTAAAACAAATTGCAAAGACTCTGTTTTAAGCGAGAAACTTCCAAAAACGCGAAAGGCAGTTTGAAAAGTTCAACAAAATAATGAAATCCTTTGCATAAAAGGAATTGGTAAAAAAGAATCGGTATAAAAAAGAAATCGGTTTAAACAGAAAAGATATAAAAGAAAAAGGAGTTTACTCCTACAAAAAATATTCTTAAGATATGAAGTTTAGCGAAGTAATAGGTCAGAAAGAAGTATGGGCACGACTGATGCAGATGGCGGAGGAAGAACGTATTCCTCATGCCATCATGTTCTGCGGTCCTAAAGGCTGCGGCAAAAAGGCTGTAGCTTTGGCTTTCGCCAGCTATCTGATGGGAGAAAAAATGGAAGAGAATGCTTCTACTCCTACAGACGCTGAACGCCGTACCAGTGCCATGCTCAAGAAATGGGAACATCCAGACCTCCATTTCACCTTCCCTACCATCAAAACATCTGATATGGGAAGTGAACACAAGCCTATCAGCGACGACTTCATTACCCAGTGGCGAGAATTGCTTGCCGATGGTCCTTACTTCCAGATCGACCAGTGGATGAGGAAAATGGGAAAAAATGATGCTGACTTCAACAAGCAGGCTATCATTACCGCAGAAGAAACGGATGATCTCTCCCGCAAGCTCAATTTCAAATCGGTACTCGGAGGCAACAAGGTAAGCCTCATCTGGCTTCCTGAGCGCATGAATATTACGAGTGCCAACAAGATTCTGAAACTTCTGGAAGAACCACCTGCCAAGACCTACTTCATCATGGTGAGTGAAGAACCAGAATTGCTCCTCGAAACCATCAGAAGCCGTACACAAAGAATAGATTTCAAGAAGATTTCTGATGAAGAGATGGAAGAAGCACTCATCAGCAGAAAAGGATTAGAGCAAGAGAATGCCCATCGCATCGCACGCATCGCACATGGCAACTGGAATGCGGCTATCGAAGAACTCAATGCCGGCAATGAGAACAGGCAGCATCTGGACATGTTTATCATGCTCATGCGACTTGCCTACATGCGCAATATCCACGACCTCAAGAAATGGAGCGAAGTAGTAGCTACTTTCGGACGAGAAAAGCAGAAACGTATGCTTGATTATTTCACGCACATGCTCAGAGAAAGTTTCATGTACAATTTCCGGCAGGAAGAACTGATTTACATGACGCAAGAGGAAGAGAATTTCGCCAAGAATTTCGCCCGTTTCATCAACGAGGCTAATATCATCGATATATTCAACCTCTTCGGTGAATGCAAAAGGGATATTGGGCAAAATGCCAATGCAAAAATTGTCTTTTTCGATCTGGCTCTCAAAATCATCGTATTGCTCATCAGAAAATAACGGCAGAAGAATGCGGAATAAAGAGTCAGCAAAGACGATTATCAGATAAGGAATATCCATTGTACATAGAGAATTTGTACAATACAACATATACATTATAAAATATACACTATTAAAATCAGATTATTGTGGATTACAAGGATATGAAATTCAGAATGTGGAATGGTTGCGACCGAGGTCTCTGCTGCAAAGCAGTAGGACGCCAAGACCGACAACTGAACACATACGACTGGCTTGCCGATGTGCCTGGCAATGCCGAAAGCACAGACCTTGTGGAAGTGCAGTTTAAGAACACCCGAAAGGCATATTATCACAACGTCAACAACCTCGACCTGAAAAAAGGGGATGTCGTGGCGGTGGAGGCGAGTCCTGGCCATGACATTGGCGTGGTAACGCTTACAGGAAGATTGGTGAAATTGCAAATCAAGAAAGCCAACCTCAAATCTGCAGATGACATCAAGCGCATTTATCGAATAGCCAAACCTGTAGATATCGAGAAGTGCAAGGAAGCTAAGAGCCGTGAGCACGGCACCATGATCCAGAGCCGACAGATTGCGAAAGATCTTGGACTGAAGATGAAGATTGGCGATGTGGAATATCAGGGAGACGGCAACAAAGCTATCTTCTATTATATTGCCGACGAGCGTGTCGATTTCCGACAACTCATCAAGGTTTTGGCAGATACATTCCATGTACGTATCGAAATGAAACAAATCGGAGCAAGACAGGAAGCTGGACGCATCGGTGGTACAGGACCTTGCGGACGCGAACTCTGTTGTGCCACTTGGATGAAAAACTTTGTGAGCGTAAGCACAAACGCAGCCCGTTTCCAGGACATTTCTCTCAACCCTCAGAAATTGGCAGGTATGTGTGCAAAACTCAAATGCTGTCTCAACTATGAAGTAGATAACTATGTGGAAGCAGGCAAGAAAATTCCTGCCAAGGATATTGTTCTGCAAACGGCAGATGGAGATTTCTACCAGTTTAAGACAGATATTCTCGCAGGTCTTATCACCTATTCTTCAGATAAGAATATGGCTTCCAACCTCGAAACGATTACAGCAGAACGAGCTCAGGAAATCATAGCAATGAACCGTCAGGGCGAAAAGCCTTTGAGCTTACTGGAAGATGGTAAGGTGAAAGAGAAACCAAAATCTGCAGACTTGCTTGCAGAAGCAGACTTAAGCCGTTTTGACAAGGCGAAGCGAAAGAAAAAGAATAATAAGAATCGCAACAAAGCCGTTAATGGCGAAAATGCTCAGCAGCAAAATGCGCCACAGCAGCAAAATGCCGATATTTCAAATACAGCGTCTGCACCAGAGGAACGTGACGGTAATAGAGAGAATCGACGCAATGATCATCGAAACCGCGGTCAGAGACCTCAGAGAGATAATCGACAGCAGGGAGATAGACCTCAGAGAAACAATCGACAGCAGGGAGATAAACCTCAGAGAGACTATCGACAGCAGGGAGAAAGACCTCAGAGAGACTATCGACAGCAGGGAGATAAACCTCAGAGAGACAATCAACAACAGGGAGAAAGACCTCAGAGAGACTATCGACAGCAGGGAGATAGACAGCAAAGAGGAAACCGCCCACAGCGAGACAGAAACTATCAAAAAGGTAATGGAAATCAGGGAAATAATCAGGGAGAAAACCCAAGTCATAACCCAGTAAACATCCCTGAAAGCAACCAAGGTAACAACAACCAAGGTGGCCATCAAGAATAACATGAAGTAAGGAATGATAATATAAAAAGGTAAGAAAGGTAATATAAGATAATGAAGAAACTATTCTATACCTTATTAATAATAGGTACATTCACTGCTTTAAACTTTTTCTCATCCTGCAAGGATTCAATGGTTTACGATTCGTATTCTCATACTCCTATTGCCGGATGGGAAAAAAACGACACCTTGTCGTTTGATATTCCACCTTTGGCAGCATCGGGGTACTATCAGGAACATTTAGGACTTCGCATCACAGGTGCTTATCCTTTTATGGGACTGACCCTCATCGTAGAACAGAGCATCTACCCCGACAGCCACAACAGGAAAGAAAAAACGGTGAAGATAGACACCATCCAATGTAAGCTCATCGACAAAAACGGAGCTACTACAGGACAAGGAATCAGTTATTATCAATATAACTTCCCCATCAACGTTTATCAGTTGAACAAAAACGACTCTATCCACGTCACCATCCGCCATGACATGAAACGAGAGATTCTGCCAGGCATCAGTGATATTGGATTTAAAGTCGTAAAACATTAAAGAGAAATCCCCCTTGAAGTTCCTCTGTGATGTCGAGAACTTTCAAGGGGGATTTCTCTTTTACGATTTTTTCACGAAGATTTCGCGGATTACGCAGATTTTATCTAATACTTCGCATTCTTACCAAGTTTAATCTCTGTTTCTTTCCAAGCTTAATTTCTGCTTTCTGTCCTGTTTAATCTCACATTTTTTAGTTTCTTATCAGATTTCGTCCTGCATCAATTCTTAGGAAGATGAAAAGCAGGATGGTGAAACCCCAAAGCGAACTACCACCATAACTGAAGAATGGCAAAGGAATACCAATGACAGGAGTGAGGCCCAGCACCATGCCCACATTGATAAACAGGTGAAAGAGGAACACACTCAGTACGCAATAGCCATACACTCGCCCAAACTTAAAGGGTTGTCGCTCTGCCAGATGAATCAACCTCAATATCAATGCCAGGAAGAGCAGAAGCACACAGGCAGAACCGAGGAATCCTTCCTCCTCTCCTACCGTACAGAAGATAAAGTCAGTATCCTGCTCTGGCACGAACTTCAGCTTGGTCTGCGTTCCGTTCAGAAATCCTTTACCTTGCAAACCACCAGAGCCGATAGCAATCTCACTCTGATGAACATTGTAACCTGCACCTGCCAAGTCTTCATCCAATCCTAAAAGTACATTGATACGCACACGCTGGTGAGGTTCCATCACATTATTGAGCACATAATCGGCTGAGTAGAAGAAAGCTATAGAACCTAAGGCGAAGGCAGCTATGAAATAATAACTGCGCAATCGGGTTGCCAATGCCTGATAAACAATATAGCCAATCATGGCTGCACACAAACCAAGTTGAACCCAAACGATGTCGAAAGGAATCACATAGGTGGAGAAGAGCAGGAAGATGAGCGTAATGCCGACAGTGTATGCAAGAATCGTATAACAATGTTTCTTATTACCCGTATAGGAACTGACCATACCAGCCGTAAATATCTGCACCAGCAAAAGCACCACAAACTTACCGATGGAAGTATAGGAGTCCCACATCATCACATTCTCATACTTGATGCCTACTACGAAATAGACCACCATGGCCACAGCCGTAAAAAGGATGCTTCCAGGCATTCCCTCGCGATAGAGCATGAGGAAAAAGGCTGAATAGACCAGTGCAGAACCCGTCTCTCTCTGTCCTACAATACACACCATTGGGAGCAGGATAATACCCACAGCAGCCATGAAATGCTTGATGTTGTGGATATTAAAACCATAACTCGACATAAACTTAGCTACGGCGAGTGCCGTGGCAAACTTACCAAACTCGGCAGGCTGAAGTCGGAGCGGACCTAACACAAGCCAGGAATGCGAACCCTTGATGCTATGCGGATTGAAGATTGTTGCAAAAAGCAACAATATCAAGACAGCATAAATCACATACGAGAAGGTATCGTAAAACCTGTCGTCGAGCATCAGGAGCACAAAGCCTAATGCAATCGAAGTACCTATCCAGATAATCTGCATGCCCGAACGAGTACCCAGACTGAAAATATCATTGTCACCATAAGTATAGCTGGCACCACAGACACTGATCCATCCGAATGAAAGCAGTGCAAGATAAATACCTATCGTCCACCAGTCGATGGAACGAAGCACACTTGGTTGTCTATTATCTGCTACTTGAGCCATAAGCGATTCTTCTATTTTGCATTGCCGTCGCCTGACTTTCAGAAGCTGGCGACAATTTACCTTTCAAATATTGTTCCATCATCAATCCGCCGATAGGCACACCATAATCAGCGCCCCATCCACCATTCTCTACATATACGGCAATGGCAATCTTTGGATTGTTCATCGGTGCAAAGCCCATGAATACAGAGTGGTCATGACCACGGTTCTGCGCAGTACCCGTCTTACCACAAGGTTCAAAGTCGTATCGGGCAAGCATCTTACAGGTTCCTCTCAAAGCAGAACTTCTCATACCTGCCACTACGTAATCATAAGCGCGGCGAGTAGCCATCGTCTGATGACGTCGGGTATAAAGTGTATCGAGCGGTTCGCCCTTTACCTTACGTACTACATGAGGAACGTAGTAATAACCACGATTGGCTATCGTTGCACCCAGGTTGGCTATTTGCAGAGGAGTCAGATTGACCTCACCCTGTCCGATGGAGATACTGATAATGGTCAATCCGTTCCATGAGCCTTTATAAGCCTTGTCATAATAGGCAGCATTAGGAATAAGACCTCGCTTTTCACCAGGCAAGTCAATGCCCATTTTATATCCGAATCCCATACTCTTCATATAGTCACGCCAGGTGTCCATAGCGGTCTGTACGGAATGGTACTTACGCTTATTACCTATCATATAGTACAGTCCCCAACAGAAATAACCATTACAAGAAGTACTGATAGCATCCACCAGAGCGATAGGCGATGGATGGCCGTGACAACCCACGTGGAGCCCCTTGTAAGAGAAGCCTCTATGGCAAGGGAAAGCCGTACCTGGCGTGATAATTCCCTCAGAAAGGAAAGTAAGCGCCTGCGTAGTCTTGAAGGTAGAACCCGGAGGATACTGACCCATGATACTACGGTTGAGGAGTGGTTTCCACGGATTGTGAGACAGCCACTTGTGCATCTTTCCACGCTGTTTGCCCACCAGACGGCGAGGGTCGTAAGTAGGAGAAGAAACCATAGCCAGCACCTCTCCCGTGCGTGGATCAATAGCTACGATACTACCGATTTTACCCTGCATGAGTCGCTCACCCAATGCCTGTAATTTTACATCAATACCGAGCGTCAGATCCTTACCTGCGATAGGTTTCTGGTCGAACTTTCCGTTCTGATAACTGCCTTGTATTCTACCTCGGGCATCACGAAGCATGATTTTCACACCCTTCTGTCCGCGCAATTCTTTTTCATAATGCTTTTCCAGACCGAGTTTACCGATGTAGTCGCCTGGCTGATAATAGCTATCATCCTCTATATCGCTTTCCGAAACCTCTCCCACATCACCCAGCACATGGGCTGCATAAGGATAAGTATATTCTCGGATGCTTCGTTTCTGCACATAGAAGCCAGGAAAACGGAACATCTTTTCCTGGAACACGCTAAAATCCTTATCGCTCAACTGAGTCATGAAGAGCTGTTGCGTATATCTGGAATATCCCGGATTCTTACTTCTGTCCTTGATATCTTCCATACGCTTGATGAAAAATTCCTTGGTAATACCTAAGGCATTACAGAAATCCATCGTATCAAGACGGTTCTTCTCTTCGTTCATCACTACCATGATGTCATAGGAAGGCTGGTTGTAAACCATCAGCTTGCCATTGCGGTCGTAGATGGCACCTCTCGAAGGATATTCTATCTGCTTGAGGAAGGCATTACTATCGGCATTTTTCTTATAGTCGTCGCTCATAATCTGGAGCGTAAAGAGACGAATCAGATAGGTGACCACTATTACTATGGCCACACCACCTATCACAAATCTACGCTTTTCGAGATTATAATCTATCATATTTCCTATCCATATTGATTGTCCTGAAATTCAGGAGATTCAAGATTTGCACAGTGAACCCCTGAAGTCCTTCTATTTTTTAATACTTTCCAATGCCATAACCAGCAAGTAAGTGAGCAGGGTACTGCCCCCAATACACTTGAGCCACTGGATCCAATTGAAGAAATTGAAGGTCTCCAATGTGAAGAATATCAGGCAATAGAGCAGAATCATGATGAAAACATACCAGAAAAAGGAAGTAACACCGATGCTGCGGATGGATGGTTCCAGATCGTCAGCACTGTCTCTCGGTATGAAAAGTTCGAAGAGATAAGGCTGGACCAGTCCCATGAGCGTCATAGAAGCTGCTGCCACACCTGGGGTATTGGCAAAGACATCAACACAGAGTCCGAGGGAAAAGCTCCAGAGAAGAGCCGACCATCTGGACTGGTTTCTGCGAAAATGCAGCACCAGGATGATGTAGATCAATGGTGTGGCACAATCGAAGAGATGAATATGATTGAGCACCAGTCCCTGTACCAACAAGAGCACTACAAACAGCACAAATCGTCTTACTTGTTCTATACTCATTAGTTAAAATTAGAAATTTAAATATTTGAAATAACCATTTCCATATAGCCCCATTCCATCCATCAGGAATACAGGCTTTTTTAATCCGGCTTGATGGAATCCTGAGCCGCTCTCATCAGTTCCAGACGCTCACGCATAGGCGCATCATCGATGACACAGACGTCACGCAGCTTGGCAAAATCAGTAGAGAGTTTCAACTGAACCCGATACGAAAGACCATCAGCGGAATTGAATACGTGCAGCACCTTTCCTACCAACACACCAGGAGGGAAGACTGCAGAGTAGCCGCTCGTCACGACATAATCGCCCAACTTGAAATGAGCATGACGAGGAACATCCTCCATATAAGCATATTCAGAAGGACCACCCTTCCAACGAAGATAACCAAAATAACCTCTGTTCTTGATAGTACAACTGATGTTAGACTTCGTATTGAGTACAGGAATCAGCACGCTATAATGTTCTGCTACCAGATACACGATGCCAACCACACCCGTACCGCAAACCACACCCATATCCTTGCGCACACCATCAGCCCTACCCTTGTCGATAGTCATCAGGTTGCCCGGCTTATCTATGCTATTGGCAACCACCTTGGCAGGAATCAGATGATATGACTGCAATAGACTCATCTGGCTGCGCTGCACAAAGGTACTGTCCTTGGTAGCATCAGTCAATTTCTCGGAGAGCTGCTGCACCTGCTGTTCCAGGTAAGCATTGCGCTGGGTCAGTTCCTGATTTACCTTGGTGAGCGAGAAAAAGGTTTCCACATTGGAATCCCATTCGTAGAGTTTGCCCGTCACGACATTAGCCGATGAGAACCACACGCTGCCCTGGTAACTGTTGTACTGAAACAGGAGCACAAAACTCACCACCTCAAGAATCACAAAGACAAACCAATGGTTATATTTTGCCAAAAACTCTAAAAGGTTGTGCATACTTTTAGTAAATTAACATGTAAATGAAAAAAACATGTAGAATATCAACATGCAGGAGAAAAGTTCTCATAAGATTCACCCATGATGAATCAATCATGGTTTAATCCATTTTACGCTAATCCGTTTGATGCATGAAACCATTATGACTTAAAAAGAGATGATCTCCTCCTCGATTGAGGAGGATTCCATCTCTTTATCTATCTTTTCACCTTATATATTATTATCTCTCTTTAATGAAACTATTTATCGCATCAAGAAAGAGAAACGATCTACATTTTTCAATGCAATACCAGCACCCTTAGCTACACTGTGCAATGGGTCTTCTGCGATGTGGAATGGGATATTGATCTTATCCTGGAGTCGCTTGTCGAGACCACGGAGCAAAGCACCACCACCAGAGAGCCAGATACCATTCTTTACGATATCAGCATAAAGCTCAGGAGGAGTATTCTCGAGTGCAGAAAGCACTGCATTCTCAATCTTCGCTACAGTCTTATCCAAACAGTGAGCAATTTCCTGATAACATACAGGAACCTCCATTGGAAGAGCTGTAATACGGTTAGGACCATGAACGATGAAATCCTCAGGAGCCTCATCACCAAGATCTGTCAAGGCAGAACCTACATGAATCTTGATACGCTCAGCCATACGCTCAGAAACCTTCACATTGTGCTGGCGGCTCATATATTCCTGGATATCAGCAGTAAGATCATCACCTGCAGTACGGATAGAATTGTTGGAAACAATACCACCCAGAGAGATCACTGCAATCTCGGTAGAACCACCACCTATATCAACTATCATATTGCCTTCAGGTGCCTCTACATCGATACCAATACCGATAGCTGCAGCCATTGGCTCAAAAATCAAGTAAACATCACGGCCATCTGCATGTTCTGCAGAATCGCGCACTGCACGAAGTTCCACCTCAGTAGAACCAGAAGGAACTCCGATAACCATACGGAGTGATGGGGAGAACAGACGACTACCCGTGTGAACCATCTTGATGAGTCCACGCATCATCTGCTCGCAAGCGGTAAAGTCGGCAATAACGCCATCGCGCAAAGGACGGATTGTACGGATGTTGTCATGAGTCTTCTCGTACATCATCTTAGCCTTCTCTCCCACCGCAATCATCTTGTCGGTACGACGGTCAAGGGCCACAACAGAAGGTTCGTCCACTACAATCTTATCATCACTGATAATGATGGTATTGGCGGTACCCAAGTCCATTGCGATTTCCTGAATAAATGAAAAAAATCCCATTTGCTAATGTAAATCTAATATTTTAAGCTTAAAATCTTTCCTTTGTAGTCATCTTCCCGCCCTCGCTTTCAAGAGCGGGAAGAGTTGCGAGATGAATAGGTTTACCTCTTTATTACTTGGCAAACCAAGCGTGAATAGCAGTATCGTAGTGAGAGCTTACACCGAATGCACGCTCTGCAAACATCTTGCGGTCTTCGATATCTGTCTCAGCACCCTTCTTCTTCAGGATATCGAGCAAAACGCCGTATTCTGCCTTGCTAGGAACAATCACCACGTCCTTGAAGTTTTTGGCACCTGCACGGATCAAAGAGATACCGCCAATATCGATTTTCTCGATGATATCAGCATCGCTAGCGCCGCTAGCTACAGTCTGCTCGAAAGGATACAAGTCTACGATGACGAGATCGATAGAAGGGATTTCGTATTCCTTCATCTGCTCCTGGTCACCCTCGTTGTCACGGCGAGCCAAGATACCTCCAAATATTTTAGGATGAAGAGTCTTTACGCGACCACCCAAGATAGATGGATAGGTAGTAACATCCTCAACTTTCTCGCATTCATAACCCAAAGATTCGATAAACTTCTGGGTACCACCAGTACTCAGGAACTTTACACCCTCTTCATTCAACTTGGCGAGCAATTCGTCCAAGCCATCCTTGTGGAAGACAGACACCAACGCTGTCTTGATTTTCTTTGTTTCA
>OIZI01000063.1_pt1 | contig 56715 bp, 53 predicted proteins | sample 1588441 | NCBI WGS metagenome assembly OIZI01 (sample SAMN03283284) | human gut metagenome | biome: human-associated habitat; material: feces | host: Homo sapiens | place: Peru | collected 2012 | reverse complement strand
TGTGGAGTTCGATTACTCCACCGTCCATGCCGTCATGACCATCCGCAAGGCTGGCTATGAGGCCATCATCATCAACAACAACCCGGAGACCGTCTCCACCGACTACACCACCGCCGATAAGCTGTACTTCGAGCCCCTGACCCCCGAGGATGTGATGAACATCATCGAATTTGAGAAGCCCGAGGGAGTCATTGCCTCCCTGGGCGGCCAGACCGCCATCAACCTGGCTCAGCCCCTCCACGATCGGGGGGTGAAGATCATCGGCACCGACTGCGACGCCATCGACCGGGCCGAGGATCGGAACGAATTTGAAAAGCTGCTGAACGAGCTGAACATTCCCAGAGCCAAGGGCAAGGCCGTGACGAAGCTGGAAGACGGCGTTGCCGCCGCCGAGGAGATCGGCTATCCCGTGCTGGTGCGCCCCTCCTTCGTCCTGGGCGGTCGGGCCATGCAGATCGTCGCCAACGAGCGGCAGCTGCGCCACTACCTGAAAAATGCCGTGGAGATCGACGAGGACAAGCCCGTGCTGGTGGATAAGTACATCCAGGGTCGGGAAGTGGAGGTGGATGCCATCTGCGACGGCCGGGACGTGTTCGTCCCCGGTATCATGGAGCTGGTGGAGCGCACCGGCGTTCACTCCGGCGACTCCATTTCCGTCTATCCTCCCTTCTCCATCTCCGACAAGGTCAAGGGCATCATCCTCCAGTACGCCAAGAAGCTGGGTCTCGGCATCGGCATTGTAGGCCTGTTCAACATCCAGTTCATTGTGGATGCCCAGGACAATGTGTATATCATCGAGGTCAACCCCCGTTCCTCCCGGACGGTGCCCTTCCTGAGTAAGGCCACGGGCTACTCTCTGGCGGACATCGCCACCGAGGTCATCCTGGGCAAGAGCCTGAAGGAGCAGGGCTTCTTCGACATCTATCCCGAGGAAAAGAAGCGCTGGTACGTCAAGGCCCCCGTGTTCTCCTTCAATAAGATTCGGGGTCTGGACGCCTACCTGTCCCCCGAAATGAAGTCCACCGGCGAGGCCATCGGCTACGACAAGACCATGACGAGAGCCCTTTACAAGGCACTGCAGGCTGCGGGCATGAAGCTGCAAAACTACGGCACCGTCCTGTGCACCATTGCCGACAAGGACAAGGAAGAGGCTCTGCCCCTGATTCGCCGGTTCTATCAGCTGGGCTTCAACATTGAAGCCACCTCCGGCACCGCCGCCTTCCTGAAAGCCCATGGCATCCGCACCCACGCCCTGGCCAAGATCAGCGACGGCAGCGACCAGATTCCCAACGCCCTGCGTCAGGGTCACATCGCCTACGTCATCAACACCCGGGATCCCGGCGCCAACGAAAATGACGGCATCCAGATTCGCCAGATTGCCACGGAGCACAATGTGACCCTGTTCACGGCTCTGGACACCATCAAGGTGCTGCTGGATGTGCTGGAAGAGACCACGCTGACCATCTCTACGATTGATGCCTAAAAATCTTCGGAAATATTGAAGAATAGAGCAAATCTATCAATAGAATTTGTAGGGGCGACGATTCGTCGCCCGCGGGCGGCCAATGGCCGCCCCTACATCCACAAGATGTAGGGAAGAGCGTGATTGTGGGGTTGTTACAAGCATTTTGTAACAGCTGCTACAATGAAACGGGAGAAATTATGAAACAAGGTATTTTCACCATTGAAAGCAATACCGCCCTGACGGACAGCGTGTACCGGATGGTGCTTTCCGGAGACACCTCCGCCATCACCGCTCCAGGGCAGTTTGTGAATATTCAGCTGTCCGGAAAGTTCCTGCGCCGGCCGATCTCCGTCTGCGACTATGATGAAAAAACCCTTACCATTGTCTACAAAGTGGTGGGCAAGGGGACGGCGCAGATGGCGGCCATGCAGGCGGGGGAGACCCTGGACATCCTGACAGGCCTCGGAAACGGCTATGACCTGAGCCTGACGGGAGACGCCCCCGTGCTGCTGGGCGGCGGCGTGGGCGTGCCGCCGATGTACAACCTGGCGAAAAAGCTGCTGGCTCAGGGGAAAAAAGTTACCGTGATTCTGGGCTTCAACACCAAAAGCGAGATTTTCTATGAGCGAGAATTCAAAGATTTGGGATGTACCGTCACCGTCACCACCGTGGACGGTTCCTACGGCAAAAAGGGCTTCGTCACCGATGCCCTGCCGGAAAGCTACACCCATTTCTGCTGCTGCGGCCCGGAGCCGATGCTGAAGGCCGTCTATCGGGCTGCCAACACCTCCGGCCAGATGAGCTTTGAGGAGCGGATGGGCTGCGGCTTCGGCGCCTGTATGGGCTGCTCCTGCAAGACCCTGACGGGCTACAAGCGAATCTGTAAAGACGGCCCGGTCATGCGGAAGGAGGAGATTTTATGGGAAGCCTGAGCGTAAATTTGTGCGGCATTGAACTTTCCAATCCCGTGATTCCCGCCTCCGGCACCTTCGGTTACGGCTACGAGTACGCCGAGCTTTACGACATCAACGAGCTTGGTACCTTCTCCTTCAAGGGAACCACCAAGGATGCCCGGTTCGGAAACCCCACTCCCCGGATCGCCGAGTGCACCGCCGGTATGATCAACGCCGTGGGCTTGCAGAATCCCGGGGTGGAGGCGGTGATTGCCCGGGAGCTTCCCAAATTAAAGGAAGTTTTCCACAAGCCGGTAATGGCCAACGTGTCCGGCTTTTCCGTTGCCGACTATGCTTACACCTGCGAAAAGCTGGACAAAGAGCCTCAGGTGGGCTGGCTGGAGGTCAACGTCAGCTGCCCCAATGTTCACGGCGGCGGCATGAGCTTCGGCACCTGCCCGGAAGCGGCCGCTGAGGTGACCCGGGCGGTGAAGGCCGTGACGAAAAAACCCGTCATCATCAAGCTTTCCCCCAATGTGACGGACATTGTGTCCATTGCCAAAGCCTGCGAGGAAGCCGGAGCCGACGGCATCAGCCTGATCAACACCATGCTTGGGATGCGCATCAACCTGCGTACCCGCAGACCCGTGATTGCCAACACCATGGGCGGCTTCTCCGGCCCTGCCATCTTCCCGGTGGCGGTGCGGATGGTCTACCAGGTGGCGCGCGCGGTGAAAATCCCGGTGGTCGGCATGGGCGGCGTGCAGTCGGCTGAGGACGTAATCGAAATGATGCTGGCAGGAGCCACCGCCGTGGAGGTGGGAGCTGCCAATCTGGTGAATCCCTTCGCCAGCCGGGACATTGTCCGGGCGCTGCCGGAAACCATGGCAAAATACGGAATCGAAAATTTAAGTGAGATTATAGGAGGCGTAAAGTAAATGGGTAAGGACGTAATCGTAGCCTGCGATTTTTCCAGCGCGGAGGCAACCTTTGCCTTCCTGGACAAGTTCACCGGGCGCAAGCCCTTCGTGAAAATCGGCATGGAGCTGTACTATGCCGAGGGACCCAGCATTGTCCGGGAGCTGAAGGCCAGAGGCCATAAGATTTTCCTGGATTTGAAGCTCCACGACATCCCCAACACCGTGAAGAAGTCTATGGCGGTGCTGAGTAAGTTGGATGTGGACATTACGAATCTTCACGCCGCGGGTACCACCGCCATGATGCGCGCCGCCCTGGAGGGTCTGACCCGGCCTGACGGAACCCGGCCTCTGCTCATCGCCGTGACCCAGCTGACCTCCACCGATCAGGAGGCCATGGAGCGGGATTTGCTCATTCACGAGCCCATTGACCAGGTGGTCATGCACTACGCCGAGACCGCCAAGAATGCCGGTCTGGACGGGGTGGTCTGCTCCCCCCTGGAAGCCCAGAAGGTTCACGACCGGTGCGGACGTAATTTCCTCACCGTCACCCCCGGCGTTCGTTTTGCCGACGGGGACATCGGCGATCAGAAGCGGGTCATGACCCCCGCCGCCGCCAAGGCCATCGGTTCCGACTATATCGTGGTGGGTCGTCCCATCACCGCTGCCGCCGACCCGGTGGCCGCCTACGAGCGGTGTCTGGCCGAGTTCGTAGATTAACCGGAACGCTTCGGGCGGCCAATGGCCGCCCCTACAATCAATGATTCAGGAGGGTGTCTCATGGAAAGCTACAAAAGAGAATTCATTCAGTTTCTGGAAAAGGCCGGGGTTTTGCGCTTCGGCGATTTCACCGCCAAATCCGGTCGGAAAATTCCCTATTTCATCAACGCCGGTATGATCAAGACCGGTGAGGAAATCGCCACTCTGGGCGAGTTCTACGCCAGAGCCTACAAGGAAAAGCTGGGCAATCAGAAGGCCGTCCTCTACGGCCCTGCCTATAAGGGCATTTCCATCGCCGTGTCCGCCGCTGTGGCGCTGAGCAAGGACGGACTGAACGTGCCCTTCTTCTTCAACCGGAAGGAAGCCAAGGATCACGGTGAGGGCGGCGTGTTCGTGGGCTATGTGCCCCAGGCCGGGGAGCAGGTGGTCATCGTGGAGGATGTCATCACCGCCGGTACCGCCATCCGGGAGAGCATGGCGATTTTGAGCCAGCTGGACGGCGTGAAGGTGGCGGCTACCTTCATCATGGTAGACCGAAAGGAGCGGGGCAAGGGCGAAAAGCTTGCCATGCAGGAGGTCGAGGACGAGTTCGGCTTCCCGGTGTACTCCGTGGTGGATGTGTATGACATCATCGAGTACCTGAAGGAGGATCCCAAGAACGCCGAGAACGTGGAGCGGATCCAGAACTATCTTGCCGTGAACGGAGCGAAAGCATGAGAAGTCTCAACAGTATTTTGGAGCTGAACGTGGCGGAGCTGGACGAGCTCATCGCCACTGCCAAGGATATCATCGCCCACCCGGAGGCCTACTGGGACAAGTGCGCCCACAAGAAGCTGGCCACCCTGTTTTTTGAGCCCTCCACCCGTACCCGCCTGAGCTTTGAGGCGGCTATGCTGGAGCTGGGCGGCACGGTGCTGGGATTCAGTGAAGCATCATCCTCTTCCGCTTCCAAGGGCGAGAGCGTGTCCGACACCGCCCGGATGGTCAGCTGCTACGCCGACATCATCGCTATGCGTCACCCCAAGGAGGGCGCGCCCTACGTTGCCTCCCGGGCGGCCACCGTGCCTGTCATCAACGCCGGTGACGGCGGCCACAACCATCCCACCCAGACCCTGGCGGATCTTCTGACCATCTCCCGGGAAATGGGCCGGCTGGATAATCTGACCATCGGCGTTTGCGGCGACCTGAAATACGGCCGGACGGTGCATTCTCTCATTGAGGCCATGAGCCGGTACGAGGGCAACAAATTTGTGCTGATTTCCCCGGAGGAGCTGAAAATTCCCGGACATATCCGCTACAATGTGTTCGAAAACAAGAAGATTCCCTACACCGTCACCACCTCCCTGGAGGAGGCCATGCCGAGCCTTGATGTGCTCTACATGACCCGAATTCAGCGGGAACGGTTCGAGGATCCCTGGGAGTACGAGCGGCTGAAGGACAGCTATATCCTGGACGTGGAGAAGATGAAGCTGGCCAAGGAAAAAATGTGCGTCCTGCACCCCCTGCCCCGGGTGAACGAGATCAGCGTGAAGGTGGACGAGGATCCCAGAGCCGCCTATTTCCGCCAGGCGCTCAACGGCAAGTATATGCGCATGGCGCTGATTCTCAAGCTTCTGGAGGAAGCCAGGGAGAATCCGGAGAAGGAGGCCATCGACACCTCCGCTCTGGAATACGACCGGGTATGCCGGAATCCCAAGTGCATTTCCCAGACCGAGCAGGAGCTGCCTCAGCTCTTCCGCTGCACGGACAAGGCCGCGGATATCCACCGCTGCGTCTACTGCGAGCAGAGAGGGTAAAATGGGAAAGCCCTTGCGGCCGTGCCCGGCTGCGAGGGCTTTTTGCCTGTGATATTAGGGAAACTCTGAACAAATCGTCTGCGGCTGGATAACGGATATTTTTCTCTATCCGAGCGGTTCCGGAAGTGGGAAATACACAAAGTATTCCTCCATTTCCGGAACCTTCGCCTAGGGAAAAATCTCTCGCTCCCAGCTCTTGCCGATTTCTTCAGAGCTTCCTTAGGATAGGGGAGGCGGCTGGATGCGCAGGAAAACAGACAGAGATATTCTGAAAGAAAATACCTGGCTGATCTGCGCGTCCTGCGCGCTGATTGTGCTGGGAATTCTCATCGGGCTGTGGCCCTACATTTTTCCGGAGCCCGATTATGACGCATTGGAAGAAAGAGAAGTGACCGTCCAGGCTCTTCGGCACTTTTCCGGTGTCAAAGGCGTGTCCTACGATTACATTGTGACGACGGACGGCGAAAGGTTTCATCTGTCCGGGGACTACGACCGGGAGAAGATATCCGCACAGCTGACGCAGGGGCAAAAAGCAACGGTCAAGTGGTGCGTCAACAGGCCTTCCAGTCGGCTTTTGGCGGAGGAAGTGTGCGTGGATGGGAAGCCGGTGGTGACATATCGCAGTCAGCCGGATAGCTGGAAGCCGATGCTGGTTTTCGGCTTGTGGTTTGTGGCGACAGGCATCGGCGGCTTTCTTCTGCTGCGTTTGCTTGTGAAAACCAACCGAAGAAAACAGAACCAGCGCGATGAAAAGATAAGGCGGAAGTATGGCAGACAGGGGGACAGAAAGTGAGCCCATTCCGATGGGGACGGCTGCGGTTCCTGCCGCCGAAAATTTTCCTTGCATTTTCGCCGGAATTATATTATACTAAGTGGACACCTGCCGGTGTGATGGAATGGTAGACGTAGTGGACTCAAAATCCACCGCTGGCGACAGCGTACCGGTTCGAGTCCGGTCACCGGCACCATCAAAAGTACCCAATAACAGCTATTTTCAGTTGTTTTGGGTACTTTTTCTTTGTTTTTCATTTTTCCATTTCTCTCGAAAAGGCTGAAAAATCAGGAGGGCAATCGGAGGGCACACCCTTCCTCAAGCCGGGTAAATTCCGAGAATTGCGTTGGCAGATGCAACCTTGGAATCGAAATTCAGATGGGTGTAGATGTTGGATGTGGTGGAAATATCGCTGTGTCCCAGCCATTCCTGAATCTCCTTCAGGCTCACACCGTTGGCATACAAAAGACTCGCGCACCTCCGCAATTTTTTTCCTGTATGGTTTCTCTTTCCTTTTTCAGTTCGTTGATCTGATTTCGGATTTCGCTGGAAGATGCCGCATTTGCATATGTTGGTGTCAGCGAAAGAAACACGATCAAGCTGGCAATGATACACGCCAAAATTTTCTTCGTTCTCATACGGTTTCCTTTCTGTGCGGTGACTATGATCCTATGATAACCGATGACCCTTAATTCAGGCTTAAAGAAACAGGTGAAGGAATGTCCCTTCACCTGTTTGAAGCGTTTATCCGAATGGCATGGCACCGCTCTGGGGTGCGGCGCTGCCGGACAGGGTATCGTAGTACGGATAGTAAATGGTTGCTCCTTCTGATATTCCGTCCAGAATCTGTACATACTCCGAATCCGCGGTGCCGATGGTGACGGTAACGGGACTGCCAAGCAAGCCGCTATCCTTGTCATAGCTGGTATACAGAACTGTTTCGCCGTTTTCTTCCGCCAGCGCGGCAACGGGCACGCACAGAGCGTTTTCCACTGTACTCAGCCCAACGGATGCGGAAGCGCTCATGCCCGGAAGCATATCCCCGCTTTTTTCCAGCGTCAGCTCCACGGTAAATTTACTGTTGCCGCCTTCATTTGTGCCGCTGTTGGAAATCTGAGAAACCGTAGCGGAAAAGCTTTCTCCCGCCAGTGCATCCATGGTAATGGTTGCAGCCTGACCAATATAGATTTTGGTAATATCCAACTCATCCACGGTGATATCCAATGTCATATGCTCCTGAGAGGTCACGGAGGCGATGGTCAGCTTGTCCAGGCTGTATAGTTCATAAGTCTGCGCTTGTTGCCCCATGCCGCCAGCCATCCCGGACATACCACCGCCAGCTGACATTCCCCCAGAAGGCACCCCGCCTGCTCCTGCTCCGGGCATGGTACCGCCGCCGGGTGTCACATTGGCTTTGGTGATCTGAACCAGTGTTCCATCTTCGTCCACCACGATGAGCACAATGTCCTCCGCCGCGATGCCTGCCGCGCTGATTCGGTCACTGGTATAGGTTTTCTCAACCGTCATGGCACTGGTATCTGCGCTGACGGTAGGAAGGCTATTCAGGTCTGTGATGGTATAGGAATACGCACTTTGCTTCACCTTTGCCGCGCCATCGACAATTTCCACAACCTGTGCCACATAGCCACGGTAAACCGTCTGCGCAGCGGCTTCGGTAATGACCAGGGGAAAATCCTTTACCACAGGGGTGTCATTGTATGTAAAGCTGACGGTCACGGTGTAGCTTCCCGCCGCCGTGGGTGTGCCGGAAATGGTGCCGGAAGCCGGGTCAATGGTCAGACCGCCGGGCAGGCCCGATGCCGCCCATGTGCCGGTGAGGACGGTTTCCCCATCGGATGCCTGAAGCGGGGAAGTGTAGCTCTGACCCACAACGCCGGGATTCAGTGCAGTAGTCGTAATGCTGACGGTATTTGTTGGGGGTGGGGCTGTTTGCTGAGACAGGCAGCCATCTCTATGATTCTGTGCGGTGCAGTCCGCGGCACCTGAACAGAGTGTCAGACATCCTGGATTGTGTGTATCTGCGGTACAGTCAGCCTTTCCGGTACAGGGATTGTCATCGTCCAGCGGTGAAGGAGACAGCACTGCATCATCCACTTCCTCATCGTCAAGGTCTATGCTGGCAGGTGTAATACCTGCGATCTTAGGGCATCCGTCATTGTGGCTGTCTGCAACGCAGCTGTTGTCGCCGGAACACACAACAGTTGGAGCGGGGGGTGTAGAATTGTCCGGCTCCAGCTGTGCAGGCGGTTCCTCGTCCATGGGTTCATTGTCAGTATCGTCGTCTGTGTCTGCATCGTCCAACACATCCACATCGGACAGAAGGTGGGCGGTAAGGCTGCTGGTGGCATTGTCGGTCCGTACCACACCTTCCTGGCTGCCGCCATTCAGGACAACAAACCACTGTACCGTATCCGCGTCTCCCACTGCCAACAGGATATCTCCCACCTTCGCGGTTCCGGCAGCCTGAAGCAAGCCATCCGAGGTCTGAATATAGACGGTCTGATCGCCGGTGTAACCCCAGCTTTCCGTCATGCCGGAAATATCGGCAGAAATATGGGAAATATCCGTCAAATCGGAAACAGAAACCTCATTGGGATTCATCAGCAGCTCCATGCCGTTATCCGAAACAGACACCACCTTTGCCGTGTATGCAACGAAGCCCTCCTGGGTATCTCCTGTGAAGAAGGACAAGAGTCTCGCAACCCAGCTTTCGCCTGTGTCTGCCAGGAGGAATGCGCCGTTTTTATCTACACCCGTGACAATTCCGTCACAGGGCGCGGTGATGGTTTCCGTGCGGTACATCTGGAACAGCTCTTGCATCAGTTCCTCGTATTCATGCCGCTGGTCGATGAGCCGCTGGTATTCCGCGGAGTTACCGGGATCGGAAATCGTAAACAGCGTTTGATTGACGGACACGGTTGTCCCTTCGCTGACGGAAATCCCGGAAATGGTTCCGGAATAGGCAGTTGCGTTCCACGGATTGAAGATATACAGCTCACCCGTTCCCAGACGCTGGCCATCCTCCGTTTTCACGGTGACCTGAGCGCCAACGGCGTAATCCTCATCCTCCATGGTGACGATCAGGGTGCCGTCCTGATTGGATTTTACCCGGCCATCTACTTCTTTTCCGCTGGTAAAGGCAACGCAAACCCCGTCACCCGGGCGCAGATTCGTGGATACCTCCAGCTTGACCGCCATGGTGTCATCCAGAGACAGGACAGCCAATGCCCCATGGTCAAGGAGAACATCCTGTACGGCTTCTCCCTTTTTCCCGTAGATGATCTTCACCGTGCCGCCAGCCAGAGCCTTCACAGTGGTGGAGGTTTCCTGACTGCCTGCGCTGGAAATTTCTTTGGAAAGATAGTCCAGTGTCTCCTGAACCCCGGTAATGGCGGTCATGACACTGACCTTATCCACCGTGGCGATTGTGTCCCCCTCGGAAACGATGTCGCCGTTGCCCACCAGATATTCGGTGATTTTGACTTCTTCGGGCAGCTTGACGCGGATGGAGGCTTCACTTGCCAGCTGTCCGCCGCCGATAATCTGGGTATCCACATTCTGAAATCCTACGGACGCGGACAGAATGCTTGCCTGATCCCCGGAATCTCCGCCATTGCTTTTTGCCAGCATGGGCATTGCCGCCAGCAGGCAAACCACAGCAAACGCAACTACACACGAAATAATTCGCTTTCGCTGCTTTTTGTTTGTCTGATTCTTTTGAAATTTTCCCATACCCTTATCCTCCATAGTGCAGAGCATCGATGGGCTTCATCTTCGCCGCTTTGTTGGCAGGATAGAGCCCGAATACAATGCCAATCAGGAAGCAGAATACCACCGCAATGGCCACAACCGTCATATTTAGCCGGAAGGTCATATCCAGACTGACCACCACGGTATTGACGATTTGCAGAATCGCCCAGCTCAGGAAGATGCCCAGGCAGCAGCCCATCATGCAAAGGACAACCGCCTCCATCAGAAACTGGGTCAATATCACGCCCCGGCTGGCACCGATGGCTTTGCGAATGCCGATTTCCCGGGTACGCTCTGTAACGGTAACCATCATAATGTTCATAATTCCGATACCGCCAACCACCAGAGAAATGGTTGCGATACCGCCCAGCATGACGGTCAGCATGGAGGTAATGGAACTCATGGTGTCCTCAAGGGCATCCTGATTGGAAACAGAAAAGGCATCCTCGTCCTGATCAAACCGTTCCATTAAAATCTGTGTCATAGCGGTCTCCGCCGATTCCAGGTTGCCGCCTTCCGCCGCGCTGACATAGAAGGTCGTTATTTCTGTGGTAACAGAGGTGGACAGCCGAACAAGGGAATTATAGGAAATATAGGCGACCATGGAGCCGGAGGAAAAGACGCTGGTCAGATTGTCGTCATCATCCTGTAGAACGCCCACTATGGTATACTTGACATTGTTCAGGGAGATTGCCTGCCCTACGCAGTCTGTGTACCCAATGAGTTCTTCTGCCGCCGTTTCGTTGATCACGCAGGCGTATGTATTGTTTTCCATATCCGACTGCTTGAGCCACCGTCCCATGGCAAGCTGCAGTCCCTGGATTTCATAGTAATCCGTGGTGGTGCCGTAGACGGTCATGCTGCCGCTCTCCCCATCCGCACTCCCCGTGAGGGTATCGCTGGCATAGGGCGCGATACTGCCCAGGTCTTTTTCGGTTTTCGACCATTGCTTCAGGGTATCCATGGTCACCGGCAGTCCCTTGTCATCCGAAATGGTGACCGTCAAAAGGGAACTGCCCAGGCTGGAGATGGTATCCGTAACCGAGCTTGTGGCTCCGCTGACCAGACTGACCAGAACCACCAGCGCCATAACGCCGATGATAATACCCAGCATGGTAAGCATGGCCCGCATTTTATTGGAAGATATGGAGCGAATTGCCATTCGTAATGACAGCATTATCGTTTCACCTCCGATACCTGTCCATCCAGAATATGAATGGAGCGTTCCGCCTCTGCCGCGATGCCGTTATCGTGGGTAATGAGCACAATGGTATTGCCCTGAGCGTTCAGATCGTGGAAGATGTCGATGATCTCCCGGCTGGTTTTGGAGTCCAGGGCGCCGGTAGGCTCGTCCGCCAGAATTAGCTTGGGCCGGGTGGCGATGGCCCGGGCGATGGACACACGCTGCTGCTGTCCACCGGAAAGCTCTGTGGGCAGATGCTTCGCCCTTGCATACATATTTACCTTTTCCAAGGCTTCCTTTACGCGCTCTGCCCGCTCTTTTTTGGGCACCTTCTGGTAGATCAGGGGCAGCTCCACATTTTCTTCCGCCGTCATCTTCGCAATCAGATTGTACTGCTGAAAGACAAAGCCGATTTTTTCATTGCGGATTTTCGCCAGCTGGTTTTCGGAATAGCTTTCAATGGGCAGGTTGTCCAGCAGGTACTGCCCGGCATCCGCCACATCCAGACATCCGATGATGTTCATGAGGGTAGATTTGCCGGAGCCGGAGGGCCCGATGATGCTGACGAACTCTCCGGGATAAACATGCATGGTAGCATGGTCAAGGGCCCGCACCCGTTCCTCCCCCACAAGGTAATACTTGCACAGGTCTTTAATGTCGATCATATCCTATCAAAGGAAATATATATAACGGTTGTGTTCAAAAAATCAAATAATGAATATAAACGTTATCTGATCTTCCATGATGAAGCTGAACTCTACTATGATTTGTGGTTTGACAGCAAGCAAGTTGACGAGGAATCCATTATGAAGATAGTTTATTCCTCGGGCGTTGTTCTTAATTAACACCTAGATCTATACAGATGGAATCTATACCACCCATACAGGCAAAGCAGCCTCATCGGGGAATCCCGGTGAGGCTGCTTTGGACACTTAGTATGATTTATGATAAAGTTCGTAGCCAATCTCCCGCAGGAGCAGGGGCATCTGACGGATCTCCCGGCGGATAAAGTCCCGGGTTTCCTCCGGCAGATCCTCGTAGGGCACCAGTTCATTGGAGTGCTTCAGCTCCGGGTCGCTATCACCGACCTGCCAGCCGTCCATGTACTTGTCGTTCATCCAGCGGTTATGCTCCACCTTGGACAGCTCTTCCAAATCGGGGCCGTAGAGCTCTGTCACCGCGTCGGCGGAGTTGGGAACGATGGGACGGATGCCGATGCGGGTGTCGAAGGACACCAGGTATTCTCCCATATAGCGGATGCGGGAGCGGTAGCTTTCTTTGTAGCACTCCTTGAGGCCCTCCCAGTCCGCCAGTTCTTCCCGAACGGAAACCTCCGGGGCGGTGCTCTCCGGCTGGAGGCTCTGCATTTCCAACCACCGCTTCTGATAGTTTTCGTGGGCAGTCCGAGCGTAGGTTTCCACCATTTCCCCCATGATCTGCTCAAAGATCAGCTTTCTGCGGAAGTCCTCCACATCCAGATGGATATCCAGCTGGGTGTCCATGGGCAGGTTGGAGGGGGTGAACCGCTTCTCGCTGGACAGGCGGCACATGGCCAGCACAAAGCCCAGAGACCGGGCATCATGCCGGTATTCGGAAACTCTGAGCAGGGCGGACAGCAGGGAGTGGGAGATATTGACCCGCCCCGTTTCCGGGTCGTAAATGCTGGGCACATTGCGGACGATCTGGGTGCGCAGCACCATGGCCCGGCGGATGATGTAGCTTCGGTCGGACACATTCGTGCGGTTTAAGCTGCGGACGTTCAGAATACCCTTCAAACGGCTGACAAAATCCGGCCCCTTCACCTTCACAAAGGCGGCGTATTCCTCGGAATCGCTGCGGGCGTTAAACTCCTTGAAGGTGTGGGCGGTGCCGCCCGCGAACACAAACACCGCCCGGTCAATGAGCCGGGTTCTACCCTTGGTGGTGTACTCGCCGTCCTGCATGGGGGCCAGGAAGTACCGCAGCCAGCCCCGGCTGATGCCGTCCAGTTCGCTGTCAAACTCGTCGAAGAACACCAGCGGGATTCTGCCCTTGGCGCAGTTGATGGCCTCGTCCAGGGCTTCAAAGAAGTCCTGGGGGTCGCCGCACTGGGACAGATTGATGGAGGACACCTCGAAAATGCCGCTGGTGGCGGCAATCTGCCGGACACCGAAGGACTTGCCGGAGCCGGGATAGCCGAACACGGCAATGGACAGGGGCTGAATCTGCTCCCCGGGCTCGGCGCTATTGCAGCGCAGAATGTACTCGTCCATCAGCGCCTCAATGGTGTTGTAGTTCTCCATCTCGCTTTTGTCCACGGTGGCGAGATTGTTGTAGCGGCACACAGGCACGTTTTTGAACAGGGTGTCCGTGCCCTCCACCACGATTTTCTCGGCAACCTGCAGGTATCTGCCCGGCTCGGTTTTGCAGTATTCATCCAGAATGCAGAAGGGGGAGGTCCCTGCTACCAATGCCTTGAGGCTCCGCTCCGGCACGGTCACGGAGGTGATCTCACCCTTTTTCCACCGGGCATGGAGGTTTTTGAGGACGGTATACAGGTTCGCGTCCTCGCTTAATGTGGCGCACTCCCGTTCCTCCGGGGTAAAGTACAGCGTCCACTTGCCCTGACTGAGAATCAGCGCCCCCTCCTCGTTGAGAAGAACCACCATTTCGCTGCGGTTGCGGAGGGGGCGGAGGGTGTCGTTGGTGGCCAACTGCACCAAAAATTCATCTACGGTGCGCTCATAGGAAATATTACGACTGATGGGAAAATCCAGGGCCCGCAGGTGGTCCATGGTCATCAGGGGAATGCGTTCATCGGAGAAAGCCTCCTTCGGGCGTTTCCCGGGAATATACTCACAATATTGCTTCTTTTCCTTAATTATAATAAAAATCACCATCGATTCTAATAATAAATTTGAAATTCGCCGGTTTCCACTTTCGCAGATCCCTGACGTTCCGGCTATATTAGCGCATCCGTCCACCAATGTCAATCTTTTCCTGTCATCATTTTCAGAAGGTTCACAATTTTCCGGGATCCGAAAAACACCGCCAGGTGCATCCTATAATCCTGCTTTCCAATTCGCTGTTGTATGAAGAAAGCTGCTCAGCGGTATCGATCCGATGAACCGCCAGCAGCCTTGCTTCCTGTGTGATGGCATCCAACTTGATTAGATCCTCCCTAAGAAGAAAGTGGAGCCGTTTATGATTCTGCGTTTTCTGCCGAGGGAACACCCCAAGCAGATAGCAGTAGTGGAAATACAATGCCCGGAAACCAGTCACCTTTTTTCGGGACTGCCAGTTTCCGGACACTCGGTAATGTTTGGTTTTCGGTGCAGGTTCCGGCAACGGTCTTGCTGCCCTGCTCTGTTCCAGAATCCGCCTGCGGATACCCTCCAGCGTGTAGTCCTCACCGAAGTTTCTGGCAAGGCGGACAAACCGCTCCTTTCCCGGTGGTTGGACGGAAATGTCCTTACCCACCTTGACCTCGTAGCCCTTGCGGTGGAGGTTCTCAAAAAACTGGCGCTCGGTCATGGATTGGCGAATAACCTCATCAATGTCCGAACGGACAATGCCACGCCAAGTAGGACGCTGCTCCTGTTCCGCCCGCCATTCGCCGTAGTGCTTGCCCTTTCCGGGCTGGGGATTCTCAATGACAGAAAGACCATATTCCCGGCACAGGGCATCCGAAACTGCCTGCAGATCGTGGTAGTCTTTGGCAGAACGATAATATTTGATGCCATCTACGAAAGAGACTGTGTTCAGCACAAAATGATTATGAAGGTGGTTTGCCTTGTCCAGATGGGTTGCTACCACAACTTGATAGCGCTCACCCCACAAGCGTCTGGCTAACTCGATGCCAATCTGGTGTGCAATTTCCGGGGTGGCTTCACCGGGGGCAAAGGACTGATAGCCGTGGTAGACTATGGTGCCATCCTCTTTGCCGAAACGCTTTTTCAGCGCCATCATTTCCGCACGGGCGGTAGCCGGATGACAGTTGACCCCGGACACAAAGCGTTCCAGCACATCGGAATCTTCCTTGTTCTGTCCTGTCTTTCTGCTGTTCACGGCATAGGCAATGACATCATCCAGACCCTGACACTCTCGTTCCGTCATATCCCCGTTTTCATAAAATTCCGGGTTGGTGGTCTTATCCGGATTCTCAACATAAACCACCACTTTTCCCAGCCAGCCATTGACCCGCCAGATGGACGTGACAGCCATTGGTTACTGCTTGATGGGGCGTGGACATATTACAGCTTCGGTGATCTCCTTAACCGCAGTTTCAAACTGGGACACGGCAGCATCGTACCGCTGGACATCAATGACATTCAGGGCGTGGGCTTTCTGGGCAATCTGGTTCAGATTGTTGCCAATGCGATAGAGCTGCTGCATCATGGCATAGTAATCCGGAGGCGGTGCATCCTGCGGCACCAGATCATTGATAAGATGGCGAAGATAAGCGGCAACAGAGATATGGCTGCGTCTGGCTTTCTTTTGCAGGTTTTCTGCTTCCTTTTTGCTGAGCCATACCTGAATTTTGACATTACGATTACGCATAGAAAGATACTCCTTTGCTCTTTGAATTAGGGGTTTCAGGGGGCTGCCCCTGACAAGCTGTCTTTGTGGGAGTACAAAGACGATGCTTGCTGGTATATTGCAGATTCGTTCTCCCTCTGGGTCGAACGGTAGGACTGTCTGAAAATAAACGGTCAGCGCTCCTGCGCTTTTCCTTTCCGGTGGGTAATGGGAAGCCCCAGCCGCATACACAGATAGTCATTATAGTCCTTACCGTAGGGCGGTGGCTGGACAGATACCTCGTACCGATCCGACAGCATGGAAACCAATGCATTTGCCGCCCGTCCTCCGGTTGCATCATTATCCAGGCGAAGGGTGATAAAGCGGATGCCGGGATGCTCGGATAGATAGCGTTTCAGCGCCAGCGGCATGGAACTTTCCTGCAATTCCTCCTTTGGCCTGTAGACACCAGCCAGCGACACCAGATGCTCCCGATTCCAGTTGCCGCCATTCATCTTCACCAGCGTTGCGTAGGACAGCAGATCGATGGCGCTTTCAAAGAGGTGGACGGTAGCGCTGCCCGATGCGGGGATGCTGAAGGAAAACCTCTTGTCGCTCCCGCTGGCATCGCCTACAAAGTCTGTCCCCAGGCCTCTGAGGTTGGCATACCGGGGCTTATTATACTTGTCCAGCCCGACGAAAACCGCATTGTGATGGGGCGTGCTTTCATACAGCCGCCCCGTTTGGATGCAGAAATCAATGAGGTCAGAATCAATGCCACGGCTGCGCAGATAGGCATGGACACGGCTTGTACTGTGACTGGCTTGGGGCAGCAACAGCACCTTGGGTTTCTCCGGCTTAGGCTGGGACTGCCGGGGCTGGTATGCCACCTGTCCGGTGATCCGCTCCACGGCTTCCATGAAGGGGACCTCCTTAACCTTAACAAGATAATCCAGCGCGTTGTAGCCGCCAAAGCCGCGGGAGAACCAGTACCATTTCCCGTTGGAGATTTTCAGCGAATCGTGCTCACGGGTGCAGTAGTGGTTGCCGCTGATATGCACCAGTTCGTTGGGTTCGCAGGTTTTCAGATAGGTCAGCAAGTCCACCTGCCTTGCCTTTTCAACGGTTTCCGGTGGGATAAATGACACAGCACATCACCTCGCATCTTTCTGGGCAATAAAATCAGCCCGTACCACTTCATTGGCACGGGCTTCCACAGCATTCCAGATATTTTCCATACGGTTGTCATCCAAGCTATCCCACTTTTTGAATACATCTGCCAGTGGTGTGGGGGATTTCAGAAGGGCTTTCGCCTGCCGGGGTGAGAGGCCGTCGTATTCCAACGATAATAGAATATCCTCCCGGCAGGTGTATTCATAGGCATGGTTCAAAACCTCCTCCGGGGTCTGAGACATAAGCCAGTCCTTGAAATGCGCCTGCTCGGCAAACATCTTCTAGTATATGACTGGAGTATAAACAACAATCAAACAAATTGCAACAGAATACTTAAGATATTCTTAGCGTTCAACACTCCGGGATTTCTCCTTGCCGGGGGAATCCTGCTCCGGTGCATCGTCCATCAGTGTCTTATCCTTCTGATCCATATTCAGCAGGATATTCAGTTCCTTCAGCCGTGCGGATTTCTCCGCCAGTTCCGCTTCCCTGGCAAAGGGCGTTTCCATCTCCACCTTGGCGTTGGCAAGCTGAGTTTGGGTGTTCTGCAATGCTGTACGGTATCGCTCCAGTTCCTTTGCAAGACCGTCCACCAGATTGTCCATACGGGCGATGTTGCCGAAAGTGTCAGCACCCAGGCTGATGGTGTGGGACATTGCCCCCTTCATGGTCAGCTTGTAGTCTGTATTGGAGGCAATATACTGGAGGGACATGGAAAAGCCCCGGTACTGTCCCAGCGGAACAGGCTCGGAGCCTTGAAGTTCGGTGCAGGCGTTAATAACTGCCCTGCCAGCCGCTTCCTTTTCGGAATAGTGGGTTCCCTTTATCTCCATGCCGATGAAGCCCTCAGCCGGCCTGGGGTGGGCATGCGCCGTTGCCACATCGGGGACGTGTTGCCGATATAAAGATTGCGCTGGAATCTACAATGTATCATGCGCCAATGATGCAAGGAATGGTATCCTTCTGCTTTTCAAACAATAGTGGTATGTTTACTATTGGAAACGGTGAATATGAGTTTATCACCACTTGGAGCGAATGTGGCTACGATTGCATTTATGCCTATCAGGATAAGGTAGGACAAATTGGATACCTTTCCAGGAACTCGGCCTTACCGACAGTTCGAGAATTGGTGAATTTTAACTATTCGAGTCGGGTGCGCAAGGTGTATCTCGGCGAAGTGGTTGTTTGGATAAATAAATTTGGAAATTTTGCAGCAAGCGAACCAGCATTTATTTCACAGAAGCAGACGACTTTGTGGAAATCTGCACCTACAATACAGACTTCAAAAAGAGGCTGATGGATTTTGCCGTCAAATACCCCGCAGAATGCAGTCAACTGGATGACGATGGAAACGGCTGCAGAACCTTTGCCGTCAAAAAAGGTCGTTTTGGCATCCGCTTGACGGCACCTTACAGCGAAAAGAGACGGCAAGCTGCCAGCGAGCTAGCGAAGAAGAATACACAGAATTTGAGGAGGACGGCAAAATGAAATTTCTATCTTGTAAATCCAATATTCCTGGAAACAGAGTTTTTACTGTGACATATTTATCTACGAATAAGGAAGTTAGGAAAGTGCAATATATGTAACCTCGTCTGCGACAACAGGTCAATCAAACAGGTAAAGGCATTCTGCATAGTCTACTCGGCTTTTGAAGTGATCTGTGCTGCATTTACTATTGCTAAACAGCTGTTAAGAGTGGATTGCTTGGCTATATAGATACAAGAAAAGAAAAGTTACACGTTAACTAAAAATTAAATTGACAAACGCATTGAACGGTGATATAGTATCCTCACAAGGAGGGATTGTGATGGATTCTACCGAAAAACGTCTTGGTGATGTAGCGGAGATTATGGCTGGTTTGACTGGCTTTGCGGATAAGGGTAAGTACAGGTATAGCGTAGTTCAGCCTAACAGCTTTACGGATACGGGCATGATGAACGAGGTGGATGTGCAGAGGCGAAGTGATGAACTTACGGACAAACAGTTGCTGTCCGTAGGCGACATTCTGGTTAAACGTCTCAACCCTTCGTTTGTGCATGTGGTTGCGTTGGAATCTGTAGGCATGGTGGCATCGCAAAACATTCTTGTTGTTAGGCCCGGTGCTGAGATTGATCCTGACTATCTGGGCTATCTGCTGGAACAGAAAGATATCCTTGGACAGGTGGAGCATTTGACCGGTAGTACGGCAGCAATCAAAGCGGTGTCGGTCAAAAAATTGGCAGGCATTACAATTCCGGTTATCCCTTTGATAGAACAGCGCAAGGTTGGTGCCATCTGGAAACTCAGCCGAAAGCGCAAGCAGCTTCTGAATGAATATATGGCCGAAAACGACAGATTGGTGTCGTTACTGGCTTCCAAAATACTAAACGTTGGAGGAAATAGAAAGTGAGCAAGACTACTTCTCAGGATATTAAAGCGACGCTGTGGAAAGCGGCTGGAACCTTCCGCGGTACGATTGATGCCGCAAACTACAAGGACTTCGTCCTATCCATGCTGTTCCTGAAATATCTGGATGACACCTACAAGGAGTTCCTCAGAGATCTGGAAGAACGGTACAAGGGCAACCAAGTCCGCATTGAACGAGCCAAAAAGAATCTGCCATTCGTCCTGGGGGAGAAGGAACGATTTGATTATCTCTACGAGAACCGATTTGATCCCAAAATCGGTGAAATGATCAATACCGCCCTGCAAGGCATCCAGGACAGCAACACCGAACTGCGTGGTGTATTCCGCAGTATCAATTTCAACAGCGAATCCATGCTGGGCAATCCTCAACAGAAGGTAACCAAGCTGCGTACGCTTCTGGAGGATTTTAAGCCTTTGTGCCTGGAGCCTTCCAAGATTGAAGTTGGCCCCGGCGAAGATCCTGCGTATGTGATCGGTGATGCCTATGAATACATGGTCGGCGAATTTGCCGCTGAAGCCGGAAAAAAAGCGGGCAGTTTCTTTACTCCGAGCATGGTTTCTGAACTGATGGGTAAATTGACCGCTCCCAGGGCCGGTGACTCTATTTATGATCCCACCTGCGGCTCTGCTTCGCTGCTGATCCGCACTGCTCGTCAGGCTGGTAATCCGGATCAGGTTGCGATCTACGGTCAGGAAATGAATGGTTCTTCCTGGTCCATGGCCAGAATGAATCTCTTCATCCATGGAATCCACGTCAACCCCAATGACATTGCCTGGGGCGATACACTGGCCAATCCCCAGCATCTGGATTCCGATGGCAATTTGAAGCAGTTCGATGTGATTGTTGCCAATATGCCATTCTCCTTGGACAAGTGGGCAGAGGGCTTCAACCCTGGCGGTCAGGAGGATGGCGGCAGCGATAAGGACAAGAAGTTCAAGATGACCGCCAACCTGGACCGGTTCCATCGTTTTGACTGGGGTGTACCTCCTGCGAGTAAGGGCGACTGGGCATTCCTGCTGCACATGCTCCATTCGCTGCGGAGCAATGGCCGCATGGCTGCTGTTGTTCCTCATGGTGTTCTGTTTAGAGGTGCTGCGGAAGGCCGTATCCGTCAGACCGTCATAGAGAAGAATCTGCTGGATGCTGTTATCGGTTTGCCCGCCAATCTGTTCTATGGTACCTCCATCCCGGCATGTATTCTGGTGTTTAAGAAAAATCGTGCCACCAGCGATGTCCTTTTCATTGATGCTTCCGGCAAGGATGCGGAAGGAAAGCTGAGATACCGCAAGGACAAGAACCAGAACAAGCTGGATCAGTGCCATATCGACGATATCTTCCGTGCCTATACAGATCGGGTGGATGTGGAGCGGTTCGCTCACGTGGCTTCCTTTGAAGAAATTAAGGCCAATGAGTTTAACCTAAACATCCCCCGCTATGTAGACACCTTTGAGGAAGAGGAGCTCATCGACATTGAAGAAGTGCAGGGCAACATTGAGCGCATCAAGGCAGAGATTGCAGTGGTTGAAGCCCAGATGGCCCAGTATCTGAAGGAGCTTGGTTTATGAGCGAACTTGTAAAATACAGTGAGCAAACCTTTGAGAGCATTAAGCACGTCAACGAATACGGCGAAGAATACTGGCTGGCTCGTGAACTCCAGCCGGTCCTGGAATATGCCCAGTGGCGCCGTTTCTCGGATGCCATCGAGCGCGCCAAGCTTGCTTGTAAGAACAGTGGTTTCACAGTTGAGGACCATTTTGCCGACGTCGGCAAAATGGTTGACATCGGCTCCGGTGCAGGACGTCAGATCGATGATGTTATGCTTTCCCGGTATGCCTGTTATCTGATTGTGATGAATGGCGATCCCCGGAAGGAGGTTATCGCCATCGGTCAGTCCTATTTTGCGGTAAAGACCCGGCAGCAGGAACTGATTGATAACTATGAGCAAATGTCGGAGGATCAGAAACGTCTGGCAATCCGCAATGAGATGATCGCACATAACAAGTCGCTGGCAGAGGCTGCGCAGATGGCGGGTATCGCCGATCAGAGGGAGTATGCGATTTTCCAGAACAAAGGTTATCAGGGCTTGTATGGTGGCCTTGGTGCCAAGGAGATCCACGCCCGGAAAGGGTTGAAGAAGAGCCAGAAGATTCTGGATCACATGGGCAGCACCGAACTGGCCGCCAATCTCTTCCGTGCGACCCAGACTGACGAGAAGCTGCGCCGTGAGAACATCCAGGGTAAGCAGGCAGCGTATGATACCCACTACCAGGTTGGCAAGAAGGTTCGCCAGACCATCCAGGAACTGGGCGGTACGATGCCGGAAGATTTGCCGACACCCGAGAAGAGCGTAAAACAGATTGAGCGCGAGGTCGAGCGCAAGAAACTCAAGGGGAAATAAAACCATAGATTAGGTGCTGTTTGAAAGTTTCGAGCAGTTTCCGATGATAAAAATGGAGGTGGAAGAATGTATCAAAGCGAATATGAGAAAGCCCTGGAGCAGATAAAGACTGCAGTGGAGTTTGCGGAAGACTGCGGTAATATCACCCGCTGCGAAAATGCCTTGCGCAATTTTGAACGGGGACAGGCTATGGCCTGCCTGCAGGACATGATTCGGGAATATGGAAGCCAGATCGACGCCTTCGGTATCTGGATCGATGGGGTGCGCGTGGTGAATGGCGTACCACTGGAGCAATTTTCGGATCTGGATATCCAGATACAGCTCCAATATGTGAACCAACATATTCCTGCATATGTTCTTCTGCGGGAGGGCGAGAAGGAGTTGGCAAAACGGGTTTGCCGGTGGCTGGATGGAACAGAAAATAAACGAGTATGACGGTTTATAAGCAGGAATGAATGGAGGAAGATGTATGGCAACAACTGTTAATGCAGCTTTTGAAGAGTTTATGAAAGATATTGTAAATCTTGACCCCAACATTGTATCTGCCGCAAGAATTAGCCGTGATAATCTATTGAATAATATTGCCGAATTCGATGAAAAAGATGGTTTCTTCGATTTGTGCGATGAATTTAATGTACATTTTGGTTCCTTTGCGCGTAAAACCAAATGTCGAGAACTTGATGACATCGACTTAATGATCGGTATTGCGGCAAATGGAGCAACATACAATCAATATGATCCGTGGGATAATGTTCGGATTACTGCAAGTACTATCAACTCGGCACAAAAAGACTGCATGAGCGATGACGGAACATTAAGCAGCACAAAGGTGACCAACAGGTTTAAGCGCGAATTGGAGACAGTGCGAGAATACTCCCGCTCTGAAGTTCGAAGAAACGGAGAAGCTGTTGTTTTAAATCTCAAGTCCAAAGATTGGTCTTTTGACATTGTTCCGTGTTTTCACACTGTGACCGAAAGTGATGGACGGGCATATTATCTTATCCCGAATGGGAAGGGCAACTGGAAGAAAACAGACCCTCAAAAGGACAAAAAACATGTTACAAGCACCAATCAGAGCAAGGATGGACGTTTGCTAGAATTGGTGCGTCTCTGTAAAAAGTGGAATAAAGTTAAAAATGCAAAAACAATTCCCTCGTATATGCTTGAAACAATGATCGTTAATTATGCGGATTTTGTGAGTGAATTAAGTCAGTGGATTGATTTGCGGTTCAGGGATACTCTGGAATACATAGCAGATCATATTACAGGTCCTGTGTATGATATGAAAGGAATTCAAGGTGATATCAATCATCTTAGTGTTTCTGACAGATGGAGTCTACAGTGTAAGGCACGAGCAGACTACGAAAAAGCATGTGAAGCGTGGCAGGAAGAACGGGCAAAGAATTATAAAGGGGCAATAAGCAAATGGGGTGAAATCCTTGGAAGCAACTTCCCGGAATACGGCTGATAGCATTTTTGTAATGCAGAACAAACCATATCTGCTTGATTGCTTGCTTGAGCAGCGAAAACTGTACACTAAAGCAAAAAGAATGCAAGTAGGACAATCTGCTGCTGTGCTTGTGTATGCGGTGTTTTCGACTGTTTCATCAGCAATTGACTCGGAGCCACTGACGGCAATATATGGGTTGGTATCTGTGATCGTTTTGGTTGCAAACAAATATTATGGAAAATGGATTGCAAGTGTCAAGCGGGAGGCAGCAACAATACAACAGTTCTTCGATGTAGTGCTTTTTTCTGCTGCGGTAGGCAATAGTGAGCTGGAATGGGGTAACTGTCCTAGCAGAATAGACATAGCTAAGCATATCGGGGATTATATAGATCAGGAAAGAGCAGACGTAAAAAATTGGTACAGTGACTATTCAAGGCTTTCTGGCAGTCAACAGGTGTTCTATTGTCAAAGTGAGAATGAACGCTGGACGAAAAATATAATTAAAGATTACATGGTATTGCAAATTATAGTCTGGACCGTGGTAACTTTACCGGTGATTATAAGCTTTTTTGTTTTTAATCCAAGCGTTATAAAGGCCATCTGTGTCTGTACATGGTTGATCCCGATTGGAGAGTATGCAATAAGTTCGATTTATAAAACTATAGAATGCCGCAATATGCACGAAAAAATAAGAAGTGAAGTGCATACGATTGAAGAATCTTTGTACGGTGATAGTGATGACTTAGTATCATCGCTAATGAATTTGCAGCAAAGCATATACAAAAGTCGGTGCGAAAGTCTCCTGATTCCAGATTGGTTTTACTCACGCCGAAAGCCTAAATACCAGAAAACTGAGGACCGCATTGCCAGAAAAATCAGTAATAGCTGAGAAAAGAGTGTACAACATGACACCAGAAGTAAAAGAAAGAATAGACCAAATCCGGCACGGAATCGTGCCGGAGGGATATATCAAAAGTAAGGACGGAATTTATCCGGGAGATTGGACATCAAAGAAAATGGGTCAATGGCTTCAGCTGATGGAAAGGCCAATAAGCTTGGAGGACGACGAAAAGTATGAGTTAGTCACGGTTCGTCGCGGATTTGGAGGCGTCGATTCCCGTGGTACCTATTTAGGAAAAAATGTCCTAGTAAAGAATTATTTTTGCCTTTGCACAGGAGATTTTGTTATCTCAAAAAGACAGATTGCACATGGTGCTTGTGGCGTGGTACCAGCAGAATTAGACGGCACAGTTGTGTCCAATGAGTACAACGTATTTATTCCTCAAGAAGGAACAAATATTAATATGTTCAATCTTATGATGCAGCTTCCTCATTATAGGCGTTTGTTCTATTTAATGAGTGATGGAGTCCACATTGAAAAGCTGTTATTCAAAACAGACGACTGGATGCGTCGTAGCCTGGCAATGCCCTCACTGGAAGAACAGGAGAAAATTGCTGCAATTCTAACCATGCAGGACAAGATTATTGAACTGGAGCAACAAAAAATCGGAGAAATCAAAAAAGCAAAGCGTTTTTTTCTTGAAAAAATGTTTCCCAAGAAAGGTCAGGCTGTGCCAGAAATTCGCTTCAAGGGATTTACTGCCCCGTGGGAACAGCGTAAGCTGGGAGGAATGGCTTCCCTGATAACAAAGGGGACTACTCCATTGGACAAAAGTAATACAGGCGTTGTGAACTTTGTAAAGATTGAGAGCATTGATGAGTCATCGGGTAATATTACAATAACTCAAAAAATATCACTTGATGAGCATAATGGATATTTACATCGTTCTCAGTTAAAAGAAAACGATATTTTATTCTCGATTGCTGGAACTCTTGGACGTGTGACATCAGTAAAATCAAGCATTTTGCCAGCAAACACAAACCAAGCTTTAGCCATAATTCGCCTTAAAGATGGTTGCTTGGATTATGTGAAAACATATTTGAAAGGTAAAGCAGTTGCTGATTTCATCAAGAAAAACCCAACTATCGGAGCACAGCCAAACTTGTCTTTAGAACAAGTTGCAAATCTTGAAATCGCAATCCCATCAGAAGAAGAACAAAAGATAATAGGTTCTTTCTTTCGCCAACTCGACACCCTTATCACCCTTCATCAGCGTAAGCTGGAAGAAGAAAAGAGGAAGAAAAAAGCCCTGATGCAGCTTTTGCTGACTGGGCTTGTGCGTGTGAACGCCTAATGGGAAAAGCCGGTGTAGCGACAACTGCACCGGCATACCTGAAATATAGGCGATTTTGAAAGGCGGTTGGGATGTGAAGCGTGAAAACGCAAAGCGCAGCAGTGGTCATTATGAGACCAAGAAAGAGGCCATGGATGCTGGGCGGAGAATGAGCATCCATCAGGGTACCGAGTTGATTCCCCATCGCAAGGATGGAACAATTCAAAATCCCGATAGCCACGGCAACGACCCCTGTCCGCCGCAGGACAAGAAATAATCACTACCAGGCCAGCAGGGCCTTATGCCCTGCTGTGCCTCTTTATCATATAGGTCGGAGGTATTCACTATGCCGAGTCATCAGATTTTTAATGAGCGCCCGGAATCCCAGGATAGGGCGTTGCGGGAATTGCAAGCCATGGGTTATCAATATATTCCCAGAGCGGAAGCCGAGCAGAAGCGCGGCCATTTGTCGCATGTACTGTTCCCGGATGTGATGCGGGAATTTTTGGCGTCACAGTCCTTTGTTTACCGAGGAAAGCAGACTCCATTCCCCGATGATGCCATCGGCGAAGCGATCCGTGAACTGGATGCACCCCTGGAGCGTGGCCTGATGTTCTCCAGCAAGGCGATCTATGATCGGCTGATTTACGGCAAAAGCTGTGATGTGCATCTGTATGACGGCAATACCCAATCCTTCGACATTTCCTATATTGACTGGGAACACCCCGAGAACAATATCTGGCAGGTTACGGATGAATTTTCCGTAGAACGCACCAACGGCAAATATGCCCGGCCTGACATTGTCCTGCTGATCAACGGCATCCCTCTGGTTGTGATCGAATGTAAAAAATCCAGCGTGGATGTGGAAGATGGTGTGAAGCAGAATGTCCGTAACTGGCAGCCTGACTACATCCCCCAACTGTTTAAGTTTACGCAGCTGGCTATTGCCTTGAATCCGGAATCTGTCAAGTACGGTACTGCCGGAACCAAGCAGGAGTTTTACTGCAAGTGGCGCGAAGAGGATGTGCAGTGGCAGGAAGAGGCCGCAAAGCGCTATGTGAACGATGGCCACATTACCGAGCAAGACAAGGTGATCGTATCCATGCTGTCTAAGAAGCGTCTGCTGAACATGATTCGTTTCTTTATTCTGTATGATAGCGGCATTAAGAAGGTTGCCCGCTATCAACAGTTCTTTGGCGTTGAAAATGCGATGCGCCGCATCCACGGTGAAGATGGATGCAACAGCCGTGGTGGCGTTATTTGGCATACACAGGGTAGTGGCAAGTCTCTGACAATGGTCATGCTCGTGAAGCGTATTATTGCAGACAAAACCATTGTAAACCCGAGATTCGTTCTGGTCTGTGACCGACTGAATCTGATTAAACAGCTGCGGGATAACTTTGTCCATACCGGCATGGACCCGGTGGAAGCAACTACCGGACGTGGTCTGGTTTCTCTGTTAAAAGATGGCGGCAACACGCTGATTGCCACAACAATCAACAAATTTGAAGCTGCAGCAAAATCCAGAACCAAGGTCCGGGATGAAAATATTTTTCTTCTGATCGACGAAAGCCACCGTTCTCATACCGGTGAATTCCATAACATGATGAATGAGGTACTTCCCAATGCCTTCAAAATCGGCTTTACAGGAACACCTCTGCTTCGGAAAGATAAGAGTAACACATATCTGAAGTTCGGCAAACAGATTGGCCATTCCTATCGTTTTGAAGATGGTATTCGTGATGGTGTCATCGTTCCGCTGGTTTACGATGGACGTGTCATTCCCCAGAAAGTGACCAGTGACAAAATTGACGATTATCTGAAGAGCATCCTTGCTCCACTGACTGAGCCTCAAAAAGAGGATATGCGCAAAAAGTGGAGTTCCTTTATGCATCTGGCGCAGACAGAACAGCGTTTGTCCATGATTGCCTTTGATATCCATGAGCATTTTCTTCATTACTGCAAACCACGCGGATTCAAGGCGATGGCAGCGGTTTCCACTCGTGCCCTTGCGGTTCAGCTTGAGCGTGCGATCAACGGTCTGGGTGGTGTAAAAGCGGCTGCACTGATCTGCGATGATTCTGTTTCCACCGAGGGTGATGAAGGCGCCATCGGTAAAAATGACAAAGCAATTATCCGGGATTTTTTCAAAAAGGAAGTCGAACCCCGGTTCGGAGCCAAGTATGACGATTACGAAGAGTATGTGAAGAACAATATCATCGGCGGCGAAGATGTTGATATTGTAATTGTTCAGAGTATGTTGCTGACCGGCTTTGATGCACCGTCCCTGGGTGTGTTGTATGTGGACAAGCCTATGAAGGAGCATTCTCTGTTGCAGGCTATTGCTCGTGTAAATCGTATTGCTGCGGGCAAAGATTTTGGCCTGATCGTTGACTATTGGGGGTTGTTTGGCAACCTGAATAATGCGATGGAAATGTACAGCGACGATCAGTCTGGTTTGTCCGGATACGATTCTGCTGATATTGCGGACTCCATTGCAACGGCAGCAGAGGAACAGGAGAAACTGAAGCAAACGCACAAGGCACTGTGGGATTTCTTTGGCAATGCATCTTTTGACCAGGATAACCCCAGAGCCTGGGTAGCTTTCTTTGAGAAAGAAGAAGCAGCAGAAAGTGAGGCACTCAGAAAAGAGTTCCGTGAAAAGCTGGCTGCATTCTCCAGGATGATGACCATGGCTGTGTGCAACTACTCTCTGTACCAGAGCATTGGTTTTGAGCAGATGCAGAAATACAAGGCAGATCTGCTGCTCTTCCAGAAGCTGCGTTCTTCGCTGATGATGGTGTATGCAGAAAAAGTTGATTTCAGCAAATACGAAGATGGTATCAGAAGTCTGCTAAATACATTTGTTACCTCTGAACCCGTTGAAATTGTTGTGGAGCCGGTTGCCATCCATGACAAAGTTGCCATGGAAAAGCAGTTGGAGGAAGTGGAAGGCCAGAAAGCGAAAGCTGCATACATCCAAACCCGTATCGTTTCTGAGTTGGAATCCAGAAGGTATGAGGATCCGATGTTGTTTAAGAAGTTCTCTGAAAGAATCCGGGATACAATCGCAGAATACAGAAAATCCAGAGATGAAAACGTGTATCTGGCCAGTATGAAGAAAATGGCCGATGATTTGCGACAGGGCTTTACTGGACACTCCTACCCGTCCGCAATTATGAATGATAGCGATGCAAAGGCTTTTTATGGTGTTGTGTCAGATACATTAAAACAGCATGGTGGAGATGACCTGGAGTTCGATGATGCAGTCGGCAAACTGGCATTGGATATGAAGCAGGCAGTGCAGTCACTGGCTCGTGTGGACTGGAGAACAAGTACACCAATCCACAAGAAAATGAATCAGGCTGTTGAGGATTTGCTGTGGGACTTCTGTGACGAGTATGGCATTGATTTGCCAATCGATAAGATGGATCTTCTGATTGAAAATACCATTAAGACAGCGATGAGCAGGTATTGATATGGAGTACTCGGTAACAGTAAAAGGAACGGAACTCCCTGTGGCGGTTTCTTTGAAGAAAATGAAGCAGGTGCGGCTGAAAGTGTTTCCTTCTGGGAAAATAAAACTATCTGCACCGATTGGGACACCAGAGGCCTGGATTAAGGAGCATCTTCGCAGTAAAACGCCTTGGATTGAAGAAAAATTGGAACTTTTTGTTCAAACAAAAGCAGTCGAAAAAGAGGAACACTTTATTTCCGGAGTATCCACACGTATTCTGGGTAGGCAGCTGACAATCCAGGTGCATGAGGCTAAACGTAAGCAGATCGTTCGTGAAGATAGTGTGCTTCATATCTACACCACAGAAACAGAACAGTCCCAGATCGATAAGCAGGTTAATAACTGGTGGCAGCAGACAGCCAAACGGTATTATCAGGATATTGTAGATCGGCTGTATCCAATCATCGAAAAGCACGGTATTGAAAGGCCCTCTGTATGTGTGAAGAAGATGAGTACGTTGTGGGGTAGCTGCAGCAGAAAGAATCAGAAAGTGAATCTGAATTATTATCTGTATAAAGCAAGTGTTCCCTGTGTGGAGTATGTAATTTTGCATGAATTGACACATTTTCTGTATCCATATCACAACAAGGATTTTTACGATTTCATAACGATCCATATGCCGGACTGGCAGGAACGGAAGAAGCAGCTCGATTACGAATTTGTACTTGGTATTTGAGATGCCTTACCAAAGCACGAACCCATCAAAAAGGTTTATGTAGAAATGGTCAAACAAGTTGTGGAAAGTGAGGGTGCCAATGAAAACGCTGAATGAATACCTGCGACTTCCTTACCGCATGGAGATTGTAGAAGATCGTGACGAGGGCGGCTTTGTGGTGTCCTACCCGGACCTCCCGGGGTGTATCACCTGTGGGGAAACGGTGGAATCTGCGGTAGCCAACGCCCAGGATGCCAAGAGGACCTGGCTTGAAGCCGCTCTGGAGGACGGTATCCCCATCCGAGAGCCGGATGATCTGGAAAGCTACTCCGGCCAGTTCAAATTGAGAATCCCCCAAAGCCTGCACAAGTCCCTGACCGAACACGCCAAACGGGAGGGCATCAGCATGAACCAATACTGTGTGTATCTGCTGTCCAAGAACGATGCTGCGGCGGCAAGATAAGCCCCCCTGTGACGTGTTCTTCCTCTCCAATAGAATTTATCACCGCTGATAAGATTTTGATAATCATCCGCTGTATAGCTATAATATGTGTTCGACTGACCCTGAGTTTTTCTCCGCAGTTCCCAGTCGATCCTCCGCTTTTTGGATTTGCGCTACTATACCTTGGTACCGTCTATCATTTTCCATAACTGCCAGTTGGTCAAGGTAGTCCGCCGCATGGCTTACAGCAGCCTCGTATTCTTCGTCTGAACACAATTGCAGGTACTGCGCGATCATATCCTGGTTTGTTGCGTGCTGAAAGAAGGTATCCAGCTTTTCGTCCAAAGCAATGGACAGTTTTTCAACTGTTTCCTGATACTGTGAAATTGAGGCCTGCAGCAGCTGTTCATATTGATCCTGTCGCTCTTTGGCCCGGGCTGCCTTGTAATCCGGCGTAGAGAGATTTCCTCTTGGGTGAGACCCTTTATACTCCCGTTCCCAGCTGTAGCGCTGCTTCATCTCCTTTTGCAGCCACTGCTTTTGTACCTCAATCCAGTCGAGAATGCCCTGGCCGGCGGGCTTTTGCTGATAGCGGACAGAACCATTCTTGTTGTGGATGACCTCACCATCTTTATTTTTCTTGGGAATTGGCTTCCCATTTTCGTCCAGCACATTTGCCCAGGTCGAGGGATAGCCCATTCCCGCCAACGCACGTCCCATAGCTGCCTGTACTTGGGGGCCGCGGGTGCAATTCCTGGAATAGGGTATGAAGGTCAGGTGGACACCTGGGGTTGCCTCATCCGCATGGACGGTCAGGTTCAGGACGATCAGTCCGTTGCGGAAGGGCGGCTGCTAGTCAGGGTTGCTCAGTTCCTTGGTGGTGACGCAGCACAGATTCGGCTGCGCCAGTAAATGGTCGCAAAAATCGCCCAGCAGGGCTTCTGCTTGTTTGGCATCCGTGTACGCCTGAGCATAACCCGTATTGTCCATATCGCCTATGGTAAAAACAATTTCCAAAGCTTCGGCTGTGACTCTGCTTTTGGCGTTTTTGCTCTGCTGCTTTGCGGCAGCATGTTTTTGCTGACCTTGGCGAATCTGCTCCAGATAGGTTCCGTTAAATCTCCGGCAGGGCCGCTGCCGCTGTTGGAATGTCCGAAACGCAGGCTCATATAGCTTGGAATAGATTTCCTCCAGTGTCGCAAACCGGAGCGATGCCATCGGCTGCGCTTGGCTCGCTTTTTCGCTGGCAAGCTTGCCGAGATCTGAGACTGTTTTATCCATGATTTGCAGATAATGAGAACCGCTCGCCAAATCTTCTTGGGACAGAGCTTCCCGCATGGAAAGCTTTGCCGCCCGGAAGGTCATGTCTTTCAGCCATTGTTCGTGATTCCAGGCTTTCCATTCTTCAACGGTTTGCTTTTGCGCATGGCTCAGGTAAATGCCGCAGGGAATCAGAAGCGGCAGCAGGAGCATCGTTACCAGAGCTTCCGCAAAACTATGGGGAATCGGATATATTTTGCGGCAGCATCGGCGCAGATGCGCCATTCGTTCCCGGTAAATGCGGTCAGACTCTAATTGGGAAAAACTCCGTTCAGACCAATAGGCATCACTGAGGGCTTTATAGGATTTCCAGAATTCGGAAATATGATGCGGTGCCGCCCAGTCAGGCCCGGCTGCCTGCCCGGCGGCTATGCAGTAGTCATTTTGGAAAACCCTTTCCGCATCCACATTTCGGGGAAGAAATTGACGGTTGTTATGGGCAAGGTTATAGGCGGTATCATAATGACCGCTGATTGTTTTATATTTGTGCATGATCTGCCTCCATCTATCAGATTTCTATCAACTGCGTTTTTTCATGCACAACCGGCGGTGGACTTCTGGAGCTTAATTTTGGGAAGGAATGGAAATAGTCGTTGATTTGCAGATGTTTTTTTCGGTTACAGGTTTCTATCAGTTTCCGACGGTTACATCTGGCTTCCAAATACTTTTCTGGACTCAAAAACCTCTTCGCCATCTGTCGCCGGTATTGGGAAAAGACTTGGAGAATCAAGCGTTTTTCAGATTCTGTTTTTCATCTGTCTTTCACATCCCTCCTGCGTATCCCTCCAAATTCCGGGGGACGCTTGTCTGGGTGTAAAGAAATATATCTGCCGGTGTGTTGGAATTGGTAGACGAGGCGGACTCAAAATCCGTTGGGCTAATAACTCGTGCGGGTTCGACCCCCGCCACCGGCACCATATTTGCTCCGAAGTGTCATGCTTCGGAGCATTTTTTACTGCTCAGAAGCAAAATATTGAATGTTTTTCGGAAACGCCGGAAGAATTGCATTTGCAGACGAGACCTTATACTAATTTAATAATTAGTATTATATCGGGCAATGCTCTGTTCAGGCAAGGACAAAGGGACGGGAGAAAATATCTCACCGTCCCCAAAAGTTTTGCTGAAAAACATCAGCTGCCAAAAAGTTCCTCTGCCCGACGCATCCGTTCCACTATCTTCACCTGGAACGGGCACTGGCTCTGGCAGACCTCGCAGCCGACGCACTCCCCTGCCCTGTGCTCCAGAGCCTCATAGTGGCCACGGAGCGTCGGCGTTACCCCATGGAGTTCCGCCATATCCAGGTATTTATTGACCTGGGCAATATTAATGTGCTGGGTACAGGGCAGGCAATGATTGCAGTACATACACCGGCCCTCCATTGTGAACTTCGGGCTTTTTGCAAACAGGAAAGCATAGTCCAGTTCCTGCGCGTCCATCTCCTCATACCGTAGGCAGTCCGCAACCTGCTCTGGCGTCTGCATTCCTACCAGAACACTGGACACGCCAGGCCTGGTCAACGCGTAGTGCATACACTGCTGAACCGTCAATGCCTTACCGAAGGGAGACGTTTCCTCCCGCAGCAACGCACCGGCGGCCAGAGATTTCATGACCGTCAGGCCCACATTCCGGGACTCACAGCACCGATAAAGCTCCATGCGGGTGGGATCCAGCCCGTTCAGGGAATCCACATTATCAAAGAACCGGGAATCCAGGCTTCGGGGTCTAGGTGCATCCGCCGGGAGGACATCATAGGCCGGGTTGATGCTGAACATCAGCACATCTACAAGGCCAGTCTTTACCGCTTTCATCGCCGTAACTGGATTGTGACAACTGACGCCAATGGAGTGAATCACGCCATCCTGCCGGAGCCGCTGCACGTATTCCATGACCGGTCCATGAAACAGCGCTTCATATTCCTGCTCATTGTCGATCATATGGATCATGCCGATGTCAATGTAATCCGTCTGAAGTCGGCGCAGCAAATCCTCAAAATAAGTTCTGATCAAGGCTATATCCAGGGTGCGTCCGTACTGTCCGTCCGCCCAGATGGAGCGGAAATGGCCCTGAATCTGCATTTTTTCCCGTCTGCCTCTCAGCGCAAGGCCTAGGTTTGTACGGACATTGGGCTCCGACATAAAGCAATCCAGCAGGTTAATGCCGCCTTCCATCGCTGCGTCCACTACACTGCATACCTCGCTGGGTGTGCGTCCTTCCAGATATTCGCCGCCCAGACCGATTTCCGAAACCCGGAACCCGGTAGCGCCTAACGTTCTGTATCTCATGTCTTTCCTCCAGCGGCCGCGACAATGGCCGCAGCCCGCTCCGGGTCAATGGGTTCCGACATTTTCCCACCATAGCGCAGTGTTGTACCGATGATCATAATATCCGACACCTCCAGTTGCCGCACAATGTTCTGTTTCGTTACCCCGCTGCCAACGGCCACCGGGATATGGACATTCCTCTTCACATCGCGCAGGTCCTCCAGCGAAGTCTCTGCCCCGGAACGCAGGCCGGTAACGATCACGGCATCCGCTCCCTGCTTCTCCGCCCAGGCGGCGGACTGTGCCACCGTGATCTGTGGGTTGACCATATAGTAATACTTCACCTGCACATCGGCCAGAATGCGGATGTCCTGAGCACCCAGCTTTGTACGGCAGGCCTGGACATCCGCACTGCAGGGCTCAATGATCCCGTGATAGTTCATCACCGTATCCACAAAAATCGGTACGCGAATAAACTGTCCCCCCGCCACCTTACAGATAGTTATAGCCTCCTCATAATTCAGGCAGCCCAGGCACAGTCCCATAGGAATGGAAACAGCCTCCCTGACAGCCCGCGCGACCATGCTCATTGCCGCGAATTGCAGCTTTGTCATATGTGGTGCCTGGGCCCGGTCTTCATTTTCCACCATGACCGCGTCGAACCCGCTGTGCTCCAGCACTTTAGCATCCTCCACCGCCCGCTGAATGACCTGCCCCAGCGTGGCGCTGCCACCCAGCGTTCCGGGAATCGGCAGGCAGTGGATCATTCCAATCAGCACCTTTTTCCCGTTTTTGATATTCTCAAACAAATCCATACTCTTCGCTCCCTTCAGATGGCCCCCTGGAATCGCTCCAGCAGCTGTTCTTCCGTCGGCAAATTGCTGACGCTTCCTTCTTTTTCCAGTACAAACGAAGAAAGGCAGCCGCCAAGCATTGCGCAATCGGCCATGCTTTTTCCTTTTCGGAGCCCATACAGGAAACCGCAAACATATCCGTCTCCGGCGCCCACCGTTTCCACCTCCCTGGTCTTTGGCGGAACCGCGGGAACGGTCACTGTCTTGATTCCCTCCGGTGACCAGGCATATACTCGGCTGCCCGCCGCACCCAGGGTTTCAACAATGCAGCGGGTCATGCCGTTTTCAAACAGCTCCGTAATGGATTTCATGCCGAACATTCCCCGAATATAGGCGATTTCCCCTTCGTTTGCGAAAAGGATCCTTGTATTGTTCAGGGCCTCCGCAAGAGTCTCCCGCGGGAAAGCGTTCTCATCGATGCACATGGACAACGCCATCGGGATTCCACTGCTCCGAATGGCCCGGATCGCCGGAATGGTATTGGCCGGGAGTGGCGCCGTCAGCACCGCCATGGCGCTGTTTTTGAAAAAGGAGGGCTTCATTTCCTGGGTTCCGAAATATCCGTTTCCCGGAAGCCGGAGATCGTAGCCAGTAATCAGCGTCATATGGTTCTTTTCCCGATCCTGAATCATCAGCGTTGTCCCCACCGCACCTGCCGGAGGATCCTTGATCCCATCCTCCGGCATTCCCGCGCTGCGCAGATATCTGTGAAGCTCCGGCCTCATTCGGTCGTCGCAGTAGGTCAGCACCGGGTACACGCCGCATCCAAGCCTTGCAAGACCCGCCACGATGTTGAATCCCTTGCCGCCATAGGAAAAACTGGTGAAGTCAGCGCCAAAGGCCGGCGTTGATTTTCCGCTCTGCGGCATCCGATCCACCCGCAGCACGGAGACCGTCGCCGCCGTGCCAACCACTGTAAAGTCGTATTTTTTCATAGTGTGACACCTATCAGAATATTCCGTCATGCAGCCGACGGAAAACCTCCTCCGATGGCAGAGCCTTGGCGAAATACTTCGTCATTTCCGCCAGATGGAAATCATTGATCTGTTTGGTATTGGTACCCAGCATATCCGACACCATATAGGTGCGAAAATTATAGGCACAGGCATCCGTTGCCGTGGCCCGGCAGCAAACATTCGTCTTCACCCCGGTAATGAGCACGTTTTCGATTCCACGTCCGCGAAGAATTTCGTTTAGATTGGTGCCGAAAAAGGCGCTGGGCACATGCTTCCGGAACAGGATGTCCTTTTCCGGGTCATAGGGTATCCGGTCGTCCAGCTGTGCGCCGTAGGTTCCCTCGACCAGGGAGGCCTTTTTCCCATCCCTGAACATCCGGGTCAACTCCGGGTTCACTTCTTTCATATCCGGATCGTGGGCAGTGTAGACGATTACGATCAGCGCCCCCAGATCCCGCATCCGGTTCAACTTCTCGGGGAAGGTCTCCATCATCACGCCTGTGGTCTCCGGGTAGTAGAATCTTCCCTCCGGTGTTGTAAAATCCTTCTGCATATCGATGACCAGCACCGCTGTCTTTGCCATAGTCAGACTCCTTTCTAAACCTCCCGGAAAATACGAAGGTGATTTTTCTTTGCGTTTGGCGTTTCCACAATGACCAGTACGATCAGAATGGTCACATAGGGAGAGATACCAAGCAGCGAAGAGATCGCAGCCGGCACAAAATTATTTACCACCGTCTGAAGGGCCCGGACAAAGCCAAAGATCAGCGCGTAGATACAGGCCTTTTCCGGATCTTTCCGTCCGCAGTTAATGGCACTCAGGCAGATAAAGCCGCGATTTGCGGACATATTGATGGTGTACATACCCAACTGCTCCACGCTGAGATTCAGCCCAGCCAGGGCACAGGTCACCGCGGAAATGAGCAGGCAGACCAGCTTGATTCGATCTGTCTTGATTCCCACCGACTGGGCCGCCTTTACATTCTCGCCGGTTACACGGACATAGACACCGAATTTTGTCTTATACATGACCAGAATCAGCGCAGCCACAATGAAAAATGTCATATAGGTAATGCTCGTCTGGCCATTGAAAATGCTGCCAAGAATCGGGATACTCCGCAGAATCGGCACGTCCAGCCGCATTGCCCCGGGGCTGATGACCGAGGTGGCAACCAGGTTGCTGCGGGAGCCATAGAACGCCTGGAGCACGCACGGAGGAATGCACAGCGCCATCAGGTTGATGCCGGTACCGACAACACTGAGGTTTCCTTTCCATTTGACGGTGAATATGTAGAACAGGCAGTTCAAGAACAGGGCCAGCAGCAATGCCGCCATGACTCCGACGAAAACGCTTCCCGAGATGTAGGTAAACAGGATCCCTGCGAAAGCGGAAAACTCCGTACAGCCCTCCATAGAGATGTTGAATACGCCTGCCCGTGCCACAAAGACGCCGCCGATGGTAATCAGCAGGTAAGGCACCGCCGCCTCTACTGTCATTTTCAGTAGATTCAGGATCAAATTCCAGTTCACGTCTGTGCCTCCTTTCGGCAGCCACGGAGCCACTTCTGGAAAAACGGGAAGTACTGGCTCACAAGTCTCACCGCCATGAACAGCACCAGGGTACTCTTGATGATATTGATCAGATCAAGAGGTACGCCCAGGCCCGTCTGGGCAGCCATTGCGCCATACCGCAGGGCACCGAAAATAATCGAGTATATCAGGATGCCCATGGGATGGTTGCCGGAAAGAATACACACATAAAAGCCATCCCAGCCGATACCGGGGTTTGCGGAGAACGTCGGGGTGAAGTTGTAGTTCACGCCCATGATTTCCGTTGCGCCTGCAATTCCTGCTACCGCACCGCCCAACACAAAAATGCCGATGATCTTTCGGCTGACGCGCATTCCCATTGTGTCCGAAAATTCCCACTGCCGGCCGATACATTCAATTTCGTAGCCCAGCTTCGTCTTCTTCAGGAGGAAGTACAGCAGTCCCCAGATGGCAAGCGCCAGGAACAAAGCCGTGGTACAGCGGTAACGGCTGTTGAGCTGGGTCAGGCGGGCCGTTTCCAGAATATACTCCGTGTGCGGGTAGGCGTCGCCGGTTCCCAGACAGTTATTAGTCAGGAACGTGGCCACCTGCAGCGTAATGGAGTTGAGCATCACCGTGGTCACCACTTCGTTAATCCGGAGTTTCCCCTTCAGAACGCCAGGAATCAGTGCCAGTGCGGAGGCACTGACCGCTGCCGTCAGCAGGCAGAGAGGGATATGCAGCCACTTCGGCAGCCCCGGAACCATATAACCCACCAGCGCAGCCATCAAGCCACCCAGAATGACCTGGCTCTCAATACCCATGTTGAAGATGCCTGCCCGCAGAGACAGTGCCGTGGCAATGCCGGTAATGATGATCGGCGTCGCGTAGCCTAGGGTATTCAGCAGTCCACCTGTGCTCAGCAGGGAACGTTTAATGATATAGCTGTAAAGCGTAAAGGGATTCGTCCCGCACATCAGAGAGAAAATACTGCCGACCAAAAAGGCAAAGATTAGCGGTACCAGTACATCTCCCAGACGAATCAAACCATTCCCCAATCTGGCCCCAGCTTTTTTCCCATCTTTCATGTGGCCACCTCCTGTTCACTGCGGATTTCCTCCGGCGTCATGCGCTTCACACCGGACATGTACAGACCCAGTTCATTAAAGCTGACCGTATCGCTGCGGAACCTGCCGACGATCTCTCCGTGATACATGACCAGTACCCAATCCGAAAGGCCCACTACCTCCGAAAGCTCCGAGGAAATGACCAGCACCGCAGTGCCCTCGTCCCGCATTTTCAGAATCTGATTGTGGATAAATTCAATGGCGCCGATATCAACGCCCCGGGTAGGCTGGCTCACCAGCAGTACCTTCGGCTTCCGGCTGAATTCTCTGGCGATGATCACCTTCTGGGCATTGCCGCCTGAAAGAGAGCCCACCGCCGGGTCATTGGAGCCCAGTCGGATATCGTAGGCCTTCACCAGATTGTCCCGGTTCTCCAGGATCTTTTTCTTCTGCATCACGCCATGGTGGCAGTAAGGTGCCTGATCGTGGTAGCCGGCAATCAGGTTCGTGGAGACCGGGCCATCCAGGCACAGCCCCTGGCGGTACCGGTCTTCCGGCACGATCCCCAGACAGTGCCGCCGAAGTTCATCCGGCCAAAGCCCCGTCACATCCTCTCCGCAGATGGAAATTGCACCGTTGGTGGTCTCCAGGGTTCCGGTCAGCACCTGCATCAGTTCCGTCTGGCCGTTGCCTTCAACACCCGCAATGCCCACCACTTCATTCTCATGAATTTTAAAGGATACATTGTTCAGCAGTTTCTTGCCCTCCGAGTCTGCGGCGGAAATGCCGCGGACCTCGTAGCGGACCTTTTCGCCGCTGGGTTTGCCGCTCTTCTGAACGCGCAGCAACACACTACGGCCTACCATCATCTCCGCCAAATCCTCGTCCGTCGTGCTGGCGTCGTTGGGCACCGTACCAATCACCCTGCCTGCCCGGATGACCGTTATGTTATCTGCGCACATCTTCACCTCGTTGAGCTTGTGGGTAATGATAATAATCGTCTTGCCCGATTCCTTCAGTGCAATCAGCCGCCCGATCAGATCCTCCACTTCTTGTGGAATCAGAACCGCCGTAGGTTCGTCCAGAATCAGGATGTCCGCGTCACGGTACAGCATTTTCAGAATCTCCACTCGCTGCTTCGCGCCGACAGAAATATCGGATACCTTTGCGTTGATATCCAGATTAAAATGGAACCTGTCCACCAGCTCCTGGATTTCCTGCTTCTCCCGCTTTTCATCAATAAAGCAGCTCTTGAAGGATTTTCCGCAGATTCTTCGCTCCTTCAGCGTTTCGTTGCCGAGAACCACATTTTCATAAATGCTCAGGGACGGAGACAGCTTGAAATGCTGATGAACCATACCGATTCCCAGGGCAATGGCGTCCCGCGGTGAACGGATCTGTACCGGCTCTCCGCGAACCAAAATCTCTCCGCTGGTGGGCTCCAGAATGCCATAGAGCATGTTCATCAATGTGGACTTTCCGGCTCCGTTTTCTCCAATAATTGCCCGGATTTCTCCCTCCGCCACCTGCAAATCAATCTCATGGTTGGCTGTGAAATTACCGAATTTCCGGGTCAGCTTTCTAGTTTCAATAATGGTACGCATATTTCTCACCAAATTTTGAAAGATATCGGGGTATGGGCTCTGCCCATACCCCGGCAGATTACGGCGGATCTCAGCGATTATTTGGAAAGCTGAGAATAGCTTATAAACTTTCCGGAGGTAGCCATCCAGTCATCCAGGCGCTGACCGTCCGCTTCAATGCTGGCCATCCGGGCGTCAAACACCTCAATGGTGCCGTCCGCAATCCAGGTGCGGCACTGATCCAGCAGTGTCTTCAGCTCCTCAAACTTCTCCTCGTTGGTCACATACCGAGCGATGGTGCTCATATCTGTGATGTTCACGCCGCCGTTGGCCAGATTGAAGACGTCCGGCTCGGTCTGGGCCAGGTCGCCCCGCAGATACTTATCCACGTAGAATTCGATCAGGGCCGTATTGTCACGGATAGCGGAAGTCAGGATGTTGCCGGGCTGTACTTCATCCTGGTTGGAGTCCACGCCAATGCCGTAAGCATTATTCAGGTGCACCGCCTCCAGGCCACCCAGGCCAGCAGTGCCACAGCAGGTCCAGATCACGTCGCAGTTCATATTCTTGATCATGTTTTCCGCAATGTTCTTGGCATTGGCGGTATCCGAGAAGCCAACAGTAAAGTCCATATACACCTGGGCGTCCGGATTATAGAACAGTGCGCCCTGACGGAAGCCGTCGCCGTACTGATAGAAGCCGACGGAATCCGCGCCGAACAAAACGCCGATGTTGCAGCCGTCCTTGCCGCCCAGTCCATCGACAACGTTGTTGCCCTCGGTGGCGACAAAAGCTGCCGCAACGCCCGCCAGGAAGGAATGCTCGTTGAGCTTGATGTAAGACTCGATCACATTGGCAGGCGTCTCCGTGAAGCCATCCACAGGATTGATCCGAAGCTGACGGCCCACCGCGATGAAATAGATCTCCGGATAATCCAGGGCTACGTTATACATGTTGCCGGAAATGCTGGCCTCCAGGTTAATGACCATACCGTACCCGGCTTCGCACAGCTCCCGGATCAGGGTCTCACCCTGAGTCGCATCGGTGCACTCCACATAGTTGATGTCCAGGCCATAACGGTCCTTGCATTCCATAAGGCCGGCATACGCGGTATCGTTGAATCCCTGATCACCCAGGCCTCCCTGCTGCAGGATCAGCGCAACCTTCTTGTTGACAGTTATTTCTTCCGTCTGGGCAGCGTTAGCACCCGTGTTGGCGGGCGTTGACTGGGCTACGTCGGTTTTCGCGCCGCAGGCAGTGGTGAGCAGAAGCAGAGCAGCCAGTAAAATGGCCAGAAGTTTTCTTTGTTTCATGTTGATACGTCCTCCTTTTAGATGTTGTTGCCGTTCTTTCACATGTTTTCTGTTCAACTGTGGGGTCCTTCCGTTGCCGCCTTATCAGTAGGCCAGCCGGTAGATCTCCAGCGCGTCCGCCTCTGTCAGGGGACGGAAGGCATTGGGGAAATAATCCTTGCCGGCGATTGCCGCCTTGTGCGCCATAATGGGCAGCATTTCCTCCGCAATGCCGATATCCCGCAGCCGCTGGGGCAGTTCCAGCTTCTGGAAGTACTCTCGGGTCTTCTGAATCGCCAGCTTTGCCGCTTCCATTTTGTCCATGCCGGATGGATCAATGCCAAAGGAAGCATGCAGGTAGCCCAGATAGCGGTAAGCGTTCTCCTCCGTCAGCATGAAAGTCAGCCAGGCAGGCATAATAATGGCAAGGCCTACACCATGGGTCACATCATAGTAGGCGGACAGCTCGTGCTCCAGCTTGTGCATGGACCAGCCCACGGGATTGCCCTTCACTGTCAGACCGTTGATGGCAAAGCAGCAGGTCCACATGATATTGGAGCGGGCCTCGTAATTTTTGGGCTCGTTATAGGCAATGATGCCGTAGTGGTACAGCGTATTGAACATTGCCTCACCAAACCTCGCTTGCAGATATGCCTCTGGCACATTGGAAAAATAGGATTCCATAACATGGCTAATGGCATCCGCCACACCGGCAGCGGTCTGCTTTTTGGGCATAGTGTAGGTAAATTCCGGATTCAGGAAGGAAGCCTTCGGCCGCATCTTCGGGCTGGAGAAGCCTGCCTTTTCGTTCATGTCGTCCCTGGAAATGACGGAGCTGGTGGACATTTCAGAGCCCGCCGCTGCCAGCGTCGGAACCGCCAACACAGGAAGCACGTCGCCCACGGGTACCTTCTTGCTGATAATATTCCAGATATCCCCGTCATAGTGAACCGTCGCTGCGATGGCCTTGGCGCAGTCGATGGCGCTGGCTCCGCCGATGGGAAGAAGAATGTCACACTTCTCTGCCTTGCAGATCTCAATTCCCTTCTTGACGGATTCCAGTCTGGGGTTCGGTGCCACGCCGCCCATCTCCGCGAAGGGGATCCCAGCCTCCTTCAGCCGACTGACAACCGCATCATAGGCTCCGTTGCGCTTGATGGAGCCACCTCCGTAGACGATCAGTGGCTTGGTACCCCACTGCTTCACTGTCTCCACTAGATACTGGAAACAGGAAGGGCCAAAATTGATGCGGGTAGGAACCCAATACCAGAAGTCTCTCATTTTTATGTTCTCCTTTCGATTTTCAATCTTTTGTCGCGTCTTTGTATGCGCGGATCATTTCCGCAAGCTTATCCGGTTCTGAATAGAGCTTGATAATCGAACTGCCCACAAAGAATCCGTTTCCGCCCGCAGCCTTGACCCGGGCTGCGTCCTCCGGTTCCTTGATGCCGGCGCCGCAGTAGATAGGCTCGGAGACCTTTCTTTCCCGCAGGTACCGGATGCAGGTTTCCAGCTTCTCAAAGCCGGGCTTTATATAGCTTCCCGGTGCAGGGAAAGCCGCCATGTATGTAAAGCCGTCGGTATGGATGCACCGCTGGATATCCGCTTCCTCCATTTTGTAATTCACAGATCGGGCCAGCTTCACGCCGTTTTTATGCAGCTCGGTGATGGCCGCCTCGTCATGCAGATCTCCGGAAATCAGTTGGTGAATGCCGTGCGCTTTGCAGAACGCCCCGACCTTTTCCGCACCGATAGCCATGATCACCTCATGGTACAGAATCAGGAAAAATTCCGTCCCCGGGTGCTGATCACACATCCGACCGATTCCCTCCAGGTACCGGTCATAATCCTGGCACTGCTCCAAAGCAACCTTGTACAGGCCCTGAATGAATGCGCTGTCCCGGTAGGGGTTCTTTGGGGGGATGCTCACCTCAATGGCATCGCAGCCGGCCTCAATATACCGGCCCGCCATCTCGATAGAGCCTTCGATGGACGGATAGCCAAAGGACAGATAACAGATCATTTTTACCATATTTTGCCTCCTATTCTCCTGCTGCCTGCTCCAGTTCCCGGAGCAATGCCAGCATTTTTTCTTCCTGATCCCAGAGATTCATCAGGCAGCTTCCCACGTAAGCGCCCGCGGCGCCGGCGTTCTTTGCCTCCTGAAGATCCGCTCCGCATCGGATTTCCGCCGTGGCGTAGACTGGCGCCGTAATCCCGTTTTCCCGCAGGAACGCGATCCGTTCCGGCCAATGGACCAGACCCGTTCTAGGCTCCATGCCCTTCCTGGCATTGCGAAGCATGACTGCCCGGCCTGTTTTCGCAGCAAAATCCACTTCAGACTGCTTCATGTCATAGTCCACAAACGTCAGCGTATCGATCCCTGCGGCGTTCAGGTCTTTTCTGGCCATTTCAATCACGCCGTCGCCGGAGATCCGGACGGTGCGGATGCTGTTCTCCTTGCAGAACGCAAGATACCGGATCGTGCCAATGGTCAGTACCACATCCTCGTAGGACACCATCTGCATTTCAAAATCCGGATGTGCCCTGCGGAACGCCGTCAGTGCCTGTAAAAACACCTCATACGATCCGTATTTCTCATAGGCATAGGCCATTCTCTCCCGGATAAAAGGGTTCTCCCGGTAGGGGTTGCGGGACGGAAGGTCAAATTGTAGTGCCTTTACGCCCTGGGCCAGATAAAGCTCCGCTTTTTCCAGAGATGCCTCTATGCTGGGTGCACCCATGCTAATGTAGTAGACCAGATGGAATCCCATCATCTCTCCTCCTTTGCTGTACTGTTGTATATTTGTCATTACAACATAGTGTTCAAGGAACTTTTTTGGATAGTCATATTATATACACACCGGGCTTTCTTTTGCAACTCCCAAACTTTCACAAAAATCGTGATACATCTTTGGTTATGTTGTTATGTTGTAATTACATTTAGATGTGGTATTCTATAGATGTCCCTGTTGCGCCCTGCGGCGTCAGTCACGCTCAGGTTTTTCTATCTGGTTTTGTGTCAGTCTATTGACTTCTCCCATTTTATGAAATAAAATAAAAAAGACCTATGATTGTTGGATATTATTGCTGTTTCTCCCTTTGAAATCAGACAAATCCGGCTGAAACTATCAATGCGGCTCTCTGCCTCCCATTCTCGGGGCACACGTCCCGTTTCCCGGGAACCTGCTGTCTTGGAGACCAATTGACGCCGTATAAAAAGGAAGTATGATATGGATACTATTTTTACTAACGACCAGCTCTCTATGATTGTTCAGAATATTCCCAAGTATATGTATATCAAGCTGGCGCTGGTCAACCGGATCAAAACCGGCGAACTCTCCGTCGGCGCAAAGCTTCCCTCGGAGAAGGAACTGTGTGACGCCTATGCCTGTAGCCGCCTGACTGTGCGCAAGGCACTGGACGTTCTGCAAAGCGAAGGCTACATCCGCAAAGTGCAGGGGCTGGGCACCTTCGTTTCGGAACGCAACCCCAACAAGCAGGATCTTTCCACCATCACCAGTTGCTCCTCCCTGATCCGTTCTCAGGGGAAGATTCCCTCCAAGCGCATTCTTTCCCGCAGACTGATCCCCGCCTCGGAGGAATTGGCCCGGCAGCTCCAGGTGACCTCCGGTTCCTCCATTCTGGAATATTCCCGGATCTATCTGGCGGATGGCATTCCGGTCATCTACAGTTGCAGCTACTATAATATCACCCTTACGCCGGGATTGGAACAGCTGGATTTGTCCGATAAATCCATCATTTCCGTGCTGAAAGAGCAATACGGTCTGGATCTGTACTGCTCCAACCGGGAGATGCGAGCCGTTCTCTCCGATGAAACGAATTCCGCCCTTCTGCGGGTTGCGCCCAATTATCCACTGCTTCAGGTATCCGATCTGAAAAAGGCGCAATTTCACGGCATGGACGTTCCTGTTGAATTCTACAAGTTCCTGTATGTGACGGATAGAATCCGCTACACCCCCGAAATCTGACGACTGCCGGCTCTGAGGGACTGCGTAAGCCTATCAGCAAAGCACTATGGATATGTCTGGCCGTATTCCAGCGCTTTGAAAGCAGCATGGCCGTGCTGCTCCTTCTGCGTACGTCAAAACCTGACGGTGAAAGATTCTGGTTCCAGGCAAGGTTTGGAAAATGATGGAATACTGTATGTACCCGCAAGGGTGTATGCCGCAGACGACTTATTCAGAGTTTCCCTAGTATTTCGCTTGTTTGTCATCATGCACATGAAACGTTATTCAGAATTATACAAACCGCACAAGAGAAAACAAGACATGAGTGGTAGCAGCGCTTATGGAACGTGGCCTCATTCTGAAAAAGGGTACCATTGTGGATTCCACCATCATTTCTGCCCCATCTTCCACTAAGAACAAGGAGAAAAAGCGAGATCCGGATGCCCATCAGGTCAAAAAGGGGAACACGTGGCACTTTGGATATAAGGCACATATCGGCGTAGACAAGGACAGTGGACTGGTTCATACAGTGGAAGCCACAGCGGCAAATGTCCACGACGTTGCGGAAACATCGAAATTACTGACCGGAGAAGAAGAAGCAGTCTACGGCGACAGCGGCTATCTGGGAGCCGGTAAGAGAGAAGATGCTGTCGTCAGGAACAAGTCGGGTCACAAAATCAAGTATAAAATCAATCGTCGTCCTTCTCAGATAAAGAAGCTGAGCAAAAGCGGACAGTATGCTGCAAAGAGAGCGGAACACAGGAAATCCTCAGTCCGAGCAAAAGTAGAGCATGTATTCGGTGTTGTTAAAAAGCAGCTGCGTTTCCGAAAAACACGATACCGAGGGCTTGAAAAGCAGCAAGCCAAATTCAATATCATGTTTGCGCTGGCAAATCTGATTCTAGCTGACAGACCCTGTCTGGCGGCTTGAGTCAGTGCGCCTCTGCGGACAAAAATTCAGAGGTTATCCACAGTTTTTATTGGGCACCTATTGTATAATGCGAATTTTGGTGTTTATACGGTGTTGCCCTAAAGAAAAAATGACTTTTTCCGGAATAAACCAATGGATTTCGTGTGCTTCGTCAGGTGGAAAATTCCACTTAACTCCACCTATTTCCGCAGACTTCCCGTTGGGCTTTCACCCTCAAAATCCACCGCTGGCGACAGCGTACCGGTTCGAGTCCGGTCACCGGCACCAAAAAAGAGAACCCCGACCGGGGGTTCTCTTTTTTGGTATCCAGGGGGGACGGACTCGAACCTATCCAAATGCAACAGTCCGGTGGACTGCTGCCGCCCGGCGTTTTCGCCGGGTGCTCCATAGTGTACTTGAGTCCGGCTGCCGGAACCATTGCCCAAAATCCTTGATTCCCAGGGATTTTGGGCTTTTTTCTTTCCAGTTTTCTCGGCCTGGGGAGAAAGAAATCCTTACCGATTTGCGGCGGCGCTTTCTGGGGATAACCGGAGAAGCAATCCCAATATTCTGCCCCAGGCAGGATTTCTTCACAAATTCTTTTCCGTTTCTTTCAGGCTTTTTTCAGCAGGACAGCCTAGAATAGAAGCACAGCACATGGGACGTTCCCAAAGGGTAAGGGGTAACGGCGTGCCGACGGTTACTGTCCACCGAGGCCTTTGCCAAAAGCGGCAGACCACCGATCATCACCGCCCGGTGGTGTGAAAATAAATATAGACAGACGCAGGCGGACTCGCTACAATAGAGACATGGATTGCCCCACAGAATTGCTAGGAGGAATGCGCTATGAAAATCGGATTGATCGGACTGGGGATCATGGGTAAGCCCATGGCCAAGAATCTATTGAAGGCAGGCTACGAGCTCTGGGTGAACAATCGGAGCCAGGGGCCTATGGAGGAGATGGCCGCCTGCGGTGCCCACGCCGCGACCCGGAAGGAGCTGGCGGAAAACGCCGAGGTCATCATCACCATGCTGCCAAACGGCCCTCAGGTCAGGGAGGTTATCCTGGGGGATGTGATAAAGGATATGCGCCCCGGGCAGATTTTCATCGATTGCAGCTCCATCAGCCCGGTGGTTTCCAAGGAAATCGCCGCCGCGCTGGCGGAAAAGGGCGTGGAAATGCTGGATGCCCCCGTGTCCGGCGGAGAGCCGAAAGCCATCGACGGCACTCTGAGCTTTATGGTGGGCGGCAAGCAGGCGGTTTTTGACCGCTGCAAGGATATCCTGGGGGCTATGGGTGCCTCCGTTACCCGGTGCGGGGAGGTAGGCGCGGGCAACACCACCAAGCTTGCCAATCAGATCATTGTGGCCTGCAACATCCAGGCGGTGGCCGAGGCCTTCACCCTGGCCCAGAAGGCGGGGGTGGACCCGGAGGTGGTCTACAAGGCCATCCGCGGGGGACTGGCAGGCTCCACGGTGCTGGACGCCAAGGGCCCCATGATGATCGCCGGCAACGACAAGCCCGGCTTCAAAATCGATCTGCACATCAAAGATCTGAACAACGCCCTGGACTGCGCCCACACCGTCGGCGCGCCGGTACCCATGACCGCCGCTGTCCAGGAAATTTTGCAGTGGCTGCACAACAACGACTGCGGCGAAAATGACCACAGTGCCATCGCCAAGTACTATGAGCATCTGACCGGCATTCACATTGGCCGGTAAAAGGGAAATGTATGTGGAAATCCCCACGGGTTCTTCCGAAAACCATAATAGAACTTGTAGGGGTCAATGCCTACATTGACCCGTGAATTGCAAGTCTATCCTTCTGCTCCAAGACTCACAGAATATTTCGGTGCTGGTTCCTCTGGGGGCAATGTTCTTGTCCCGGCAAGAACATTGAGAAGAAGCCGGCTTAGGGGGCGCTGCCGAACAGCCGCCCCCTAAGTTCCCCCCGGCCGCCCCAATAAACTGCGTCAGAATACTTCGGCTTGCTATGGGTGGTTTATCGAAAAAAGACTGAAAGATACGGTGTCATTGCCCCACGGGGAGGGCTTTGGGTTACGGATTGCCACACCAGTGTGCGCACTGGTTCGCAATGACAGCGCCTATTCAGGTGCGGATGGTTCGCAATGACATGTGTTTATTTCGGCGCAGAAAAAGCGGGCGGCCGATGGCCGCCCTTGCACTGTGGTTTCCTTTATTTGCCGATGCTCAGAAATTCCGCCGGGTCTACCGGGGTATCATTTTTGGTGACCCCGAAGTGGACGTGGCTTCCCAGGGTGCTCTCCACCAACGCGGTGTCGGAAGCATAGCCGATGGGCTGCCCCATGGTTACCGCGTCCCCGGGCTTTACCAGAGGATTCTTGGCAAGGGAAGCATACCGGGTGGTATAGCCGTCCTGGTGGCGGATGACCACCGTGGTACCCATGGCGTCATCCTCGTAAACCGTGGCCACCGCCCCGTCGGCGGCGGCTGCCACCTGGGTTCCCGGCTCCGCCGCCAGATCGACCCCGTTGTGCACCCGCCAGTCCCGGGTGGTCTGGTTGTAGCTCAGAGCCTCCATGGAGTAGCCGAAGATACTCTCTCCGGCTACCGGGGACATGGTCTGCATGGGCTTTTTCTCCACTGGGGGCGTGGTGGCCGCCGGGGCTGTGCCGGTGGCCACCTTCGGGGGCTGGGTGGCGATGACGGGCACATCCTCCGTCTGGGTACCCAGGGCGGGAACCTCCGCCGCCGTCTCCGTCTGGGAAACGGGTTCCGGGAGATTGGTGTTTCTGTGGTATACATAGCCTGTGATTCCGATTGCCGCGGCGCACAGAATCAGGGCTATGTAGTAGCCCTGACCGCCGCGGCGGGAACGTTTGTTGTCGCTCATTAAATAAGCACCTCCGAGGCTGATTATGGGCAGCTTTTCCGGGGGTTATACAGAGTTTCCAAAAAAGGAAAACAGAATTTGTAGATTGTGCTTGACTTTAATGAAGTAAAGTGTTAAAGTAGTGAAAACAACATCGAAAGGAAACAAAGCAGCTATGGAGAAAATTCGACACCGGGACGAGGAACTGTTTTACGACGCCATTCTGACCCTGAAAACCCCCGCCGACTGCCGGGCGTTTTTTGAGGATATCTGTACGATCAAGGAATTGCAGTCCATTGCCCAGCGGTTCCGTGTGGCGGCCCTGCTGGACGAGGGACGGAACTATCTGGAGGTTTCCGAGGAAACGGGAGCCAGCTCCGCTACCATCTGCCGGGTGAACCGGTGCCTGAACTACGGCATCGGCTATCGGAAAACCCTGGACAATCTGAAGAAAGAGAGCATTCTCAATGAGGACGGATCAGATCTGGAGAAGTGAGGAGCAGGCGATTTTCGCCCTCCGGGGGCTGTACCAGCGCTACGGCTACACCCCCTATAAAATGAGCCAGTTCGAGGAATACGACCTGTATGTGCGCAACAAGGATTTTCTGATCTCCGACCGGATCATCACCTTCTCCGGGGAAGGGGGCAAGCTCATGGCTCTGAAGCCGGACGTGACGCTCTCCATCGTGAAGAACGCCCCGGAAGCCCCCGGGGTGGTGCAGAAGGTTTATTACAGCGAGAATGTCTACCGGGACTACCGGGAGATCATGCAGGCGGGCTTAGAGTGCGTGGGCGACCTGACGGACTACGACATTGCCGAGGCGGTGGTGCTGGCGGCGAAGAGCCTTGCCCTGCTGGGGGAGAACTATGTGCTGGATATCTCCCACATGGGGCTTGTGGGGGCAGTGCTGAACCGGCTGGGCTTCGACACCGACGAGCAGAAGAAAGTCATGACCTGCCTGCGGCAGAAGAACACCCACGAGCTGCGGGCACTGTGTCAGGGAAAACCCCAGGCAGAAGCGGTGCTTCCGGCCATTGCCGCCTGCCGGGGCGGGGCGGAGGCACTGGAAGCCATCGCCCCCCTGCTGGAGGGGGCGCAGGAGCAGAGGGCTCTGAGTCAGCTGCGGATGCTGCTGGGGCTTCTGACGACCCAGGGCAGCAGGGTGCGGCTGGATTTCTCCGTGAGCAACGACCTGGGCTATTACAGCGGCGTAGTCTTCCGGGGGTATTTGCCGGGAATTCCCGCCAGCGTCCTCTCCGGAGGCCAGTATGACAAGCTACCTCGGAAAATGGGCAGGAAGGCCCGGGCCATCGGCTTTGCCATCTATGTGGACTTACTCCAGGAGCTGTCCGGGTCTGACGAAAGCTTTGACGTGGATACCCTGATTCTCCATGACCGGCAGGCAAACCCGGAGGAACTGCTCCGGGCGGCGGAGGAAGGGGCGAAAACCGGCAGCGTGCTGGTGAGCACGACCTTACCCGCCGACCGGCGGTGGAAGAACCTCATCGACCTGCGGAAGGAGACGGCGAAATGAACTGGCTGAATGTTGCGCTTCCCAAAGGGCGTTTGGGAGAGAAGGCCTATGTGCTGCTGAAAAACGCGGGCTATCCCTGTCCTGCCATGGACGATCCGGGGCGGAAGCTGATTTTTGAGAATCCCGAAGCCGGAGTGCGCTATTTCTGGGTCAAGCCCTCGGACGTGGCCATCTATGTGGAGCGGGGGGCGGCAGACCTGGGCATCGTGGGCAAGGATATTCTGCTGGAATATCAGTCGGACGTATATGAGCTTCTCGACCTCCGCATGGGCGTGTGCCGGATGGCGGTGGCGGGGAAAAAGGACTTCCGGGATCCGGTGGGGAAAACCCTGAAGGTTGCCACCAAATTCCCAAACATTGCCCGGAATTACTACGCTTCCAAGTGCCGGGACATCGACATCATCCACCTGAACGGCTCCATTGAGCTGGCCCCCATTCTGGGTCTGAGCCATGTGATTGTGGATATCGTGGAGACAGGCACGACCCTGAAAGAGAACGATCTGGCGGTGCACGAGACCATCGTGCCCATTAGTGCCCGGCTCATTGCCAACGTGGCGAGCTATCAATTCAAGGACGGCGAAATCAGCGCCATCCGGGACAAACTGGAAGAGCAGGTGAAAAACAAATGATTCCGATTCTGAAGGTAGGGCAGGTGCCCAATTCCGAAATTTTCGCCCGGGTCACCCCGGAAGCGGACGTGGCGGCTATCGTGGCCGATATCATCGCGGACGTAAAAGAAAACGGCGACACGGCGGTGAAGGCCTACTGCGCCAAATTCGATAAAGCAGAGCTTACCAGCCTGGAAGTGACCCCGGAAGAAATTCAGACGGCGATTTCTCAGGTGGAGCCGGAATTTCTGGACATTCTCCGGGAGGCGGCGGAAAATATCCGCGCTTTCCACAGCCGCCAGGTGCGAAATTCCTTCGTCATCGCCGATAAGCCCGGCATCGTCCTGGGTCAGAAAATCACCCCCATTGAAAAGGTGGGGGTCTATGTTCCCGGCGGCACGGCGGCCTACCCTTCCACGGTGCTCATGGACACCATCCCCGCGAAAATTGCCGGCTGTCCCCAACTGGTGATGGTTACGCCCCCCGGCCGGGACGGGAAGGTGAACCCTGCCATTCTGGCGGCGGCCTCCATCGCTGGGGTGAATCGGATTTTCAAGGTGGGCGGGGCCCAGGCCATTGCCGCCCTGGCCTACGGCACGGAAAGCATTCCCAGGGTGGACAAAATCGTAGGCCCTGGCAACGCCTTCGTGGCGGAGGCCAAGAAGCAGGTCTTCGGCCGGGTGTCCATCGACATGATTGCGGGGCCCAGCGAGATTCTGGTCATTGCCGACGGCAAAAGTAACCCTGTCCATGTGGCGGCAGACCTTCTCAGCCAGGCAGAGCACGACAAGCTGGCAAGCGCGGTGCTGGTAACGGACAGCGAGGAGCTGGCGCAGGCCGTTCAGGCGGAGCTGGAGCGGCAGCTGCCTCTGCTTCCCCGGCAGGAAATCGCCCGGGCTTCCATCGAGAATAACGGCAAGATCATTGTGGCGGAAACGCTCATGGCGGGCATCGAAATTGCCAATGAGATCGCCCCGGAGCACCTGGAATTGCAGGTGGACGACCCCTTCTCCTACTTAGATGCCATTCAGAACGCCGGTTCCATCTTCCTGGGCCGCTCCTGTCCGGAGGCTCTGGGAGACTATTTCGCCGGGCCCAATCACACCCTGCCCACCTCCGGCACGGCTCGATTTTCCAATCCTCTGAGCGTGGACGACTTCGTGAAGAAGAGTCAGTTCAGCTACTATACTCCGGAAGCCCTGGCGAAAGCGGCGGATAAAATCGCGGCCTTCGCCGAAAAGGAAGGCCTTCGGGCGCACGGCAGAAGCGTGACCATCCGGAAGGAGAGAAGCCTGTGAGTCGGTTCCTGAATGAGCGTTACCGGGCTATGAAGGCCTACACCCCCGGAGAGCAGCCCCGGGATATGCAGTACATCAAACTGAACACCAACGAATCTCCCTATCCCCCCGCCCCATCCGTGGCGGCGGCCATGGACGGCGAGCAGGTGGCGCTGCTGCGGCTCTACTCCGATCCCACCGCCAAGGGGCTGAAAGAAAAGCTGGCGGGGCTTTACGGCGTGAAGCCGGAGAACGTGTTCGTCTCCAACGGCTCGGATGAGGTGCTGAATTTCGCCTTCATGGCCTTCGGAGGCCGGGGCGTGGCCTTCCCGGATATCAGCTACGGCTTTTATTCCGTGTTTGCCGAGCTCCACGGCATTCCGGCGGAAATCATCCCATTGGAGGAAGACTTCACTCTGAATTATCGGAAATACTGCGGCAAAAACAAGCTGGTGGTCATTGCGAACCCCAATGCTCCTACGGGCATGACCATCCCGCTGCACCAGATCGAGCAGATTCTGCGCACCAATTCGGATTGCCTGGTGGTGATTGACGAGGCCTATGTGGACTTCGGCGGAAAAAGCGCCCTGCCGCTGATCGGAAAGTACGAGAATCTGCTGGTGGTGCGCACCTTCTCCAAATCCCGGTGTCTGGCCGGCGGTCGGCTGGGCTACGCCTTCGCCAGCCCGGAGGTCATTGCTGATCTGGAGAAGATCAAGTATTCCACCAATCCCTACAATATTAACCGGCTGACCCTCCTGCTGGGTGAGGCCACCGTGGAGGCCGAGGACTATTACAAGGCCAGGTGTCGGAACATTATGGAGACCCGGGAATGGACGGCGGCGCAGCTGAAAACCCTGGGCTTTACGGTGCTGCCCAGCAAGGCCAACTTCCTGTTTGCCAAAACCGACAAAATGGACGGCCTGGAATTGTATCAAACGCTCAAAGCCAAGGGCATTCTGGTGCGCCACTTTACACCCCCCCGGATTTGCCAGTTTAACCGGATCACCATCGGCACTCCCGCCCAGATGGCGGTGCTGGTGGAAACCCTACAGGAGGTGCTCCCATGAGAACGGCGGAAATCACCCGCAATACCGCGGAAACCAACATTTCTTTGAAAGTGAACCTGGACGGCACGGGAAAAACCGAAGTGGGCACCGGGGTGGGGTTTCTGAACCATATGCTCACCCTGTTCGCTGCCCACGGAAAATTTGACCTGGAGGTGCGCTGCGTGGGAGATACCGACGTAGACGACCACCACAGCGTGGAGGACGTGGGCATCTGCCTGGGTCAGGCCTTCCGGCAGGCTCTGGGGGACAAGCGGGGCATTACCCGCTACGGCAGCTTCCTTCTGCCCATGGACGAGGCGCTGATTCTCGCTGCCGTGGACATTTCCGGCAGAAGCTCTCTGAGCAACGCTCTGGAAATCCCCACGGAGAAAATCGGGAGCTTTGATACCGAATTGGTGGAAGAATTCTTCCTGGGCTTTACCCGCAGCTGTCCTATGAGCCTGCATCTGCGAAAGCTGGCCGGAACCAACTCCCACCACATTGTGGAGGGAGCCTTCAAGGCCTTTGGCCGAGCCATGAAGGCGGCGGTGGCGTTGGACGGTACCGATAAAATCCCTTCCACCAAGGGGGTTCTGGAATGATCGGCATTATCGACTACGGCGTGGGGAATCTCTTTTCCCTCCAGGCCAGCTGCAAAGCCATCGGCCAGGACGTTTTCGTCAGCGGCGACGGGGCAGAGCTGCAAAAGGCCGACCGGCTGATTCTGCCCGGCGTGGGAGCCTTCCCGGACGCGGTGAAAAAGCTGAACGACACCGGCATGGCAGACTTCGTCCGGGAGGAGGCCGCCAAAGGCACGCCCCTTCTGGGTATTTGCCTGGGAATGCAGCTGCTGTTTGAGGAAAGTCTGGAATACGGCTGTCATCCGGGGCTGGGTCTGCTGAAAGGGCAGGTGGTTCCTATGGAAGGGCGGCTTCCGGAGGGACTGAAAATTCCCCACATGGGCTGGAACGCTTTGAATGTCACCGGCGGCAGACTGCTGGAAGGCCTGGGTGGCCAGTATGTTTACTTCGTCCATTCCTTCTTTGGGGAAAACTGCGCCGACAGCCTCAGCGCCTGGACGGACTACGGCATTCCCATCACCGCTGCCGTGGAGCAGGGCAACCTTTTCGGCTGCCAGTTCCACCCGGAGAAAAGCGGCAGCGTGGGACTTTCCATTCTGCGCCGGTTCGCGGAAATCTAGGAGGGCAGGCTATGTACATTTATCCCGCAATCGATCTTTACGGCGGCAAGGCCGTCCGGCTGTTTCAGGGCGACTACGCCCGGATGACCGTCTACCGGGAGAACCCCTGGGACGCTGCCCGGGAATTCGCCGCCGCCGGAGCCTCCCACATCCACCTGGTGGATTTGGAGGGAGCCAAAACCGGAAGGCCGGAGAATCTGGCGGTCATCGAAAAAATTGTGAAATCCACGGGTCTTTTCGCCCAGGTGGGCGGCGGCATCCGGAGCATGGAAACGGTGGAGAGCTACCTTTCCATCGGCGTTGGCCGGGTGATTCTGGGCACGGCGGCGGTGAAGGATCCGGCCTTTCTCAAAGCGGCGCTGCAAACATACGGCGAGAAAATCGCCGTGGGCGTTGACCTGAAGGACGGCCTCGTGGCCATCAAGGGTTGGACGGAAACCGCCGACCTGACGGCCTTTGATTTCTTCCGGCAGATGGAGAGCCTGGGGGTAAAAACCGTCATCTGCACGGACATCTCCCGGGACGGAGCCATGGAGGGCACCAATCGGGGGCTTTACCGGGAACTGTCGGAAAAATTTTCCATTGACCTGATTGCCTCCGGCGGGGTCTCCAACTTGGAGGATGTGAAGGCACTGGCGGCTATGGGACTCCACGGAGCCATCATCGGCAAGGCCTATTATATCGGAGCCATCGACCTCCGGCAGGCAGTGGAGGCGGCAAAATGATCACGAAACGAATTATCCCCTGCCTGGACGTGAAAAACGGCCGGGTGGTGAAGGGCACCAATTTCCAGGGACTTCAGGACGTGTCCTCTCCGGTGGAGCTGGGGAAATACTACAGCGAGAACGGAGCCGACGAGCTGGTGTTCTATGACATTACCGCCTCCAGCGAAGGCCGGAAGCTGTTCACGGACATTTTGACCGAGGTGGCTTCCACTATTTTTATCCCCCTGACCGTTGGCGGCGGCATCAACACCCTGGAAGATTTCGACCGGGTGCTGAAATGCGGCGCGGACAAGGTCAGCGTGAATTCCGGAGCCATCCGGAACCCGGATTTAATCGGCCAGGCTGCCCGGAAGTACGGCGACCAGTGCGTGGTGCTCTCCGCGGACGTAAAGCGGGTGGAGGGAAGTTTCCGGGTCTTTGCCAAGGGCGGCCGGGAGGACACGGGAATGGAGGCCGTTTCCTGGATTACCCGGTGCGTCCGGAACGGCGCGGGGGAAGTGGTACTCAATTCCATCGACACCGACGGGGTCAAGGGCGGCTTCGACCTTCCCATGCTGGAGGCGGTGTCGGAGGCCGTAGACGTGCCGGTGATTGCCTCCGGCGGCGCCGGGTGCGTGGAGGACTTTGTGACGCTTTTCAAAACCCTTCCCAAGGTGGACGCGGGGCTGGCGGCTTCTATTTTCCACTTCGGTCAGGTGAAAATCCCGGATCTGAAGGCGGTTCTCCGGGAAAACGACATTTCTGTGAGGTTATGAGTATGAATGTGGAGGAACTGAAATTTGACGAAAAGGGTCTGATTCCCGCAGTGGTCATCGACGACGAAACCGGGAAACTTCTGACCCTTGCCTATATGAGCCGGGAGAGCCTGAACATCTCTCTGGAGAAGGGGCTTACCTGCTTCTGGAGCCGCTCCCGGCAGGAGCTGTGGCGCAAGGGGGAGACCAGCGGCAATTATCAGCACATCCTGTCCATCACCGCCGACTGCGACGGGGACGCACTGGAAGTGCGGGTGAGAAAGGACGGCCCTGCCTGCCACACCGGGGCGGAAAGCTGCTTCCACAATCCGATTTTCGGAGAAAAGAGCGAAAAATTCCAGCTGGAGGGGCTTTATCAGCTGCTTCAGAGCCGGAAAAAGGAACTGCCGGAAGGCTCCTACACCACCTACCTTTTCCAGAAGGGCCTGGATAAGATTCTCAAGAAGGTGGGCGAGGAGAGCACCGAGGTTATCATCGCGGGCAAGGCTCAGGACAAGGCGGAGACCGTCTATGAGATTGCCGATCTTGCCTACCATGTGCTGGTGCTGATGGTGGAGCTGGGCATTTCTGTGGAGGATATCCGCACCGAGCTTGCCGGCCGGCACATCATCGACCATAAGGTCAAGCAGGAGAAGATGACGAAGTAAGCATTGCCACACTGCGATGAACGATCCAAAACGCTCTGGTGCGGGAGCACCCCCGGCTCCCTTGTGTAAAGGGTGGTGCTCCGCGCAGCG
>OIZI01000059.1_pt1 | contig 58422 bp, 103 predicted proteins | sample 1588441 | NCBI WGS metagenome assembly OIZI01 (sample SAMN03283284) | human gut metagenome | biome: human-associated habitat; material: feces | host: Homo sapiens | place: Peru | collected 2012 | reverse complement strand
ATCGCCTTGAGCATTTTTGCCACAATTTTGACCTTGGATTTGGGCACAACAGAGAGAAAACGTTGCGGTAGAAATGCACCGTGCGGCGCTGGTATCCATAATGCGCTGACGGCTCACCTTCGGCGCCCAGGAGATGTGCGGCGTGATGATGCAGTTCTTCGCTTTCAGCAGCGGATTATCCGCGCGGATCGGCTCGGTGTAGACCACGTCCAGTCCCGCCGCAGCCATCTTTCCGCAATTGAGCGCGTCGGCAACGTCCTGCTTGTCAATGAGTTGACCGCGGGCGTTATTGATGAGGATGACGCCGTCCTTCATCTTGGCGATACGCGCCTCGGCTTGACCGATGCGCCCGAAGCCGATGATGCCGATGGCCTTGCCCTTCAGCTCGATGAGCGGATAGTCCCAATAGCACCAGTCGGCGTTATTCGCCCAGTTACCTGCGTGTACACTATAGACAGCAGCTGCGATTCCTCCAAAGGCTGGGTTTCAAAGCCAGCGCGGTGCAGGCAAGCGCAGACCTCCTCAAGGTAGCGGATATGCTGCTCCGTGTTGCGTTCATTCATGTTGTGGTCCGCCTTGTTTTGTAAATAAAAAAGCTGGCTCGATGGTTCTGCGAAACCAACAAGCCGGCGTCCCAAACTTTGTGAAACTTTTTTATGAAAAAGCCTCCTTTTGCGAGGAAATTCTTCGTACAAAAGGGGCTGCATCCGATCATTTTGCCAGAAAACAGGAAAAGAGGGGTTCAAATCACGTTGAACCCCTCTCAGACGGCTCTGACATCCATGCTTGAAACCGGTAAAATCGGGGTGTGGAAAACCCCGGAAAGGCTTGATGCCATGCGGTTTTCACCGTATGGCATCTAAACCTGTTTGTTAACTTGGTGCCCCGTCGGGGATTCGAACCCCGGACACCCTGCTTAAAAGGCATAGCCAGCAAACAAAAGTCAAGCACAAGTTAATATTTTTCAGAAACACACGGCAATATTGCAAGTTTTTCTCAAAAAATGTTTCCTTGTTCCTGCGTGTTTTCACCGGGTAGCTAGCAAATTACTAACAATTTTACCGCCCCAGCTTTGCCATCACGCTGTTGTACACTCGGCTATTGGAAATGATCAGCGCATCCATTAGCTCATCCATCACGCCCCACGCCTTTTCCGCCGACACTTTGGCAACCGCCTGTAAAAACGGGCTGTCGCCGTACTCGCCTACCAACTGCATTTCCGGAGCGGGCGCGGCGGAGTACATGACCGGCATTTCCGAAAGGCTTACCTTTTTGTGTTGATTTGCGATGGTGTATAGCGCGGCTAGCTTTTCATAGTTGCTCCAGCTGGATTCTTCGGTTTCAAGCCTACTAATCCATAGCTGCACTTCCTTCTCGTCGATCACGGGGGCGCACCCCCTTACATGTTCTCCATCTGCGTCATGCAGCGCCGAAGAACTTCACGCACGTTGTCATCGTCGGTGTCGCGAATCATGTCCTGTAGCTGGCGGCGCATATGCTCACGGGCGTCATCCCGGCTATAGCGGCCCATAGAATCGCGGTGGCGGCCACGGTAAGAACTGCCCCGCCCGTAAGTGCCGCGAATGTCGGCGTCCCAATCGCCGCTGCGGGAATAGCCGCCGTCGTACATTTCGATCTTGTCGATGTTCTTGATGGAAGAAACGGCCTTGTGGATGATCTCCAGATCACCGGCGCCCAGCTCGCCCTTGCGGGCCAGCTCGTCTAGTTCCTCGCACAGCATATCCCGGATGTCGTTTAATGCTTTCATGCTCATGTTATCGCTCCTTTCAAGAAATTCGGTCAACGGCCATGTTGGAGTTGGCAAAGCTGACGGCCTGCGTGCTGGTGTTTTCCATTGCCACAGTCAGGCAGCAGTTGCGCGGTACCTCCACGATGGTGCTGACGTAGATATTGAAGTAGTTTTCCACCGCTGCAGGCGTAACGATAGCTGTCGCGCTGTTCAGCGGTTCACCGTTAATCGCCAGAGCTGCGCTGATTGCCTCCACCGTGCCGCCGGTGGGGATAGCGATGTTGCCGCCAAAAGTGACGCGGAATCGGGCTTTACACTGGTTGGTTAAACCCCGCAATGTTACAATTCCAGCGCCAGGACGGTGAACGATGCAAGGCTTGCTATTGACCGCAGTTTCAGTTAGCGGAACATTCTGACTGGCGGCAACAGTCTGAATTGCCACAGAAGTAAATTCTGCCATTTATATCATTCCTTTCTCAGTTAAATAAGCGGCGGAGCTATTGCCCCGCCGCGTTGGTGTCAGTATCAGCACGGGGCTGAACAGTTCGGAAATTCCGAACAGCTGATGCTATGCAGTTGTCAGCAGCCGCAAGCCGCATACTGGGTGCAGCAATAGGGGTTCTGCACCGTGTAGGCCGGAATGGGAGAGGGACGCAGCTGCGAGACCAGATAGCTGTTCTGCGCCGACTGGCTTGCTGCCAGTTTCAAGCCCTGGTTCTCGGCCTGAAGGTCAGACAGCTTGCTCTGCGTCAGGAAGTCAAGGATTGCGCGGCTGTTGGCGTTGGCGTTGTCAATGATGTCGCGGGTCGCGTTCTGCACGGTGTTGCGAGTGTCGCACGCCTGCGTCGCCATGTCATAGCGCACCTGCGCAATAGCCGCACGATTCTCGCAGCAGCAATCTGCGGCCTGCATCTGCATGGCGTTGAACTGCTGCATCAGCGCCGCCTGCTGGTTGCTGCGGGAAAGCTCCGCCTGCGCAAAGCCGTTGGCCATCGCCATGTTGGTGCCGTTGACAAGCTGCGCCTGCTGGTAAAATCCGTCGCAAAGACCCTGATTTACACTGTCGATCTTGCGCTCGACATTAGCAAAATCAGAGGTCAGCACGTAGCCATCGACCACGCCGCCGGAATTGCCAGCGTTGTTGCCCCAGCCGTTGCCGCCCCAGCCGCAGAACGCGAACAGGAACAGAACGATAAGCCACCACGCGCCGTCACCGCCAAACCCAAAGCCACCGCTATTGGTAGGCTGCACCGGCATGGTCAGCATGGGGGCGCCGCCATCGGAAAGAGACATAGTATCACTCCTTTTAATTAAAGTCAGTTTTATCTAAATCGTGGCCACGATAAAGAATTAAAGAAAACGCTATAAATATTTAATTATTGCATCAGACTTTGGAATTGCTTTGCCATCTGCTGTAGCTGGTTTAACTGCGCCTGCGAGAGTTTGCCGCTTTGCAAGAGCTTTTCGACCTCCGCTTTGGGGTCGCCATGAAAATTTGCCTTGAATTGCTGGAACTGCTGCATCATTTGCATGAAGCCGTTCCCTCCGCCGAGCGCACCGAAAAAGGGATTATTCATCGTCTTCGTCCTCCTCGACCTTGCGTTTCTTTTTGCTCTTTATTTCGCCCACAAGCGCCGCCAAACGGTCGAACTCCTCGCGGGTGACAAACTTATCATCCATTTTTTTAGTATCATGAGGTTTGTTTTCAGCTTCTTCCGTGTAATTAAACGTCCTCATTGGAATAGGCGTGCCGCTTGCGTCTCGCTCCTTGATGTGGAAAACCATCGAGTTTGTTTCAAAGATAATTACTCGAGAATTTGGTGCGACCATAAACCCGTTTGCTTCTTCTTTTCCCCCGCTAATCCATACAACGCTTGTCTGCATTTGCTGCGGTTGAGCCGTTTGCGCAGGCATTTGTGGCTGCATCATCTGCTGCTGCCGCATCTGCATCAGATTGTCCGGCATCGGCTGCGGGTAATAAGGATCTTGATAGCCGTAAGGGTACGCCATGATTTATTCCTCCTTGCTCCAGTAATAAAGTACCGTTTCGTTTTCGCAGTTCCACGAATCATAAATCGTCCCGTCCTGAACGCATACCACATGCCCGGACAGCGCCAAAATGTAGGTGCCTACCATGTGTTCTCCTGCAAAATCACCCACCGTGTAGCAGACCGGGCAGGTGTCCGGTACCATGTGCCGTCGAAAGCCAAGCCGATGCAGGTATGCGCCCCATACCGCGTTGGCGCTGGGCATGTCCCCGTCCAAGTAGCCCTGCATCGCTAACGCAAGGTACGTCGATTCCCAATCCTGCCCTGTGGCTTTTGAGACTGCCCTTACCGTGCAGTCCCCCACATTTTTGCCTCGTGGATTTTTGTTGAAATAGCTATACATATTCCCGTCTGTCATCGAAAAACAGTTCAATGATGTGGACAAACATAGAAAGCCCGGATTCGTCGTTTTCATACAGTCGGCAGATATCCGCTGCCATTTCCTCTGTGTATCCGCACTCGATCAATCGCTCCCTGTTGCTCATGTCCGCACCTCCTTGCTTCTTCCAGTATAAAAGAAAAAAGACCAAACAAATGGCCGATAAATGGTCATTGTTTGGTCTTTTGACTATAAATTCTTTATATGGTCTGCGATTTTCCCGTAAGCGCGTCGTCTGCGCCGGCTGATGTATTCCGGCGTAACATAATGCTGTGTGCATAGCTGTGCGTAGCTTTTGCCTTTTACGTCGCACTCGATCAGGAAAAATGCTTCGTCGCTTGGCAATCCCAGACCGGCGATGAAACTCACCGCCCGCTGGGGCGCCATAGACTGCAACTTTGCTCGGATAGCTCGATGTGTCGGATTCATGCTGATTCCCACGCCGTGAGCTTGCGGAGCTTGCGCGGAGGCGGAGGACGGCGGATCGTAGCCTCACGCCTCGCTCAGATTTGTGCCCAACTTGGGCACTACTTCCCCAGCAGCTTACCCCACGTGCCGTTACCGGCGATGCCGTCAGCCCCCAGAGAATATTTGGTCTGGAACTTCTTCAGCGCCGCCTCCGTGCCTGCGCCGAAGTCGCCGTCGGTACCGGCGCTGCCGCAGCTGAAGCCGTTGGCGATCAGCGCCGCTTGCAGGGTTTTCACATCGTTGCCCTCCATGCCTCGGGACAGCTGCCGAACCTTGACGGTGACGGTCTTTTCGACCACCGGCGCGGCGGGCTGTGTGGTGGGCACAACCGTGACGCCGCTCATGGCTTTCTTCACATCTTGCCGGAAGCCGTCCATCGTGTAGCCGACGCCCAGCCCCTTCCAGTAGTGCTCGGGGTCGGTGTGGTCCTTGCCCACACCCGTCAGCCGCGCCTCGTTGTGGCTGATGATGACGCCCTTCTTCAGCGGGTCAAGCTTGTATGTCCGGCACAGATAAGCAAACAGCTCCACCGCGGCCGCATAGGCCGTCTTGCAGTGCGCCAGCGCCTTTTCCTCGTCCTTAACAATAAACTTGTCGCCGTGGGTGTAGGTAATGGCGCTGCTCTCGCCCATCTCGATACCGCAGTGGGTGTTGTTGGCGCTGCCGCCCACATGGGCGCACCGATAGTTCCACGGAAGCGTCTGGTACACGTCGCCCGTATTGGCGTCGATAAACGCATGGACGGCCACCGTCTTGGCGGGGTCGTTGTACTTCTTGGCCCACACAGTACCGGATGGCTGCGGGCAGCCTACCGAGTGCAGCACCAGCCCCAGCGGCCCCCGCCGCTGGAACTCGGTATACCTGCTGTCCACCTGCCGCACATTGTTGGTGTAGTACGGGTTGAGGGTGGTGAATTTCTCAAAGAGTTTCATGCGCTTTCCCCTCGCCGTTGACCACCTTTGCCGCCGCGCAAATGGCGTCGATCATCTCGCTGACTTTCTGTGCCGCTACATCGTCATAGGGGAAATTGGCGCTCTTGGCGGCGCTCTGCACGCCCGCCATGACCCACGCCTTGCGGGCCGCGCCTTCGGCAAACAGCCCCTCTGCCTGCTGCATCAGATCCAGCACAATGGCCACGATCTGAGACCAGTTCTTCTCCTGCACAGCCGCCTTGACGGTCTGCACCAGCTTGACCACCAGCGGAATGCACACGGCCAGACCGCTCAAAATGCTTACTACGATTTCAACCCAGCTCAGATTATTCATGACATTACCTCATCTTTCGTTTTGATTTTGATCCCTGCCAGCAGGGCCAATTCAACTGTCCATGCGCTGAACCACGCCACCGTTAGCGCGTCCGGCACCATCTTATCGAGGAACGTCGCCACAATTACGGCGATGCAGTACCACGTCAGGTTGACCACCGCTAAAATCGTGAACTTTGTCCTCCGCTTCATTTTGGGCTTTTTCGCCACCCGCTTGCCGCTCATGGCTCTACCCAGTTCAGAGAGCTGGCGACGCATAGCTTGTTGTAGTCAACCAAGCTCACCGTCTCGCTCCAGTTGTCCAGCACCAGCAAGAACTTTGCCCGCTGGTACTCCTCCACGCCCACCAGCACCACGCTGTGGTCGTGGTAGTAGCCCCGACCGTCGTCCCACAGGTTCAGCACGGCGGGAATGCCCCACTCCGCCAGCCTGCGGGCCGTCAGCCAGTTCCAGCCCACCACCTTGCCGTAGGCGCTGCGGGGCGTTCCCGGCTCGTGCAGCACCCGTAGAAGCTCCTTGGTGATAGCCTTGACTGTCAGAGGGTTCGTCCCCTTCCTGTCACCGTCATAGCCATGCTTGGTGGCGATGTGCTCAATGGTGCCGTACCACCGCGCACCGTAGATGCAGGCCAGCGAGGTCAGCGTACAGTCCAGCTCCTTGCCGTAGTTCTTTTGGAGCAGGCCCGTCATGGGGATCAGCTTCCGGTAAGTCTGCTTGCCCCGGTTGGGGTACTCCGCCTCCAGCCGCTTGTAGTCCAGTCTGTGGGTCATGCTTGTTCCCTCTTCCGGATGGGCAGGCGGCGCACCTCTTCCATCACGCGCTTGGCGCTGCCGTTGCCACCCATTTTCTCATACGGCGCGTAGAGGTAGTCGTTTAGGTTTTCGTACTCATCCTGCGTGATGTGCCCCCGCTGCACATACACCATACCCAGATGCACGATCCGGTCATGAGCCAGCCCTACCAGCATCTTCCGCTCTGCGTCGTTTTTGTCGGCCCGCTTGGCTACCAGCGCCCACAGGCCGCCGCTAGTCAGTGCGGCCACCACGATAGCGCTGATGGCCGGAATAATATACTGCCACATATCAGATCACTCCTTCGCCGTCTCCGGCCCTAAATTTTCACACGCCCAGCAGATCAGCGTCCCCTCCGGGATCACTGCTCCGCAGCATACGCAGGTGTTATCCATGATCCCTCCTACTCAATTACCACAGAGATGTTGGAATATTGGCAGACGACGTTTGAGTCATATGTTCCGAAAATTATATACAGCCAGCCATCTGTAGGCGCTACAAATGTCCATGACGAGACCCCCGCGCCAGTATCAATGATTGGTTCATAGGAGACGAATTTCCCGTGCCTATCGCACCAAATGTAGCCACCATAATTTGAAGTGCTATGGGCGCACCTAAAAGAGACAGTTTGCCCCTGTCTCATGAAATATGGGACTAAAATCCCCGAATCTGTTCGCACTGTGCTTAACGAAAATCCTGTCTCTGTAACATCGATTACCGACGGAAACCACGGTTCGTTGGTAAATATGACGATTCTTGTGTCAGAAAATCTCAATGTACCGTTAATCCAGCGCGTATCATCCGTCGCGATGTATTGCTTGAACGGAAGATCTGACGTTGAATTGAATGGATAGCCACCCTCTGACGTGGCTTTAATTCCATCTCGTTGCGCAAAGTCCCACGTAGTGGAGTGCGGATTTTTGGCTACCGGAATGCTTCCGATCGCCTCCGCCAGTCCCGCCACCGTCTCGCTCTGGGGTACGGTGCCGCCCTTCGCTTCCACCGCATCATAGGCCGCGCCTACCGCCGTGGTGATGCGGTCGATCTCAGTCTGTATGCTCATATCGCACCTCAAATCGCCGCCAGCGCGGTCTCGATGGCGTTGGTCAGGCTCACGTTGCCGCCGGAGGTGTAGCCCGCAGCGATTGCTACAGACGTGACACTCAGGCCGTCCATGGTCTGGGCAATCGCGCCGTTGTTGGGCATAGCGCCTGCGGCAGCGGAGCCGTCCGCCTTAATGAACACCTTGTTGGCCAGCACGTCGCCTTCCTCCGCCGTGGTGGCGGACACGTCCTGATAGTTCTCCGGGATCGCGCCGACCGTTACGGCGGACAGGCCGTAGTAACCGGCATCGGGTGCTACGCTCTGCTGTTCCTTTGTTGGCGTGACGCTCTTGGCTTGCAGCTGGTAGTTGCCGCCGCCAGCCACGCCCTTGACCGTGCCGGAGCCGTTGTGGTAGCCTGCGGGGATGTTATAGCTCTCGCCCTCCTTGACTTGAGCGTCTACCGCGCCGTTGTTCTTGATGGCAGCTGCCTTTGTCGCCAACACGTCCAGCTTGTCGGTGCTGGTGGCAAGGCCAAGGCCGACAAGCCATGTCCGGATCGCGTTTCTTGCGGTTTGCAGCCGCGTGATTTCAGTTTGAGTGCTCATGGGATTCCTCCTTTAGATGGTCGCCAACAAGGCGTTGATATTGCCCACCTCTGCATAGACTGCTGCGGCGGTGATGGGCTTGGTGTTGTCCTGCTCTACCGCGTTGGTGGTGTCCACCTCCAATGCGCGGCCTACGACTTTCAGCCCCGCGCCGATGGTGTCGAAAGGCTTGCCTGGGAGTGTGTCCCAGCTGCTCGCGCCGCCCACCACCTGTGGGATCGCCACAGCCCCGGCCAGAGCCCCCTTGCCGGACATGCTGCCCGCAAGTGCCCCGGTGGCTTGAATCGTGCCGCGTAACTTCCCACACTGCTCACTCATGGCGTCGTCACCTCCACCAACAGGCGGAACTCGCTGCACTGGATGACGGTGTAGACATCCGCGCCCGTCCGCAGCTCCACGTCGTATTTGTAGGAGCCGGGTGCCAGCGAGGCGGTATCCTCCGGAGTAAGATGGATATCGCTGCTGCCCTTGACGGTCTTTTGCAGCAGCACCGGAGACGCTTCATAGGCCTGCTTCCGTACCGTCAGGATCAGCGTATCGTTCGGCTGCATTTCATAGGCATCACCGCTGGCATCGTTGGTAATGCCAACACTCAGATGCGCCGTGTCGCCCTTCGTCAGATAGATGTCGCTGCCGTTGATCTCAAGCATTTTGCACCTCCCACGCTGATGCGTATTCCGTCGGGCTGTACGCCGTATCTTGCAGACACCTGTAGAGCGTCCCTACCAGCCCCAGCACCGCCACAATGATGGCTTCCGTCATGTGACCTCCTCCCATCCATATACACCCGGCTCCCACACGTTGTTGTCACAGATGCTGCGCCATGTTTTGCCGCCGTGTGTCACCTTGTCACCTGTCATGTAGGGATTGGTGCTCTCAGGCTGTTGCCACGCGGGGATAACGGCGGGGTCGGGGATCAGCACCTGTGCCCACAGGCTGGGCGCGTCCGCCGGGTTCCATCCTGACTGCGATGTGTGGGCCTGTAGGCACCTGTAGACACATCCCCCATACAGCCGCCGGTCTCCCGCAGCATAGGCCGCCCCCTCGCCGTCCCACGGGCGGTAGAGCAGCGGCGCTGCCGCCGCCCGTGCGTCCGTCAGCACCACCGCTGCGGCATCCATACTGGCCCGAATGGCCTGGGCCTGCGCCATAATGTCAGTTCTCATCCGTCACCACCCCTAACGTTTGCAAAGCCACCTTATACTGCTCAATTTCTTCCTGGGCGGTCAGCACCTCCGCGCCGTTCCGGTAGAACTTGCCGTCGCTGTACGTGTCCCCGATGCCCACCGGGCGGTCATGGAGCGCTACTGCACCGGGGAACTCCCCGGCGTTGGTCTCCCGCAGGGCGATGACGTTGGTCACCGCGCCGCCTGTCACGATTGCGTATCTCATGCCGCCACCTCCTTGTGCTGCCGGATGACCACGATGCCGTCCGCCGCAGCAATAGAAGTACCGGTCGGCTGGTGTTTACCACCGTTGCCGGAGTTGGCGACGGTGGCGGTCAAATTGCTGCCGCCGCCGGAAGCGTACAGGTCGCCGTTCGCTTCGCCAAATTCGCGGGTCGTTGTCCCCTGACCAGTTCCTCCTTTAGAGGTGCTGTCGGTGCCATCGTTGCCGTCAGTACCGCCCGCCGCTTTGCCATACGGGCTGCTTCCACCGCCGCCACCGGAACCGCCATTGCCGCCAGGGGTAACCTTGCTGCTGGTTCCGGTAGCTGAACATTTGCCGCCTGCTGCCGACGCAGAGAATGCCGTTGTCTCGCCGCCATTTGTGCTGCTGTTGCCATTTGTTCCTGCCGCGCCCACCACGATGGGATAGGCGGTGTTGGCCACCAGCACGATAGACCGCACCGTGGTGGTGTAACCCGCGCCGCCGGAGCCGCAGAAGCTGTTTCCCGAACCGCCGCCAGCACCCACCAGAAATGCGTCCACCACCATGTTTTTCAACGGCGTGAACGTGCCGCTGGACAGAAACTTGATGCGCCAGTTGCCGCCGCCGTCGTCCAGCACCTGATACGTGCCGTCACCGCCCGACCAGTTGAAGTCCTCGCCGATGATGGGCGCGGAAATGGCGCCGCCGCCCGTGGCGGGGCCTGTCATGTTAAGGATCATGTGATCTCCTCCTAACCCAGAATGATAACGTTGGCGGTCACAGCTTCCTCCGGCACCGTCTCGCAGGTGAAGGTCAGCGTCCCCGTGCCCTGCGCCGTGCCGCGGATACCCGACTGCGCGTATGCCATGAAGCTGTCCGGAGCCGCGCTGACGATAATGTTGGCGTTGGCCGTCATGTCGCTGACGGGGACGGTCTGCTGCTTGGTGTCCGCGTTCCAGCCGGACGCCAGCAGGAGCACGGAACGAGGCTTGGGAGCGTCCGCCTTGGCGTTCCACACAGCTTTCTCCGCGGCAGACGTGTGCAGGCTGATGCTGTCAGCATGCGCGTTCAGCGCGGTTTGGATCGCGTCGGCGTAGGCGAAGATGTCCCGCGCCTTTCCCTGCGGGTCGTAAACGGCTTGCGTCATATCGCCGGAGCCGTCGCCATCCCGGCCATTGTAGACCATGAACGTCGTCGTGCTGCCGTCTGTCAGCGTAACGGTGTAGGTGTCGGTCGTGCCGGGCGCACCGGTTCCGCTCGTCCGCTTGATAGACTGGATAGAAGAGCCGTCATCGCCGTTCCAGATGGTTACATTTGTACTGTTTTGAGTCGGAGCACCGCCGCTGGACGAATAGACCGTTTCGGTGATGGTCAGCGTTTTTCCGCCGCTGGGGTGCTCGTCGGTCGCCGCCGCGTCAGAGACCGTCACGCTGACATCGCTGCCGTGCACGCCGATATCTCCCTTGACGCCTTTGGCCCCGTCGTACAACGTGAAAACGTGGTCTCCGTCCTTGTCGGTGATGGTGATAAGATAGGCGGTGGGGGTGGTAGGTGTGGCGGGTGCTTGCAGCACACTCACCGTCGGGCTGACGCCATCAGGCCCGCGCAGGCTGTCCGATGTCCACGTCGCGCCGTCTGCGGCGGTGATCGTCATGGTGTCGTTGCCATTAAAGTCAATGTCCGCGATGCCGCCGTGGCCGTCCAGCCACGCCAGCAGCGTCCGGCCCGGTACCTTCTTGGCCGTTCCAGCCTGCTCCATGACTAGCAGGTCGGTAGCGCCGATGGTGGTGGCCTCCGGCAGCTGGCCGATAGATCTGTCAGCCATCTTCCGTCACCTTCGTTTCCTCCGTTGCTGTAGCCAGCAGCCTGTCCAGTGCTTGAATGCACCCCAGCAGCAAGTCAAGATTGCCGCTGCCGTGTACCTCGATCCGATCCAGCGCCAGCCGGACGGACTGGATGGTGTTTCTTTCGGTTGTTTTCATGGAGTCCTCCTGTCATCTGGCAAGCACAACGATCGATTCGTTGGCGCCGTCGCTGGATTTGTATTTGAGTGTGGTCGGAGAATAAGTCCGATAGTTTCCGCTCTGATCCCATACGTTAAGGTATCTGCACCTGAGAGTGTTTGTGGTCAGGCTTCCGGAATATCCGGCATTTGTGAACAAGGAATTGATGCTTGCGGTTTGAGCCTTTACCTCATTGGCTACAAGGGTGCCAACGTACGCCTTCGTCGCGTAGACATCGCCGAATTCAGCAATGTCTGCTTTTATCGATGTTATTGCGCTGGCGTTGGTGGCGATGCCGTCCGCATTTGTCTCGATATCGCTGGTATTGGTAGCGATATCCGCCGTGTTTTGCGCCGTCTGCTTCTTCTGCCGCACGGCGTCCCGCTCCTGAGCGGACAGGTACGGATACTCGTTGTCGATCTCCTCCTCCGCCGGAGCGCTCACCGTCGCCCGGAACAGCCGGGAAAACGTGGTCGTCTTGGCGTGTATTCCGCCGTAGATGCCGCCCACGGTCACGCCGTCGCCCAGCTCCGCCGCCGGGTCTAACAACGCGTCAGCGGCCTCGTAGGGCTGATAGCGGTAGTTTTTGACCGCCGCCAGAATATTCGCCGCCAGCGTGTCGCCCTTGATGCTGGGCAGCAGCGGCACGTTGACTGTCAGCTCTCGTCCGGTGTCATTGCCGGACGTGTAGCTGTTGGTGCCGTCCGTCACCGTCACCTTGCTGTAGGGCTGCAGCTTGTCCGCCTCTGTCAGACTGGACGCACTGTTTCCTACAAAAATTTTACCCGACAAGAATCCTGTCACCTCCAAACGTGATGGCATTGCCGCCGTTGTCCACCAGATAATTGGTCTCCTTCGGCAGACTGTTCAGCAGCACCAGCCGCAGCTTGCCCACCGGCGTCATGCACCAGTTGCCGCCGTACCACCCGGCGATGGCCTGTAGCAGCTCCCGGCAGGTGTAGTTTCCGGGCTTCGTCACCTTGTACTTCTTGCCGCTGGCGGAAAAGAAGCTGTCTGTCTCGCTGTCCAGTGTGATCCCGACTTGAGTACAGACCCGGTTGACGATGGCGATATCCGTCGCGCCGCCGCTGGCCACGCTGCCGGTGTACCACTGCTCCGTGGCCAGCATCTTGTCATAGCCGTGCAGCGTCAGGACGCCGGTCTGCTTGTTGTAGCTCCGCTTGTCCACGTTGTAGACCCCCTGGGCCACCCATTCGCTGGGCTCGCCGGAATCGCCCACCAGCCGCACCTGCGGCCTTAATTCAGCCATTCTGGCCACGCTGGAGGACGCTACCCCCAGCAGCTGCACGGATATCTCCCCGGCCACCGCCCCGCCCACAGTGGGGATATCCCCCTGGAATAGAGAGTTCTTCGTTTGAAGAGACCCCTCCATAATCTTTTCCTCGCCGTAGACTACATTGTCAATGTAAAGTTGCGTCTGCATCCGGTGGGTGCTTGCCAGCAGTTCCTGATATCTTGCGTTCGTGCTCTGCATTTCGCCCTCCTTACTGCTCTACCAGCGGGAACGAAATGCCAGACCACAGCGATTCTCTTGTTTTTGGGTCTACCGTCGTCACCGTGGCAGGCACGTTGTTGGAATAAAACTGCGCCACAACCGTCTCGTACAACGGATGCAGATTGGTTTCCACTGTGACAAATTCCGGAAGAATTAATTTCATCAGCATCATCAATTCATTCCGGTATAGATCCATGCAGCGAATGTTGACCTTGTACTTGATTGCAACGCGGCCGCGGTGCATGGTGCCGTCCATGGTTCGCCCTGCTTCTGAATTGTCAAGGTCGTTGCGGGACCATTCCATACCTTCTTCCCGCACAAAACGGAGAATGTCCGTACCATTGATCTTGAAATACGGTGCGCTCACAGGCTTCCACCTCCCCACGATCTCTGGTTTTGCCGCTGCTGCCGCGTGATCTCTGGCGTCAGCACTCTTGCCAACTGAGCCAACTCTCCGGTAAACCGGATCACAATGTCGCCGCCGGAATTGCCGCTCTCTTCGCGGAATATCTGCCGGATCAGGTCTGCCGGTGCCTCGATGTTCGTCCCGTGCTTCTGGTCGCCCAGCACCGCGAGAAATTCCCGGTTGGCAGGTATAACGGCGCCCTGTGCCAGGGCGGGCACTTGCACGGACCGCAGCGCAGGCATGTGTTGCATCCGGGGGTTGCTGTTAAAACTGCCGCTAGTAGAGCTTCCGCCGCCTCTTTTTGTTCCCGTAAAGAAGTCGAGTACAGGCCTAAAAGCGTTAGAAATCCAAGACACTTTGTCAAGCACCCAGCTTTTCAAAGACTCCCATCTGTTTTTGAATCCAGACAGCAAGCTGTCCATGACGCCGGTTCCCAAGTCGTTCCACCACTTTTCTGTAAAGTATTTTGCGACTTTGGTGTTCCACCAGTTTTTGATGTCATCCAACGCTTCGGATAATTTGTTTTTTAAGTAATCCCAGTTTGGCGTCGCAGATACGGACCGATTTAAGCTATCCTTGATTAAACCCAATCCGACGGGGATTCCAACACCAGAAAACAACAGGGCAACGCCAAGTGAAAGCTTGTACCCTCTGATAAGAATATCTGTATGGTCTAGTGGGTTTTTCAAAATGTCCATTATTGTGTCCCAATTTGCTGCCGCCGCAGTACCTAAAAGCGTTGCTCCAGCAAGGATCAATCCCAGTCCAATGGGAATTCCAACACCAGAAAACAGCAAAACAACGCCGATTACCAAAAGCGCGCCGCCAATTAGCGCGACAGCCTTGCCAAGCGGACCTTGCAAAAGCGTTTTAATGATGTCCCAATTCTCGGTAACTGTGTCCCAGATAGCAAGAGCACCTAGCACCATAAGCGCGATGCCGAGGGGAATGTTTGCGCCGGAAAATGTCAGGATTGCGCCAAGACCCAGAAGCGCAGCGCCGGTAAACAGCTCCACAATAGCACTCAAACTATCGCTGATCTGTCCCGTAAAGTCCGGCGCAATGCCGCCGCCAGCGTCAAGTCCGCTTCCACCGCCTCCATCCGTGCCGTTTTGGTCGTCCATCACATTCAGCTCGTCAAAGTCTGCCAGATACCTGTTTGCCTCCTTTGCCGCTTTGCCTACGCCCTCAATGCCCTTTTTCTGGTCATTCAGCGCCTTTGCCCCCTGCGCTGATTTTTGGATTGTGGTGCCAAACAGCAGCGATACAAGCCGGGATATTGCGTTGACGATGCGCGTGATCACGTTTACCATCAGCGTAAACGCGGGAATGACTACGTTGATAATGGGCTGCGCCAGCGTCATCAATGCGCCCTTGAGCCGCGCCACTGCTGCCATTGCCTCGTCATTGGTCTGGATGGCTTCCCACATGTAATTCTTGATTTTACGCAGTGCGGCGGTTATGAGAGAAAACACTAAAACGCGCCTTGCCAGCGTGGCAATGTGCTTGCTCATCTTACCAATGCGCTGTTGGGCCGCTTCCGCCGCTTCACTCATGCCCTTTGTGCTCTTTCCCGCGCCAGCCAGCTGCCCGGCAAGCTCTCCCGCCTTTGACTGCATTTCCTCAAGCTTTTCGGTATCGGCCTTAACGGAGTTGCCCATCTTGTCGATTTGGTCATTCAGCTTGTTATATTCTGCCGTCATGGTCTTTACCGTTTTTTCCTGCTCTTTGACCTGCGCAGTGGTATAGTAAAAATCGGTGTTGTTCTGCATGTTGTAAAGCTTCCGGTTTGCTTCGTCCAACGCCGCGCCCAGCTGCTTGGACTGCTCCACCAGCGGGGACATGGTCTGCTGCTTGCCGGAAATCTTTTGATTCAGTTTGTCGATCTGGACCTCAAGCCTTTTCAGCTCAGATTGCGCCTTTTTGTTATCGACCTCTGTTTTGATGATAATGGAGCCGTCAGCCGCCATAAAAATCACCACCTTTTTGCAAATTTAAGTGGACATTGCTGGTTTTTGGTGATACTATGTTTTTCAAGGAGGGATGAAAGATGATCGCATTCATCGGATTAGCAAGCATCATCGGCTTTTTAGTTTCTATCGTTATGCTGATTATTGCGTCAATTAAAAAGACGCCAAAGAAAGAACCCCTGATTTGCACAATTTCGTGCTTTTGCTTGTTCTTGATTTGCGTATCTTTGCCAGGTGGGACGGAAAGCAAAGTAGGAACAACGCGACAATCGACACCCCCTGCCGTAGCGTCTACTGAGCCGACACAAGACGAACTTGCGGAAGAACTGAAGGAATCCGCAATCAAATCGTTCGCAAGTGGGAACTACAAGCAGGGTTTCGCGACGTGCGAGAAAATTACAACAGATTATCCAGATGCCGAAATTTCATCGTCCATAGACGATTTCATTTCCGGACAACTCGACCAGTATCTCCACATATCGGCAAGGGATTTGATGGCAAAATACGATGAAAACCTCGTAAACGCCGACAAGGAATACACTGACAGGGTTGTCGTTGTCTCCGGAACGGTAAGCAGTATCGGAAAAACAAACGGAGACAGAAACCTTGTTGTTGTCCTAGACAGCGGAACGTACTTCAAAGGTGTCCAGCTTAATTTCAACACCGACCACGAAGATGCCGTGGCAGAACTTTGGGCCGGGGATAGCGTTCAGGCAATCGGGAAATGCACCGGATTAAGCGGGAAAGTATTGCTTGTTATTGACGGAAGCAACATCATGATTGAAAACTGTTACTTGTTAAATTGACCCCATACTGCCGCCCTCTTCGGAGGGCGGTTTTTTTACGTCCACTGCCGGATGAAATCAACCTCCGCATCGGTATACCGCTGCTTCAGGTCAACAAGATTTCGGTTGTTTCGGTAGAAATCTCTCTCGCTTTTGTCCAGAGATTTGCCGTTGGCAAGCTTCTGCCGGATGCCCACGATCTGGGCAAACAGACAATCGCCGATCTCCTGATATGCCCCGATGAACGTCCACCAGTGCAGATATTTCATTGACCGGACTTCCTTTCCCATCACGCGGTTCACCGGCGCGACGATCACGGGAAAATCCTGCTGCCAGTCCACCAGCTTTTTGGGCTTCTTCCCGGCGTCGTTTTCCTGTCCGCAGTTGATGAACCACATGCACTTTGCAATGGCTTCTTCGTAGTCATCGGATGGCATGTCCTTAAAGCCGGGATAGAAAATATCCAGCACAACCGCCGCCCGCTCCTGGTCGTCCAGCTCCACGTCGTTAATGGCTTCCAGGATATCCAGAATGGCACGGAAATCCGACCGCACCTCGTACTCCTGCCCGTTGATCTCAACGGATGTCGGCAGCGTGTACGTCATTTGTGGTACTTCTTGGTGTACTTGGCGATGCGGGGGTTCATGGCTTTCTTCTCTCGCATAACCGTTTCGTCCATTTCGTCCATGATCGCAAACAGCAGGTTGGCCCAAAGGGGCAAACCCTCCGCCAGCGCATACACATTCAGCTCTCCGAAAAGGCCGCTGCACACATCGAACTCAAAAACGTCGTTGATGATCTCCCGCATTTCGCCGTCCAGCTTTCGCACCACGTCAAAAAGCTCTCTCTTGCCCTCAGCTTTTCCAACCTCAGCTTTGTAGGATTCCTGACGCTTGTCCAGCGTATCAAACGCGTTGAAAAGCTTTTCACCAAACGCAGCATCTGTGGGGTTAAAAGAGACTTCAACGGAATCGTTCAGTTTATAGGTCTCAACGCCGGTCGCAATTTTCAGTTCCTTCATTTGTCGCGCCTCCCTTGGTCAATTACTCCGAATCCGCCGTGAACGTCACCACACCGGCAGCCACGGAAGCCGTGCCGGTGGTTCTGGTGCCGCCGTATGTAACGTCATAGGGCATGCCGATAAAGCCGCCGCCCTCGCCGCCAAGACTGGACGGCTTCACCATGCAGGAGCTGTAGCGCTCGGCAAACATTGCCGTACCTTCGGTGCCAGCGTAAAGATGCACGATCAACACATCCTGATTGGCCAGCGCCGCCGCATTCTGCTCCTTCACCGCAAGGTTCCAAATCTTCACAATGGCCGCATCGCCGGAATCCAGATTGCTGGGGTCAAAGGTCTGCGTAACAATGGGCTTCTTCATGGTCGTGCGGGTCACGCCCAGAATGTCCTTGCTGGAATCTTCCTGCCAGTCGTATTCCATGCTGGAATCCGTGACACGGGTGCCAAGCGGCGACCATGTGGGGGCCGCGGCGCTGGTGCCGGTATTCAGATACGCGATCAACAGCTCGCGGTCTACGGTCTGGCCGGAAGCGGTGTTAAAGGTCAAATCTGCCATTATACATTCACCTCGTAAGTTAATTTGAGAGGAATTAAATAATCCTCGTATAAATCATTTGTTCTGCCGAGATATGCGGCGCGAGACGTGATGTCCATTCGGATTGGTTTTCGTCCTTCGCCAATATCTGGTAAATTTTCTCTTGCCCAATCGCCGAAGCTGTTAAGCAGCTCTACAGCGTCAAGGCGTTTGCTGTCACTTGTTCCCGGCGGCGCAATTTGGTAATGCAGTTCAAAGCTGTATTCACCTTCATGTCCACCGCAAATGTATTTTTTTGTGATATACGCACCCTGTACGGCAGATACCGCAAGGCCGACAGTTTTCGCGGCGATGTACTCATATTTGATGAGCGTGATTCCGCTCGGAATGCGTGGGAACTGGTTTGCCCACACCATAATGCAACGGTCAATGTCGGTGCTTTCTGCGTTGGATGCAAGGATTTTGGGCTTTTCAGAGTTCATCTTTCACCGCCTTATCTGCTACGCGCACCCATTTCTTAAGGTTTTGCGCCTTGGATGCTTCAAACCAATGCGAACACGCCTTTCGGTTTACCGCCTGGCTGATATGCAAATCCCGTTCAGTCGGAACTTTTCTCGACCCTTTTCGGCTAAACCAGCCTTCATCGGTTAAGAATCCCGCCGCATTGATTTTTGGGTCTATCCATACCTTTCCGTAGTAGAGGTATCGGGCGTAAGGCCCCGGATAAACGACAAGGTTCCCGATCACTCTTGTTCCGTCCGCAAGAACTCTATTCCTTGCCGGAACGAACTGGTCTGTGTCGGATTCCACCTGAATAGCAAGAACGTGTTCGGCCTTATCACAGGCAAGCGCCAGCTGCCGCCGCACATCGTCCATACCCTCGGTGTGTACGCTGAATTTCAGCCCCATCACTTACCTCCCACGGCCCAATGCTTCAGGTCGCCGTAGTCCTTCATGTCCACCTTCGTCACCTCGTAGCAATCGTCATGCGCCCTTGCCACAGTCTCGTTGTCTGTGACAAATCGCCACTTGACGAAAAAGCTCTCTCCGCCGTTGCCGTTGGTGGAAAGTGTCCACAGCCCGGACTTTTCCTCCGCGTTCCAGAAGTCCTGCGGCCCTGCATAACGTTTCTTTTTGCCAGTCGTTGCGTCTTTTGCAACAACTGAAAACGGGATATACAGGTTCACCGCGTCGGCTCCCTCAAGGCCGCTGGCCCTGACGTTGGCCGCCTTGGAAGCGGACAGCAGCACACCCTCAAGCACCGTCACATAGAGCTTTGTTACATCCTGCATGGTGCTGGTGTCTACCTCGTGGGTCACGTTGTACAGCGTTACCGTGTGTGGGAACATGGACATGATCCGTACCCCCTTGCTTTCAGTAGTCCGTAAGGTGCCAGATACATGGCCGCGATCTCCCGCTTTCTGGTCTCAAGCAGCTGCATGTCGGCGGCAGATACCGCTTTCGTGCCGTAGCTCTTTGACCAGTCGCCCACGGATTCGCTTGCTACAAGTCTTTCGGCGTTAAAGGCGACGCTGTTCAGCCGTTCGCCGTCCTGCATCACCTCTGCCAGGGCGCACACCGCGTTTTTCACGGCAATCATGGCGTCGTTGGTGACGTTTCTGGCGCGGTTCATGGTCACATAGTCCACATAGGCCGACGCCCTACCAGCCAGAGCCGGGAAAGCGTCCTCGTCAATGGCCGTGCCGTAGAACTTGGTGGCGTAGTATTCATAATCTGCGTATGCCATGCTTTCCGCCTCCTTTATATCGTTTCCTCCCCACCCGTCAGGTTTTCCATCGGGGCGGGGAGGAGGCGCGCTTACTTGCTGGTGTCAGCTGCGATAAACAGGCCGTTGGGATTGGGCACAACGGGAATAAACACGCCGCTGGCCTTCGTCCACACCGCCACGGGATCGGGAGTGGCCCACTGGGTAATGGTGATGAACTGGTTGGCGCTTTTTTCGTTGTACTGTCCGTAGTCGGCCTCCTCGGGGGTCACGCCCCACAGGCCAACGCCGAAGGAGGAAGACGTGCCGTTGCACAGGAACGCCATCTTGTCTTCGGGGAAAAAGCGCTTGGTGGCCTCGTTGCCGCTGGCGGTCTGGGTCTTATAGCGCAGATCGTTGGTGGTGATCACGCCAAAGCCAAACAGTTCCGCGAACAGAGAACGGATTCTCTCGGCAGGAACATAAGTGCCAGCGCCCACAGTGCCATAGATCAGCGTCTGGATGCCCTTGTTGGCGGCCAGCTTGCGCAGGATCTTGGTGGAGGTCACGATCTCGGTCAGAGCGTTGCCGGAATCAGCGGCATCGTCTGCCACGGCCATGATTTGGCCCACGATATCAGCGTCGGGGCCGAAATCGATCTTGTAGCCGGTGTTCTTGGTGGGAACGCCGTAGTCCACCTTGAGGTTCAGGTTGTTCTCGTTGATGGTCATCTTGCCGGTGGCCAGCACTTCCATCTTGGCAACCTCAGTGCGGGTCTTGACGGCCTCGGCCATCTGGCGCATATCGTCAAAGACATAGCGGATGATCTCGTTCTCGTCGCTTACGCCGTTCTCGATCATCAGCCGCACGCGCTCAGTCTGGTTGATCTTGCGCTTGATCAGCAGCTTTTCCACCTCGGTCTTCTCGAACACGGGGCGGGTGCCGATCTCGGCCTCAGTGTCAAAGGCGTGTACGGTTGCCATCACGGGGATGTTGGCACCATCGGCCAGACGCAGATACTCCGCCTTGAGATTGGCGGTCTTCTGGTCGGGGAAAATGCGGTCGCCAATGTAAGCAGGCCGCGCAACAGAGAGATTCTGTGCAAATTCCAGGCGCTCGGCGCTGGAAATCATGTTCAGGATATCAGGCATGGTTTTTTCCTCCTTACTTAGGCGTTAGCAGTCCAAACAGGGTACAGGGTCACGTTGCCGGTGATCTCCACCTCGGTCACAGCAGCGCCGCCCTTGCTGGTGCTCCAGCCGGTCTGCTTGTTGCTGGCTTTGGTCAGCGGGTAGCTGGTGGAGACCGGCGCGATAGAACCCTCGAAATAGGTGTTGCCGTCCACGGGAGGCGTTCCGGTGCCGTCGTTTTTGTCGTAGGTCACGGTGTAGCCGCGAGTGATAGCGGGGGTGTCCACAAACACAATGCCCTTGCCGGACAGAGCGGTCTTGGCGGCGGTCGCCAGCTTCAGGTTTTCCGCCAGCACGCGGCCAGCCACCAGCACGGAGCCGGGCATGTCGCCGCTGGTCACGTCAACGGCCTCAAACACAATGCCAACAGCGTTGCCGTCGTTGGAGGGATAAGGGGTGCCGGGTGCGACGATCTTATAAATGCCGTCCTGAACGCCCATAGAGGCGGGAATTTCGCGGGTTTTCAGCACCAGGCCAACTTCGCTTTCCAGGAAATTAGTTCGCTTGGTGCATGCGGTATTGGTCACAAAAGACATGGATCAAATCACTCCTTCGTAGTCTGCGCATACTGCGCGTTGAATTGTTTTGCGTACATTGCACCCAGACCCTCCGCTTTCGGAGCGCCGCCGGTACCGACGGGCTTTGCAAACGTGGGTGCGGGCTTGCCGGTCTGAAACGCGCTGGGGTCTGCGTCCATCTGTGCCTTGTGCCATTCGTCAAAGCCCTCAAACACGCCGTTTTCCAGATTCAGACCCTTGGTTTTCAGGTCTGCGATATAGGCACGTTCCGCCGCCTTGGAGCTGAATTTGATGCCCTTGTCGTTGATGACCTTGGCAATCGCGTCGGAATAGTCCCGGTTAGCGATCTGAGCCTTGTACTCGGCGGTTTCCTTGGTGTACTTGCCCTGCAACTCATCCAGCTGCTTGCGGATGCCCTCCGCGTCGCCGCTGGATTTCTTCAGCTCCTCGATGTCCTTGTCACGGTCGGCAAGATTCTTCTGTGCCGCCGCTAAGTCCTCCTTGGCCTGATCCGCTTTCTGCTTCTCGCGGCCAATGTCCCGGCTGTTTTCGTCGAGGATTTTATCCACAACGTCCTTTTCCAGCCCCAGACCTTCCAAAAAATCGCGTTTCATGTCTGCTCCTTCGCCACCTCGCTTTTTTCTCGTGGGTCGCGTCCACTGTGGCCCCGTAGTTTTGCGACATCGGGCCGGTCAAAAATTTTGAAAAAAAGAAAGAGGGGCTAACCAACTACAAACTGTAGTCAGTTAGCCCCTCTCGGCTCTTCTCACTCACCGCTTAGAGCGAGGTCGAATATTTGTTTGACTTATTATACCATGCCACGCAACCGATGGCAAGCGCTTGTTGCTTTATTTTACGACACGCGCCCCCGATCCATCATCGCCACAATGCCGCGCTTCTCAAGGATGTTGTGGATCATCAACCGGCCCTTCTGCGTCCACTGGGTATGGAGCTTCGTGTCGGCGCGTCCGTCCGAATGTGTGAACTGGAAAGTCTTGCTCTTGGTGTAGCCCTTGTTCATGTGCTTCTTGTAAAGCAGCCACTGGCCATTTACCTTGTGCTGAACGCCCTCGTCACGAAGGATTTTGTTCAACTCCTGTGCGCTCATTCCATAATCCGCCGCGATCTGCGAAGTCGCCAGCGCGTCCGGGCTTTCCAGAATGGTATCCACATACTGCCGGATGGGTTCAAACTCTGCGATCACCTGCGCCTGCCGCTCGTTCTCCGCCGCCAGTGTCGCGTTGGTGCATTCTCCAGCGCCATGCGCTGTTCCTCGCTGTCCGCCAGCGCACGCAGCGCGGAGGGATAGTCCTTCGGCAGCAGATACATGCCGTTCTTGCGGATTGACGGAAGCACTTCACTTGTCACCCAGCGCTTGAACTTCTTGGCACTCGGAAGCTTGGAGCCAAGCACCAGAGAATAGACGCCGCTTTCGTTGATAATGGTCATTTCCTGCTGACCGGAGGGGGTGTCCATTTTAGCCACCCCCCTGTCTTCGGCATCAACTCTTTCTCTTGCCGCCTTTGTCGCATCCTTATAACCGAGTGCGCGTGCCACATCCTTGCCGACAAGCCACGGCTCCCCGTTCACCTCTACTGTGCGGATTTCGCCAAATTCAGGATTGTTAAAAATCATCAGCTCGTTCATGCAATATCCTCCTTCTTCATCGGTTTCATTTTTACCGTGATGTAAAAATCATCTTCGCCCATTGCGGAAATGTCCTCTACAAGGAAATCACCGAAATACCCCATCATGATCTCGTCGATGCTGTTCTTGTCCCGATACTTCATCGTATACTGGCACCCGTCCATCGAGAGCAGAATCTCTTTCGGTGTGTAAAGCAATGTGCAGGCTTCTCTAACAGTAAGCATAATAAAAACCTCATTTCTCTTGACTTTGAGGCTTCCCCGATGATAGAATGGATTTACCAATGGGGAAACCCGTTTGGCACGATAACGGAATCGCTCAACTTTCCACGGGAGGGCGTTTCCGTTATTTTTTTAGCTTCTCATACTGTTCTTTTATCCCTTTTCGCACTACCTCCGAACGGGAAATGGATTCGGCTTTGCAACATTCATCGAGTTCTTGTAGCGTTTCCTTGTCCATTCTCACGCGGAGCATATAGTCCTTGGGACGTTCAGTAAGCTTTGTGCCTTTGTGGATACCCATGTATTCACCGCCTTTCCTTGTCGCCACAATTAAAATATAGCGTAGCAACAAGGAAAAGTCAAGAGTTTTTTTCGATTTTCTTCAAATTCACATTTTCCCGCCGGATATGTATCACCCTTACCCCGTCTTTGGTGGGGATCAGCTCTACCCGGTCGCCCTTTTTCAAAACGCCATCAATGGCGTGCAAGGTGTTGGTGTCGAAAAGAGAAGTCGCGTTATCCGTCATACAGCACCCCTCACGGAATCAAGTCCACAGCGCCCTTTGCCGCGTTGTACAGCTTCTTCATGATCGAGTTTTCCTGCAAGTATTCCAGCCCTTTCAGCGTGATCCGTATTTTGCGCGAGTTCCTGAGACAGAGATCGCCGGTCACGCTGGTGTATAAGTCTGCGTTTTTGATAAGGCCCGCATCTTGCAGCATTTCCAGATAGCGATGCAGGCGCTCCGCAGTGACACCCATTGCTTCCAGTTGAAGCGCGTCAATGTCAAACGCGGGCAAGTCCATGGAGCGCTCCAATGCAAGCAGCAGCTTATAAATCGCCTTGAAGTTGTCCATCAGTCGATTACCTCAATGCTTTCGATGTCTTCCGGGTAAAAAATCCTGATCTCGCCGCTATCCGCTTCTACTGTCATGTTGTCCAATTCATCATCGGATTCCAAAGCGTCTAAAACCGCAATCACCTTACCAGTAAACGATTCGCCGGAAGATGTCACAAGCTTCACACGCGGAAGCCGGTTTGCGTAATCCCAAATATTTACCATTTATTTGTCCTCCTTTGGGCTTGTTGGCACAACGTGAGTTCCCTTTTTCGAGTAATAAATACCTCCGCGCTTTGTGTTGTGATAAGCGTTGTCTTTATAATACTGGCCTATCACACGATCTGCGTTGGTATACTCAACGATTTTAACCGCTCCGCTTTTCTGCGTTTGCACCACAACCGTTCCGGTTCCTACATGGCTGTCCACAAATTTCTGCGCTTCTTGCATCGTGATTGTCATAATGCTCTGCGGAGTTTGCCCGCTCGTAAGTCTTTGCGCTTTATAGCGCTCAAATTCCATTGTTCCATCAATGTGGCTGGCTTGCACCTGTGTCCGGATTGCTGTGGATATCTCGCCGTTGGCGATCTTCTCTTTCAGTATAGCGATATTCTTCTCGTTTTGCAACGCTGCCTGTGCGGCTTCTGCTTGCCGCTGTGCCTTTAGCGCTTGAGCGGCGGCAGTGCTTTTTGTATCGCCATACAAAACCTGCAACCGCTCCGATTGCTCCGGCAGCCCCGCCGCCCTGCTGAACTCCTTGTATTTGGCGTTCAGGCGACGCAACTTGATGTTGGCGGCGGTCTCATCATCTTTCAGCCCTGCGGCCTTATAAGCGTCTCTGAGACGCCTCTGCTTGCGTATTTGGCGCTCTATGCTGCGCTGCATCTGTGTAGCTGTGTACCCGTCGTATTCCTTGCCATCAAACACAAACTTGCGGTTTTCGCCTTTCATGGCGTCAAGATCGGCCTGTGAATATGTCGGCTCACTGACACCCTCCACGAATGGGTAAAAGGTGTGTCGGCAGTTCCAGCCGCCCAGTCCAGCGCCCTGGCCGTAGCCCGTGGTGGCAACAAAATCCTTGTACTCGCCCTTTGAATCTCCGGGCTTCTCAGCCCAACGATACACGCCGCCTTGCCAACTCTCGTGGTTTTCCAGCCCGTTTCCCGTGTTTCGCGCCCCAATATGGGCGCTCACTTCCACAAGATCAGTTTCCAGATAGTCGGCGGATTGCTCCGCATACTTCTGGTTGAGGGCATTCACGCCGGTCATTACGGCCCGTCTCGCAGCCACGTCTACCTGATCCCGATGCCCACTTTCATAGTCCACCGTTTTCAGGCCACTGTCCGCCAGCTGCTTGACCGCGTTGGATATCGCCTGATTGTAGGATATCGCGCCGCTCTGCACCTGCATCAGCGCAGAATCGCAACACCATTGGTACGCTTTGGCAGGCGGCAACATTGTGCGCCCATTGTCCACCAGAAAGCCCATGCTTCGGGTGATATTCCGGCACTCCTGCTTGGTCTGCGCGTAGATCGCCGCAATGGCCGCTGCGTCTACCAGCACGTCAGGACGCGTTACATCGGCCAACGTAATAAGCTCGGTGTAATACGCCTGATTCCGTGTCACCACATCGTCCAGCAGCTTCTTGAGCTTCTGCTCGCTGATGCCCGTGGTCTTGCGTATGGCTTTCTCGATCTCTTTCAGGTCAATGCCATGCGCCCGCAGCGCCTTGATATCCTGCACCGTGACCTCGTTCAGTTCGTCCGCAGCTTTGAGCCGGGCGCATATCTCCATCAGCAAGGTATCTTCCAACCCGCGATAAAGTTCCGCCAATTCCTCCGGCAGCGCATCAAGCAGTTCGGGTGTGAAATCGTACTTTCTCATTCAATTTCGCTTTGAGCTTCAGTCACAATGTCCTGCATCTTCGGCAGCGCCGCCTTTGCGGTCGCCTCGTCCTCGTTGAAATATTTTGCTCTAAACTCCCAGTCATTCATGATCCCGGCGTTCAGCAGCTGCAAATCGCGGGCAAACTCGTTGTCTTTGGTCTCCTGATCGTCAAGTATGCTGTCACCCCAATCGTAAGTAACTTCATACTCGCCATCCGCAGCCAGCCCGTACAGCGTGGCATATGTGTTCATTGCATAGATCAGCGCATCGAACGTATGTTCAAGCGCCGTTTGAATACTGCTGATCAGCACATATTTGCGCTGCTTGCTGCTCCTGATTTCTGTCGCCGTCTTTTCCACCGTTTGGGGGTCTGAAATATCACCGTAAGACAAGCCTACGTTAAACTCAATGCGCCGGAGAACATCCTGAAAGCCCTTGTAAACCGCATCGTTTCGCAATTCAGGGTTAAGGAACTGGTAGAAGTCACCGTCAGCCGTAAAAGCGCCAATCTCGAACAGACGCTTGTCAAACATGTCCGCCGTGCTTGTGTTGCCGTCCATCAACACCTTGCGCTCACCGGACTTGAACTCCCACCGCAGACGCTCCCACTGTTCATCCGCCTGCTTGATCAGTTCCACCGTCGCCGCGTCGCCGTAGATGGACATACCACACAAACTGTTGGTGTCCGCCGTGTTGGCGATGGGCGGCTTGAAGTATGCAAACAAGGGCCCATCCATGTTCTGTATGGTCACTTCCTCCTGAATGTCCGCCCATTCCGGCACCACATCCAGCGGTGCAGCAGCACCAACAGAGCCCGTAGAATCGCTGTAATACGCCTTGTTCTTGATGGTGTATGTGGTATTGGTCAGGTCGTGGGATTCCAGCCGCACATAATACTTACCGTTGACCTTCACCGGCTTATCGCGGAACACGCCTCCGATGCATCGACCTGTTGGGGCGAACTTCGTGGGTTGAAACCCCGCCGCACCGGTCATGTCCACCAGCAGATTGTCTCCGTAGATGTAAGGCTTCAATGCCACACCGCCAAGCGCAAGTCCCAGTTCCAGTGCCTTGCTGAAATTCTCTTTCGCCAGCTGGAAACCGTCGTTCAGATAGTCCGCCCTCTGGCTTCCGGTGATGTTTGCCGTAAACTCCACCAGCGTAGGCCGTGCAACCTCGCGGCAAATAGCAGAGGGCAGGCCCACCGCTTTCACGTTGCAGTCCTGCCAGGGCGGCGTGTTTACCATCATGGCATACCACAGCGCAATATACTTTTCCATCGTCATGCTGACGGCGGGAGATACGCCAAATTCCCGCTCGGCTGCCGCCTGCGGGAATAGTGCGCGTCTTACGGTGTTCATAAAATTGCCCCAAAAACTCATCTTAACTCTCTCCTAAGTACAGTCTGACAGAAGTACCTACACTGATCCATGCTGTGATCATTTTCTTTGATTACTTTATCCTCTTGTGCTTCGGAATCCCAGCTGTAAAGCCCGAACTCCTCAAACGTTTTCACACAGCTTTCGTGGAATTTCAGTTTCCCGGCCTTGAGCAACGCACCCGTCAGCCGAATACCATCCAACACGGCGTTATTGGCGTTCCACACAGCGAATTTCCCGTGCCGCCTGATGCACTCCGCGAACGACGCGGCGCTGGGGTCTATGATGATCCGCTCGATCTTGTACCCAGCCGCAAAACGTTCCAGGTCTTGGTAATATTCTTCGTCTGTCTTTTGCCGGTTTGTCTCGCGTCCGCTGTGATAGTATTCCTTTTCCATCACAGCTTCGCCCCTGTGTACGCGCCACAACCCAAACACCGTGGGATTCTGCGTGCCGTAGTCACAGCTGATGTAATACGTCCCCGTACCGCCCCGTTCGCTGGTCACGTTGGCCTCGCGGGAGAACATAGGATATACCAGGCCTTCGGCGATCACCCACAGCCCACGGATATACCGGTCGTAAAACACACCGGAATACATCGCCTTTGTCCGCTCTATCATCTGCGGCGTCAACACTGGGTTGTCGTCCAGCAAAAAATGAATGTGTTGCGTATTCTTACGAGGTTCCTTGATCCACTCTTGATAAAACCAATGGTTTGGGCTTTCGGGGTTGCAGTTGAAAAAGTACTTTGGGTGTTCAAACGAAATCGCTCGGGAGAGCGCCTGCTCGACAAACGACCTCGGCATCAACGCCACTTCGTCAAACAGCACACCGGCCAGAGTGATGCCCTGAATCAGCATATACGAACTCTCGTCTTTCCCGCCGAAGAGGTAAAACCAGTTTGTCACGTTCCCACACCGCACTGTCAGAACACGCGTGGAGACCTTGTAGCTCATTGACAGCGCCATGCCCAACCCCTCTATTTCCATCAACGGCTTTAAGATGTTGCGTTCCGCCGACTGCACCGTCTTTCCGCAGATAGCAAAGTTGGTGCGGTCATAGTTCCTCATGGCCCAAGCAACAAACGCAAGCGTCATGATTGTTGTCTTGCCGGATCGGACGGAGCCATCACACACAAGAGCCAGATCGTCAGATTCCGTAAATCCAAATATGGCCTTTTGCTTCCGCGAAAGCTGTTTAAGTTGCATCGCCGTCGCCCTTTATTGCAGAAATCAAAGCCGCAAACGCAGCAGGATCACCGCGCCTTTCCTCGCCGGAATTCCATCCAAAATTACAACCAAGACTAAATTTTGCGCCGTTTGCCCCGTCTTTGTCATAAAGGCGAGATTCCGCGTATTCTTCACATCGGGCCTTTGCTCGCGTAACCGTGTCCGCGAATTCTGGCCTTGCCTGATAATCCAGCAGCGCTTGTCTTCCCGTAAATCCAAGTGCCAACGCAAGCCCCGTAATCGTCGGCGGCTTTGCGTTAATGACAATCGGTATGCCGTACTTATCTCGCACAGCACAACCGTCATCGCCGATAAACGGCTCACCCTCACACTCTTTGAAGTAAGTGTCAATCGCCTTTTGCATCGCGCTTACGCTTTTCCATTTTCTTGGCGCTCCTGCTGGCATACGCTCACTTCCAATCCAAATAATTTGTTTTTATTTCCCTGTATCTTTAACACCGTAGCAATACTCATACCACATCAACGGCGTTTCTTTTTGCTGTTCTGCGTAGAGTGTGTCAAACATCTTCGCAATATCTTCGATAGCGTCGCCATACTCTTTGTGCAAATGGGTTTTGAATTTTGCAATGAGCCGCATATTGATTTTCATGAGCCTATCTATTTCGTCGGCGGAATACGTTATCTTGTTGATAATGTCCTTGTGGTCGTCGTTCATTCTCCGTCTCCCTCTTGCACCTCGCCGTCTACACGCACCATGCTCTGAAAACAACGGAAGTTGTCACAATACCCACAGGTGGCGGCAACGGCCTGATGCTCTTTGTCCTTATGCAGTTTGCAGCCAATAGGGCCACCAGGTACACGTTTACCGTCAACTACCATCGTACCACGCTTGACGTGGGTGCAGAAGTCACAGCATGGCGTGCAGTCTTTACCGCAGAGAATCATTTGCCATTCTCCTCTACCAACTCGCTATCCACCTGTATCAAGTCGTGGCTGCTGTCGCCTACATAGAAACGCGCCGTTTTGCCGTTTACCGTGCAGGTGCATATACCGTATTCCTTGGATATGATCTCCGCCGCTACATCGGACGGAACGCAGGTGATCCGATAGCATACAAACGTCTGCGAATGTTCTTTCCCTTTGATGTCGCGGTATCTGTCGTGTAGGCTATATTTAACCAACAATGCCTTAATGTGCCGATCCAGTTCGTGGATGTAGACATCAAGCGCACCGTCTGGCGTTTCGCCTTTTTGCATGATTATGTTGCAGTACATATCATTATCCCAGAATACCGCTGATTGTGTCAGCATTCGCCTTGATGATATCCATCACGATGTCGGACTGGATATTGTGCGCAAAAACGGCCTTGTCTGTTGCGTCGGCGTTGTAATAACCTGTGAACACCGTGCCGTCAGCTTTTGTCGCTGCAAAGCAAATACAGCTAGGGTCAAGCCCCGCGATAGTTGCTATGCATTCTTCAAGCCATTTGGCGTATGGCTGCTTTGTGATATCGTCCATGCTGTTCTCCTCTTTGTTCGGCTTCCCGCTTAGATTGTCACACGCTCATGCCCGCTTGAGGCCCCGCAAGCATCTCAAGCGCCACCGTTCGGTCATGGCAAGGAGGACGCATCCTCACGCGCAGTTTTCAGCGAGCATTGTCATTTCCACGTCGGGCATGCCGATACGCTCCGACATTGTCCGGGCGCTACCCGGCCTCTGGTGCAGCATTGCAGTCCTGCCCTGCTTTAGCGCTTCGAGGAATTCCCCGTCACTCGCTGTGGTCTCCCCTTACGGGGCACCTATGCCGCGTATGGGGCATAAGCCCCGATAAAGTCCCTTCCGGGCGAAAACGATTCAACGTTTTCATCCTTTTTGAAGTTAAGCCGCCTTTTACGCCGGACGGGCGGCGCGTCTATTGGCAACCGTGTTATTTTTAGCCGCTCAATACACGGATAAAGCTGCAATGGTGCGTTTTCTTTCAGTTCTCACCTATCCGCCTTGAGGAATACGCACAACCCTTCGGAACTCCACGGTAAACGCATGGCGGAGCGCCTAACGCTTCAATGTTCTGGCACACTTTCGGGCGGGACACTATGCCACTTGCCCACGGTAGTGCCGCACCGCTTTTTTCGTCGCGGATGCTGTCTCTACAGGCTCCGTATTGCCCAGCCGTTTTCTATGTGTCGGCACACTGTGGCCGGATGGGAGGCGCGACCTCCCGCCCCTTATCGTGGGGTAGCTCACGCAGTCCGGCGTATGCCCGTCATATACCGCTGGCGGGTAAGCGGTTGAAAGGAAAAAGGTGTCCTCTAGGACTGTGGAGGCATTGGCGGGAATCGAACCCTGCATCGTCCATCGGCGGCGGTTTCCTCCGTGCGCTCTTCCAACTGAGCTACAATGCCGTGTGTGCCCGCCGCCGTGCAACGACGGGCCACAAAAAGGAGGGAGAATTAAAATGAATGCAGTTAAAACAAACAAACGGAGGTGTTGTAAGGCTGCACGTCCTCATAACTATTGTACCACACTTTTTGCAATGTTTATAGTGCAAAAACGCGGATTTTCTAAAGTAGTTATTCTAATTAAACACTTTTGCTGCATTTCAGTTTATAGATTTCATTTTCCAGTTCATCCACAAGCTTATCCCTCGCCTGATAGCGCCCCCAAAGCGCCAAAACGGTCTGTTTCGCTTCATCCAGCGCTTTGATTTGGCGGTCGATGTCAGCTTGGTTCACGCCGTATCAACTCCTTTCCGCATTGTGGGCAGTAATTGCTTTTGCTGCCCGTCACAAGGCCACAGTAGGGGCACTCGATCCGTATCGCCCATTTGGGCCAATCTTTTCCCTCTGTGGACTTGTCGCGTATAATCCATTTATCCATTACACATTTGGCTCCTTGCGCTCTCCGTAGCTACAAAAGTCTGTGGGGTTTCTGCGCGGCGTCAAGCTTCCGCACACCACATAGCGGCTAAAGCAAAAACCATCGTCCCTCGTTCCTTTTTCCCAAAAAATGCAGTCCTTGCACAAAACTACGGCAGGCGAGACTTTCATTATCGCAGTCAACCCATCAACATCTACGTTGCGATTGCTTGCAACAATAGCGTCAATTGCGTCTTGCTTTTTGATATATTCAAGCTTTTTCATTTACACTTCCTCAAAATATTTCACATCTCCGATACTGCAAACGTAAATCTGCCCCTCGTGGTATTCGCTGTGTCCGGCAATCTGGGGATTATAAAACACCGTCGCATTGCCGATGTCGGTAAATGTCTCACCGTACACAAACACCTCGCAAAAGGCGTTTAGCGCCGCGTCAGACACCCAGCTTGCTGGGGTGGTGTACTGATACTCCCTGCATACGTCCTCCGGCGTGTAGCGGTTCCTGTGGCGATTGCAAGCGTTAAGCAGGGCTTGTACAATGCCACGGCATTGGTCGGCATCGTTCCCCGCTTCTGCGGTGACGATCTGGAGAACTCGCGTCACGTCGTAGCCGAATGTCTCAAACTCCCGGTCTGTGCCGATGGCGGCAATCACCGCCTCCGCGCTTTTCTCCGCTTCGTCCGGGGCTTCGTATGCTTCTTCGTGTGGGCCGCCCTCGATCACCAGAATCGTGCGCTCCTCGCGCTCCGGCTCTTTTGCAGAAAAGCCGGTCAGCACCACCAGCGCCGCCGCCAGTATCAGCAGCACCCACGCAGCGGCGATAATGCGGTCATTTGTCGTTGGTTTCATTTGTTTTATGACGCTATTCCTCCTTTCTCTCGCCGTATGAGCAGAAATCGTCCGGCTTGCGCTTCTGCCACGCCGCTGGATGTACGCTCCCGTCCGAGTAGATTTTCAGGCATACGCCCATGTCGTAGTGCTTGCAGTCCTTGCACCGCACCACCGGCACGGCATCAACAATTGTGGGAATATATTTGATAATGTGTGCTGCTTCCGTGAACCCTTCGGCAAGATTGTCAAGATGAGCTTCGCCCGATTCAATCAATTCTTTTGTCTTCTTATATTCAACAGCAAACGCTTTCAGGGCGTTGTCCGCGTCAATTAGCCGCATCACATTCACCTCCGTCCATCTTCGCGCCGCAACGCCAGCAGTAATACCCCTTTATCGCCGTGTGTTTGTTCTCCTGCGTTCCGCAACGCGAGCATTCAAAGTATGTTTTTCTCGCTGGGGCTGATTTTTCAATCCACTGCCCATGCACCACCGGGGTAACGTCGGCAGCGGGGATCTCGTCCAAAAGCTGTTCTGCGGCGTATGCGTATTCGATATGCAACAGACGCTTCGCCTTTTCTCGGTCAATATACTCAATCGCCATCTTATCCTCCCTCATGGCAATATCCGTTTTCGTCCGTGTCCTTGTTCCAATAGGTGCAGTGCAGAACTTCTCCAATCACCACCGACTGGAAGCAGTCCTTGCAGCGTGTCACCTGCTCCACGTCAGCGGTAGGCTCATTAACGATATCATCAACAGTCACATGGCCTTGCTGTTCTGCAATTCTAAGCAGCGCTTCTCGATCAACATATTCCGGCATCACTGCACCTCCTGCGACCAAAACTCGCGGCGGCATTTAGCGCAACTTACATACACGCACTTTTCAGTATCATCTCTGTAAGCAGAAGAAAATGCAGTCGGACAAATCGCTATTGCTCCACCTGAGTCAATCTCCGCATCCGGATACTGTTCCAGAAACACGTCCTGCCGCGTCTTGCGCGGATGTGCAGCAGACCATTTCTCAACAATAGGGACAAGTCTCTCTGCATCAATTTTATCAGCCATAATACAAACAACACCCTCTCCTCCATAGTTGTCGGCAGGGCATCCTTCACAACGTTTAGGCGTATACGTTGCACACATACGGTCTCTTTCTTTGATAAACTTCACCGCATCCATCACATTTCCCTCCATTTACACCCGTCACAGGCGCCCTCGTGTGCTTGTTTGTACTTCCCGCAGTATTGACATAGCTCGTTCTTTATGGTGTGCAATTCTTCTTTAAGCCGCAAAACCCTGTTTGTTTTCGACACAGCCATGTCAAGCAATTCCTTGATGTCTCCCGGTGTCAGCCCAGTGTCCTCGTAGGCGGCGATGCGATCCTTGAGTCGATCGCGGCAATACAGTGCAGTGCAGTCAACCATCGGCTTACCATGCTTACCCGTCCAATCCGCTTTGCACTTCTCACAGTCCATCATTGCCTGTCCATCGGTGTCGCGCTTCGTCATTCGTTCCATCACTCCACCTCCCTAATCTCGTCCTCGCCGAACTCCACGCCGTCATTGATACACTCCAAAACGCTTTCAACAAAAGCCTCATCGGCACAGGCGTTTAGGTACCTGATAACCTCGTTGGCTAATTGCATGATGGTCTGTTTATTGCTCATCCCTTCACCTCCTCAATCCGCCCCGCCAGCCGTTCCAGCTTGTGCCGGCGGAATGTCTCCACCTGTCCCGCGCAGTCGAACAGCATCACCATCTGCTGAAGCATGATCTCCACGTCGGCGATCTCCTCCGCAATGTGGTTGGTGTTCTCCTGCCCTCTGCCGTTTTTGCAAAGCTCCTTTGTCAGCTCACTCATTTCCTCAATGGCTACCATCATTTGCGAATCTCTGCCAAAAGCGGCCAGCGCTGCACGACAAGTCTCGCCGCCGTCCTTCTCCGCCAGATTAAACCGCAGACCCTCATTGGCCTGCCGCAGCGCTTCTATCTCCCGCTGCTGGTTCTCGATCAGGTCAGCGGCAGCGGAAAGGTTATCGTCCAGTGTAATAATAGACGTTCCCCACTCGTTACCAACCGCTCGCTCAGCGTGCTCCCGCAGCGCGGTCACGATCTCATCTCTTGTCATGTCATTCCTCCTCTCACACCGCCACGCAGTCCATCAACTGCGCCATTGTGGTGATGGTCACGTCGCACCACTCCGGCAGATTGGCCCGCACCAGCGCGGATGCCACCGGCGGACACACCGCATTGCCGCACCGTGCCACCTGTGCGCTCTTTTTGTATTCGTGGCCTTCATAGTCGCGGTCAATGATGTAGTCGGGTGGAAATCCCATCGCATTGTACAGCTCGCGGGGAGACAGCATCCGCAGCCCAATGTCCGCGATGTAGTACAGCGCGCCGCCGATCTCCAGCAGCAACACATCATCATCCGCCAGCGCATAGCCGCAGAACTCGTTCAGCAGGGCGCGAATCTCGGGCCAGTGGCCCAGATCGTCACCGCTGCGCATCTTTGCCAGATACGCCTTGCACACGGCGAACTCCCCGGCGCTGGTGGTCACTGTCTGCATCGGCTCATCTGCCCCATGCCCCAGGTTGTCACCCTTGAACTTTACAACATGGGCGGCGACCACCGCCTCACGGTCGTGGCTGGTAACGGTGTGCATAGGCTCTTGCACATCCAGCGGTCTGCCGCAGGTGTAATACTCCACCAGATTGGCGCAGGTCAGGCCGTATCGGTTGGAGGCGTCCACCGTGTGGATAGGCGTCCCCAGCCCGGATGCCCGAACGTGTTCCGTCTGTTCCGTGTGATACTGGATCAGCGCGGGCGCCACGATGCCGCCGGTATGCTTGGCGGTGATGGTCTTGTGAGCATCCGTCACAGGTGCAATATGCCCGCCGCCAGAGTGGTTGCACTCCGCAAGGCTCGGCGTTACCAGCATCTGATTCCCTGCGGTCGTTACGGTATGTACCGGCGCTCCGACCGTCCCGCCCACGCTGTTGCTGGTGTTGGTCACCGTCACAGGTGCCAGCAGCGGCTTGCACAATTCATGCGCTCCTACCGCCGTAACAGTCGTCAATGGCTTTTCGATGTTCTGCGCAGCGTTCTGGAATTTCTGCTGTACGATAAACGGCTTTCCGCTCCTAATGGTGAACTTGTCCACACCTCGAATGATCCGCCGCATGGTGTTCTTCGCCAGCGGCCGCACCGCCTTCAAGCCATATCTTTCCATAATCTCCGCCTTGGACGCGAATACCGATGGGCATGGCAGACTCCAGTCGATGATCTCCGCCGCGCTGCGCCACTTGGGCAGTCCATCCGCGCCGGTCTTGCTGTGGGTGGGCTTCGGCCAGACAATAGGCTTCCCGTCAAAGCGGGCGACCAGATAGAAGCGCTTACGAGAGGTAGGTGCGCCGTAGTCCGCCGCGATCAACTCCCGATACTCCACGGTGTACCCCAACTCAGTGAGTTGGTCGATGAACTTCCGGAACGTGGTGCCCGCCAGCTTCTTCACCGGCTTGCCCTTCCGCACCGGCCCCCACGTCTGGAACTCCTCCACGTTTTCGAGGATGATGACGCGGGGACGCACCTCTGCCGCCCACCGAAGCGTGATCCACGCAAGGCCGCGAATCTTCCTGTCTACCAGTGCCGCGCCCTTTGCTTTGGAAAAGTGCTTGCAGTCCGGTGAGAACCACGCCAGCCCAACGGGGCGCCCACGGCACACGGTCTTTGGGTCTACGTCCCACACAGACGCTTGCAGATGCTCCGTGTAGGGGTGGTTTGTCTTGTGCATCAGGATCGCCGCCGGGTCGTGGTTAATGGCAATCGCCACCGCCATGCCCGTTGCAATCTCGATACCTGTCGACGCCCCGCCGCCACCGGCAAAATTGTCCACGATGATCTCGCCGGTCATCGTCTCTTGTGCAAAAATCATATCAATCTCCTCAATCTCCAAACACCACGCCGCACTCGTCCTTCAGCACGTCCTTGATGTGCTTGCGCTTGATACGGCCCTCGTTGATCTCCTCCGCCAGCTTCTCCAGGCACTCGTACAGGTACGCGATGCTCTGCGTGTCCCGGCTGTCCGCTGTCTCCTCTTGGACGTGCCAGCCGCATTTGTCCATCAGCACCATCGCCACCATGTCCATATTCTCCCGTGTGCCTTGCAGCTTGCCACGCATGAAAATGCGGTCATCCCTGCTCAAATGCTGTTTACCCATCTCAATACCTCACTCCGATGTAGTCCAGCACCCGCGCATAACCAAGACCGTCTTTCGTGGGCTTCCACAGCCCATCCGTGTCGAACGCACCACCGCCGATGCAGAACTGGTAGTGCTTCGGGTGCGTCAGTTTCATGCGTTCAAAGCGGTTGACGCCCTTTTCGAGGTGCGCACCGAACGCGCAAAACATACAGCCCGTCCTCTGGCATCCTGTGCAGTGCAGCTTGCAGTCGATCAGCGTCGCGCCGTAGTCGTTCTCGCCGTCGCTGGCCACAATGTCGCCGTACACGCTGGCGTAGGGCAACCCACGCTCCACGATAAACCGCAGCACATCCTGTTCCGTCCAAAAGCTCATAGGCTTGCCCATCGGTCGCTTTCCCTCAAAGGCATTGCACCCGTTTTTCAGCCACACTTTCGTCCTCAGGCGGCTTTCTTGTGCCATTGTCGCCATCGTAGGGACTTTTTGCGTCTTTCTCATATAGGCATTCATCGGTTGCTTTTTCATCACTCCGCAGCATTTGGACGATACAGTGAATGGTGCATATAGTAGAAATTCCCACTTTTGGCAGTTATACTCGCTCGGCTCGCCGTCTTTTCGCAAATATTCGCCGCGAAGCCGCGCCGCAGATCGCCCGTTAGGATTTACCCTTGCTTCTTCAACATACGCCGCAACCTCTTTGCTCACGATGCTGTACCCGTACTTCGTCACCGCCTGTCGAATGTTCATCTTCGGGCGTAGACGGTGAAGGTTTACGGTCACGCGGGGAAACTCCCTCCGCAGCCAATCCGCGTACTCGTTCACAAACTTCTGTACTTCTGGGTATTCCAGCCCCGTGTTCACAAACACCAAGTTCAGCTCCCACGGCGGTGTCCTGAAGCTCGACAGGTACCGTGCCGCCAGATACGCCAGAACCGTGCTGTCCTTGCCGCCGGAGAAACTGACGTAGCACTGTCCGCCCCATGCGGTGTACCATTCGTCCAGTTTTTCGTAGGTCAGTATCTCCTTGTCCTGCACGTCCAGCGCCATCAGTTTCTTCGCCGCTTCATTCGTCAGCGGCTGATTTATCGGCAGCATTACTCAGCCTCCACCAACTTGCCCTTTACCAGCTTATACCATGTGTCCGCTCTGATGTCCGTGCCATCTACGACAAACGCTTTCCACTCTTTGATGTCCCAATTGTCCCCGTTTTCCTCACAGATCACCAGCACAGCTCCAAGACCGCCTTTAATCTTCACATCGTTACCGCGAACAAGGCCGCATCCATTTTTGCCAACAGAAACAAATCCTTTTGCGGTGGCTGCGCCGCTATCGCCTGCGGTGGCTGCGCCGCTATCGCCTGCGGTGGCTGCGCCGCGATTGCCTGCGGTGGCTGCTTTCTGGTCGGTATGTTCCATTGTGGTATGCGCCTTGACGTATTCAACGTGAGCCTTTACCAGACCGGGAATGCCGATCTCCGCGCTCACCGTAAGCTTCTTGGCAACGCGCTTGCTATCATCTCCACGTTCGTCGCTCATGCCGTCCATTTCCACTTCGCAATACCGACTTCCTTCGCCGGGCGCGTAATAACTGAACACATCCAATGGTGCTTCACAAGCGTGCAAGCCCTGATTGCACAGCTTCACTTTGTCAACTTCCTGCGTGCCGCCGATCTCATACTGCAAACCTCTGCACTGCAAATTCTTGTCAAAACCCTTGTAAGCTTTCATTTTTCATTCTCCTTATCGATATCTTCTTGCTGAAATCTCCGTAATGGCATAGCCGTATCTGGCGTGAAACATTCGGGCCTTGATAGAGTAGCTTTCAGTCCTTACCCCCTTCACGTCCTCGGTGACGCGGAGCCAGTAAATGTTGCCATACCTGTCCGGCGCGGTTTTGCGCTCATAGTCAAAATCTGCCTTGTAGTCCACGCCAAGCACACGCTGCCCGTCCAGCCCGGTAAACGGCTCCTGCAAGCAGTATGTTTTCTGCAACTGCAAGTTCCTGATCTGACCGGCACGCAGCAGCAAAATCAACTCATCATACCGCCGTGCTTCTGCCTGAGAATCAAACGTCAGGTTGCCGCGTTTGGCCTTTTTCGCGTTGTACTTACCCACGTTCCAGCCCCCTTTCCCGAAATCCTTCATAGTTGAAGATATACCGCCGCTCCTTCGTCATGCGGCGCTGCTGCCCGCAGCGTTGGCAGATACCCGGCTCCCACCGATCTTTTGACGGGTCGAAACGCTGTTCCCGCGTGGGCTGAACGATGTTGTTATCCTTCTCCAGCTCTCCGATGCATACAGGGCAAAGGCGCTTGGTATGTATCTGGTTGGCTTGGTCAAATGTCATGGCTTCCCTCCAAAACCGACTTGACGAAACTGAGCTGTTCCTTCGCCTTGCCGCGCCGGATGCTGTCACCGCGAAATACCAAAGGTGCGCACATTTCCAGCACACGGTCATAAATGCGTTGATAAGCCATATTTTTGGGTTTGCAGATTTCGTCCAGCGTCAGGTTTGTGGTCACGATCAATGACTTCTTGGCCTTGTAGCGCTCATCAATGACCATGTAGACCGTTTCCAGCGCATAATCACTGTTCCGTTCCGCACCCAGATCGTCAATGACCAGCAGGGGGTAATAGCGCATCTGGTCAATGATGTCCTGCGTGTCATATCCGGCGCTCAGAATGCGCGGGAAGCTTGTAATCATGGCCGGAATCCCACGGTCGATCAGCTGGTTCGCAATGCAGGCAGCTGCGAATGTCTTTCCATTGCCCGTGTTGCCCCACAGAAGCAAGCCGCTGTTGCTCTTCGCCATCTCGTCCCATTGGTCGGCGTATCGCTTGCACTTGGCAAGCTCGTTTGTCATGGTAGCCCCGTCAAACCGGCAACCAGTAAGGCTCTTATCGCGGATGCCGTCCGCACGAAGCGTTTCAATTCGCAGGCGCAGTTCCTGATCTTGCCGCGCTTTTTTCTCCGCCTCGTACTTTCTGGCGGCGCAGGCGCACAGGCACTTGACGATCCGCACCTTTCCAGCAATGTCGATACGGCATTGCTTCGGCGTGTCGCAATGACCGCAATACAGCAGACCGTCCTTCTCGTAGTCCAGAACATCGCAGTCCTGCGCAACGTTCTGTGCAATGCTGTCGATGATGAAATCTGTGTTCATAAACTGCCCTCCGTATTGCCGTAGTCATACGAAAAACCGTGTTGAGCGTTCTTCTGCTCGTCTTTCCAGCGGGTTTCCCAGCCCTGAACAGCCCGTTTCCAGTCTTTCATGCGGTTTTTGCCTACCATCCAACCCTTTTGTGCATAGAAGCAAACAAACCGCTCTGCGTTGACGTGATAGCCCTTTTCGCGGCAATATTGCTCAACGTCAGGAATAGACGGGGGTATGAAGCGCGTCTCGCGCGCGTTACTCTCTTTCGGATTCGGATTTGGATTGGATTCGGATTGGATTGGATTCAGGCAGCAACTCGCGGCAGTCCGCGGAAACTCGCCGCAGTTTGCGGCAGATTGCGGCAAACTTGAAGTTTCCTGCGGTTCCGGGAACTTCGGCTTGCAATCTCTGACACGCTGATGCTTGACCCACCCGGGGAACAAAAAGTAGGGCTTCCCGTCCACTTTGTAGAGAGAAACGCAGCCTTTTGCCGCCAATTCTTGGAGCGCAGCATCGATGTCTTTGATGGATAGCCTGTCCCGAAACGGGAAAACGTGGCCTTTAATAATTGCAGGGCGGGCATCTCCGCGCCCTGCGTCGTCTGCCTGTGTGATCAATCCGACCCATAGCCGAAACTCAAAATCCGAAAGCGCCGCAATCTTTTCGCTGGAGCATATGCTTTCCTTTATGATCCTGTTCGGCATCGTGGCACCGCCTTAGAACGGAAGGTCGCTATCATCATCCTCGACCTCGTCGAAATCCTCCGCGTCCACATTGACCGGCGCTTTCGCCGCCTGATGGTCACCAGAAGCGTTGTCACTGCGGCTGTCGCCAAAGTACACGTTGTCAGCAATGACCTCCGCATTGCGGCGCCTGTTTCCGTCCTTGTCCTGCCATTCGCGCATCTGCAAGCGGCCCTCTACCACGGCCATACGACCTTTGGTAAGGTATTTCGCCAAATGTTCAGCAACTCCACGCCATGCGACCACTGAAATAAAATCTGTCTCTCTACGCCCATCTTGAGACTTAAAATCTCTATCTACGGCAAGAGTAACCGATGCAACAGCCGTTCCGTTATTTGTTCTGCGCAGCTCGACATCGGAGCAAAGACGGCCCTGAATAATAATCTTATTGAGCATTGTGCAATTCCTTTCTTATTTTCGCGTTATTGAAGCTTACAGGCATGAGCATATCTTCTTCTGGCCAATCGCTGTTTTTCCTATTCCGCAATGTTTCTCTAGGTATTCCTACTTGTTCGCTCCAAGTGGAAATCGGAAGTGTTTCTCCAGCAACAGTTAAATACACCGTGTTTGCCCTATTATTCTCCTGCTGCTTGTATGTCGCCCACCGGCAATTACTGGGTTCATAGTTCCCTTCGTTATTTATCCGGTCAAGTGTAAGGTCATCCGAATATCCATTTGAGAACGCCCAGTCTCTAAATCCTTCAAACCTTTTCCACTCTTCGCAAACGCTCACATTACGGTAATGCGGGTTTCTTATGCATCTTTGTTTCATGCCGCTCCATATTGTCCAGATTCTTTCGTGCGTCATCCCGTGCGTCCTTGAATTGCGCGGAGACGAATATTTTTTTATGCAACCACAACTTTTAACCTTCCCGGAAGATAAATCAGACAGTGTTGCTATTTTTGTTTTACCGCAATCGCACAAGCACAGCCAGGCGCATCTTCCCCGAAGTTTACAGGCTGGCTCAACGGCAACCAACATTGCAAATCTCTCGCCGGAAATATCTTTCCTTTTTGTCAAAACGATCCGCCTCCTCTATAAACTCGTTTTGTCCCTTAAGCTTTCGCTATCCTCCAATCTGTATTCAGCGAAGCTCACGCTCTCGCCGTATCGGTTCTTGTTTGTCACTGTCCGCTTGCTGATGGCGTGTCCTGCGTGGCGTAAGTCCCAGATTCTCGCGCCCAGACGGTAGCAGCCAAACTCACGGGCGGCGTCCAGTTGTGTGATGGGGCCTACCGTTTCCATGTATTCCAGGATTCTGTCGCACTGTGTCATAAGCCCTCCTATAAGTACGATTTCCCGAACTCGCGCCGGAAATCATCCTCTGTCCATCCCTGTTCTTGCATGGCCTTGAGCTGCCCATAGCGGCGCAGGCGACGCATCTGGTCACCGTTTCGGTGTACTGCGCCCCTGCCGTTCCGGTGGCATCGGTTGCCGCAGAGATAGACTACAAGGCCGTATTTCTCGCTTTTCTTGCGATACGGGCCACCAAGCAGATGGTGGAGTTCCAACGGGTCTGACGGGTCATTCCTGCCGCACAGAAAGCACCTGCGTTCTTCCATTATTCTCTCCCTTCTGTTCCGTCCGAAACATACTCCGGACAGGAGTGGATGCAGTATGTATGCATATCAGCCTTGTTGCCGTTAAACTTTGTCACCGGCGTAGCGTCCCAGCCCTCAACCGGCAGGTGTTCTTTTCTGGCCCAGGAACACCCGTCGATGTAGTTCTGGCATGACCAACATGGTTGATTACTCTGCACGTTTTTCTGGCCGCTCCGCCGCTTCGTTCTTGCGCATCCGCAGCTTTTTGTGTACCGCAGACTGGAAGAACTTACGATTCGCGTCCCGCCGCAATCGCAGACGCACAGCCAGAGCGACTTTCCGTATACGTCAACGTCTACGCATTTCACAACAGTGAGCTTGCCGTAACGCTTGCCGGAATAGTCCACCCTTCTTGGCTTCAGGTTTTTGCTTCTGCCGTGCAGCGGCTTTGTCAAAGCCTCTTCCAGCGTCCAGCCGTTGTCGAGCCTGCGCCGCAATGTGCTTGCGCTCATGCCTAACGCCTTTGCCCAACCCGTCAGATACATGGTCACGCCCTTATAGATATATTTCTTCCAACCGTTCATTTTGCCGCACCCCATTCCCGATCAAGCTGTGAATCCATCAGCCGGATTTGCAGTTTCATGGAGTTAATGGCCTCCATCGCGGATTTGTAAAGCACCTCGGCGCAATCCCGGCTAAACCGAAGTTGAGCGATCTCTGACTTTCCTTTGCAAATGTCAGAAATAATCGTCACCGGCATACCGTTGTCCCGTTCTGTAAGCATCTGCTTGGCAAGTGCCACGCGGTAGTCTCGTTCGGCCTCCGCGTATTTCTGCCCGCGCCGCTTCAACTCCGAAATGGCAACGTCCAGCATCCGGCTCTTGTCCATGATCTCAGTGACCAGATCAGCCATTGCCGGTCTCCATCGCCGCCCGTGCGGCCTTCATGCAATCCCAGCAAAGGCGGCGACCATAAGCCTCCACGGCGTTCTGTGCGATGGTGTCGGCGGAGTACTCAGTCCCCTTAAAGCGTTTTGCCGTGATCTTCTTGCCGCAGTCCGCGCAGGTAATGGCCTTTTTGGCTTCTTCGTCCAACTGTGCGGAGCTGATCTTGTCCGGGTCTTCTCCGGTGGGAATCGCAAACGTCCGCAGCCACATGTACTTGAATGCGTATGTCATGGCCTTGCCGCTGCCCTTGTCCTGCGTGTCCGCGCCGTCGCCGCAAGACACCACTTCAATGTAGTCAGCCGGATCGTCGATGTTCACGATACGGTACTTCACGTCAACGTGGGTGATGTTGCCGGTTCTGGTGGCGCTCTGCTCAATCGGGAAAACCACAAGACGGTGCTTCATCATGGCAGACCGCATGATGACCGTCACCTTTTCCTCGGACAGCGCCTTGTAATTTGTCTGCCCAAAGGACACGTTGTCGTCCTTCGCCAGATACTGCACATCCTGCATGACGGCAGCGATTTTCTCATAAATGTTCATCACTTCACCCCCACATTCGTGCTTGTGGCCAGTTCCGCGCCGTCAATGGTAACGCCGGTTTTTAGAAGAGCGGAAATGTCGCTCTTGGCTACGCTGGGTGCGCTGTAATGTACCAGGCCGTCATGTCCGTTGGTCACACACCAGTGCACCAGTTCTTCCATGTTGGTGATCTCCACGCGTGTACTTTTCCGGAACGAAACCGCACACTTTGCGCTCTTAAACGGATTACCGTCCAGAGCCTTATCCAGATACTCAAGCAGCCGCTCCCGCTTCTTCTCCAAAGACTGGCGGCGCTCCGCAAGCGCCTTTTCCTCTGTTCGGATGGCCTTTGCTTCTGCATCCAGATTCTTTGTCCAACACGCCACACTCTCAATCTTTTTGTCGCGCTCCATCTGCAAGGATTCAAAAGCATCGAAATCCTTGATCTCTCCGGTTTCTTCGTCAACCAGCGTCTCAAGCGCGTGGTCGATTTCGTATAAGCTTAAACTCATGACTTCGCCTCCCGATAAACTTTCTTCAAATCCGCCCAGCTGTTGCCGTCCAGCACATCATCCAGCCAAGCTTCTTCCGTGTCGCCCAACTCCTGAGCGCCCTTCTCAAACAGGTTGATGATGGCGATTTTCCGGCAGGCAGGGCACAGATACCACGTTTCGTGGCCGTCCGTAATGCCGCACTCATCCCAACTGGAATAGCTGTCGCAGATGTCGCAAGGATAAACTTCCTCAAAGTCCTCAAGACCGGAAGGGCTTTCGTACAGTTCTCTCGTCTCTGCGTCTCGGTACATAACCGACATGCTCTTATCTCCTTTTCCCATGGGCAAGCTTTGCGCGTCTTGCCCGGTCTGTTGCTTTCTTGATCCCTGCGTATGCATCGTTCTGCGCCTGCTTGCACTTCTTGCGCACCTCATATCCGGCGTTGCGGGATTCCTCGTAGTCCAGATACGGCTTGCAGGCGGAGAAGCACAGCGCCCGCCGGTCGGGACAATCCGGTGTACAGGGACACGGGATCGTCACATGGTGTTCCATCATCACGCTCATTTTCCCAATACCTCCAGCAGTTTGTCCCGCTTGCGGAAGGTCTCCAGCGGCTGCGCCCCGGTCTCCAGCCGTGTGATCGTCGCCTGACTCACGCCCACATCTGCGGCTACGGCGGCCTGTGACCAGCCCAGACGCATGCGGGCCTCTTGCAAAAACCGCTGTCCCTCCGCGTACCGAAGCTGATTCTTCCGGTAGTAGTCACTGGAATATCGGGCAAGCTTCCCGGAATTTGCCTTGCGGTACGCAGCGAAATACGGCTTGTTGGCCGCGTAGAATGCCTTGGAATAGGCTTTTCTCGCCTCGCTCATCCCGACACCTCCCCCGTCAGGTCGAACAGGGAAATGTTCATGTCCTCCCGCTCGAACTCCTGCAGGTAGCCCACAGCGTCCCGGAAATAGCCGTTGTTCAGTTCACAGGCAAGACTCTTTCGCCCCGCCTTGACCGCCTCCAGCGGCACCGTGCCAATCCCGCCGAAGGGGTCATACACAAGGTCGCCGGGGTTGCTGTACCGGTTGATGCAGCGGTCTACAATGTCCAGCTGAAGGGGGCAGACGTGGAGCTGCTGGCGGCGCTGGCTCTGGGTGGTGTTCAGGGTACGCATTCGGTTGATATCGTCCCACACCTCATCCGTCCAGCTTCCGGGAGCCACCACCATGAAGGTGGCGGGCAGCTTCCCGTTTTCGTCCAGCTCATTTGCCATGCGGACGTGTTCGGCGTAGTCATACACCGTGCCACGGCTGTACTTGCGGTAGGCCGCCTGGATCTTGCCGGTGTCCATGGCCATAAGCTCCTCTTTCGTCACCAGCCGGTCGCCGGAAGAGCGCCAGTACCCGTGAGCATCTATCTGCCACTGGGCGCGGGTGTATTCCTCTTTGGTCTTATGTACCGGCTCGTCGGCGTAGGCTTTGCTCCGGTCGGTGGGCAACTTCCGGAATAAAAGAATGTACTCCGGGCAGCCGACGCCCATCTTGGAACCGTCCTTGCACTGCTCCGTCCAGCCCAGCCGGTACGTCTGGTTGTTCTCCCGCACCACATCCGTTACCACGGTGATCATGCCGAAGTAGGCAAAGCCGTGCTGCATATAGTGCCGGATGCACATGGCATGGAACGGCTCTATGGTGGGCATTCCCATGCCGGTGGCGTTACCGAACAGCACCCGATCCTTGACGTGGCAGCAGAACACGCGCCCCGGCTTCAGCACCCGCAGCAGGTTAGGACTGAGATAGTCCATCTGCTCAAAGAACCGGCGGGTATCCTCGTTGTGGCCAAAGTCGTTATAGCTGGGGGTGTATTCGTAGTGGTTGGAAAACGGGATGGAGGTCAGGATCATGTCCACGCTGTTTTCGGTCATCCTTGCCGTTTCCTCCACGCAGTCGTTATTCACCAGCGTGTAATTTTTGCCTTTCACTTCCACGCGCTCCACTCCTATGCTTCTGGCCATGCGCTCCGTTTGGGCGGAACCGCTCAGGCCGTATTTCTGCACGATCTCCCGCATCTTGCCTTGCAGGTACTCGTGCTGCTTCCATTTCTCCATCAGCACACGGTAAATGGGATCTTCCGCCGCCGTGTAAATAATGTCGATCACCACCTGCTCCGTCTGGAGGAAACGGTAAATGCGGTGTACCGCCTGAATGAAATCGTTAAATTCATAGTCGATACCGACGAAAATCGCCCTGTGGCAATGGCGTTGGAAGTTGCACCCGCTGCCGCTCAGGCTCTTCTTGGTGGCAAACAGCCGGCAGCGGCCCTCCGAGAAGTCAATCACTCGCTTCTCCCGTTCGGCATAATCCATGCTGCCGTAGATGTCCACGGTGTCCGGCAGGGCCTTACAAATGGCGTGGCGCTCTGCCTCCAGATCATGCCACAGGATGAAGTGTGCCTCCGGATCACTGTCCACGATCTCCTTCGCCACGGCCACACGCTCGTCAATGCTCTCCCGCTTTTCTCGTGATGCTTCCGCCAGCGATACCGCCGCGTCGTTCATCAGCTTGAACTGACCGTCCCGGTCGGCGTCCTCGCCGTACCGGCCCCGCACAATGTGCGTCCGCACATCCAGCGGCGGCAGCGCATAGCCGGTGTCATCATAGCCCAGGTCAGAGGGCTTCCCAATGAACAGCGCCCAGCTGGACACCCACAGCCAGAACTCATCCTCCTTGTGGGGGTACAGCGTCAGGTTGTTAGCCTTGGTGCTGTCCCGCTGGAAAAACCGTGTCAGAGCCTGTCCCGTGTCCATGATCTCCAGATACCCGGCGTAGTGGATCAGCTCCTTGTACCGGTTGGGCGATGGTGTCGCCGTGGAAACCAGCTTGTACTTCACGCCCTGAAATTTCGGCAGAAACGTCTGGTAGGTCTTGCTGCCGAACGAGCGCAGCACCGACGCTTCATCCAGCGCCACGGCCGTGAACCGCGTGGGGTCAATGTCCCCGTCCCGCACCCGTTCATAGTTGGTCATTAAGATATCTCCGGCGGCGCTGTCCGCCTCCGCCATGGTGGTGATGTACTCCGGCGCCGCGTAATGCAGCAGCTCCACCGCGTCCCGGGTGAACTCCTGCCGGACGCCCAGCGGCAGCACGATCAGCGCTTTGCCGCCCTCGTGGCGCACCGCTTGATGGCAGAACTCCAGCTCCTGCACGGTCTTGCCAAGGCCGAAGCTCTCAAACAGCGCCCGCCTGCCGCCCCGCAGCGCCCATAAAACAGCGTCCCGCTGGTGCGGCTTCAGCGCCGGGTTGATCTCCTCCGGCCGCAGCGTAAAGCCTGTCTCACTGGCCAGCACGATTTTTGAGCGGAGAAATTCAAGATATGTCTCCACTGCTCATCACCGCCGCCCTTCCAACCGGTCGATCAGGTGCATGAACTGCACCGAAACCGTCAGCGCACCGATGATGATCATGATGTAGGCGATCATGTTTACACCGTCCTTTCTTCGATCCATTTGTCCAGCAGCGCCCGGAAGATCTGGAACGACCGTCGGCCCTGGTCGTTGACGATGCAGAAGCCAAACTCAAACTTGTCTTGTTCCAGTCCGTTTGCCAGCACCACGTTACCAATCTTGAGGCCGTGGCCGCGCAAATACTCCGCCGTCTGATTCAAACTCAATGTTTCGATCATGTCTCTTGCCTTTCTTTCGCCCCTGTGTTACAATAGGGCAAACACGAGGGATTGTGTTTCCATTTCCTCGCCCTGTTCGGTCTCCCACACCGAACGGGGCGCTTTTTTTAGTAATTGCACAGCTGCTCGCACAGGTCACGGCACGGGCAGTTCTTGCAATCGCATTCCAGCGGGTTCTTGTGTTCGCACAGAGCGTCAGGCCGGGCCAGAAACTCCCGTTCAAGCGCCTGATATTCGGGGCTACTGTACTTCATCATTCATTCTCCTTCTTCCGTCCCTCCGCCGTACACCGCACAGCGTCCTCAATGTCCGCCACTGTCACGCCGTACAGCCTTGCCAGCTTCTTGTAATACTTCTGGGCAATCCCGTTTTTGCCAAGCTCCCAATTTGACACGGCGATGATCGTCGTTCGCATCTTCTTGGAAACATCAACTTGCCGCAAACCTGCGTTTGCCCGAAGTTCCTTTAGTGTCAAGCGTTTACACCTCCTTTGTTTGATTAAGAACTTAATCTTGACAAACGCTATACCAACCGTTATTATGTAAGTGTCAGCTAACAAAATATTGGATATAAGCCCGCAAAACGGAGATTCCCGCTGGGGGTTTGGTTTTTTGTTGCCTTGATTAAGCTTGCACGACTATTATAGCCCATAATTTTTAGCCTGTCAACTTATTTCTTAATATTTTTGGCCTATAAAAGTAGCTATAAATAATGCCGCCCCTTTGTGCATTTGCCACAAAAGGACGGTAACGGGGAGAACATTATGAAATTAAATCCCGATTGCATACGAGACATCATGTTGTTTTGTGAAAAGAACACATATATTGAAGCATGTGAGATTGGGAGTATATTGGGCGTGTCTTACCACGTCTTATCCACAGGCTCAATATATAAAATCCCACCGCTTGGTTCATACGATGCTGGAGAGTTGATTTATCATTTCATACAGCTTATCGAAAGCGGATATCTGGCGTCTGACTTTTCATTTGACCCGCTTATGAATTTCAAACACGCTGATACTCCCAAAATATACTATGTGACCCCGAAAGGCCATGAGTTTATTGCGTCAATTGAAGAAAAGAAGAATTGGGCAAAAACCAAAGACATACTAAAATCCATCGGCTCGGTGTCCTTGACTGTTATTGAAACTATTTCAAAGGGTGTAGCAACTGCGGTTATCGAAAAAACAATGTCCTCAATTCCCAAGGAGTAATGTTATAACCACCATTTTCTTCCTTAACTTCAATTTTTGCGGGGGAAAAAACAGTTTTTTCCATGCTGATTAGATTGCTTGCGTTGATCGCCTGATCCAAACAGGCCGGGGCGTATTCTGCTTCGATTTCAGTAAGCCCTGCTTTGCAAAGCACTTCCATGCAAAGATTGATTGCATCCACCATTTTGGGGTTTTCAATCCAAGTTCTCGGAGCGTCTTTCATTTTTACGCACCTCCTTTCTTTTATTATAGCCCATTATTTTTAGCCTGTAAAGAGGTATTTAAATTATGCCCCGTAGAAAAACCGTAAAATTAAATCTGTCTGTTGTAAATCCTTTAATAAAACAAGTATTTAGAAGCAATGTTGTGTTTTGCGAGAAGATGGAACGCGCTCACAACTGGGTAACGGATTGGAACCGGAAGGACAAAGACGGAAAGCCCAAGCCTAAAAATCCACCGTCCCCCGAAGAAGCCGCCAAAATGTGTATTTTGCTGGAAACCACACCCGAGGTGATTCTTCTAAACAAGGGAACCACGGAAGCAGAGACCGCAGAGCTTCAGGCGGACATTGCCCTTGTCCGTGACCTGCTTAATCAGCAGGGCGTAAAAAAAGCGCCCACTGAAACCAGTGAGCGCGAAAGTATCAGTCCTGCAAAACAGGCGCTTTTGGATGCGATTGACGGCCTTTCCGACGAGCAGTGTGACAAATTGCTTATCGTCGTGGAGGGTGCCAAAAAGCTATTGTGATTAGTGCGTAATATGTTTGAAAAGACAACCTATAAACTGTTGACCGCATTATACAAAAAGGGGCAACTGACGATCAAAGAAATTGACGCGATCACGGGTGAGCATGAAGATGTAAAGCAAAGCCCATATATAACCGCTCTGCTGATTGCAAAATACATTTCCGTGGTAACTAAGATCTCCGACGAAAACGGAGTGAAGGATTACAAGACCGTGGGCTACAAGATCGACATCGAGGGGAAAGCCTATGTCGAACAGCGCCGACGCGATGGGCGGAACTTTTGGGTGCCCTATGCCATCACCACGTTTATTGCCGTCTTGAGTCTGATCGTCGCGCTTATACAGTCATTCGCTTCTGGTTGCGTATGTTCCTGCGGTTCTTGAAAAATCTTTGCACGGTATGTCAACGTCACATCCGATGACTTTCTTTGAAAAATCCCCGTGCTGATACCAGACGGCGTGAGCGCATCCAATACAAAAAACGCCCCGTGCTTTTTTCAAGCCGCTTTCATCCGATAGCTTTAGCGTCTGCTGCAATGCGTTTACTTCCCACTCTAAATACCGGATGCGCTTTTTAAGTTGTGATCTCGTTTGGAACACATTTATCTCCTTTCCCGTTTCCGCCATTGCGGCCATCGTCGCAGCCGTCGCGGCAGTCATCTCCCTTTGCCGCTGAGCCAGTTTCTTTGCATTTGCCGCATACGCAGTGGAAAACGCCGTTTTTATCTCTGCCGCAATCTTGGCCGTTGATCTTATAAGATTTCATTACGCAGCCTCCTAAGAACGTATTCGATCTGATCTTCGGAAAGATTCAGAACCTCTTTCTTTAATCTCTCCCGGATGTTTTGTGAATCGCGTTTGTTGCTCTGCATCTTATGTACCTGTTCCTCCATGTTTCGTTCCTCCGTATAAGAATTTACGCATCAGAACAGGCTTTTGTTTTTACAACCTTATTATAACGCGTATTTAACTGTTTTTCAATCAACATATGTGATATACTGAAAGTAATCACATTGTCAAGGGAGGCGTTTCGCCCATGTCCCATCATTATAACTGGCCTGTGTAAGCCCTCCGCCGTCTCCGCAACAACGGCGGAGGGCTTTTCCCGACGGGCACCCACCATGCCCGCCGTGCAAAAACAGGGTAGCAACAACAACTTGGGTAGGTCAATGCCGAAGACGGGTATTCGACAAAACTAGACATGCCGACATTCGGGTGTCTCCTACCCAACAATGGGGAGAGGAACAGAAAATGAGCAAGTCTTTACAGGATATATGCAGAGAGGCCAGAGACCGACAGGGTATGACCAATCAGGACGTTGCAGACAATTCCAACGTGCCGCTTTCCAGTGTGCAAAACTTTTTTGCATCTACATCCAAAACGCCAACTGTAAATAACTCCGGCAACATATGCCGGGCCTGTGGTGTATCGCTGGACAAGTATTTTAGCATCACGCCGGATGTTCTGCCGGAAGATCAAATAGAACAAATGGAACGCGATCACAAAGCGGAGCTGGTAATGGCAAATCTGGAAGGACGGATAGAACAGCTTTCCAAGACCGAGAAGCGTATGCGAATATCGCTTTACAGTATCTCCGTCCTTGCTGTGGTTTTGCTAATGACGTTAATCGGCTATGTGGCGTTTGACTATCAGTTGCCCAACGTCGGCCTTATTCAGGGCAAACAGGCCAGCACTTTGGCGTGGATCGTCATCATCCTGCTGGCTGTCGGCGCTGGTGTGATCGTATCTGCGTTTTTGAGCGCCCTGCGATACGGTAAATTTATTGCACCGAAGGAAAAATAGACATGGAATGTAAGAGCTGCAAAAAAGAAATACCGGACGGCGCGGTGTTTTGCCCCTGGTGCGGAAAGAAACAGGCCACAGCGCCCCGCAAGGCGTTGAAGCGTCCCAACGGAGCCGGGACTGTTTATAAGCTCTCAGGCCGCCGTACAAGGCCGTGGGTGGCCGCGAAAAACAAGGTCATCGTCGGATACTACGAGAAGAAAACGGACGCTCTTGCGGCCTTGGAAAAGCTTTCCGGCAAGGACTTGGATGAGCGGTACAACATGACGTTCGCGGAAGTCTTTACCGAGTGGAAAGCGGAGCATTACCGCGAGATTGGTGAAAAGGGCATTGAGACTTACGAACGCGCTTATGTGATCTTTCAACCGCTGCACGATAAGAAATTCCGAAGTCTGCGCACCGCCGACTTCCAAGCGGTAATCGACCAGCACATGAGCAAAAGCCACTCTACCGTCAACAAGTACAAGCAGCTCATTACCCAGATGTCCACATGGGCCGTGCGGGAAGAGATTTGCACCACCAACTTTGCCCGGTTTGTGAAACTTCCGGAAAACGTCAAAAAAGAAAAGGACGTGTTCACCGCCGCCGAGATCAAAAAGCTGGAAAAGGACGGCAGCGATACCGCCAAGATCATCCTCATGCTCCTTGCCACCGGCATGCGCATCGGCGAACTGTTCAGCCTGCCCCTAAAGGACTACCACAGGGATTATGTGGTGGGCGGCGAGAAAACAGAAGCCGGCCGGAATCGCATTATTCCCATCAGGCCGGAGGGAAAGCCGTACTTTGAATACTTCGCCCAGAAGGCCGATGGCGATCTGCTCCTGTCCGGCTACGAGGGGCAGAAAGTGCCCGCCAACTTCCGCCGCCGGGACTACTACCCGCTGCTGGAAAAGCTCAAGATAAAAAGAAAGACCCCCCATGCCACGCGGCACACTTACGCCACCCGCGCAGTCAAGGAAGGGCTTGCCCCTGAATATCTGCAAAAAATTCTTGGCCATGCCAATTATGCCACCACCGCCGACGTTTACACCCACATTGACGCCGAAACGCTGGTTGGTGCGGTTACTAGCGCGTTACTAGCAAAGCAAAAATAGCAAAAAAGAAAAATCCCCGTAACCCGCATAGTTACGAGGATTTTTTGGTGCCCCGTCGGGGATTCGAACCCCGGACACCCTGCTTAAAAGGCAGGTGCTCTACCGACTGAGCTAACGGAGCGTTTGCTATGAAAACAGGCCCTGCGGCCCGGTCTATATCTGGCAGGGATGGCTGGACTCGAACCAGCGGATGAGGGAGTCAAAGTCCCTTGCCTTACCACTTGGCGACACCCCTGTGTGGAAAAGCGAATGAGGGATCGGGACACTCCCGATCCCTCATCGTTGTGTGGGGTGGGTAAAGGGACTCGAACCCTCGACACCCGGAACCACAATCCGGTGCTCTAACCAACTGAGCTACACCCACCACATGGACATCCACATGGGATCAACCGACGACAGAGAAAAAATGGCACGCCAGAAGGGACTCGAACCCCTGGCCTACTGCTTAGAAGGCAGTTGCTCTATCCAACTGAGCTACTGGCGCATACTGTCAAGTTGGAGCGGGTGACGGGAATCGAACCCGCATCCCCAGCTTGGAAGGCTGGTGCCCTGGCCATTGTGCTACACCCGCGTGCGCCCTCCGCTCAAATCGTCAGCTCGTATATAGTACCATAAGTAGCGGCAGGTGTCAAGGAGAATTTCGGAGATAGAGGGGATTTTTCCGTGGAAAAGGCGCTATCCACGCTCCGTGGACAAAGTCAAGGGGCGGGGGATGGACAAAATCCGGGGGTATGGTATACTGAAAATAGTTCAAAAAGGAGGGCGCGGCCATGAACGTGGAGAAGATCGGGACGTATCTGGCGTCACTGCGAAAGGGACGGAACATGACCCAGCAGCAGGTGGCGGATATATTAGGTGTGTCCAACAAGACCGTGAGCAAATGGGAGAGCGGTGCGGGGCTGCCGGACATCGGGGCGCTGCCGGCGCTGGCGGCGCTGTACGGCGTGACGGCGGACGACATCCTGGCGGGGGAGACCCGCCCCCGGGCCGTCAGCGATGACAACGTGCAGCGCGAGGTGGAGACGTATCTGGAGCGGCGGGGGAAGCTGCGATTTCGCATCGGCTATGCGGCCACGGTGATGGTCATGGCGGTGGCGTTGGTGCTGCTCTACGCATCCTGGGTGTGGCTGTTTTTGGTGGCGGCGGCACTGTTCGTGTGGCTGGGCTGGAGCCCTTGCCGGAATAAAGATGACCTGCGGCGGAGGCTGCTGATGCTGCTGCCGCCGGCACTTCTGTGGTCATATATATGGGTAGCGGGTCTGATGCCGTATCAGAAGATCATGGGTCTCTACAAGCTGAACGGCGGAATTGTGCGGCGGGATACCTGGGCGGAGATGATGCTGCGGGAGGAGTCGGTCTGGTTCATCCTGCCGCTGCTGGCGGCGGGGCTGCTGGCGCTGTGCGGCGCGATCTTGAAAGAGCCGCTGCTGCGGAGCAAGCCCTTGCGCTGCACCGCCTACGGCGGCTGTGCGCTGGTGCTGGCGGTGGAACTGGGGCGGTGCATCGCCTGCTGGGACGCGGCGGCGGCCTACGCGGCGTATCCCACCAATGGCGTGTCCCGGGGACAGAAGCTCTACGCGGAGCTGACGGACGCGGCAGCGCCCTGGGGGACGGCTCGATGGATCGCGGTGGCCGTCACCGTCGCCGCCTGCATCGTGCTGGCGGTTGTGGCCCATAAACGGGCAAAGCAAAATTAAACTTGCCTAACCTACCGGGTTGGTGGTATACTATGACCATCAAGCGATAGGAGGGGCGCGTATGATCTCTACAAAGGGGCGGTATTCCATCCGCATACTGCTGGACCTGGCAGAGCATCGGAACGGGGACTTTATCCCCATGAAGGAGGTGGCCGGGCGGCAGGGCATCTCACTGAAGTACATCGAGCGGCTTATGCCGGCGCTGAAGGCGGCGGGGCTGGTGGAGAGCGTACATGGCATCGGCGGCGGCTACCGGCTGACCCGCGAGCCGGAGGAGTATTCCCTGTGGGAGATATTGGAGCTGGCGGAGGGCGATCTTGCGCCGGTGGCCTGCCTGCAGCCGGAAGCGCCGGTGTGCCAGCGGGCTGACGAGTGCCGCACGCTGGGCGTATGGCAGGGCTTTTACGACCTGACCCGGGACTATTTCTCCCGCATCACCCTGGCAGACCTGCTGGATATGCCGGCGGGGGACAATTATGTGATATGAGGGAAGCCGCCCGCCGGGGCGGCTTTTTTCACCGCACTTGACAGCCCTTGAGAGGGGTTATATAATGAGGGCGTTCGGAGGCATTCCCTTTCGCGGCCCTGCGGGGGAGTGCCTGTTTTCTGCCCGCGTGACGGCGGGCGCGTGGAAGAGGTATTTGTATGAATTTCCGGCTCATTTTCAATACGATGGGCTACATTCTGTGGGTGGAGGCGGGGTTTCTCATGCTGCCGCCCGTTGTGGCGATGGTGTACGGCGAGAACTGCTGGCTGGCCTTTCTGCTGACGGCCACGCTGTGCGGTATCGTGGGAACGCTGCTGCACCTGATGAAGCCGAAAAAGCAGCAGATGCACAGCCGGGACGGCTTTATGGCCGTGGCACTGAGCTGGATACTGCTGTCGCTGTTCGGCGCGATCCCCTATATGCTCACCGGGGTGCTGGACTCCTACGTGGACGCGGTGTTTGAGACGGTGTCGGGTCTGACCACCACCGGCTCGACGGTGTTCAACGGCGTGGAATGGCTGCCGAAAAGCGTGCTGTTCTGGCGCTCCCTGACACAGTGGATGGGCGGTATGGGCGTGCTGGTGCTGTTTCTGGCGCTGACGCCCAGGCAGGGCGAGGGCGCGGTGTTCCTCATGCGGGCGGAAAGCCCCGGGCCGATCAAGTCCAAATTAGTGCCCAAGGTGGGCGGCACGGCCAAGATCCTGTATGTCATCTACGTGGCGCTGACGGCGGCGGAGGCGGTGTGCCTGCGCCTTGCCGGCGAGGACTGGTTCTTCGCCGTCAACCATGCGCTGACCACCATGGCCACCGGTGGCTTCTCCACCCGGGATATATCCATCGCCGGACAGAGCACCGTTGTGATGTGGATCATCACCGTGTTCTCCTTCCTGGCGGGCGTGAACTTCTCACTGATGTTTCTGGCGGTGCGGGGCAAGCTGAAAACGGCCCTGCGCAGCGAGGAGCTGCGGGTGTACGTGGGGGTGGTGGTGTGTACCACGCTGCTGCTGTGCCTCAACCTGTATGTGCAGGCGGACGTGCCCTTCGGCCAGTCTGTCACCGATGCGGCATTCCAGACCGTGACCATCATCAGCACCACGGGCTATGCCACGGTGGACTTCGCCCTGTGGCCTACGTTCTGCCGGATGGCGCTGGTGATGCTGATGTTCACCGGCGCGTGCGCCGGCTCGACCTCCGGCGGCATCAAGATCTCACGGGTCATGATCCTGTGCAAGAGCCTGAAGCGGGAGCTGAAGCGGCTGGCCCATCCCAACCACGTCAGCGTGGTGAAGATGGACGGGCAGGCCGTGGAGGAACGGGTGGTGTCCGCCGCCGGCGCGTTCATGGCGGCGTATATGCTGGTGCTGCTGGCCGGCGCGCTGATCGTCAGCTGGGATAACTTCGGCTTTCAGGAGTCCTTCGCCGCGTCGCTGACGTGCATCAGCAACGTCGGGCCGGGCCTGGGCCTGTTAGGGCCGATGGAAAACTTTGCCATCCTGTCGCCCCTGAGCAAGGCCGCGCTGTCGTTAGAGATGCTCATGGGCCGACTGGAGCTGATGCCCATGGTGGCGCTGCTGCTGCGCAGCACCTGGCGGGATTAAGGGCAACACCGCACAATGAAAACTGCGGCGCTTTGCGGAAATTTTGTGTCCTGACTTTGTTGCGATTTCTTGCAATACGACAAGTATTGCTGCGAAACCGCGCCTCGTCAGTACGCAAAATTTGCTCGCAAATCGCTCTTGTTCCATTATGCGGTGTTACCTGAGAAAAAATGCCAAAGCGGTCCGTTGCATTTGCAACAGACCGCTTTGCGTCATCGGCGTATGATGCCATCGTACACAAGATGTGAAAGGGGATTTGACCATGATCCGCAAGATCATCCATATCGACGAGGAGAAGTGCAACGGCTGCGGCGCGTGCGTCCACGCCTGCCACGAGGGCGCGATCGACCTGGTGAACGGCAAGGCGAAGCTCATGCGGGAGCATTACTGCGATGGGCTGGGCGACTGTCTGCCCGCCTGTCCCACCGGGGCGATCACCTTTGAGGAGCGGGAAGCGCCGGCCTATGACGAGGCGGCGGTGAAGGCGTCTCAGGCGGCGAAAAAGGCGGCACACAGCGGAGGCTGTCCCGGCAGCCGCATCCGCATGATGGCGGAGCGCAGGCCGGAGACGGCGGTGCAGGGCGTGCCGGGCCAGCTGACCAACTGGCCGGTGCAGCTCAAGTTAGCGCCGGTGAACGCGCCCTATTTTGATGGCTGCCACCTGCTGGTGGCGGCGGACTGCGCGGCGTATACCTACGGCGACTTCCACGGCAGATTCCTGGCGGGGCGGAAGCTGCTTATCGGCTGTCCCAAGCTGGACGGCGTGGACTACACGGAGAAGCTGACGGCGGTGCTGGAAAGCAACGACATCCGTTCCGTCACGCTGCTGCGGATGGAGGTGCCCTGCTGCGGCGGGCTGGAGTACGCCGTCAGAGAGGCGCTGGCGCGCAGCGGGAAGGACATCCCTTTGACGGTGCAGGTGGTGAACATCGACGGAACGCTGGCGTGATATAAAGAGAGGAAGCGCCCCGGAGGGGCGCTTCCTTTTGCGCTTGTGCGGCCGGTCAGGGCAGGTAGGTCAGCTGCACGGGGATGTGCTGTTCGGCGGTGAAGTCGAACCAGCGGCCGTCGAAGGACACGGAGGTAATGGCGTTCACGTCCACCAGACGGTTGAAGATGTATACCGCGTGAGCGAAGGGGGCGGTCTCGCCGTCGCCGTAGATATAGCCCAGCACCCAGTTCATCAGGTTCTGGCTCTCGCTGGTCACCACATAGGAGGTGCCGTCGGCATAGTGCAGCGTCAGCTCCTGCGCGGTCAGCTCCCGGTCAGGGGAGGCGTTGCCCATGGTGATGCCCACGGCGGAGATGCGGGCCACCTCGCCATCGGCGGCGGTCAGCGTCCGGACAGGGGCGTAGGTGCGGGGCTGGATGGCCACGGCGTAGGGTTCCCGGCCCTCGCTGCCGCCGTCATAAACGGTAAAGTAGAAGTTGTCACCCTTCTGGTACGTCTCACCGGCGGCAAAGTAGGCCACCACATCCAGATGGGTGGCGGTGCTGGTGGTCTTATCTACATGGAGCTTCACATTGACCATGCCGCCCTGCTGGAAATCCGGGGAGCGCAGATACATACTGGGCTGCAAAGGCAGACTGTACACCTCGCCGTAGCCGGCGTCCTCGTAGGATACGCCTTCGGGATCGTCCACGGTGTAGGTCAGGATGCCGCAGCCGCTCTCGTCGACAAGGAACGTCTCCAGCGTGATAGTGGTGCTGCCTACGGTGAGCTCGGCATCCAGCTTGGACAGGTAATCGCCCACCAGACGCTGCACGGTATCCCGGTCACCGGGGATGCGCTCCATGTCCGGCAGAGTGATGAGCTCACCGGAGTTGCCCTCTACCGTGGGGGTGGAGGCGTCCATATCGTCGGTAAAGGCGTGATAGGTGGTATCGTCCACCTTGTCGGCAGGGGATACGTCGGCCTTGATTAGTGTTACCACACCGGCGGCCACGGCCACGGAGAGGGTCAGCGCGGCGGCGATGGCGATCACAGCGCCGCGTCCCAGGATGCGGCGGGTCTTTTTCTCGTTCTGCATAGTCCTTTTGACCTCCAAAATTGTGTCCGGGGAGGCGTGCAAGGCGGAGAAGGTTTTTTCAAAAAGCTCGTGTTGGGTCATACTGCGACACCTCCGATAAAATGTTTTTCAGCTTGGCCCTGGCGCGGGAGAGCCGGGTACGCACCGTTTCCTCCGGTACGTTCAGCAGCGCGGCGATCTCCTTCTGCCGGTAGCCCTCATAGTAGTACAGCAGTACCGGCAGGCGGTAGCGCCTGTCCAGGGACATC
>OIZI01000058.1_pt1 | contig 58581 bp, 51 predicted proteins | sample 1588441 | NCBI WGS metagenome assembly OIZI01 (sample SAMN03283284) | human gut metagenome | biome: human-associated habitat; material: feces | host: Homo sapiens | place: Peru | collected 2012 | reverse complement strand
TGCCGATGCTGTAGCTTTCGCCTTCAAGATTATCGTCACGGGAAAGTCTTTCATATCGACTCCACGCTGATCCGTCTGGGCTGGGTGCTGTTCTGTGCTCTGGGTGACAGCGGCGTGCTGGCCTACATCGTGGCGGCGCTGGTGATCCCGGAGCGCCCCATGACGGGAGACGTACAATGAACCCGCTGCGTATGCTGGCCATCGTGCTGTGCGGCGTGTCCGCACTGGCGCTGGCGCTGTGCCTGTTTACAAGCGGAAGCGACGGTCTGCTCCTGCCGCTGGCACTGGCCAGCGCCGCGGCCGCCAATGTGACCGACCGCTGTGCGGAAAAGAAAAGTCGAGAGGGAGAATACCATGAGTAAGAATTTGACTATGATCCAGAAGTGTGCGCGGGTCTTTCGCGTGTTTGTCCGCGTGGGCATGATCCTGTCCATTGCGGGCAGCGTCTTTGGGCTGGCCGCCACGGTGCTGTGGGTGCGCTGGAACAATGCCCCGGCGGATGGCGTTACCCAACTGGATCAGCTGATGCAGCTTGTCCAGCAAGGGGACTACTACCAGACGCTGGCCGCCCTGATCGCCGATACCATTGCCTGCGCCTTCGGCGCGGTGCTGCTGAGCTTCGCCCTGTCCTATCTGACCCGCGAGCTGTCCGACGGCACGCCCTTTGTGGACGACACCGCCCTTCAGTTGCGGCGGCTGGGCGTGCTGACCATCGTGCTGCCCATCGTGAGTGTTGTTTTGCAGATGATCCCCTATGCCGTCTTTGACCTGTCCGCGCCCGACCGGCTGGACAACGCCGGCAGCGTGATACTGGGCGTGGTGCTGATCCTGGCGTCGCTGGTGTTCCGCTATGGCGCGGAGCTGGCGCAGAGCAAGGAGATGAACTGACCATGCGGGAGTTTGCTTTGGCGGCGCTGCCGTGGGTGCTGGCGGGACTGGCAGTGGTGATCCTGTGTGCCAGCCGGGGAAAGAAAGGGCAAGGTGCGGAGGACGAGCGCCTTGCCACGGGCATGGCGCTGGCCGCACTGACAGCGGGAAAGCCCAAGAAACACAAAGAAAACGATAGCAAATTGTAATATTGTGGCGCTGTTATACGGCTTGTTGTCGGAAGATGGCCGTATAATGGGAGTGCCCTCGTAATGTGGGCGTAGGGGCGGGGTCGACACGTTAAGGAAACATGCCAGTGGCATGTTTTTAGTGGCGATCTCGGCGGCTATGCCGCCGTAGCATCCATCTTGATTTTGAAAGCACCCTCTTACGTCGTCAGGGCGGGCAGAGTCGCCCGCCCTGACAGATCATATCCCCCCAAGCATTTCTTGACATGTATACTTAAAGCGAGTATACTATGTGCATGCTATTACAAAATAAGATGATTTTTGAGGTACGGCATGCGCAATAAGAACAACAAACACCTGGGCTTGGAGATCGACCCGGTTCTCCACTACAAGCTGAAATATATCGCGCAGTACGAGGGACGCTCCGCCAACGGGCAGATCCTCTATCTGCTGCGCCAGTGCATCCGGGAGTTCGAGGCAAAGGAAGGCCCCATTCCCGCCCCATCTGAGGATAAAAAAGACTGACTGCGATCATCACGCAGTCAGTCTTTTTTATCCTTCATTCTCCCACGAACAGCTCAAACGCCAGCTCCGCCTGTGCGTGCAGCAGTGCCAGCCCGCCAATCACCGGCAGCCCTCTGTCCCGCGCCGCCGCCAGCAGCGCTGTTTCGCGGGGCTGATACACCAGATCATAGACCCAGCCGTGACAGTTCTCCAGAAAGCGGAAGTCCGCAAACTCCTCCTGTCCCGTCATGCCCAGCGGCGTGGCGTTCACCAGCAGGTCGCAGTCCGCCGCCAGCAGCGGCAGCTCCCGCCATAGCCGGGTCTCCATGTTCCAGCCTGCCGTTTTCTCCGGGTGGCGGCAGCAGATCGTCACCGCAGCGCCGGAGCGCCGCAGCGCCCGGCTCACCGCCGAGGCCGCGCCGCCGCTGCCCAGCACCAGCACCCGTTTTCCGGACGCTGTAAAGGGAAGTGACCTGACAAAGCCCTCGCCGTCGGTGTTGTAGCCCACGGCCCGGCCCTGCCGCACCACCACGGTGTTCACCGCACCCATGGCGGCTGCGTCGCCCTCTACCGCGTCCAGCAGCGGCAGAATGGCCTGCTTGTGGGGCATGGTCACGTTAAAGCCGTCCCATTTTCCCCGACGGGCTTCCGCCACGAAGGCTTCCAGCTCCCCCTCCCGCACGGTCACGGTGGTATAAGAGCCCTCCAATCCCCGCTGCCGCAGCAGCGTCGTGTGGATGGCCGGAGAGCGGCTGTGAGCCACGGGATCGCCGATCACACAAAGTCTGTACATGCCGTCTCCTTTACACATCCTGCCGTTCCATGGCTTCCAGCGTGTCAATGGCCCGCAGGTAGCCGGGGAAGCCCTGTCCGGCGATGACCGTGACGCAGGCGGGCGCTGTGACCGACGTGTGCCGCCACGGCTCACGGGCGGAGATATCACTGATGTGCACCTCCACCGCCGGAATGCGGATGGAGCGCAGCGCGTCGTGGATGGCGTAGCTGTAGTGGGCGTAAGCACCGGGGTTGATGACGATGCCGCCGGTGCCGTCGGTGTCCGCCAGCTGAATGGCGTCGATCAGCGCGCCCTCGTGGTTGGACTGCACGAACCGGGCCTGATGGCCCCGCTCTTTGGCGTAGTCCGCGATTATGCCGCACAGGTCGTCGTAGGTGCTGTGGCCGTAAATGTCCGGCTCCCGCTGCCCCAGCAGGTTCAGGTTGGGGCCGTTGAGGATCAAAAGCTTCATGCGTTCCTCCAGATCTCGGCGGCCTGCGCCGCCAGCTGTTCCGCCGTGCCGCTGCCGATGGCGGCGTCGGCACAGTCCAGATACCAGTCCCGGCGCCGCCGGGCCAGCTGCTCCAATGTGTATTGCTTCAATAAGGGCCGCTCACGGTTTCCCACGCACCCGGCGATCTGGCGGATATCCCGATCCAGAAGCACCACCACGCCGCTCTCCCTGAGCAGCCGCCGGTTTTCCGCAGATTCCACCACACCGCCGCCGGTGGCGATGACCCGCGTATCCTCCCTGAGCAGCGCCGCGAGGATGCGACTCTCTACGGCGCGAAAGCCGCTTTCGCCCTGCTGGGCAAAAATAGCGGGGATGCGCAGTCCCGTCTCCACCTCGATCAGCGTGTCGCAGTCGGAAAAGGGCAGCCCCAGCCGTTCCGCCGCCAGACGGCCCACGGTGGTCTTGCCGCTGCCGGGCAGACCGATCAGGATCAGGTGCTTCATTCCTGTTCCACCTGGCGGGTCTGGGCCATGATGGCCCGGAACACCGCCTCCACGGCGGTGCGGTACTCCGGGGCCATGTCGCCCCGGCTCCGCAGCACCTCGGCTTCCCGTGTCTCGTCCCGGATGGCCGTTCCTGCGGCGGCCTTTAATGCGCCAATCTTGCTGCCGATTTGCAGCCGCTTTGCCAGCAGCGCCACGATCTCGCCGTCTATTTTGTCGATTGCGCCGCGATAGCCCGCCAGATCCTCCGTCGGCTCCTCCTGCCACAGCTGGCAGATGGCCAGCGCGGCGGCAGCCTCCACAATGGGAGCGGCCCGCAGCGCGATGCAGCTGTCGTGCCGTCCCGCGGCGGACAGGGTGACGTTTTCCATCCGCTCCATGTCCACCGTGTCCTGCGGTTTGCATATGGTGGGCGTGGGCTTGAAGGTCACGGTGAATTCCACCGGCATGCCGTTGGTGATGCCACCGTTGACGCCGCCGTTGTGGTTGCTGGTCGTCCATACCTTCTTGCCATTGGTGCGCAGGGGATCGTTGGCCTGACTGCCCCGCAGGGCGGCGAGATCCTCGCCCGCGCCGAATCCGATGGCCTTCACAGCGGGGATGGCGAACACGTGGCGGGCGATCTCACCCTCCACCGTGTCGGGCCAGTCCGGGCCGCCCAGCCCCGCCGTAAGCCCGGTGACGGTGCAGGCCACCTGTCCGCCCACGCTGTCGCCCTGTTCCTTCGCCTCGGCGGCACGGCGGCGCAGGTTTTCCTCGTCCACCACGTGGGCCGTCACGGTGACGCCCTGACTGGCCAGCACCGTTTTGGCGATGCTGCCTGCCGCCACCAGCGGCGCGGTGAGCCGTCCGGAGAAGTGCCCGCCGCCCCGGTAGTCCTGAAAGCCCTTGGCCTTGATCCGGGCGGTGTAGTCCGCGTGGCCGGGCCGGGCCACCGACCGCAGCGCCTCGTAGTCCTGCGGCCGGGCGTCCCGGTTGGGCAGCGCCATCACCAGCGGCATGCCGGTGGTGCGGCCCTGAAACACGCCGGAGAGGAACTGTACCTCGTCCGGCTCCTGCCGTGCCGTGGCCAGTGCGCCGCTGGGGCGGCGGCGCAGCAGGTCGCGCTCCATTTGCAGCTCGTCTATGGGGACGCCGGCCGGGACATGCCGCAGCAGCACCCCCACCACAGGGCCGTGTGACTCCCCGAACAACGTATAGTCCAACATGGGCTTATCCTCAACTTTCCATCAATTCTTCCGTTTTTCCGCCCAGCATGGCGTAGTCACGCCAGAAATCCTCATAGGATTTTGCCACGCAGTTTCCGCCCCGCAGCACAACCGGTTCCCGGCAGAACAGGGCGGCGCAGCCGCACAGCATGGCGATGCGGTGATCGTCAAAGGCATCCAGCGTCACGCCACCGTGCAGGGGCCTGCCGCCAACGACGGTCAGGCCGTCCGGCAGCTCCTCCACCGCTACACCCAACGCCGCCAGCACGGCGGCCACCGTGTGGAGCCGGTCGCTCTCCTTGCGGCGCAGAAACGCGCCGCCGGTGAACCGGGTGGTCTGGGGCCGCATGGCCGCCAGCAGCGCCAGCGCAGGCAGCAGATCCGGCGTTTGGGACACGTCCACCGTTTCCGGCAGCTCCTGTAAATAGCCGGTAATGGCCCGGTCGGGCTGGCTGCTGTGCAGCGGCAGATTCGTCACGGTCACGCCGCCGCCCTGCAGCGCGTTCGCTGCCAGCCACCAGCCGCCCGCCGACCAGTCGCCCTCCACCGGGGACTCATCGGGCTGAAAGACCTGCGGCGCGGGAATGCGCCAGCCTGTTTCCGTGGTCAGCACGGTCACGCCGTGCCGCCGCAGGGCGTCCAGCGTCATGTCCACATAGGCGCGGGATACCAGCGGCGTGGTCAGCACAAGCTCTGACGGCTCCGCCAGCAGCGGCAGTGCCATCAGCAGGCCGCTGACGGTCTGGGAAGTCTCGTCTCCCCGCAGGGCATAGCGCCCCGGCGCCAGCGGCTCGGTGATGTGGTAGCCTGCGTTCTCCCGCGCTACGGGATAGGGCGCGGACAAGGGCCGCTCCAATAGCCGGGGTGTTCCGGTAAGATGCAGTCCGGTGCGTCCCAGCGCCATCGCCAGCGGCAGCAGAAACCGCAGCGTCGCGCCGGACGCGCCGCAGTCGATGGCGTCGCCGCCCTGCCGCAAGACCCGCAGCCCGGACAGCGTGGCGCTCACATCCGCTCCGGACAGCTCCTGCGGCAGCGGCTGTCCCGCCAGAAAGCGGCAGATTAGCTCCCGGTGCCATGCGCTTTTGCTGGGCGGCGCGGCCACCGTGCCCGTCAGGCGGGCGGGATACAGCCGCCGGGTCATGCCAGACCCTCCTGCAGCGCCGCCAGCGGCACGTCCTCCACGTAGGCGTCGCCGATCGCCCGCAGCAAAACGGCGTGAAGGGTATCTCCTTCACATTTCTTGTCCCGCGCCAGATAGCGGGACACCGTTTCTTTGACAAACGGCATCGTACAGGGCAACTCCCAGCGCTCCAGCAACGCCAGCAGCCGGTCGTAGGCCGCCTGTACCCCGTCGCCCCGGCGGAGCTGCCACCGCAGCATGGCCGCCATCCCGGCGGCCACCGCCTCGCCGTGGGTGCAGGCGGCGTAGCCGCCTGCTGCCTCGTAGGCGTGGCCGAAGGTGTGGCCGAAGTTCAGCAGCCGCCGCGCCCCGGTGTCCCGCTCGTCGGCGGCCACCAGCGCCGCCTTGATTGTCAGGCACCGGGCGATGATGGCCGTCCAGTCCGGCGTGTCGGTTTCAAGCGCGTCCAGCAGCCCGGCGTCCTGAATAAACCCGTATTTGATGACCTCCGCCATGCCGCACCGCAGCTCACGCCGGGGCAGCGTAGTCAGACAGTCCGGATCGGCGATCACCAGCCGGGGCTGATAGAACGCGCCCAGCAGGTTCTTGCCCTCCGGCAGATCCACCGCCGTTTTACCGCCCACGGCGCTGTCCACCTGAGAGAGCAGCGTGGTGGGCAGCTGCGCCAGCGCCATGCCCCGCTGATAGCAGGCAGCGACAAAGCCCGCCATATCGCCGGTGACGCCGCCGCCCAGCGCCAGCAGTCCGTCGCTTCGGGTAAAGCCCTCCTGCGCCAGCTGGCGGCACAGGGAGAGCCACGTCTCCGGGGTCTTGTGCGCCTCTCCCGCCGGGAAGGTCAGCAGCTGGCCGGAAAGTCCCGCGCTCCGCAGGCTGTCCAGCACCGCGCCGCCGTACAGCGCCGCCACCGTTTCATCCGCCGTGACGGCCCAGCGGTCAATGCCCAGCGGCGCCAGCAGTGCTCCGGTCTGCCGCAGCGCGCCGGGCTGGATATGAACGGGATAGCCGCCTTGCGGCAGCGGGACGGTCACGGTCATGAGAAGCTTCCTCCGAATGGTCATTTTTTCCATTTTACCCTACATTGCCCCCGTTGTAAAGTGGAGGAACAGCACGGTTTGCCCTTCCTGACGGAAAGCTGTCTGCGGCGGGATGGAGAAATGGATGCAAAATTTGGAAAAAAAGACGGATACTATGCACCCGGCATATTGTTTTTTTGGTGAGAATCGTGTATAAATAATATAATATCCACACGCGCCGCATTGGCGCAGTTCCATAACTTGGACGAAAGGGAGAGAGCATACCATGAAGAAATGCATCAGTTTATTGATGGCCCTGCTGATGGCGCTGAGCCTGCTGCCCGCCACGGCCGTGGCTGCTGAACCGTCAGAGCCGGTTCGGCAGGAGGAGATTTCTCAGGAGGAGTTGATGCTGGCGGAGACGGAGGAGAATGCTCCCACTGCGCTCAGCGCGTCTGACGATCTGGATACCCGGCTGAGCAATGCGGGCTTTACCGCTCCGCAGATGGGCTCCATGAACGGCGATCACAAGGATTTCTATTTGTGCACACCTTGGCAGGACAACGACTGTGTTTCCTTCGACTATGATAACAGCGGCAGTGTGGGCAAGCTGACCGTAACACTGAAGCCGGCCACGCTGGGACAGTGGAAAGCGCTCTATAAGGCAGAACAGAGCGATGGTTTCGGCTTCAATGACAGCTTGGATGTCAATATTCGTTCTGACGCACCGTCCGGTACGGTACGGGGCGCGGGTGCGCTGATCTGGGAAGCGGGCTGCACGAACGTGGTGCAGGACTTCCTGGACGGCAATCTCGGCAGCTATATGGAGCTCTATGGAGTTTCGAGCGGGTATGACAGCTTCGGCAGATACTTCCCGCTGATATCGGTGGAAAAGCGGAACGGTAAGGTGATCTTGTCCGCTGAGAGCGGCGAAACCTACTACCGCTATCTGATGGTATGGGATGACGACAATGATGACAGCAGCCGTCTGGCTCAGTACAACCTGTTTATTACCGTTAAGGTAGAGGACGATATCTACTGCGAGTGGGATACGGATACCGCCGCTATGGGGACTGCACTGCGGAACGCCGGATACAGAGTGCCTACGCAAAAGCTCTTTGACGTGGACATGCCCGACGGCCTTACAGAGGGTGTGGACTATACATACAGCTACGATGCTTCCACCGGCCACGTGAGTATCAGGCTGCTGAAGAGCGACGGATGGATGAAAGCGTTTGAAACGTGCTATGACAACAATGGTTATTTCGGCATAACGACCTGCTTCAACAAGCCGTCAGCAAGCGCCGTTAAGGTCAAGTTCTACGTGACGGATGACGATGACAGTGTTGTCCAGATGTATGCCAACAATGATTTGTCAGAATTCTCCTGGTACAGCGGCACGAATCTGCGGCCCGGCAGCACGCGGACGATCATCAATACCTACGCGGACAGCAGCGGCGATATGCAGCTGTCTGCGAAAGCGGGAACCTATTGGGTACGCTGTATCGCCGTGTGGGGCGACAAGAACGGGAATATCCTGCGTAACCTCAACAGTCAGCATAAGTACATGTACACCGTCAGTATTGAGGTTCCCGAGGATTTCAGCTATGGATGGAATACCCGCCCCATTGAAGAACGGCTGGCAGAGGCAGGCTTTGTCGTGCCTCAGCAGGATAAGCTGGACAAGCACATTCCCGGCGCCCTCAATCTGAAAATGCCCACAGGACTGAAGGAGAACACCGATTATACCTGCAAATACGATGAAAAGACCGGCGAGCTGAACATCACCATCAAGAAGGGTAATAAGGCGGATTGGAAAGCGGCCTATCTGGATTCCGTTCTAAGCGGGGGCATGGATCGCATCATCATGAATGTCCTGTTCGGTTCCGAGTGTGGCGCGGTGCAGGGCGTCAGTTGGGTCGGTGATGAGGCCAATCTGGGGATGCTGTTGTGGGATGGTATCTGGGACGATGACGAGTATGCGTTTACTTCCCGCGGCGATTTCAGCATGTGCGGCAACGGGTGCGCAATAGCCGACGTGAAGGGTAACGGTAACGGCACCGTCACCATCAGCGGAAAGAAGGGCACGACAGAGTTCTATCAGGCGGCCATGTGGAAGGACGACGCGGGGAATGTGCTGTCCAAATATCTGGTCAAGGTCAAGATCACCGTTGCCGCCGCTTTCAGTCACACCGCTGTGGTGACACCTGTGATGGATGGCCTGAACGCGGCAGATACAACACGCTTTACACTGGCCCTTGAGGAACCCGATGCGCTGCTGACTGCTATCCCCGCAAAGGGAAAGATCACACTGGTTCCCAAGGACGGCGCTGCTCTGGTCAACGAATGGGGTTATATCGGCGGCTTCTGGGTGCAGGCTCCGGCGGGCTATACGCTGCAATCCTGCTATCTGGACTATGGCCCGGGGCAGAACGCCGATTTACATGATTTTGAAATCAACAGCAACAGCTACTGGATCCCCGTGGACTTCTATAACCCGACCGTTGATTCCGACACCTTGGTCAAACTTGCCTGGAAAAATAACAATGCCAATGCGGCGGATCGGATCGAATCGTTTGACGTGTGCATCGACAGTAACTGGGGCAAGCTGTCCAGCTCCGGCGGTTCACCCAACGCGCTGGACGTGGCTGCCATCTATGAATGCCTGACGCAGGATAAAACGCCTGCCTGCGGCGATAAAGCGGCCTGCGACGTGAATCTGGACGGCAATGTGGATATCTACGACCTGCAATACCTCTATGAGTGCGTAGCGCAGGGCCAATAACGGCGAATTGCCCTGCGGTGGCGGTTCATACCTGCCGAATGTACTTTCCATACACCTTGGCGCCGCTGCCGCAGGGCTTTTGCAAATAAAAAACACTGGGGAAAGCTTTCGGCTTTCCCCAGTGTTTTTTCATATCGTTCAGCACAGCGTGTCGGCGTCCTCGGCGTACAGCTTGTCGTTGATCTCCCCCAGCGTCATGTTGTGGCTCAGCCCGAAGATCACGATGGCGTCCCGCCGGTCGCGGGAGTACAGCGGCGCAAGCCGGGCGTGGCGCAGCAGTTCCTGTGCCTCATCCACCGAAGCGCCAAGGCCAAAGCACAGGCACAGCAACCGGTTGCGGGAGGGTGTGCGCCGTCCGGAAAATACCTGGTGGAGATACACCTCGCTGATGCCCGACTGGCGGGCCAGCGCCGTTTTGGAGATCTCCCGCCGCTGGAACAGCGCCTGCAGCCGCTCCTGCAGCGCGTAGCCCTGAAAGCTGCTGTCGTTGTCCGCCAGCACCCGATCCAGATTGTTTCCGGTCATCAATTCCTGCTGTAACTGGTCTGTGTTTTTGCGTTCCATTTTTCCTTGCCGCCTTTACATTGTTGTTCATTTCCTTTATACTACATATTGTAACAAAAATTTTCCTAAAAACAATATGCGCGCTGCATAGGGTAGGGGGGTTTTTTATGTATGACCAGCTTTTGCGCGCGGTAGATCAATATTTTGACGAAGTAAAAGTATTGCGGCGGAGCGCCCGCGGCGTCATCACGCTGCTGCGCCACCGGAAAACGGGAAAGCGCTACGTGTTCCGCCAGTTTATGGGCAGCGCCGACGTGTACCGCCGCCTGCTGACGGTGGAGTGTCCCCATCTGCCCCGCATCGAGGAGGCGGTGGACAGCGATGGCCGCGTGGCGGTGCTGGAGGAGTACGTGCAGGGCGACACGCTGCTGTTTCTGCTGGAGGGCGGCCTGCTGGACTGGGCTGAAGCCAAAAAGGTCACGCAGGATGTGTGTGCGGCGCTGTGGGTGCTGCACTCGCTGGGCGCGGTGCACCGGGATGTGAAGGACAGCAACGTGATCCTGCGGGGCAGCGACGCGGTGCTGATCGACTTTGACGCCTCGCGCATCGTCAAGCCGGAGCTGGCCGCCGACACGGTGGTGCTGGGTACCACCGGCTACGCCGCGCCGGAGCAGTTCGGCCTGTCCCAGACCGACGGCCGGGCGGATATCTATTCCCTCGGCGTGCTGCTGAACGTGATGCTGACGGGACAGCACCCCTCCCGGAAGCTGGCACCCGGCAAGGCGGGACACATCGTCCAGCGCTGCACCATGATGAACCCCGACCAGCGCTATCAGACTGTTTGGGAGCTTCGTGACGCCCTATGAGTGAGAAAACCACAAAAACCTGCCTCCGCTGCGGCGCGGCGCTGCCGGAGGAAGCGGCCTTTTGCCCCTGCTGCACCGCCACGCAGATCCAGAGACGCACGATCTCCGCGGAGTCGCCTGCGGCGCGGAACCTCTGGTGGATCGGCGCGCTGACGGCGCTGGTAGCGCTGGCGCTGCCCATAGGCGCGGCGCTGTGGAGCAGCACCCCGCAGGCCGAGACGCTGCCGCCGGAGGATACGCTTCCGCTGACCATTTCCCGCGAAAGCGAAGATGGGGCGGAGCCCCGCTACGGCGAGCTGTGCCAGACCTATTACGAGGGGGAGGACGGGCAGCTGTACCACGTGTTCGCCGCCTTCAGCCCCAGCATTGACGGCGGCAGCACCATGCGGGGCTATTGCTCCGGCCTGCTGGAGCCGGGCTGCACCGATACCGGGCCGCTGACGCTGTTTGTGGAAGAGGTGGGCTCCGGACGAAACGGCAGAGACAGCTTTTCCGCCTTGCTGGAGGACTGGAGCGTGACCGTTACAGCGCCTGACGGCGGCGAACGCTGCACCCTGCGCGATCCCACATTTGACTATATTTCCACCACCGATGCCATGCTGTATCAGGAAATGACGGGGACAAGCGCCTGCGCGGATAACGAGATCGTCTGGACGCTGCGGATGAAAAACGGCGATGTGGTGACGGTGAAGCAGGGCGTGACCTTCGGCGCCAAAACGGTGGTGGAGTACCACTGGGAGGATACCCCCATGAACACGGCGGCGGAGCTGCAAGCGCTGCTGGACGATATTACCGCCGCAGCGAAAGCGGAGGAGGCGGTGTATCTCTATCTGCCCGCCGTTACCTATGACGCGCCGGTGTCTGTGGACAGTCCCATGACGCTGGTGGGCCATCAGGAGGGCACCACGTTTTCCGCCACACTGACAGCAAACGCCACGGAGCAAGACGACTGGACGGAGCCTATGGTGAAGCTGCGGTCGCTGACCTTTTCCGGAGCGGGCGGCACCGGCGTGAACGCCTGCGGCCCGGTGTATTTGCGGGGCTGCCGCTTTACCGGCTGGGACGTGGCGGCGCAGGCTTTGGACGGCGGCTGGATCTTCTGTCAGGAGGATGTCCGCTTCGACCGAAATGCCGTGGCCATGCGGCTGAACAGCAATTTCAGTATCTCCTGCGGTGCTAACATTAACAACACGTCCTTTACCCGCAACGGCGTGGCCCTGCAATTGGAGCGGATCCCCGGCGAGCGGATGGGCCTGATACTGGACTACTGCACCTTCTACGGCAACGGGACCGACATTGAAAACCCCGAAAACTATACGGTGGAGCTTCTGCCCACCACCAGCATGAAATAACCACATATGAAATAACACATTGGTGCGGATATGACAATATCCGCACCAATGTCAGCCTGTCAAAGAACCCCAGCTTTCAGAAAGCGAAAGATGGGGTTCTTTGACAGGCTGAACCGATGCCCCGGCATACGCCGGGGCATCGGTTTGCTTCCTTATTTTTTCAGCTGCTCCACGACTTTGGCAAAGTCCTCTCTGGCCTCCTTGTAATAGGGCAGCATGCAGTAGCAGTGTACCATGCCGGGCCGGGTCGTGACCGTATAGGGAATCGCCGCCTGCCGGCAGGCGGCTTCAAATTCCGGCCACGCGCCGTACAGCACCTCGTCCGTGCTGTAATAGAAGTGGATATCCCCCACGCCGGAATAGTCGCCCCGCGAGGGGGAGAGCATGTATTCCGGCACATTGTCCTGCCCGTGGCGCATGAGCGCTTCGCCTTTTGCCATGAAGGCATAGTCGATGGCCACGTCGCGAGGATTCAGCGCCTGCATGCGGGCGCGTTCCTCGTCGTTCCACGGTACCTCGCCGGGGGAGACGGCCACAATGTGCCGGGGCGGGGACAGGGGAGCGCCCAGCGCGCTGTTGTGAGCGGCCATGCCCAGTGCCAGCGCGCCGCCGGAGGAAAACCCGCAGGTGCTGACATTTCCGTCGCCGTACAGGGCGAGTAGGCCATGTCGTAGCTGACGGTGATGCAGTGCTCCGTGCAGAGGGGATAGATGGGGAACCAGACGTCGCAGCCTGTTCCATAGCACAGCTTCCGCAGCACGGCGGCGTCGCCCTTGTCCGGGCCGATGACCATGCCGCCGCCGAAGAAGAACAGAATGGCCCGCTGGGACGGCTTGCTCTCCGCCTGGACGATCAGGCACGGAAAGCCATTGACCATCCGCTTTTCGTAGTGGGCCTTGCGGTCAGTGGGCATGAAAAAGCCCCGGCCCCGGTTGGCCTTTTCGATGGCCTTCAGCAGCTGCTCCTCCGGCAGAGCGAAGGCCTTCTTCACGCCGGAGAGCCGATAGACGCCGCGCAGCAATGACGCGCCGATGCTCATAGTGTTGTCCTCCTTTTACTTCCGCGCCGTGACGCACAGCCAGCCCATTTTGTTGCTGTGGGTCTGGACATGCTGGAAGCCCGCCTGCTCTAAAGCGGCTTGCAGCTCCGTGTCACGGTAGACGGTCATGCCGTCGATGATCTCTGTCCACTTGCTGTATTTCTCCGGGTCTCCGCACTCGTTGCAGATGAGAAACGTGCCGCTGGGCTTCAGCACACGATAGACCTCCCGGAAGCTGGCGGACAGGTCGGGCCAGAAGTAGACCGTCTCAAAGGCCGTGACCGCGTCGAACCACGAGGACGCGAAGATCATGTCCGCCACGTTGCCTTGCAGCACGGTGCAGCGGCCCTGTTGAATGGCCTGTTGGTTGACCTTCCGGGCTTTTTCCACGCTGACGGGGGAGTAGTCGATGCCCTTGACGATGCCGTTGGGGCATTTTTTCAGCAGCCGCGTCAGGTTGGCTCCGCCGCCGCAGCCGCAGTCCAGCACCGCCGCGTTACCGGCAAGCTTCAGGAACCGGAAGCCCCAGCGGGCCATGGGACTGTGGCACAGGTTCATCATGGATACCATCACCCGGCCGCTAAACCCGGCGGGCTTGCGGGTGTTTTCAAAGAACGACATGTTCTCACTCCTTATTCTTGGTTAGCTTTGACTAACCTGAGGTGTTATAGAAAAGCTGCGTCTTGCAGCCTGTGGGATGGCCTTATTATAGCCGCATGGTTTTGGCCTGTCAAGCGGTTTGTTTTGCGGCGGGAGGGGAGAAGAAAAGCGGCTGTTGAGGGGTGGAAAAGGGGGGCATAACCGGCCAATAAACCGGGTTATGCCCCCCCATATTTCCCCTTATTCATGCGGCGTTATGCACCGAAGTACGTTTGGATGGTTTGCATCCGCTGGCTTTGGGCCACGTGGAAGGGGCAGCGGCTGTCACAGTGGCCGCAGCCCACGCAGTCCCCGGCCCGCTTTTCCAGCGTCAGGTAGTGCTCCCGCGCCAGATTGTCCCCCTGCATAGCCAGATCGTAATACTTGTTGATGAGGGCGACGTCCAGTCCGGCGGGGCAGGGGTGGCAGTGCTTGCAGTAGACGCAGCGGCCCACCGCGCCAGCCGGGGCCAGCTCGCCCAGACAGGAGTAGTCCCGATCCGCCGCAGACGCGTCAAAGAAGGACAGCACCTCCCGCATTTCCCGCTGATTGCCGAAGCCCGGCAGAACGGCCATAACGCCGGGCTTGTCCAGCGCGTACTGGATGCACTGTTCCCGCGTCAGAGCGACGCCGAAGGGAGACTGAGCGGCATCCAGCAGCTGGCCGCCACAGAAGGGCTTCATGACGGTGATGGCCACGCCCTCCCGCTGGCAGCGGCGGTACAGGTCGTACCGCTCGGTGTTCTCGCCAATGCCGTAATCACCCTGTCCGTAGTCATAGGCGGGGTTGATGCTGAACATCACCACATCCACAATGCCCATATCCAGTACCTTATTCACCAGCGCCGGGGTGTGGGAGGACAGGCCGATATGGCGGATCACCCCTTGCTTTTTCAGCTCCCGCACATAGTCCGGCACGCCATTGGCCTGATAGGCGGCAAGGTCGCTCTCCTCGTCCAGACAGTGGAGGAAGCCCACGTCGATATAGTCCGTCCGCAGCTGCTCCAGCTGCCACGCCACGGATCGTTTTACCTCGGCCAGCTCCGTCGTCCAGCCATACTCGCCGGAGGTGTAGTCCGCGCCGAAGTGGATTTGCAGATACACCTTGTCCCGGATGCCCTCCAGCGCCTTGCCGTAGGCGGCAAAGATGGCGGCGTGGCCGCCCGCCATGTCAAAGTAGTTGACGCCGCTGTCGACGGCGGCCCGGACAGTGGCGATGATCTCTTTTTCCGGCTGTGCGCCGATGACGGAGGAACCCATACCGATGACGCTTACTTTTTCCCCGCCGTGGGGCAGAACGCGATATTCCATGGAAAACCCTTCTTCTCCTGTTGGCGCTTACTTTACATCGTGGGGCTTATAGACCCGCCGCTCCAAGGCGAAAATACGGTCGCTGAACTCGCCCACCGACAGGTCGTTCAGCACCTCGCGGTAGATCTCCATGCGGCTGTCGATCATGTCGATGCAGGACAGCAGCTCCGCCTCGGCAAACAGCGGGCGCATGGCGGCGCCGAACTCCGGCTCGCCGTGGTGGGACAGGATCATGTGCTGCACCAGCATGGACTTGTCATCGGAAATGCCCAGCTCTTTTGCCGTGTCGGCCACCTCCTGTGCGCCCATCACCAGATGGCCCAGCAGCTGTCCGCCGGTAGAGTAGTTGGTCACGAGCCCCAGCTCGGAAAACGCGAACTCCTTCGATTTGGCGAAATCGTGCAGCAGCGTGCCCGTCAGCAGCAGGTCGCGGTCGATGACGGCGCGGTACTGACCGGCCAGAAAGTCCGCCATGGTCAGCATGTCCACCGTGTGCATCAGCAAACCCCGGAGAAAGCCGTGGTGGACGCTTTTGGCGGCGGGGATCTGCTGGAAATCCGACAGATGCCGCCGCAGCAGCTCCCGGCACAGGCGCTGGTAGTCTGCGTCTTTCATGCTGTCCAGCAGGTCGTAGACCTTTTGCAGATAGGCGTCGGCATCGATGGGCGCCACGGGAACCAGCGCACTCAGCTCCACCGGATCGCCCTCCGTGCGAAGGCGCAGGCGGTCAATGACGATCTGGGGCGTGCCCCGATACTCCGACACCGTGCCCCGCAGCTTGATGATCCGACCCTCGTCCGCCACGCCGATGGGGCCGGTGTAGTCCCACACCTTGGCGTCGATGACGCCGGAGGCATCGGCAAGCGACGCGCTCAGAAACGGCTTGCCTGCCGCCGTGGTCTTGGGGTAAGCGCCCTTCAGGATGTAAAAGCCCTCCACGATGTCGCCGCTGCGCATATCGGCGATTTTTTTGTTGTATTCCATATGTCCGTTATCCTTTCCGGTGAGGTTATTCTCGATTGCGGCGGTCAACCCCGCTCCTTGTGAGATGCCTGACGCATGCTGAGGCTGATGCGCTTTTTCTTTTCGTCTACCTCCAGCACCACCACTTTTACGATATCGCCCACGGACACCACCTCGGAGGGATGGCGGATGAACTTGTCCGCCACCTGCGAGATATGCACCAGCCCGTCCTGATGGACGCCGATATCCACGAACACGCCGAAGTCGATGACGTTCCGCACCGTGCCGGTCAGCTCCATGCCGGGCTTCAGATCCTTCATCTCCAGCACGTCGGTGCGGAGGATAGGCTTGGGCAGCTCGTCACGAACGTCCCGTCCCGGCTTCAGCAGCTCGGCTACGATGTCCCGCAATGTGGGAACGCCTACGCCCACAGCCTCGGCGGCCTTTTCCTCGCCGTAGACCTTCAGGCGCTGGGGCAGGTCGGCGATGCGCTCGGCCTTCACGTCCGCCAGCGTATAGCCCGTCAGCTCCAGCAACGCCCTGGCGGCGTCATAGCTCTCCGGGTGGACGGCGGTGTTGTCCAGCACGCTCTTGCTCTCCGGCACACGGAGGAAGCCCGCGCACTGCTGGAACGCCTTGGGGCCCAGCTTGGGGACTTTCTTGATCTGGGCGCGGGAGGTGAACACGCCGTTCTCCTCCCGGTAGGTGACGACGTTTTTCGCCGTGGTGCCGTTCAGTCCCGCTACCCGCTGCAAAAGGGAGGGGGACGCCGTGTTGATATCCACGCCCACGGCGTTGACGCAGTCCTCCACCACGCCGTTGAGGGCTTCATCCAGCTGCTTGGCGGGCATGTCGTGCTGGTACTGGCCCACGCCGATGGCCTTGGGGTCGATCTTCACCAGCTCCGCCAGCGGATCCTGCAAGCGCCGGGCGATGGACACGGCGCTGCGGAGGTTCACGTCGTACTGGGGGAACTCCTCGGCGGCCAGCTTGCTGGCGGAGTAGACGGAAGCGCCTGCCTCGGACACGATCATATAGCTGACGTGGGCGCCGGTCTCGTTTACCTGATGGATCAGCTCCACCGCCATCTGCTCCGTTTCCCGGCTGGCGGTGCCGTTGCCGATGGCGATATGCTCCACGCCGTGCTTGCGGATCAGCTTGGCCAGCGTGACAATGGCCTCCTTCTTCTGCCGCTCGCCGTAGGTGGGGTACACCACGGCGGTGTCCAGCACCTTGCCGGTGCCGTCCACCACCGCCACCTTGCAGCCCATGCGGTAGCCGGGGTCAAGGCCCATGGTCACCTTGCCCTTTACCGGCGGCTGCATCAGCAGGGGTTTCAGGTTCAGGGCGAACTGACCGATGGCGCCCTCGTTGGCGCTGTCCGTCAGCGTGGAGCGGGCCTCGCGCTCCAGCGAGGGGTAGATGAGCCGATCATAGGCATCCTCACAGGCGGCCTTGATGAACTCCATGGCGGAGGAGCCGGGCTTCACCACGGCGCGGCGCATCAGCGGCAGCGCCGCGTCACGGTCCAGCAGCACGGTAACGGAGAGGAAGCCCTCCTTTTCGCCCCGGTTCACGGCCAGTATCTGGTGGCCGGCCAGCTTGGAAAGGGGCTGGTCAAAGTCGTAGTACAGGCGGTACACGCTGTCCTCCTCCGTGGCGGCCAGGCTGCGGAGACGGCCCTGCCGCGTCAGCAGACCACGCAGGGTCTTGCGGATATCCGCGTCGTCCGACAGCGTTTCGGCGATAATGTCGTTGGCACCTTGCAATGCGTCGGCCACTGTCTCCACGCCCTTTTCCGGGTCAATGAAGGCCTGCGCGGCGTCCTCTGGGCGGGGACAGTCCCGCTCCTGCGCCAGCAGCAGGGCGGCCAGCGGCTCCAGTCCCTTTTCCCGTGCGGCGGTGGCGCGGGTGCGGCGTTTCTGCTTGTAGGGACGGTAGAGATCCTCCACCTCCGCCAGCGTTTTGGCGCTGTCGATGGCGGCGGACAGGTCCTCCGTCAGCTTGCCCTGCTCCTCGATGGCCTTTTTCACCGTCTCGCGGCGTTCCTCTAAGTTCCGCAGGTACTGGAGCCGCTCCTCCAGCGTCCGCAGGGCGGTGTCGTCCATGGCTCCGTGCAGCTCCTTGCGGTAGCGGGCGATGAAGGGGATGGTGTTGCCCTCGTCCAGCAGGCGGACAACGTTTTCCACGTGCTGGGGGTTTTTGTCAAGCTCTTGGGCAAGGGTTTGAATGATATCCATATAACAATTCCTTTCGTGAGAAGGACGCGGGGCGTCCGGTGAGATGTCAAAGCCGGTGTATGTTACCACAGCTGCCGGAAAAATGCCGGCGCGGCGGTCAGAACAGATCCAGCATGTTGTCCAGATAGATTTCCTCCCGTACCTTCAGCTGGTGTTCCGGTTTGGTCATGTAGTAGAGCAGAAACTCTAAAATCAGCGCGGTGCCGAGGCCCCGGCCCTCGATCTTGAAGTGGGAGAATCCCATGGGCAGATAGCGGCTCCGGATATCCTCCACGCCGATGAAGCCGGGGTTTTCCATGGCCTTGGAGAAGCGGTAGCCTTCGGAAGCGTCCGGCGCGGCGCAGCGGTGCTCCGGGCCGGGCTCGCCCAGATTCTTCCGGCTGACCGCTTCGTAGCAGGCTTTCCTGTCCCGGCAGCCGAAGAAACAGCACTCGTTGCAGAGAAATTCCACCTTGTCCTTCAGCGGCTGGGGCAGGGCGTTCAGCTGGGCAAAGGCCTTGTTCAGCCGGAAATCCGGCACCACATAGCGGAAATCCTCCCGCTCCACCTCCCGGCGGAAGTCCCAAAAGTCCGTCAGAACCTTGGTGGTGGAGGAGACGAGATAGAGCGGGGGATAGGTGCGCTTCAGGTAGTCCAGCAGCAGCTCCGCGTGGACGATGACGCCGTTGGGAACGCCGCCGCTCTCCGCCAGCAGACGGCACAGGGCGTTGCATCTTTCATCCGCCAGATGCTCCGGTCGCAGCCGGGAATTGCTGAAGGTCAGGCGAGCGGAGACGCCGTACTCCCGCGTCAGGGCCAGTACCTCCCGGGGGGCGTGGCTACCGCTTCCGATACGGCCGCCGCCCCAGAGACAGTCCTCCGGCGCGCCGTACAGAGAGCCGATATCGCACCAGTCGTAGAAATATTCCCGGTGGGCGCGGTACAGGGGGAGAAACACCCGGTACAGCTCGTAGCACTCAAACAGGCCGGGGAGATGATAGTATGCGGTCTTGTGGTTCATATGGGAAACAACTCCTCTTTCTATCAGTATAGCACCCGGCAGGGCGGCAAATCAAGCATGATGTGGGGGTGATGACTTGCGGGGTATCGAAAGATAATTTTCCGCTGCTGCAAAAATAGTATTGTGTTTACGCGGGACAGGTGGTACAACAGGGATAGAACGGTTAGCGAGAGCTAACAACGCGAGCTTCAGAATCTTGCAAAGAGATCACGGTAAAGGAGACTTTCACCATGAAAATTTTAGTATACGGTGCGGGGGTGCTGGGCTGCAATCTGGCGCGGAATCTGTTCCGGCCGGAAAGAATGTTACGCTGCTGGCGCGGGGAAAAGGGGCCGAGGAGATCAAAAAGAACGGCCTGCGGATCAAGGACAAGTTTTCACCCCGCGTGTCGCTCAGCCGTATCCCGGTGACGACGGAGCTGAAGCCGGAAGCACCCTACGACGTGATCTTTGTGGTCATGCGCTACACCCAACTTGACACGATCATGGATACCCTGCGGGCAAGCAGGGCGAAAAATATCATCTTTGTGGGCAACAATGTGCGGGCAGAAGCCACCGCCGCCGCACTGCCGGAGAAAAACGTGCTGTTCGCCTTTGCGTCCTCGGCGGGCCATCGGGAGAGCGACCGGGTGGCGTCCGTCGACCTGAAAAAAATCACCATCGGGCCGCTTTCCGGCGCATCCTCCAACGAGGGGCTGATCGGGGAGATCTTCAGCGGCACGAAGTACAAGGTGGCCTACGAACCCAACATGGGGGACTATCTGCTGTGCCACGCGGCGTTCGTGCTGCCGGCGGCCTTTGCCTGCTATAAGACCGACGGCGACCTGAAGAAGCTCAAGGGCAACACCGCCTGAGCTGTGCCGGACGGCGGACGGCACACGGGGTGGAAACTGGTTGACAGTCCGGACAAGGGAGAGCGAGCGGTATAGGGAACAGGGCGGTTCGGGCTGTTTTTTGGGGCGATTTGTGTCACATTGCCCACGGCGGGAGAAAAAGGTGCTATGCTGGTGTCAAGACAGGTCGGCGGGAATGAGCCTGCCGCCGCAATGAAGTGAGAAGGAGGCACACGGCATGAAGAAACGGATCACCAGTGTGCTGATGGCGCTGCTGATGGCGCTGGCCCTGCTGCCTGCGACGGCGTGGGCGGAGGACACAACATGGAGCACAGATATCAAGCTTGACGGCGATATGGTTTTGACAGGAACGGTGACCATCAGCGGAGCGGTAACGCTCTCCGGCAATGGCACGATCACCCGCGGCAGCGGCTGCACGGACGCGATGATCCTTGTGCCCAGCGGCGCAAAGCTGACCATTGAGGGCTCCGTTACGCTGGACGGCACACCCTCCAGCGGCACGGCATCGAACGCGGCAGCCATTCAGGTGGATGAGGGCGGCACGGTCATTATGAACGGCGGCACCATCTGCAACAACGTCAACAATGGCAATGGCGGCGGCGTCAACAATGCAGGTACATTTGAACTGAAGGGCGGTACGATCTGCAACAACCAGGCAGTAGGCGGCAGCGGCTTGGGCACTGGCGGCGGTATCCGCAACACGGAAACAGGTACGCTGACGATCAACGGCGGCAGGATCTGCGGCAACTACGCGGTGAATGGCGGCTGCGGCGTATTCAATTACAGCGGACATTTGATCATGACCGGCGGCGTCATCACCGGCAACTATGGCGGTCAGCGCGGCGGCGGTATTTCCCACAGAGCCGATGGCAAGGGCCTTTTTGAGATCAGCGGCGATCCTGTGATCGTCGGCAATTACAGGGGCGGTGAAAAGAACTCCGACGGGAGCATCACCGGCGGTACGACCGATAATGTGGGTCTGACCACCAGCGGCAAAGCCAAGAACTTCATCACGATCGTCGGCCCCATGAAGACTGGTGCGGAGGTTTGGGTGAACATCGTGACCAAGCTGGACACGCAGACGGAGATCGACGCCGAAAACAACGTCCACACCTACCTGCATGCAGGCTCCTACAGGGTAACAGCCGATGACGTTGCCCACTTCAACATTGATGACGGCGGCGAAAAGTTCTTCAAGCTGACCGAAAATAACGGCGGGCAGAAGATCATCATTGCCCTGCCTGAGGCGGGCACGACGCAGTATACGGTGACGGTCAACCTGGGCAAAAACATGACCAGCCAGAGCGGCGTCGGTACGACCCTGACCAGAACCGTGGATGCCAATAAGGCCATGGAGCCGATCCTCTTCGAGGCGGCCGAGGGGTACTATTTCCCTGAGACTTATACGGTGGCGGAGACCTCCGGTATTTCCGTAACGAGAAATGCCAACGGCCATCAGATCATGGTATCGGGTACGCCTACGGCGAATGTGACCATCACACTGCCTGACGCGGTGGCCGATCCCGATTATAAGCAGGACGATAACAAACCGGTCAATCCCAAGCCGGGACATACCACCTCCGGCGGCAGCACCGTTACCGGTAGCACTGTCACCTCCGCCAAGACCTTTGACGCAGGTGTGGCCGCCTATGGCGTGACCGCGCTGCTGTCCCTATCCGGCATGGCATGGCTGGGCAGAAAGCGCGAGGACTAAAGAGCGTACATTTCACATGCTCCACCCATGGGGAGAGTGGGTACCATAATGTCAAGGCCATCCCTTACCGGGATGGCCTTGACGTATTTAGAAGGGGCAGCGGGCCAGCGTCAGAAAGACGCTGGCCCGCTGCCGTGAAAGGGGAGAGGTACACCCTCACCGGCAGCGCACCAGAATACGGTGCTTGCTGTCGGCGGTGCAGGTGAAAAGTGTCAGAGGATAGTCGGAGGACAGGGCGTCGCCCTGATCGCCGGACACCGTCTCCACCGCTGAGACGGTGAAGCTGTGGGAGAGCCCCGCTGCGTCGGTGAACAGCACGGCGGTGCCAGGCTGGATGCTCCACAGGGGACGGAAATGGGTGCGGTAGCTGTGGCCCATGATGACCAGATCGCCGGTGGTCAGGCTGCCGGAATAGCGGCAGGGCGCGGCGTCCAGCAGCGCTTCGTCCCACGTGGCCAGCACCGGCAGAGAGATATCCAGCGCTGGAATATGCACCGCGCCCAGTAGCTCGTAGCCCTCCGGGGTGGTGATGGTGACCTCCTCCGTTATGGCGGGCGGCGCGGGATCGGCTTCCAGCTCTTGCAGGAGGGCGGCGGAGGTCTCGCCGGCCAAACGGTCGCGGTCGTCGTAGGCCCAGTAGAGGGCCACGGCGGCGAAAAGCATCACAAAGCCCGCCGCCAGCAGCAGAATGCCCCGTGTTCGCTTATTCATCGTGTTCCCTCCGGCTGCGCAGAATATCCGCCGTGCCCCAGATCACCAGCAGACAGCCGCCCACAAGCAGAAGCAGCAGCGGCAGCGGGTCGGCGCCGGTCTGGGGCAGGGCACCGTCCGGGGTGGGGGAGGGCGTCGGCATGGGATCGGCGGGCGGCTCCGCCTTGGGACGGGACACGATATCATAGGTGGTGCTGCCGTTGACGGTGAGGGGGACGCGCACCAGAAAGACGGGGAACGTCATGGCCTGTCCCGGCGGACAGAGCACCAGATAGACGCCCTCGGTCAGACCGGTGAAGTAGGCGCTGCCCCGCTGATCGGTGGCGGTCTCCGTGCCGGTCAGCTGCCGGGCGCTGGCCAGCTTTGCCAGCGTGACGGCGTTTTGGGGGCTGTCCCGCTGGGAGAGCAGGGAGTCGGGGGTGATGTCGGCGGCGGAGAACTCCGGCGTCAGCGTGCCGTCCGGCTCGCCCACCCGGTAGAGCCGTATCAGAATATCCGGGACGGCCGCGCCGTCCCCGTCGCTGAGCAGGACGGTCAGAGAGCCGGTTTTTCCGGCGGCCGCTGCCGCCACGGCGCAGTACAGCGCCAGCATCACCGCCGCCGCGAAAGCGCAGAGACGCCGCAGGGTTTTATTCATCCGCGCTTTCTCCTTTCTTTTTGCGTTTCTGTTTATCCAGCGTCAAAACCAGAAAGACAACCACCGCCAGTGCCAGCGGCACCGCCAGAATGACGTATTTCATGTCCAGCGAGCGCACCTCGTTGATCAGGGGGAGGGCGGCGGAGCCGTGCGCTCCGGCGGCGACCCGCACGCCCCGTACCAGCAGGCGATGGGAGTTGATGCCGTAGGGGGTGCAGGTGATGAGGGTGACGTAGTCCTTGCCCTCCTCAATGCCCAGCAGCTGGAAGTCACCCGGCTCCACGATGGTCACGCGGTCAACGCGGTATTCCAGCGTATCGCCCAGCACGTGAAGGTAAAAGGCGTCGCCGTACTCCAGATGATCCAGATTGGTCAGCAGCTCGGAGGAGGGCAGGCCCCGGTGGCCTGACAGCACGCAGTGGGTGCTGCTGCCGCCCACAGGCAGGCTGCTCCACTCCAGATGGCCCACGGCCTTTTGCAGCGTGGAAGTCTCGGTGCCGTGGCAGATGGGCAGAGTGACGCCGATGGAGGGTACCTCCAGATAGGCCATGACGTCGCTGCCGCCCGCCAGCAGCGTGGTGGGATAGAGGGTCTGCTGGGCGTCCGTCAGCCCGTAGGGACTGGGGCGATCCAGCAGCGAGACGTTATACTCCTCCGCCTGCTGGCGCAGGCGCTGATAGTCCTCCTGCCGCAGAGCGGCCACCTCGTTGTCGTAGGTGAGGATGGACTGGGCCTGACGGACGGAGTTCAGGTAGCTGCTGACGGAGGGGTACAGCAGCAGGGACAGTCCCGCCAGAAGCATCAGGATGAGACCGGCGGTAAACAGCCGGTCTTTTTTTGATTTTTTCATACGGGGCTCTCCTTGCGGCTGCACCGCGGGGAGGGAAACGCCCTCCCCGCGATACGGATGGATGGGTTACGCCTGCTTGCGGCGCTTGACGATCAGCAGCACCACGGCAGACACGGCCAGCAGCGCGCCGGCGATGTAGAAGATGGTGGTGCCGATGCCGCCGGTCTCAGGCAGCTCGGAGCCCTGGGTGTTGATAACGACGGCCTTCTCGGTGAACAGGCCGATCAGACGGTTGCCCTGTTCCTCGCTGAGCTCCTTGTTGATGGTGATCTCCGTATCAGAGCCCTTGACAAAGCCGTTGGGTGCTTCGGTTTCTACCAGCGTGTAGATGCCGGACTTGAGACCGCGGACGATAACGGCGGTGGTGGTATTTTCCGTGGTGATGACGGTGGCCTGCTCCACGGCGTCGACCCAGCTGTCAAACGCCCAGGTGTGGCCGCTGCCGTTGAGCTTGGCATACTGGCCGTCTAAGTTCTTCACCACGAACTTGGCGCCTGCCAGAATGTTGTTGTGGTTATCCCGCTTCTCAAACGTGATGTGGCCGCTGAACACATCGGCGGTATCGGATATGCTCTTGTCCTCGCCATAGGAAAGGGTAGCGGTGTTGGTGTAGGCGTCCATGGTGGTCGTATTGGGCTGAAGCGTGGCCTGATAGCTGACGACGAGGACGTCGTTATCCTTCAGGGCTGCGCGGGCAGCGGGGGTCAGTGTCAGGGTGAAGCCGGTGGCGGTGGCAGCGGTGAGGGTGTAGTCGGTATTGATGGCGAGAGCAGCGCCGTTCTTGCTGATGGTGACGGAGTTGGTGTCCAGCGTGATCTGCGCGGGGAGGGCGTCGGTGATGGTATAGGTATCCGTACCGGCGGCGGCAGTGACGGTGATGGTGTAATTCAGCACCTGATTGAAGTCAGCGGAGGTAGCCTGAAGTTCGTCCACCTTCTTATCAATAGTGGGAGCCTTGGTGTTCTTCTCGTTGACCTCCACGGCGTTGGCGCTCATTACCGTAAAGGTGGTGTATCTGGTAACGGCGTCGCCCTGACGGTCAGACACCATGACATAGAAGCCGTACTGGAGATTCTCAATGAGCTTTTCGCCGCTGGCGTCGGAGCTTGCGGTGGCGTCAGGGGCGATGGAGTTGGCCGCGGCAGCCTCGACCACTTTTTTAGCCAGCTCCTGAGCATTTTCTGCGGAGTTGAAGTTCTTGATGGTGACGGCGGAGCCGACATCGGTGCCGACAAATTCGCCGAAGCCCAGACCAAAGTTTCTGACGGCGTCATTCCACTTTGCGTTGGTGATGAAGGCGGCCTTGTTGTCGCCGCTGATACCGCTGATGTCAAAGATGCGGTACAGCTTGTAGGTGACGCCGGCCACGGCGTTGGTGATCTTCACCGAGCCCTTGTCGCTCATGGCGGTGGCGGCCATGGCGGTGGTCACGGTGCCCAGCAGCATGACGGCGGCCAGCAGCATGACCAGAGTTTGCTTGATTTTTCTCATGTTTTTTTGTCCTTTCTCTTTTTTATGTTGCTATATTTGCGAAACATGTTTGGCGGGAGCGCGGCGGCTACCCGTTTGACCCCGCCCCTCGTCTCCGGCGGGAGAGTATGGCAGCGCAGAGGGCGGACAGCGCGAGCGCCGCACCTGCTGCGTAATACCCGTTGAGACCGCTGCCGCCGGTGTCCGGCAGACTGTCGGCCGAGCGGTTCACGACGCTGATATGGAAGGCTGTGGCGGCGGCGGACACGTAGCCGTGAGCCTCCACGGTGACGCGGCCATCCTCGCCCAGCGTCAGGTAGGCCGGGGTATCGTAGGGGATGTAGCCCTCCGGGGCTTGCAGCTCCGTCAGGCGGTAGCGGGTGTTGTGGCGGAGGTTATCAAAGCGCAGCGAGCCGTCTGTGCCGGTGACGGCGGTCTTGGACACCGCACCGGAGAGGGGCACACCATCATCGTCCACCGGGATCAGGGAGAAGATGGCTCCGGCCAGCCGCTGGCGGCCGGTCATGTCCCATTTGTCCAGATACAGCATGGGGCGCTTGGGGGTGTTCTCCGCCGTCAGCACCAGACCGTCGGCGGTGATCTGGCTGCGGTAGGTGACGATCCAGTTGGGGAAGCTGTAGTCGGACTTGCAGTTCTCGCTGCCCACCCGCAGCTCGCGGATCGTCCATGTGACGGGTGCACCGTTGGCGTAGACCGGCAGGTCGTACCAGGTGTACACCCAGCCGTCTACAGCGGTCAGGGTGACGGTGGCGCTCTGGCCGCTGCTTTGCAGAATGGCGGCGGCGGTGTTGGCGCTGCCGTTGGCCAGCAGCTGCATGACCACGTCCTCCCGCTCGCTGTCGGCGCAGTTCCAGCGCTTCACCGCCGTGACGCGGGTGGGCGCGGAGCTGTTGCGGATCACCAGCAGGCCGCTGTCATAGCGGGCGTAAGCGCCGCTGTCGGCGCTGTTGGTAATGCCGATGGCGCTGTCGGGCACACCGTCGCCGTCGGTGTCCTGAGTATAGCCGATGGTCACGTCGCCCACCGCGCCGTAGCCCTCCGGCGCGGTGACCTCCCGCACGGTGATGTCGCCCATGTCATAGGCGAAGCCGCTGGTGGACAGGTTGGTGTAGCCATCGCAGACCAGCGTGTCGATGGAACCGCTGCCGTGACTGTCAAAGATGTAAAGGCCGGTCTCCGCGTCGTAATCGAAGGTCATGAGGGTGTCGCCCTGATACAGCTGGAAGCGTGCGCCGGACAGCGCCTGTCCGGTGGCGGCGTCCTCCTTTTTCAGCATCAGGGAGTTGCCCCGGAAGTAGATGTTGTTGAATTCCGCCCGCAGCCACTCGGGGTCCTCCAGATCAGTGGCGTGGGTAACGCCTCTGATCTCCACGGTGCCGCCGATGCCGGAAGCGGACTGGTTGGAGGCGGAGGAGTCCACCACCACCCACTCAGCGTAATCCGCCGATTCCGCCACCTGCGGGGGATACTCGGTGATGACCCACGCCTCGTCATACTCCACATCCCGGAATTCCCACAGGAGGGTGTTGTCGTTTCCGTCGCCGTCGTCAATGGGGGTGAGCCAGCCGGTGATCTGCGAAGCGGACAGGCCCAGCCGGTCGAGAATGGCGGCGCGCTCGTCGTCGGTGGGGTCGGTGATGGTCATGATGTAGCGCGTGTCCTGGGCTTCGTTGACGGCGTGAATGAAGAAGCCGTCCCGCGCCTGATGGATCAGCGTTTCGTTGCCGGAGAAGGTTTTGGTGGTGTGGACGCGGCCCTCCTTGCGCACCAGCACGCCGTCCACGTGCCAGTCGTAGACGTTGCCGCCGTCGCTGCAAGCCTTGAAGGCGTACCAGCGGATGGCGTAGCCGTATTCGTTCAGGTCGTTGACATCGACGGTGACGAACTCACCCGCCTCGTTGGGGACGCTCAGCTGGCCGCCGTCCTGTACGTAGGCCTTCAGCTGCTGGAAAATGTCGTTGTCGTGGGGCAGCTCCGCCAGCCACGGGGCGGTATCGCTGCCAAACATGGCGCGGATAAGGCGGTCGTTGGCCAGATAGGTGGTGTCGGCCGTCATCTCGACGGCGTATTTTTCGTTCAGCGCGTCCACATAGCCGGAGGACGCGCCGCTGCCGATCTCACTGTCGATACCGCCCACATAGGTGGTGAAGATCACCGGCGTGTAGTACTCCGATCCGGTCTCGCCGCTGCTGTGGGCGGAGTTCAGCTTCACGAAGAAGTTGACGCTTTGCAGCATGTGGTACTTCCATAGACCCGTCAGGGAGGTCACGCCGTCGTTGTCGGCGTCGTAGAGCTTCAGCTCGTCCCATGTCAGCTGGGCGTCGGGCAGGATGATCTCGCCGGTCTCCGTCTGCCACCCGGCGAAGTAGACGCTGCCGTAGCGGTTGGTGACGTTGGTAAAGGCGCAGGTGACGGTGCGGCCGGACACCCGGCTGACCATATGAGAGCCGTCAGCGGCCACCGTGTAGCTGCTTGCGCCCACGATGTTGGGAATGGTGGCGGGCGCGTTCAGCCCGGAGGGTGTGGCCCAGTTGACGGTGTAGGTCACGGTCAGGGGAGGGCCGGAGGTCTGGATAAAGGTAGCGTCGCCGTTGATGGTGACGGCACTGCCGCCGGTGTAGGCGGTGCCCGCCTCGTCGCTCCAGTAGCCGCCGGGCAGGGTCAGCTGGTCGCCCTGCAGCACCTGCTGTGTGGAGGTGCTGCCGTCCAGACGGCGGAAGGTGATGGTGACGTATTTCACCGCGTGGAAGGTCATGGAGCCGGTCAGGGTCATCTGCGTGCCGGTTTTCCGCACCGTGCCGTCATCGCCCCGCCAGCCCTCCCAGCCGTCGGGAACGTCCCGCAGGGTGTAGGCTGTGTTAGGGCGCAGGTTCTCGTCGCGGGCGTATTCCATGCCGTCCACGTAGTAGATCACGGTGCAGGCGTCGGGTCTTGCGTATACCGTGGTGGGACGCGTGATGGTGACTGTGGTGACGGTATTGCCGTCGCCGTCCTCCCAGTGATAGCCGTTCAGAGTGGGCAGCGTATAGCCAAGGCCGGATTCCACGTAGTAGAAGCTGCTGCCGCCGACGGCGGCGGAGTAGTCCAGCGTCAGGGTATAGAAGTCGATGGGGGTGTAGGTATTGCCGGAACGGGAGGTGAGCAGCGCGTAGCGCGCGCTGCTGCCATTGCCGAAGGTGAGATTGCTGCCGGAGGCTCCGGCGGTGCTGGAAAAGTTCGTTGTGCTGCCGGTGGTGTTGTAGCGCAGGTAGTAGCTGCTTTGCAGATTACCGGTGGTCAGTGACGCCTCCACCACAGCGGTATAGGCGCTGACCGCGTTGGTTTTTGAGAGCTGGCGGATATTTCGGCTGGTGGTCAGGGTCTTGCTGCCGATGCAGGTGATATTCCCGTCCAGACGGATGTAGAAGTTGATGGCGTTGGAGGCGGTGCTGGGCGTGTCGTTGACGGCCAGCAGTCCCACGCCGCCGATCCACGGGGAATCCACTTCGGCGTTGTCCTCCTGCGTGGTCTGCACCCGGAGATCCTTGTTCAGCACCAGAATGCCGCGCACGTTGCCGGAGCGCAGCAGGCTTTCCAGGCTTCTGTCGCGGGTGGAGGCGATCTGCGTCAGCAGCTGGTTGATGTCGTTGTCCGCCAGCAGCAAGGGATAGCAGCTGTCGGAGTGGGTGTGGGCCTTCTGGCGGCAGACCAGCACATCGTTGATGTAGCAGGACTCCGTGTGAAGATGCTCGGTCATGCCGCAGCGGGGCTGCTGCTCCAGCGCCAGCGCCTCGGTCACAAAGCCGAGGGCCCGAAAAACGGACAGCAACAGCAGCACGCCCAGCGCGACAAAAAGCCATATTCTCTTGTTTCCTGTCTTGTCGGTTTTGTGCATGTGTGACTGCTCCATTTCTTCTGCGGTGGTTGGCTGTGGGTCAGTTGACAAAGAGGACTTTGCCCAGGATCCGGTCTGTGGGGATAACGCCGATCTCTGTCAGGCGGCTGTCCATAGAGACGGCCCGTGCGTCGCCCATGACAAAGACATTGCCGGGCTGCACGTAGTAGGGGAACTCCAAATCGCACTGGCCGATGGACTTCTCCGTGAGATAGGGCTCGTCCAGCGGCTGCTCGTCAATGAGGACGCTGCCGTCCTTTTCCACTGTGATCTGGCTGCCGCCGGTGCAGATCACCCGCCGCACCAGAAGCTTATTATTATAGTAGAAGGCGATCACATCTCCGGCGGAGACCTTGCCAGTGCGGCGGATCACCAGCGTCTGCCCGTTGTGCAGGGACGGCTCCATGCTGTCGCCGTAGTAGCGGGCGATGTGGAGCACATAGGTGAACACATTCAGCAGCAGAATGGCGACGCCCAGCAAAATAGCGATGACCAATCCGATGGTTGCGCCGCAGCTGCGTTTCGGGCTCTGGACTCGATGGGGCATGGAGACTCCTTTCTGGTTAGCAGGATACAACTAGCTTTTATCCGGATAAAAGCTAGTTTCCCCATAGGGGAAACTAGACGATATTCAAAAAGCGGCGCAAAAACAATTAATTCGTTAAAAAGAGGATGATGTTTGCCGTTTGCTGCGCATTTTGATAATATAATATCAGTTTTTGACGGGAGAATCAATGAAAAATTTACCGTCATTTTTGCAGATTGGTAGCGTTTTCGACAAGGCGGAATTGTTGAAAACGCACAAATAAAGTGGACTGTATCCGCGTAAAAAAGAACCGGCAGCGGCGCCGCAAAGGGCAGCGCCGCTGCTGGCCGTAAAGGGGAGACAGTGTACTACTTATGGGGTCGTCCTTCGTTTCCGGAGAAGGACTGCCGTACCGGCAATGGCGGCCAGAGACAGCAGCCCGTAGAGGACGATACCGGTGTCGCCGGTGTGGTTGGATATCAGCGTTTTGCCAGGGCCGCCGGAGGACACGCCGGTTTTGGCGGCCCACACCGGATAGAGCGTGGCCTTTCCGGAAACAAGGATGTGGTGGACTACCGTGCCGCTGGGCGATTTGGACCAGCCGACCTGCTGATAGCCCTCTTTGGTGAGGGATTTCTCGTAGCTTACCGCGTAAAGCGTGCCGATCTTCTCAATGTCGTTGTCCGGCAGCGTGCCGCCGGTGGCGTCGCCTGTGGAATAGGTTATCGTATAATAGTCGATGGTCTTTTGGTAAGGCCCGTCCTGTGCGTCGGTGGGATATGCCATGGTGTCGTATACCTTCAGGGCGTCACCCTTTAAGTAGATGGAAAACTTGGTGCCGTCCAGCGGGAAAATGGCGTCACCGCCGCTGCCGCTGCAGGTGTATACGCCGTCCGCGGTCTCCGTGAAGCGGTAATCGTCCGCGCCCGCTCCGCAGGATACGCCGACCGTCTGCCCCGTCCACGGCTGGTCGTCCTTCAGAAGCGTTACCTCAGCAGTGGTCTGCGCGGCTTTGGTGGTAAGGGTGCAGGTTACCGCCGCCTGACTGCGGCCGATATCATCGTGCCGCGCGGCGGCCCAGAGGGCAAAATACTGGGAGATGTATTTTCCCGTGTCGGTGGTATTTTCATAGGGATAGGTGTGTTCCGCCGTTATGACGTCCCCGTCCGGCTGAAGGCCCTGCGCCAGCGCTGTACCTGTGCTCAGGCCGCCGGTGATTTTCTCGCTTTCCGCGTCGCGGATGAAAGGCGAAAGTGTTGCGCCGGAGAGCCGGCAGGACGTGCCGAGCGATACCAGCTGGAAGCTGGCGGCGTCACAGCTGCCGCTGACGGTGAAGCTGTGCTTGACGGTGTATTTCGTGTGGGCGGGCACCCGGAGCTTCGTGGAAAACACCGCAAGGCGCAGCTGGGCTTTTTGGCTGCTGTTCATTGTGAGCGTGACCATCGTGCCGGTCTGCACGCCGCCCTCCATCACGGCCTCCTGTCCGATCCCGGCGAAGGACAGGCTGTCGGGTGCTGCCATGGCGCTGTACGAGAGCGTGCCGATGTCGGCGCTTTGCTCGTATACGCGGCAGTCGTCCCCGGTGATATCCACGAACGTTGGCCGCAGGGCTATGATTGCCGCCGCGCTGACCTGCACCGCGCCCAGCAGCGTCAGCAGGCACAGCGCCAGACACACCCATCGTTTGCCCCGCATCATATGGTACACATCCTTTCCCCAGCGTGCCGCCCTCTTGACAGCGGCGCGGTTTCCTCTATAATAGTAGTATAACCCGTTCATCGATGAACGAAGCAAGGGGCTTTGGAAAGAAAAATGGAGAAAATTGATACAAAAAAGCTGTTTCAGATCACCGAGGCCGCGCATGCCTGCGGTCTTTCCCGCAGTACCCTGATGCGGCTGGAGAAAAAGGGGCTGCTGAAGCCTGCCTACATCGCGCCGGACAGCGGGCGGCGCTACTATGACAACCACAATGTGGCGCGTATTTTGCAGATCGAGAAGTTCAAAGCCATGGGCTTTGGCACGGAGGAGATCGCGGGCTATTTTGTGCGGGGCGGCGAGGCGGAAGGCCTTCTGGCGGTGCTGGAGGAGCGGCTGCACAGCCTGCAGCGCAGCGTGGAGGAAATGCGGCTGAGAGCCACGGAGAGCGACCAGTTCTCCGTGCAGATGGTGACACTGCCCGCCGTGACCTGCTGCATACAGTGGCATGTGGGTCACACATTCGCGGAGCGGTACGACGCCATGTACGATTTTTACAGCCAGTGCATCCGGGAGGGCTGCGTGCTGTCCGACGAGCCGCTGTTTACCATGTCGGATCGGCAGGACTATCTGGCGGGATACATCGGCGACACGCCCTATCCCTTCGCGGTCTGCGTTCCGGTGCGGCCGGAGAAAGCGCCTGCCGGGGCGGTGACGCTGCCGGAGTGCCGGGCGCTGTCGGTGCTGTACTGCGGCGATTACAGCAATGTGGACGAGGCGTGGCTGCGGCTGGGATGTGAGGCAAACGCGCGGGGACTGACGCCTGCGGCTCCGCCCCGTGTGCTGGGCATCGTGGCGCCCTATACCGGCCGGGAGATCGAAACGCGGCGGTATTGCTCCCGGCTTGTCCTGCCGGTGGCTCCGGAGGAATAGAGGAAACAGAAAGGGAGCGCAGAATAGCAAAAAAGAGACGGCCGGGCCGTCTCTTTTTTGCAGAGGGAATGCTGTGGCACAATTAGCGCTTCCGTGAGTTGGATCATGTCTGCGGGGGCGAAGCTGTCTCCGTCGGGAACTGCCGTCCTGTGTGGTCGATGGTATAGTCCCCCGTCAGGATCAGCTGACTGATGGGCAGCACGGTGTAGCCGTCGTTGATGAGATATTCCAGAATACGCGGCAGCGCCTCCGGTGTGTGGAGTGCCGCGTTGTGGAACAGCACAATGCTGCCGGCCTGCACCTTGGAGGTGACTCGCTGGTAGATGGTGTCGGCGTCGTAGTCCTTCCAGTCGAGGGAATCCCTATCGGCAAGGGCTTGAAGCCGTTGCGGCGTAAGGGGTTGCGGGTTTGGCGGCGGTGCACATTGGGCAAAAATTTGACCTGTAAATGAGGCGTTTAAGGGGTGTTTCAGGCACGGGAGAGGTCAAATTCGAGGGGGCGTGCGCAAGGACGGGAGGTGGTTGGAAAATGGGGACGAATGCGGTATACTAAAAATAAGGTATGGCGACGCCCCCTTGCTGAATATTGCACTTACATGGTCGAAGATACCTTTGTTGCCTTGGATTACCGATGCCGTGGCCTACCTCAAAAAAATCAAAGCGATCTGACGCAGACGGCACGGAACCCCCGTGCCGTTTTCTCATATTACTGCCTATTCGGATATTCTATCTGCATATATTTTAAAGATTTATATGCAGATAATCGGGGCGGCGGCTTGCCTTTCTGCACATAATATGCTATAATTATGTGCAGAAAGGCTGGTGCTGTATGAGAAAATTCGATTATTCCTTTTTGAATAACGGCTTGCTGCCGGCAAGCCTTGTGAACCTCACTTCCAATATTGCGGCGCTCAAAACGATGGCTGGCGTGCGCAAGGAAGAATACACGCAGATCTTCACGGAGCTGGAGGCTGTCGCAAAGGTGCAGTCCATCAAAAGCTCCAACGCCATCGAAGGCATTGTGACCAGCGACGAGCGCATCGCCGCCATTGTCAATCAGAACAGCGCCCCGCTGAACCACAACGAGGCGGAGATCGCCGGGTACAGAGATGCGCTGAATGAGATCCACTTAGGCTATGAACATATTGACTTCCGGCAGAGCGATATTCTGCGGCTGCACGAAATGATGATGAGCTTTGCGGGCTATGAGTACGGTGGGCAGTACAAGACGGACGACAATGTGATTCTGGAAATCGATGCGGACGGAAACCGCCGTGTCCGCTTCCGCCCTACCCCTGCAAGCGAAACGCCGAAAGCAATGGAGCAGTTGGAGCTTGCCTATCTGGATGCACGAAGCGATGCGAATATCAATCAGCTTCTTTTGATTCCCTGTGTCATTCTGGACTTCCTCTGCATCCACCCGTTCCGGGACGGTAACGGCAGAATGTCCCGCCTGCTCTCGCTGCTGTTGCTATACAAAAATGGCTTTGACGCCGGTAAATATGTGTCCTTTGAGGAGCAGATCAACAACTACAAGGCGTATTATTACGAAGCCCTACGGCAATCCTCGGAAGGATGGGAAACGAATGAAAACTCCTATTTCCCCTTTATTGAGGATTTCCTTTCCACCCTCTATATGTGCTATAAGGAACTGGACAAACGGTTTGCAGTGGTACACGGCAAGAAGATCACGAAGAAAGCCCGTGTGGAGGCGACCGTCCTGAACAGCCTGACCCCGCTATCCAAAGCCGAGATTTGCAAAATTCTCCCCGATGTCAGCCCCACAACCGTTGAAGCCGTCCTCGGCGCAATGGTCAAGACCGGTTCGGTAAAGCGGATCGGTGCAGGACGGACAACACGGTATATTAAGGCGTAGTTTCAAATTTGAAGTTTAGGAGATTTACAAAATGGAGATTAAAAGATTGCTGGAAAGCGGATATATAATTATCCCCGACACCAATGTACTTTTGAATTTATATCGATATTCTCCGGAGTTTTCTGAATTCGGATTACAATGCTTGCAGGAAGTAATCGGTAGCATATACTTACCAGCCACTGTGCGAATAGAATTTGGGAAACATTGCCGAGCAGCTTTTTCCGATATGGAAAAACGCATAAATAACGCTGGGAAAAACACCGAGCAACAAGTTGCGGCGGCAAGGAATAAAATATTGTCCTCCTGCGAACCACTTGAACGGCTTCACTTCCCTGAGGTTAATGTTTTTCGGAGCGAATTAGAATCTCTATTAAATCGACTTGCCCAAACCGCAAATAAATTCTTTGAGGAACGAAGAGGACTTGAACTAAGTTCTCATTACTGGGGCGGATCCGATAAAGTTGCTGAGTTAGTCAAAGGCATTGAATCATACAGCCATGTATTTCCTGCGCCTTCACAAGAAGACATCTTCACATGGTGCGAAGAGGGTCAAGAACGATATAAAAAGGAAATTCCGCCGGGGTTCAAAGATGCAAAAAACAAAGACGGTGTTCGCAAGTATGGCGATTTAATCATATGGAAAGAACTGTTGAACTTTGCGCGCATGCAATTAAAAGATATTGTTTTTATTACCGATGATGTCAAAGCAGACTGGTGGGAATCGGAAAATGAACAACGGATTTTTCATCATAAGCTGGTAGCTGAATTTGAAAAAACCGGGAGGACTATTATAGCTTGCGAATCTCAAGATTTTTACACCGCTGTTTCTGACGATTACGGTATTGAAAAAACTGATGCCGTAGAACTTGCATTGAACATGACTGATTCTGACTATTGCGATAATATTAAAGACGAAGTTTTTGAAAGTATATCCGATTATTTATCATATAATGGAACGGATTATATAGATACCGAAAATGCGCATATTGGCACAGAGGGGATAGACGAGTTTGAAGTAGTATCTTGGGATTTCATATCGTCAGAACGCATACGCAGGGATGATGACACTGTAAAATATCACTTCAAATACAATGTGGAATTGCGTGGGACATCCTATGATTATTGGGGAAGAGATGATGATACTAAAGAAGTAATACTCTCTTATGGAACAAACCATTTGTTTTCCGGCAGTATAACCGTTGAAATAGAGAGAGAGGCCAATATTTTCATTGATTTTGAAGATTCAAACAGTTTTGATGCAGCAAAAATTGTTGCAGGAAAATTGCAAGAAATATCCTATGAGGAAAACTTCAGTGATCCAGAGTTTGAGAGATATGGAAGATACGGAAATTGTCCCGATTGTGGTACGCCACTGGATGACGATAATGTTGGCGGAAATGGATTTTGTATAAATTGCGCTCCCAATCATTGAGAGATACGCTTGTATAATCTGCTCAATTATTCTACATAGCCGAGAGGTTTTCATTTTGAAAGCCCCTCGGCTATTTTTATGTCAGAACGGAGGTGAAACATATACCATATATCCCGCTATAGGATGGTGCTTTCCGCCGCTACCATCAAGGCGGCTGAAGCTTCTCACTGTACAGGTTTATGTAGTGGCTTTTTTTCCCAATTCCCTTTTGTTTTCCTATGCCCGATCAGACCCTTGAAGATACAAAGCTTTGTAGCCTTCAAGAACATAAAGTTGAACTGGGACTTATCTTTGGCCGCGATTGGCTTATTTTTCCTGCGCGGATCAGCTATTTTCACCCGGCTCGAACAGTGCAGCGATGAGGTACGATTAGGGCCATTCTCTTTCAACGGTTCAGTCAGGCTATAAATCAAACTGCTAAACCTTAAAACAGCCAATTTTCACCTCATGATGAGGTAACCGCAAGCAGAGAGTTTTACCGCTCACAGGTCTATGCAAGTCTGGAACAAGAGGAGACCAAGCTATGGCATTTCAGCCCTCTAACCCTGTACAATATGTTTGATGAGGAACAGGAAAATGGCAGCTTTACTTTCCCAGAAGGGGGATAACAATGACAAACCAAGGAAAATTTATGATCTTCTGCGCCGAACAGTACAAACGTGCAAAACAACTGAATGGCAGGCAGTTAAGTGACTTGTTTGATAAATACAACATTTGGAATTATCTGTATGACTGCTATGAAGCTCTGCATACCGTGGGGACAAGCTATATCATCGAAGATAGTGATCTTTATATTGACGCGAGAAAACCCACAATGGTGTAATATGGCATGAAGTACGGGGGAGGCATTGGACAGTTGCCCAATGCCTCATCCCTTCGTATCACGAAAATATCAACACAGATTCCCCATTACTATTATTGCCATAATAAATTAGCCGAAGTATCATATTTTTCGGAAAATCAGTCCTTTAATATCGATTACTCCTCCAACAGCTCGATAAATGCTTTGTTGATTAGGCTGCAAGTTGGTTTTAAGTTAGTCGCAGGTTAAACGCAAAAACACATGGATTCAAAATTGTTGATGAATCATTTGATGATAAACCATCTCGCAGCACTCGCTTTGCCTTTGCAGATCACTTTTCCGTCTTCTTTGAGTTTCCTCATCAGCACTTGAATCTGATTACCCTGCGCCGGCTTCTTACATTAATTATTTATCATTTTCCTTCAAATACCGCACTTTCTTCACCGCTTCCCAATGCATCGCCTCTGCGTTGATCGGCGACAAAGGATCACCCCAGGAAATAGGTGCGTCAGCTATCTTTACCTCGACAGGCAGCCCACCGAAGGGGCGCACGGCATTCGGAGTTGAGATACTCAAAAACGTATTTGGGCTGCCTTCAAAATGCAGATGTAATTTTTGACCGCGTACGGCTGACTCCCATGGGATCCTGATCATACCCTGTCCGCGGCCTTCCTGTGTTACGGTACTGTCACCTACGGTGATTTGAAGGAAATGTGGCTCATAAAGCTTCTTGCAGAAAGGAGCTTTGTCCAACTTCTGTGCAACACGCCACAGTCGATCCAGATTTCTACTATATTCAATACGCTTTTGGGCACCGTCCTTACCGGAGATCCTGTGGCCGAAAATATACGCTTTCTCCTCCAGAGACATATCTGTACACGCCTGGATTACCGTTGCAAAATTCCGGCGCAATATCCGCATAGATGTATGCGAATCAGATGACGACAGGTCATCCGATTCATTCTGCATCATGGCTTCGAGTGCAGCAAAACTGAACTGCTCATTAGAAACGCCAAAGTCCTCCAGCAATTTAAATACAAACTCTGAGTATTGATACCCGCGGCATGGTTGTTTAAAATCGTTCCCGAAACAAACGATAGGCAATTCTCCAATATCTTCTTTTGTGCCAATATTCCTTTGCACAAATTCCTTTCTTCTTTGCAGGACGTCCTCAATTTCGATATGAACTGGAATGCGCCGCAGTGCATTTTTTGTTTTTACTTGCCGGCTATACTTCATCTTATCATTTAAAATCTCATCAATCTTCAGGTAATGTCTGCCCGGGTGGTCGGAAAACGATTGGAAATCGTTCCATCGCAATCCACGGCACTCCGCGGGACGCATACCTGTGTATAACGAAATCAAAAAACCACAGAAGCGGCCATCCACCAGCGTATGTTCCGCCGCATATAACGCCAGACGCCCCTGCTGCCCAATCGTTAATGATCGTGGACAATTATCGTGTGGTTTCTCCGCCACTACGTCTGCCGTCTGAGCTGATATCCTCCGCAGCATCAAGGCCATAAGATTGCCTGATTTGCCACCCATATAGATTTCTCTGAGAATGTTAGAGGCGTGTCCGCATGTAGCAGCGTATGAGAAGACGTCCCGCAGCGCTGAGATAATCGTCTTAATGGTAGCCGCTTTGTAGTGGCTATTCTTGTTCACCTCTGACACTGCACGCGTAATGCCAGCCAATGTGATTTCGGAGATTGACATGTCCAGGCAGTCGGCGACTTTCCGGATGTAATCGTCGTACTGGCGCAGTGTCGCACAAGTTTCGAGTCTGTATTGGTCGCCCTCCTGGATCGCCCAGTGGCGATCTTTTGCGATAGAAATGCGATGCTTTTTCCAATATTTATACAGGGACATATCACCATCAGCTTTAAATTCCATGCTAATTCTCCTCCAAATCTAGTTCTGTCGTGACGAAAATGGTGTCATTTGCCTTAAAGTCGATAATCAGATCCTTTCCAGCCTCGAGGTTGTCATGCGAAATCTTACTGAGATCCACAGTCAAATCGCCACTGATCCTGCCACCAGATGCAGCTGCAATAGCGTGATCTTCACCACTGCGATTGATCTTAAAATTTAATTTGGCGCAAGGTTTACCTAACAATGAAAAGATATATCGATTCAGTATTGCGGCCAGTTTCGCCAGTTCCCGAGGGTCATCATAGGCACAGTAGTTCCGCGCGAATACGCTTTCGGGTGCGTTGCCGCACAAATAGCGAATTTCCTCTTTGTCACATCCGCAAGAATCCAGCGTCGATCTGAAAGTGGCTCTTAAAGTTCGTTCTGGATTTTTCGTCAAACTCTTTAGCTCCGGCTGCTTTGAGAAATCGAAGCTCTTGAAAAATCCTTTTAACCACCGATCAAACTCATCGGGCCGCAGTCTACGCGCCGCGTTTTTGAAGCTACGCATAAACGGCGCATTTTCTTGTACGTTCGGCGCATTGTTCTTTACCTTGTGGTAAAGCTTTGCCATCGTCGGCGACAGTGGAATAGTCCGTCGCCGCGGCCCATTTAGTTCTTCAATGCGATAGACATCGCCTACAAGCTTTGTCTCCCCTATAATTTCTACAACAATGATTCCTGCGTAGGTTTTTGAGAAAGAGAATGCCCCCCAGGTCAATGCGCAGAGTTCACTGATCGTGATGCCTGTGGTCATCAACAGTATTAGCCCCAAGTAGAGGTAGCCCCGGCTGCTTTCAAGATTCTCAGCACAGCTCGCAGCGATTTCCCGCACCTGAGCGTGAGTCAAAATGTTTTTCTCGAAATGCCGGCTCGCGTCCCGCGGGCCAACGACTGTGCGGCGGTTTCCCATGGTAAAAGTGTCTATGAAGTGCTCTGAGATCAAATATTGAGCCTCCTCGTATGCGACCAGCGCCCTCATGGCGCAGATCTGACCATTAATCTGATAGTCAGAATAGCCTCCCTCGCGCAAGTGTAAAGCAAATTTTTCTTGCGTTATTTCGCAAAAAGGTGTCCGCCCAAATTTGCTTACAAGCAGTTCAAACCAACACATATATTCTTTTTTCGTAGACGTCGCCCACTTTATATCTTGGGCGACCCGATCAAAGTCCGCCGCGATCAAAGCGGCCAGTGGCAGACTCTGAGCAAACTTTTTCCGTAACGAACATCCCGCTTTTGTATCGGGATCAAAGGCGCGCTGGAGGCACTCGGGAATCAGTTCAAGTACGCGCTTCTCCACGGAAGCCTCGTCCGTGAAGCGCACGATACGCGGGGGATGCTCATAGACAATCGCACCGTTACCATCGATGCGTTCCTTATCGCGAGAGCGCAGAGACAGGATAATTGCGGCAGTGTTCTTGCGCATTTCAATGCGGAAAGTGACGGGCAGGTCAAAAAAATCCATCGTACGGAGAGACATATTTTAAATCCTCATGCGGTGCAGATGCAGGAGGGGAAGGCTAGTTGCGTGGTATATATTGTTTTTTCCAATTTTCCTTTTAGCTTTAATGCTTTTGAAACTGTCTAAAGTCCAAAACAAAATTGGGTATTATTAAAAATCTCTCCGTAAATTCAAAAATGATGTTTATATTGGCGCCTTCTCCTCCTTTCCAACCCGCACCTGCAGTGTGGAAACTATATGGAAAACCAATGTTTCTACGAAAAAAGCAGAACTATCCAAATAGATAGTTCTGCTTAATTTCATAGACGGTGACTTGATTCGGGAAATCCATACGGATTCTCCCTTGTAATAAAAGCTTCGTAATTATATTTTTACAATACCATATTTTTGACTTCTGTCAACCCCTTTTGGAGGGCAAATTTCCCGTTCTTTTTAGAAATGCTTTCGGATGCGTTTTTATGGAGTAAAAATAAAGTGTGCAATCATTGCACACTTTATTTTTATAGCGACATTATACGCTCTTTTAAGTGCTTACCACCCCTCCTCCCACTCGTCCCACGCTTCATCGAGGTCGTCGTAATCGCCGTCCTCGTAGAGGTCCTCCGGGTCGCCGTAGTCCTCGCGGAGACTGTGACCGCTGCCGGGGCCTGTGTCGGTGCTGCCGCCGCCGTAGTTGAAGGTTTGAGGTGGTTTCGGTTTCTGCTGTTGCTGCTGGGCAAGGCTGGCAGCGCGCTCTGCGTCGAGCTGCTCCTGCTCCGCGATTTTCTCCGGCAGCGCATCCCGGAGCGCGGCGATCTCCTCTGCAAATTCGCCGTTGTAGTCCGCGGGTACCGCTTGCAGCGACTCCAACGCCCAGCGGTATAGGGCCACATCACACCATCGGGAGTCGATCAGCGCGTGCGTATACACCAATATCGTTGCGGCGTCCTTGTAATCGCCCAATTCCTTCAGGTAGTCGCGGGCCGCGTATGCGTCCCCTTTGTGCAGCAGGGAAACGGCCTTCTCGTAGAGTGTTTCTTGCAGCCGCGCAGTCAGCTCCGCTTGCATGGCTGCACCCTGTTCGCTATAAGAACCGAGATTCCACGCATACTTCAGCAGGTCGAGCCCATCACGAAGCGCTTCCTCAGTGTTGGCGTTCAGCAGCACACCGGCCTTGGCTACGGTCAGCAGCGCAGGCTGCTCGGCGATGTTTTTGGGCACGTCCTCCACCAACTCCGCCGCCTCTTTGTAGCGGCCTTCCGCAAACAAGTCCGCCGCCGCCGTTTGGTACTGCTGTTCCCATGCGACACGCTGGTTGTGACGATTTACCAGCACGCCGACTACGACCAGTACCAACACCACGACAACAAGAATGGGAACGAATTTCCGCTTTTTGGGCGGAGCAGTCTCCTGTGGCGTTTCCGCCACGGGGGTGGTGTCTGCGTCTAAAGCCGGTTTTGCCTTCTCTGTGACAGGCGGCGTTTCCTGCTTCACAGGCTCTTCTTCGACCTGCTGCGGCTTTGGCTCGGCGGGCTCTTTTTTTGCGGACTCTTGCCGCTTGGGGAGTATCTCCAGCACACGCTTGGTTTTCTCCGGCGGCCATGGGGCGGTGTCGCGGGTATAGTCGCCCACGGAACGGACGATGCCCTCTTTCGGCTCATTCTTTTTGCCGTAGGGCACGCGCACATGGTCGCCCCTCTTTACCGGCAAGCCAGCGGTCAGGTAGGCGTATGTCCGATTGTTTCCCACCTGCACGGAGCAGTAATGGTAGACCGTGGCATCTTTGGTGTTTTTTGGCTGCGATGTGTGATTTTCTTCCATCGCAGCTTTGAACTCGTCCGGTTCTTCGCGCCATTCCTCACGCGGCAGCGGATTTGATTGCAGCAGCGCGTATAAATGTTCCGCCAGCTCTGTTTTTCCTTGTTCAATGGCAGTCTGGATGAGGTACAGGTGCAGCGTGCACACATAGCGGCTGCGGAAGACCATCACCGCGAGGGTCTCGTCCTGCTGCACAGCGTCCAGCAGCGGCGTAAGGGCATCCTCATCGCATTCCTCAGATTTCCAAAGGAAGTCGATCAAGCAGAAGAAGTCCTCGGATAGGTAATCGTCCTGCAACGGCGCTTGCTCTTGCGGCAGAGAACGCCACATGCTGATAGCCCTCTGCGGGTCGGTGCGGTAGATCTCCTCCAGCAGTTCCAAGCCGGACATATTGAAAAGGTCTGCGCTGTCGTACTCGTCCTTCAGTTCCGGGAACTGCGCCACGATCCGCGCCACGGCGGAGTCTTCGTAGTCCATATAATCGACCTTTTCGCCGCGAAGCTGCTTCCAATGTTCGGTGAAATACCCTAAATAGCGATTGTTGCGGGTATCCGCTTTTTCATCTGTGCACCCCGCGAAGAACGCTGCTAAGGGGAGAATGCTGCACAAAGTATCCTCTATGGCGCTCTCTGTATGATTTTTGCCGCCAAAGGCACGGCGCATATAGAGGTCTCCGTCCTGCATGGAGGGTTCTTCCTTGTCGTAGGGCGGCAGCTGTTCGATCATCATCTCCCAAAACTTGCCGCAGACCTTATCCGTCAGCTGGCCTTCCGGCTGGAATAGAGGTTGTCTGGAGCGAACGGCCTTTTCCATTGTCGCGCTGTTGCTGATACCGCTGCTGTCGGCTAAATCGTTGGCCAGCGCCCGATAGGGATAGAAAATACGGCCGCTGACGGCCTGCTCCGCCCTATCGCCCCACGCTCCGTTCCACAGGCCACTTTCGATAAGTCCCGCCGAAACCTGGCAGAGGATGGCTTTCCATGCAAGGGATTTTGCGTCCTTTCGCCCGGGCAGCAGCTCCGCTGCCGACTCTGTGATCGTCTGTGCAGCCCACCGCGCAGTGGTAGCGGCCTCCTGCCACCATGCCTCCTGTCTTTCGCATGCGGCTTCGCGCTGCTCAAGAATGTAGCGCGGGATCGGCCCACTGTCGCCGCACCAGCCACATTCCCATATATCTTTGTGAAGCATTACATTCGGCGCGCCGCAGGTCGGACAGTTCATGGAGATACCCCCTTTGCTTTCTTAAGACACAATGTTCATCAATTCCGCAAAGCTATCAACGACAGAGTATGTCACGCTCTCGCTGCTGATCGCGGCAAAGTGCGCTTTTGCACAGGCGATTTTTGCATTTTCCACGCCGCGCAGTTCGGCAGCATCGCTGTTGCCTTTCGTTTCAGCGATGAAGTAGATATGTTTGACGCTGCCTTCATTGAAAGCGATCGCCCAGTCCGGGTTATACTTGCCGACTGGCGTGGAGATGAAAAATCCGCCGGGCAGTTTCACATATACTGCAACCTTCGCATTGACGTCCAATTCATCGGCAAACCGCTTTTCGTTCTCAGAGTCATAGATAATGTGGCTGTACAGGCTGCGATGGGCCACCATTGCGTTCAAGCCAAGTTTACCACGAAGATTGGCACTGGTAAAGAGGTCTGTGTCATAAGCCGAATCCAGCTTGTTATAGGTAATGTGTTCAATGATCTGTGTAGCCATCTGGTCATTGATGATTTTTGCTGTTTTCAGTATGAACTCCTCCGGATTCAGGCGGAACATGGTAAACTTCTGCGGAGCCATGCGCTGCAGGATTGCTGCGATCGTTGCGCGGGTCAGCCTTGTCTCCTCCACCAGCTTTCCGATGAGGTCATAGCGGACGCTGCCCAACGGTGCGATTTTGGGAGTCTCCTGGTCGGAGAGCGTCCTGTGGAAGCCGTGTCCCTGTTCCAGTTGCTCCTTGGAGTCCAAATGCGCTGCTTGCTCACCGTACTCTAATTTGACCGTCACCGTGGTCACGTTCAGCTTTTCATCCAGCATCTGCACGGCACTCCCGATGAGCTTTTCCTTATCAAACCGTACAGTATAGAAGGACTTGTGATTGATACGATTCCAGAGCTCCACAAATTCCTTCTTGTGCAGCTTTTCCGGGTCAACACGCGCTTCCACATTGTTGCCGTGAGCATCCTCCGGACGCATGGAGTGACTGTCGTAGATAGAGGACAGCACCTGTACCACCGCGGCAGTGCAATCCTTGACTTCCTCCGCTACCTGCACTGTACCGCTGGCCTTGTCGGCATAATATTTGTCCGTCAGTTCACCGCGCTTAACATAGCCGCTGCTGACAAGGTCTTCGTAGATGGCCGTAGCCAACTCCGGCGTGACCTTGACTTCACTGCCGTTGGCATCGGTAAGGACTTTGCCAAGGAACAATTGGGTATCAACTTTCTTGGGCCGGTCAGCCAAGGATTCCGCCAAGCCGGACTGCAGCGCCTCCGCAAACTTACCGAACTCCATGTCGGTGATCAGCGTCAGCTTGTTCAGCTCCTGTACCTCGCTGCCCAGCACGCTCTCGTCCATGCGCTCGCCCTGCTGGTCAACGCACAGCCGCAGGCCGCGCCCGATCTCCTGTCGGCTGCGGATGTCGGAGTCACTCTGCTTTTTCAGTGTGCATATCTGAAAGACATTGGGATTGTCCCAGCCCTCTCGCAGCGCGGAGTGGGAGAAAATGAACCGCACCGGCTCGTCGAGACTCAGTAGCCTCTCCTTGTCCTTCATAATGAGGTCGTAGGCGTCCGCGTCGTCGGAAGTCTGCGTCTTACGGTCAATTCTGCTCTCCACAAAGCGGGCTTTCTTCCCCTTCTTCTTGTCGATGGAGAAATAGCCCTGATGGGTCGTTCTGGCACTGAGCTTGTCCAGATAGCGGAGATAGGACTCGTCGCCGATCTTCCGCTGCAGATCACTTACAACGCTGTCGTACTCCTCTTCAAACATCTGAGCGTACTCGCCGTTGCGTCCTGCGTCGTCATCGCCGTCATAGCTGCGGTACTTAGACACCTCGTCAATGAAAAACAGGCTCAATACCTTAATGCCCTTACGGTACAGCTCCTGCTCCCGCTGGATATGCGTGCGGATGGTCTCGCGGATCTGGATGCGCCGCTGGAGCGCCACCATCTGTTCGCTGCCGCTGATCTGTCCGGCGTACAGTTTCAGGCCATTGAGGAACGTAACAGAGTTGTCCCGCCCGTCAATGCCGTCCGGAAGGATTTTGAACCGGTCGGCGTACTCATCCAGTCCATCAGACAGATCGTACAGATCATCGTTGCCGTTGACTTTCCGTACCACGGTGCGTGTACCGGTCTTGCCCTTCACCTCAAAGCCCAGCCGCGCAGTGGGGGACTTGTCTTTATAGAGGTCGATGCCCTCCAGATACACATAGCTGTTGGTGGCGGTGCTGCCCTGCAGCGTTACACCCAGCGCGGCGATCTTCTTCACCAGATGCTGGTTGTAGGCGTCCATGGCGTCCAGGCGATACACCATATCGTACTTCTCTTTATGGGTGGCGGAGTAGCGCAGCGTGAACAGGGGACAAAACTTTTTCAGGCTCTCCTTGGTCTGCTTGCCCTCTACGCTCTGGGGCTCGTCGATAATAAGAATGGGGTTGGTCTTTGCAATAATGTCGATGGGCTTGCGGCTGCGGAAGGTGTCCAGCTTTTTGTCAATAATGCGCTGGTTCTTGCTGGAGTTGAACGCCTGCATATTGATGATCATGACGTTGATGGCGCTGTCAGACGCAAAGGTATCTACTGCCGGAAGATTATCTGAACTGTAAATAAAAAATCGAATTTTCCTGCCGTATTCTTCGGCAAAGTGCTCCTGCGTAGTCTGCAGGGACTTATAGACGCCCTCGCGGATGGCTACCGACGGCACAACGATGATGTACTTGCTCCAACCGTAGCGCTTGTTCAGCTCGTACATGGTCTTGACGTATGTATAGGTCTTACCGGTGCCGGTCTCCATCTCAATGGACAGGTTCACGCCGGTGCCGGTCAGCTCGTCAGAGGGCCGCAGGCCGTTCCGCCGCTGGACAGCGCGGAGATTATCCAGTATCCGGCGGTTGGTCAGTTCAGGAATGAACGGCTGGTTGCGGAAGCCCACTTCGCTGTCTTCCATGGAGAGCTGCTGTCCCGCCGTATCGCCCAGATCGCGGCGATAGGTCACTGTGCGGTAGGGCTGGCCGTTGAACACGTCGCAGACCGCCGCGGCGGCCTCTGCCTGAAAAGGCTGGTGTTTGAATTGAAGCTTCATCAGATCACCTTCACATTCGTATCCGGCGAGAGGTTTTTGAAGATCTCGGTGACATTGATCTTGCTGTCGTCGCTGGCAAAGGAACTGTCGCGGAACACGGCGCGGAGGGGATGCAGGTCAGCCATGCGGCGGATCACCGTGTCGGGGACGTTTTCGTTGAAGCAGGCCACCAGCGCGCCATCGTCCACGTTGTGAATGGTGCAGCCATCCAGCGTTTCCGCGCTGTGGGGCAGGTTGATCTCCACGCCCCAGTCCAGCAAGCAGGCGTACAGCAGGTCAAGGTCGCTGCGGTCAGACTTGATGTTGGACACCATGCCGCCCAGCATGGTCTGAGTCAGTTCCTCCGGGTGGTAGTAAACGTCCTCCATGTTGCTCTCGTCCACGCGAAACACGCGGAAGCCGGTGTCCAGCTGGGCATTGGGGTGCTCGGACTTGATCTTGTCGCCGGCGCGGCGGATGCGCTCTTTGCCGATCTCGCAGATGTTCTTGTAGCCCGCCTTGTAGGCTTCGCTGGATTCATCGCACTTTTCGGGGAGCTGCACCATAATGAACTTGCGGTGTCCGCCGTCCTCGGCGTTGAGCTGCATCACCGCATGGGCGGTGGTGGCGGAGCCGGAGAAGAAGTCGAGGACAATGTCGTTAGTTGTGGGCACTGCCTTTACTAAAAACAATAGTAGATCAATGGGTTTAGGATAATCGAATATTTTTCCGTTAAATAATTTCTTCAACAACTCAGTCCCATTTCGATTCATTGCTTCAATACCCAACGAGGCAAACGGCTTGTCTCTGACAATGATGTTGCCATCGCCGTCCATTTTTTCATATTGCTTTGAAAAAAGACTCCAACCATTTTTTGTATGTACGAATTCTGCGAAGCCGTTTTCGAGTGCTTTCTGCATTTTATCTTTGCTATAACGCCAAGCGTATGGATGGCCAAATTTCCCACCAGGGTATATTTGGGTACCATCGGGACAGATCATGGGATAATCCAAAGAAGGCGAGTATGAAAGTGTGCCCATTGCTAACGCTTGCCGTTTATATTTTCCGGCAAATGCTAATCTTTCGTCTGTAAGTGCATAGGCCGGATCTTTCCCTGTATCATATACCTGTCGGTTTGCAACAAACTTTGTGATATTCTTCGCATAGGCCATAACATATTCATGCTCGGTTTTATATTGAGCACTGTCATATGCACCGCTTCCTTTACTTTTCCATATAAACAGCACTAGTAGATTTTCTTCCCCGTAGACTTCGGCACAGATTTTGCGCAGGTTGTCCATTTCACAGTCATCGATGCTGACAAAAACAACCCCATCGTCCGTCAGCAGATTTCTTGCCAGCATCAGCCGAGAATAAATCATGCTGCACCAGTCAGAATGAAATCGCCCGTTGGTGTCGGTATTCTTGAACAGGCGGTTTTCGTCCTCGTCGTACATTCCCATCTGCTCGTTTTCTTCTTCCTGCGAACGCATGAAATCATCGGCATAGATAAAATCGCTGCCTGTGTTATACGGCGGGTCAATGTAGATCATCTTGACCTTACCGAGATAGCTCTCCTGCAGCAGCTTGAGGACTTCCAGATTGTCGCCCTCGATGTAGAGATTTTCGGTGGTGTCCCAATCGCGGCTGTCCTCTTTTACAGGGCGCAGAGTCTTGGTGATGGGCCGTGCCGCTTCCGCCATGGCTGCCTTTTTGCCCACCCATGTGAATTCATAGCACTCGTCGCCGTCCACCACATCCCGACTCAGAAGCTGCTTCAGCACCTCGAAATTTACACCGCGTTTAATCTCGCCATCCTCGCCCCGCATCTCGGTAATGACCGAGGGAAACAGCGTCGCGATCTTATCAATATTCCCTGCTACCATGTCAGGGGTTTCAAATGTCATGTGATTCATTTGACGTTCCTCTCTACAAAAGCAATGTTGAATGTACCTCTCACACCAATATTTGCAGGATCATGTACTGTACTAGAAACTACGATGGTATAGCCTTCTTTAATAAGATGATTCTCCAACGCTACTCGGCTATCACACGATCGCTTGAAGCATTCTGCATCCCCATATTCCATTGATAGAACATATTGGTTTCTTTCAACGCCGTGCGCTATCCGAATATTTTCGCCTGCGTAGCCCATAAGAATTTCGGTTGCTTTATGTCGAATTTTTTCTGCATCATTTCTTGTCATTTATTTTCTCCTCCAATCTCTTAATCTCCCTCCGCAGCTCCGTCTGCTTTGCCAGATTCTTCTCTTTCTTCATCCTGGCCCGCAGCTGCTGAAGCTGCCGCTGGAGTTTTTCCTGTTCCTGCATCTGCTCCACCGCATCTTTCAGGTTCTCCGCCGCCGTGGCACGGAGCGCGTCACCGGCCACGGCGCGGACAATGCCCTCATACAGGTCGTCCATATCCAGCACCTGCAGCGGCAGGTGCAGCTCGTCCATGCGCTGCCACGGGGTAGCGTAGCTCTGCCGCAGGCGGAAGGCGTTGCCGCCGGTCTGCGTCGCCTCCTTGTAGCTGACCGACAGCCGCGCCGTGCCATCCGATCGCTCCAGCAGAAACAGGATATGATAGGGGATCTGCTTGTCCATCAGCTCTAGCGCCCGCTTGTCCAGCTCCTGCCCCGTCAGCTTGATGTGAAATACCTCGATCTCGCTGACGGTCTGCCCCTCGGCGATGTTCATGGTCTGGGGCGAAAGCTTGTTGCTCCATGTGATGAGCCGTATCTGCTCCACGAACAGACGTTTTACCTCTGACGACACGTCCAGATGCTCGTAGAATTTCTGCTTGGGGACACGGCGGCCAAATTCTGTGGTTTTGGGCAGTTCCAACATCAGTGCTCCTCCTCTCGTACCACAAGGAAGCACACCAACTGGAAGTCATCCAGCCCTGACACCTGACTGAGCAGCGCGCTGGTGCCGCCGGATTTGAACAGGCTGTCCAGATCACTGTCCTCCTTGGCGTCCACGATAGACAGCACCGCATCCTCCAACAGGCTGGAGTAGACCTCCATACTGCGGCCATCGTCTGTTTCGGCGTTGAAGGCCTGATACAGGCCCTCGATGGGTTTGTCCTTGCCGCGGCAGAGCTGGCGCATGGCGTCCAGCGTGTCCTTGGGGGACAGGTGGTCGTGAATGGTCACACCATCCTCGCTGAGATAGACCAGATAGTGGGGATGCAGGCGGTTGCGGCTGTCGATGTTCACCTCGTTGTGAACGTTTTTCAGCACGAATACCACGCCTGCCGGTGCGTCGGGCGTGGCCTTGGCCACGGCGCTGATCCCGCCGGGACTGGTTTCCAGCTCCGGGTGGTGCTTGGCGTATTCCATCAGTTCCATGCGGAATTCGTTCAGGCCAAGGTCGGTGATGGATACGCCCGTACCCATTTCCTCTAGATCTACCACCTCTGTTTGCAGGCGCTGCAATTGGCGGCGACGATATTCCAAATCGCCTTGTTCCTCCGGAGAGCAGGTTGTCATCGCCGGTGGAGGTCATAACCAGCGCCTTCATACGCGTCTCGACCCGCGCTTTCAGGTTGATGTAGTCGTCCGGCGCCATGTCCGGCCAGAAATTGATAAGCTGGATGCGGTCATTGCGGCTGCCGATACGGTCGATGCGCCCGAAGCGCTGCACCAGCCGCACAGGGTTCCAGTGGATGTCGTAGTTCACAAGGCAGTCACAGTCCTGCAGGTTTTGGCCTTCGGAAATACAGTCGGTGGCGATGAGCAGGTCGATGTTGGGGCCGTCCGGCATCAGCGCAGCTTTATCTTTAGACAAGGGCGAAAAGCAGGTCAGCACATTGTTCAGGCCTGCTTTGAACTTGGGAACTGTCGTTTTGCCATCCACCGAGCCGGTGATCAGTGCAGTATTCAGGCCAAAACGTTCCAGTGCGAATTTGCTGACGTGGTCGAACAGGTAGGAAGCTGTGTCAGAGAACGCGGTGAATATGATGACCTTCTTGTTGTCGCCATTCAGCGGGTTTTCGATTTTCTGCGTCAGTGTTTCCAACAGCATCTGCAATTTGGCGTCGTGGTCAGGCGTGATATTTGCCACGGCATCCAGCAGGGCTTGCAGAATGGCAAGGTCTTCCTCCAGATCGCGCTTCCATGTGAGATAGTCCATGTCCGCCAATTCGATTTTTACCTTCTTGCCCACGGTGAACAGGTCGGCTTCCTGATCATCCGCGTCGAAATCGGTGGCGGTCAGGTCGTGCAGCTCCACGATGCGGTTGGGGTCGTAATTGGCGATGGTGTCCAGTGTAGAGCGCAGCAGGTCTTGTATGCGCTGCAGCGTGAGGCGGAAGGAGTGGACAGAGCTTTCCAACCGCTTCAGTAGATTGATGCTCATCAGGCGGCGGATGCCCTGCTCGCGGCCAACCTGTGTCAGGCGGTTCTTGCCTTCGTGGTTCAGGTCGGCGTATTTCTCGGCGCGGCTGGGAAGTATGTAGTTGGAGGGCGTATAGATACTCAGCGTCATGCTGATAAGCTTGTCGTATATCTCGCCGTAGGTGATGGCATCTGGTAGATCGGTCAGCGGCGGGCGTTTGGAGATGGGCGGCAGACGTTCCGGGAACTTGCCGATCTCGCCGACATTGTAGTATTTCTCAATGTGTCTGCGGGAACGGGCAATCGTAACACTGTCCAGTATCTCAAAAAAAGTCGAAGTCAAGCATCCGCAGCAATTTGTCGGTGGTACGCAGCTCAATGTCCCACTCGCTCCATGTGTTGAATGCTTTCTGTGCAGTACGGAAGATTTCTTCTACCGTTCGGTGGGAGGATATCTTGTCGATCCAGGCGTTGCTGTTGCCCTCATAGGCCAGGGCCAACTGGTTCCGCAAGTCATAGAAACGATTGTTGACCGGCGTGGCCGACAGCATCAGCACGCGGGTACGGGCGCCGGGACGAATGACCTTGTTCATCAGGTTGGTGTAGCGGTTTGCTTTGCCGTCGTCGTCAATGTCGCCGCCGTTGCGGAAGTTGTGAGATTCATCGATGACCACCAGATCGTAGGCACCCCAGTTGATCTTGGAGAGATCCAGTTCACCGGAGAATCCCCGTGTCCAGGACAAATCGGTGTGGTACAGCACATCATAGCGCAGCCGGTCACCGGCGATGGGGTTGTTGACATAGTTGGCCTTATAGGTCATCCAGTTATCACTGAGCTTCTTGGGACACAGCACCAGCACACGGAGATTGCGGTTCTCATAGTATTTGATGACCGCCAGTGCCGTAAACGTCTTGCCCAAGCCGACGCTGTCTGCAAGAATACAGCCGTTATATTGCTCTAGCTTGCTGATGATGGCTAAAACCGCATCCTTTTGAAAGGTATAGAGCTTGTTCCAGACTTGACTCTCCTTGAAACCATTAGCCTCGTTGGGCAAGTCGTCTTCGCTGATATTCTCCAAAAAGTCAGAGAAGATGTTATACAGCGCGAAGAAGTACAGAAACTCCGGGCTATTCTCGCGGTAGGCAGTGGTGATTCGTTCCAGCACTTGATTGGTGACATCTTTCAGTTTGCGTTTGTCGGCCCAAAGCTGGTCAAACAGCGTCAGGTAGGCGGCGCTTTCCGGGGCATCGATCTCGTTGATCATGCTGAACATGTTGCCGCCGCGTTCACAGCCCAAGTCGGCACGAGTAAATCCGTTGACAGGCGCAAAGGCGCAGGGAGCAGTGTTTTCCACCGTCATGAATCCGGGCATCAGCTCAGAAGTTACGTTGGATTTAAATGACGCTTTTCTCCGAACCCACTCCGCACACTCGCGGGAGATGGCTTTTTGCGTAAACTCATTGCGAAGCCGTATTTCAAATTCGCTTCCACACAACGTTTTTTCACGGTTCAGGCGGGGAATATAGAATTCCCTCTGCGCCTTTTCCGGCTGCTCTGCCAAAAAGGTCGGGGATGTGAAAATAAACCGTAGGGAGTCTATCCCTTCCAGCTGAGTTTTTAACTCTTCAAAGGCATAGACAGAAAAACACGCCGCTGCGATTGAGAGCTTGCTGCCAGGCTCCAGCTTTTCTTTTAACTCGTCTGAGAGCTTGTCCGTAATATTGTTGATGATCTTCATAACCCCACCTGCACTTTGTGTTTTGCTTTTAGTCATCAAAATCCACAGAATTATATTTATAGTATATATTCAAAGTCAAAAAATATCAATGGTCTGTTTATTTCTCCAAAAAACTATTCATAGTATAGAGAGAGGTGAGGACCATTGTCGATTGCAAAAATCATCGGTGAACGGCTGCGCGCCTACCGGATTCAAAAGGGATGGAGCCAGGAGATGCTGGCGGAAAAAGCGGAGCTTCATCATACCTATATCGGTCAGTTAGAGCGCGGTGAGAAGAACGCTACGATTGAAAGCATTTACAAGGTAACAACAGCACTGGACATCCCGCTGTCGGCTTTGTTTGAAAATATATCACCGTCATCTGAGATGCGAGACTATGCTTCTTTGAGTTATGACCTGATACAAAAGCAGCCTCTGCCGGAACAGGAGATGCTGTATGAAATATTGGAACGCATTATGAGATTTAAGCAAGGTACAAACTCTCATTAAAAGTAAAAGCCACCCGAAAAGGGTGGCTTTTTAATCATCACAAGGAGTCTCGATACAATTAGTGACCGGTTCGTTTGGAGGTGGGATCTGAAATGCTGTATGTGAAATGGGGAATAATTGGATATAGAGCAAGCACAGGAAACCAGCCAAATGAACATTCAATCATCCGATTGCGGCTTCAATTCTGTGCGTCTTGACGAATAACACATAAAATAGTATAATTAAATTGCTAGGGTACAACTAAAATTATAGGGGGAGAGAATAATGACAGAGACTACTTTAGAAAACGCCGCTGTGGAAAAAATATTCGGAGAACGGAAGGATTTTATTATTATTGGACTAACTGGCCGAACAGGATGCGGATGCACTACTGTTGCAAATCTGCTTTCTGAGAAATTTGATCAATTACAACCCCCCATTCCTGAAAAAAGCGTTACTCCAGAGGAAAGGGCATATCAAATTATCTATGAATATGCGAAGAATTCATGGATGCCATTTCGTATAATTGAAATGAAGCATGTTATATTTACGTTTGTACTCGAAAACGATTTCCTTCGATTAACTCGTTTTATTGATGAAGTTCTTGAAACCCACATTGATATAAGTGGCCTAAGAGAATCCTATGATAATCTCCATAGCAAACGGATAGAATGGAAAGACAAAGTAGGTAGACTCAATGCCGACGGCGAAAACGTTCCGTACGATGACGATTTATATAAGTTTTATTTTGAAGAAATCCCCAACTACTACAGAGAATTTCAAGAGGCGATTCCAGCCCAGTATTATACAAAGCTTCTACAAGCGATTGGTAATAATATTCGCGCGTCAGGTTCCGCATTTTCAAATGTGAGTGCACCCGAAAACATTTTGAACCTTTCACAGCGTGTTAACATGCTGATTAAAATATTACGTAGAAGAAATATTGTAGAGAAAAAACGGGTGCTTGTGGTTATTGATGCGCTACGTAACCCGTACGAAGCAGCTTTCTTTAAAGATAGGTACTCTGCATTTTATCTTATTGCTATAAATGCAACAGATAGAGAACGGAAAAATCGCCTCGTCGAGAAAGGGTATAGTTTTGAAGATATAGTTGCTTTGGACGAAAAGGAATATCCATCGCTTGGAAACACAATTCGGAGCTTCTCAGAAATAAACATTGAAAAAACAGTCGAAATTTCAGACATTCATATCTATAACAGAAACTCAAATTCTAAATCGCTTACAGATACAAAGAAACAGTTACTGCGATACATAACGTTAATAATGCACCCTGGACTAGTTCCGCCGACAGAGATTGAGAGATGTATGCAGGTTGCTTACGATGCAAAATTGAATTCGGGGTGTCTATCTCGCCAAGTCGGCGCAGTTATAACGGACAGCAAATACAACATTATATCTATGGGCTGGAACACTGCTCCCGAAGGTCAAATAGCTTGCAATCTAAGATCGCTGTGCTCGCTTATTCGCGAGGATAATGATGATGATACTGGTATGAGTGAGTTTGAACGAACAAATATACCTTACCGTGCATTTTTGCGAAAACAGACAAGCGATGTTGATTTTTCACTATTAAAGGGGCGCAACTGTGCGTATTGCTTCAAAGATGCATACAATGCTCATAGAAACCAAAAGAATCAAGTACACACTCGTTCAATACATGCCGAAGAAATGGCGTTCTTGCAAGCAGCAAAGTGCCGAATGCCCTCAGCTGAAAATGGGTGCTTATTTACTACTGCCAGTCCTTGCGAGCTATGTTCGAAAAAAGCATATCATATTGGCATTCATAGTATTTACTATATTGACAAGTATCCTGGTATTTCTTATGAGCACATTTTGAATTGCGGAGAAAAAATTCCGCAAATGATTCCATTTCGTGGTGCGATAGGCCGTGCATATACACAACTGTACACTCAAATTATTCCATATAAGGATGAGCTATATATGGTGTTGGGGTTGACATTTAAATGATAGCGAATTGGCTTTAATCAAGCAATGAGGAGCCTTTGGTGTCTTCCAAAGTTATACGACAGGTTTCGCAATTTAACAGCCCGATGCGGAGGTTCACTCCGTATCGGGCTGCTTTTCGCGGTCAATAGTTTCATTGATCGCGCGGTAGATGAATGCGTTGGTAGACTCCCCATTGGCGGCGGCGTGTGCCTGAATGCGAGCCTTATTGCCTTTGGGAACGCGGAAAGTGATGCTTTCAAGCTTCTCCTCACGGTATTTTTTGTTGGCGCGCAGTTGCGCTTCTGTCTGTGCCATGTGAGCTCCTCCCCAAAGATGCTTTTATCATTATAACGAATTATCTTATGTGAAGCAAGAACTATTGCGTTGGCGTGACCTCACATATTCTACAAATTGTCTGTCATATTTTTGTTATGTTCGACCGTTGATGTGAGGTCACATATATGCTGTACTGTGCTTACAAAAGAAAAACAACGGCAGTTGCAGGGAGTTGGCGCTCCCTACAACCTGCGCAGGTGGTAACAGCACCTACACAACGGACGAATCCGCACCGCATGGGGTTATTATACCCGTTTGACCCTGATTTTGCAAGCGGAATCCGGTCTATTTGTCATACTCATGACACCGTGTAGTGCCTCGGCCTGCACGGTGTTTCTCTTTTCTCATTTCACTGAAAGGAGGAAAACGCATGAGTCAAGATCGTATTTCGTTTCCCGCGTCATCGTCATGTTCTCCGTACCCGGCTCATAGGCTGTGGCAAGGGGGAATGAACATGGAAGTCAAGCACACCCATCCGCAGTATGAGGATCCGCAGGCGCGGCAGCAGCAGATGAAGGACGCTTACGCCGCCTGCATGGCGAAGCTGCGGGCGCTGCGGGCGGCCCAGCGGGAAAAGACCGCATGAAGACGGACGCGGTATACGCCCGCCAGTCCGTGGAGAAAAAGGACAGCCTGTCCATCGCGGGGCAGATCGACCTGTGCCGCCGCACGGCGGGTAGTGGGGAACTGCGGGTCTACAAGGACGCCGGCTACTCCGGCAAGAACACCGAACGCCCCGCCTTTCAGCAGCTGATGAAGGACATCCGTGCCGACCACATCAGCACACTGTACGTCTACCGGCTGGACAGGTTCTCCCGCAGTGTGGCGGACTTCGGCCAGCTGTGGGAGGTGCTGCAGGAGCACCATGTGGAGTTCGTGTCGGTCAATGAGAACTTCGACACAAAGACGCCTATGGGGCGAGCCATGCTGCACATCATTATGGTGTTCGCCCAGCTGGAGCGGGAGACCACCGCCGAGCGTGTGCGGGACAACTACTACCGCCGCGCGGCGCTGGGCGCATGGCCGGGAGGCCCAGCACCCTACGGCTTCGACAATGGCCGGGCCCGGGGGCGGGATGGCCGGGAAGTCCCGTCCCTTATCCCTAACGACAAAGCGGCGGTGGTACAGCGGATCTTTCAGGAGTATGCCGCCGAGGGCATGTCACTGGGGCTGCTGGCCCGCAAGCTGACCACCGAGGGCATCCCCGCCCCCAAGCGCGCCACGTGGGACAACGTGACGCTGTCCCGCCTGCTGCACAATCCGGCCTACGTGATGGCAGACGAGCAGGTGCGGCTCCACTATCTGGGGCTGGGCGTGGAGGTCACCAGCCCGCCGGAGGCCTTTGACGGTGTACACGGCGTGCTGCTGGTGGGCAAGCGGGAGGCCAACGCGCGGAAGTACACCAAGACCGAGAACCACCGTGCGTCTGTGCTGAACAGCGTGGGTGTCGTACCGTCGCCGCTGTTTCTGACGGTGCAGGCAAAGCTGGCTCATAACCGTCAGGTGGGCAACAGCGGCAAGGGCAAGCACACATGGCTCTCCGGTCTGCTGAAATGTGCCAAGTGCGGCTACAGCCTGTCCGTCGTGGCGGACAAGTCCCTTCGCTATCTGGCGTGCAGCGGGCGGTATAACATGAACCGCTGCGACGCCGCTATCCACGTCAAGCTGGCGGAGCTGGAAGCGGTGGTGCAGACGGAGATTGAAAAGCTGCTGGCGCAGTGTCCGCAGGAACCCGTTGTGCCGAAGCCGGAGGAGAACAGCTACACCCAGCGGCTGCTGGAGCTGGATCGCCGCGCCGAGCGTCTGATGGACGCCTTTGCCGAGAGTGAGGATCTGCCCGCGTCCTATCTGCAGAAGGCGCTGGGGAAAATCGAAAAGGAGCGTGAAGCGCTCCAGCAGGCCCAGCGGCGTGAAGCAGGCCGCGTTCCGCTGCCGGAAAAGCTGGTGTTCCGCGAGCTGTCCTTCGAGGAGAAAAAGGCCGTGGCCGCCCAGTTCATCCGCCGTATCGAGGTAGCGGAGGACAGCGCGGAGATCATCTGGGCGGTGTAAATCTAAATTGATACGAATGAGGAGTTACCATTATGAACGACGAACGTAAGACAACCATCGAAGTAAACATGACCGACGACGAGTGGATCGAACTGCTGTGTCTGTGCGAGGACATCAACTTGACACCGGAGGATCTGGCTGTGGCATTCTGCCAGGAGGTCATCCGCCAGCAAGCGCTGCTGCGCATCATTGCCGCCGCTATTCGCTCCGACATGGCCAATCAACTCAATCGATAACAGGAGGAATTGTACCTATGAAAATTGAAAACAAGACACCCGTTGCGGAGGAGATCATCCGCAACAACCCCACCGGCCACGGCCTGTTCGCCGGTATCGGGGACAACTTCAACAGCGTGGCCCAGGTCATCTGTGAGCTGATGGATGACGCGGTCTCCAACCTCCGCGCCAACAGCGGCGATCCCGAGCTGTCCATGAGGGTAGTGCTATCGCTGGAAAATCTTGGCGATGCCGTGGAGATCACTGTGACAGACGGCGGCTCGGGCATTGCAGACCTCAGCAGTGCGCTGACCATCGCATGTCGGGATGGCGCGCAGACGCCGCTGAACGAGCACGGCTTTGGATTGAAGCACGCATTGGCCTCCTGCGACAGCAGTCCTGACCAGAAGTGGAGCATCCGCACCCGCACGAAGGACGACGCCGCGGCAAACCAGTACCGCGAGGTCAAGGCACCGTATTCCATGGGCACATCTGAACTGGACAAGCCCATGAAGGTGCGTTTCTATTCAGGTACGGGTGATCTGCCCCACCCCACTGGCACATCGATCTCCGTCCGTTGCCCTATGGCGAAGTTCCGGACGGTAAAGCCTGACCGTAAGGCAGCGCCCTCCGACTTCCACAATCTGGTGCGGTATATCATTGAGGAACTGCGGTACGTCTACGCGGGCATTCTGGCGAGTACACCCATCACCATGGAGGTGTGGGAGATCAGCGGCGGCGAGGAAACGCAGCATACGCTGACGCCGCTGCTGCCGGTGTGGGAGGAGGGCAGCGTAAAGGATTACGGTGAAATCCCCTGTAACCTGGGCGGCGGCCCGCTGACGATTTGTTGTAAATATGGCAATATCCTGAAGAATCCGTCCAACGCCATCTATTACAAGTGCAACATGGAGTCCAGCGGCGTGGAGCTTCGCATCAACGGGCGTGCCATCGAGCACGGAATGTTTGACCGCGTTTGGGGCGAGGCCATTCATCCCAGCCAGAATCGCTTTCTGGTACAGGTGGATCTTATCTCGGACAACCCCGTTGCGTTGCCTGCCACGAAGAACACGAAAACTTCTTTCTGCGAAGCCGATCCCCGCCTGAAGAACCTGCTCAGCTGGATTGCTTCCTACGTCCCCGCCCCGGCCAAGGATGTGGACTCGATGGAGCTGCGGTACGTCAAGGAGCTGACTGCCAAGCGGGAGAAGGACCCTACCGCCCTGCGGGTGAGCCGCGAGGAGCCGGTGTTCCAGAAGATCGGACTGAAGG